>Ga0137379_10002864_pt1 | contig 16059 bp, 15 predicted proteins | sample SagtaG_18_FD_104812 | JGI IMG/M metagenome (GOLD analysis project Ga0137379, IMG submission 104812) | Vadose zone soil microbial communities from Sagehorn Ranch, Mendocino, California, USA - Sage2_L_80_16 metaG | ecosystem: Environmental > Terrestrial > Soil > Vadose zone | place: USA...
CCCCGCAGGCCACGATCCCCGGCCTGCACGCGGGGCGGCCCGCCCGCCCTGCCAGTTGCCCTGGCTGATCTTCCTCGCGCTGGCCGGGATGCGGCTCATCCCCGCAACCGGGAACCGGCCAGCGGTCATCCCGCAGCCCGCACCGCTCCAGCGGCATCTGCTGGAACTCCTCGGCGTTGACCCGCTGAAACCCCCATGACCACCGATGGCCCCAACGGCACGGACGGGCTGCAGGAGCTGACCTTCACGACCCTCCACCCGGCCGCTCAGCGCAGTCTTGGACCGATACTCAAAGACATGGACCGCTGCGCACGCCCGCTCCCCGGCCAGCTCCGGGATCTGGTCCGGGCCGCGCTGGACCGGCAGGGCCTGGCGATCCGGCGGCTGCGCTGGATGGGCCAGCACACCAATCACCTGTTCCGCTGCGACACCACGGCCGGCGAGCGTCTGGTCATCCGGGTATGCCCGCCCGGCGGCCGCAGCGACGCCGAGCTTGATGGCGAGCTGACCTGGCTGGCCGCGCTTGCCCGCGACACCGGCCTGACCGTCCCGGCCGCCCGGTTCACCACCCGCGTGGCCACCCCGCAGCTCCCGGACGGCGGGCGCTGCATCGGGTTCGGCTGGGTCGCGGGCCGGCCCTGCGGAGGCCGGCCATCCCGGCGGCTGGTCGCCGACCTCGGCCGGGTGATCGCCACCCTGCACCGCCACGCCCGGGAATTCCGCCCGCCGCCCGGGTTCACCCGCCCGGCCCTGGACATCCGGCACCTGACCTGGGCCGGGACCTGGCACGCCACCCAGCTGGCCCGGCGGCCCATCAACCCCGAGGTGCGGCGCGTCCTGGCCGAGACGGCCGGGCGGGTCGACGCCGTGCTCGCCCGCCTCGGCCACGACCCGGCCGGTTACGGGCTGGTCCACGCCGACCTGTGCCTGGAGAACATCCTGGACCACCACGGCCAGGCCCGCCCGATCGACTTCGACGACGCCTCCTGGGGTCACTACGCCCTGGACCTGGCGATCGCGGCCGATGACATCCCCGGGGAACTCCACCCGGCCCTGCTCCGCAGCTACCAGACGGTATGCCCGCTGCCCCCCGGCTATCACGAGCACCAGGCCGCGCTGCTGTCCGCCCGCCACCTCTACCTCGCCATCTGGCACCTGGCCAGCGGGCTGCCAGACGAAGGCCACCTCGGCCAGCTCAGAGCCTTCACCGCTTACGACTTGGTGCGCGATAGGACTCTTGGGGCGTAGCTGCTGATTTGCGGCGTGTCAGTCCCGGGGACGCGAGCGGCCGTGCGGAACGATCTTGATGTGTCGTCAGGACTGGCCCGCACGGCCTTGTCGAATCGTATCTGGACCGGGATGGGCCGCGGCCGGCTGGCCTAGCTGATCCGGGAGCTTGTCTCGCCGTGGGCCGCGGCTGAGGAGGACCGGCTGCTCGGCCGCCGGGAGCACGAGCGGATGCGCGCGGCCGGCGCCGGGCCAGATCATGACCTGCCGTTCACCGACCGGGTCATCGTCACCCTCGTCTACCTGCGCTTCCAGCTCCCGCACGCGGCGCTGGCCGAGTTGTACCGGGTGCACCGATCCACGGTCACCCGCGCGATCGGGGAGGTCCGCCCGCTGCTGGCCGCGCGCGGGTTCGCCGTGCCCGGCGAGCCCGGCATCCGGCTGCGCACCCTGGCCGACGTGTTCGCCTACGCATCGGCCCGCGGCGTCACGCTGCGGATCGACGGCACGGAAGTGCAGGTCAGACGCCCCCAGGCGAACAAGCCGGGACGCAGGGCGTTCGTGTCGGGCAAGAAGAAGATGAACACCAAGAAGGCCACCGTCATCACCGACGAGAAGGGCCGCACCCTGTGGGCCGGGGCGTTCCGCCCCGGCCGCATGCACGACCAGACCGCGGTCCGCACCGAGGGCATCGCTGACCTCTTCCGGCAGTACCCGCAGGTCAAGGCCAAGGTCGATGCCGGGTACCGGGGGCTGGCCAAGGAATTCCCGGACCAGGTCCAGGCCCCGCCGCCGAAACCGAAGAAGGACACGCCCCCGGAAGAGACCGCAGAATACGAGTCCAGACGCCACGAACAGTCATCGGAGCGGATCTGCGTCGAGCACGCCAACGCCGAGCACAAGCAATGGCGGCCCCTCCAGCGCTACCTCGGACGACGCGAGTACTTCGACCAGACCTACGCCGCCATCGCCGGCCTGGTCTCCGACCGCGCCGCCCAGCGGTAACCCCAGCAAGCCAACCCGCCAGGTCAGCAGGCCCCAACGCTAATCGCGCACCAAGTCGTTACTAATCCCGGAATCGGTCGTTTGCGAGACGGGCGGACCCAACGTCACCTATGTGCGAATAACCCGGCTAGCCGATGAGATGAGCTGGCTGCGGCAGTGCGCAGACTGGCTCGCGCACCTAGACGTTGACAGCTACCCGCCCGCGGTCAACCTGCGCCCGGACGCCGACTGGCCAGACCGGGCCATCGTGGCCGTCGACCTCGCCCGGGTGGCCGCGGTCATCGACCGCATCGCCGCCGACGTGGACGAACTCGCCCGGGCCCGGCGGGCCCAGGACCTGGATACCGCCGCGGTGCTCCCCAATCCGCGGGTCGAACGCCGCCGCCGGCTGGCCGAGCCGGACCTGGAGTTCCGGGCCTTCTGCACCCGACGGCGGCTGCCCGCTTCCTCAACCCCGCAGCTGGAGCGGGCCTGGGACGCATGGCAGGCCGAGCGATACCAGCGCGGCGAGATTGACCAGCGGCCCGGCTACACCGACAACCCGTTCCGGCCACGCTAACGACCATCCCGTGCTACAGCGCACACCAGGGCAGTTCAGGAAACTGGACGCCGTAGCGGTGCTCACGGCTCGATTGTTACCGGCACCTAGCGTGGCGCCAAACACGGAGCGGCGCCGCCCGGCTGATACGGTCGTGCGTCGTCGACTATTCCAGACAGTGACTTCCCCCCCGAATCTGGCGGGATAGCAGGACGACATGCACCTGGCCCCCGGTCCCGCCGGCGCGACACGCCGGCGGGACCGGGGGTCCTTCGTTTCTGAACCCGGTTCCGGTAAGACCTCGGGTTATGACCGAGCAAAGGCCATTCCGCAGCAAGAACCGTGGCGGCCGCCCCTCGAAGGGGGACCGCTACGCCCGCACCATCCGGTTCCCGATACCGCTGAACGAGGCGCTCGAGGACGCCGCGGCGGCGGCCGGGTACGACAACGTGAACGACTACGTCGTGGAGATCTTGACCCGGGCGCAGGCTGCGGGCCTGTTCCCGGCGGCGAACGGCCAGATGCGCCTGCCGGTCAGCGCCTAACCCCCCGGCCCCCGAGCGCCCGCAGGAGGCACCCAGGCATCACCCTGTCCGCGCTAGACGCGCGAACGCCCCGGCACATAGGCCGGGGCGCCGAGCTCAATGACCTCGCCGCGCGGCCGCCAAGCTCCCGGCGAGATCGGTCAGGACACCCGCCCCTTCGCAGGGGCGGCCCCTCAGCGTGCCTGGGCTCAGGCACATCGGAGATCCGGAGGTCAGGATACGTCACGACCCGCCGGTTAGCCCAGCGCGCCGCGATACCGCTTCGCGGCGCGAGCGGGCAGGCACCGGCTGTACATCCCCCCGCCAGCTGCCAGCCGCGGCGGGCGGCGGCGATCGCGCGGCGCCGGAGTCCGCGCCGCCAGCACGTCCGGATGCTGGTCACCGCCCTGACGATCTGTCGCAGGGCGCGGTGGCCCGCGTGGTCCCGCCCGGCTCACGGCGGATCCGCAGCCAGCGTGAGGCGCTGCGCGGCGGGCTGTCCTGCCCGGACCTGGCCGGCGTCCGCGCCGATTTCCGGGACCACCTGACGGCCTGGTGGCGGATCCACGTCAACCACGCGAGCTGGGGCGGCGAAGGACGGCCGCCCCGCGGCACCACCGAGCCGACCCGGGCTCTGGTGTGCTCCCCGGCGAAGTATGACGAGCGGGGCCGGCGCCGTGGCGGCATCGATATCTCAGAGTCCACGTACAAGCGTTGCCGCCGCTGGTGGGAGGCCCGCGGCTACGTGGCCATCGTGCGCCCCGGCTGGACCCCGGCCCTGCGCGCCATGGCCCTGGTCAGCCCCGAGGACCACAACGAGCGCCAGGTCCTGGTCCTGTGCCTGCCCCGCCGAAAACCCGCCGCACCCCCCCGCGAACTAGCTCCGGCACTAACTGGCCCCCTATCTGGCTCCCGAAGGGAGCCAGATAAAGCCCCTCGCGCGCGCGAAGCCGAAACCGAAGACAAGACCGAGAAGGCCCGCGCTCCGCGCGGACAGTCCGTGCTGCCGCGCACGGGCCCGGCACCGCTCGGTGCTATCCCTCAAAGCGGCAGCGAGGCACTGGCGGCGGCTCAGGTCATGCAAGAGCGCGCCCGCCTGCTGCGGCGGATCTCCGCCGAGCACCTGCGGCACCTGGCCCGGCCGTTCTGGCGCGCAGGCTGGCGGCCTGCGGATGTCCTGCACGCGATCGACCATGAACCCGGCGGCCGCCAGCACGGCTACACCGCCGCGGTACGCTCCCCCGCCGCGTGGATCCGGGCCCGGCTGGCCGCCTGGCTCGGCCCGGACGGCACCCCGCTGCCCTCTCCCGGCCAGCAGCGTGCCGCGGCCGCCGCCCGGGCGCGCGCGCACGCCGCGGCCCGCCGTGAGGAGGCCGCCCGGCTCGCCGCGGCCCGGACCGCCGACAACGGCGGCTGGGCCGGCCGGGCCCGGGCCATGCTCGCGGCCCGGGGCGGCACCGTGGCCCGTGACCTCGCCAGGTGGCAGGCCCGGCCCGGCAGCACCGGCCCGGGCCCGGTACCAGCGCCCGGCCGGGCGCCCTGACACCGGCCCGCCCGGCCGGGTTCCGCCGTCCCGCTGAATCGTGCTGTGGAATGCTTGGCACGATTCAGCGGGGACAGGCCGGGAGAAGGGGAACGGGTGGCGTGGCCGAGGACGGCCAGCAGGTCGGCCCGATCGCCGGCTATCTCCTGGAGCTCGGCCACTGCGGCGGCTGTCTCGGCCTCGGTGAGCTCACGCCACTGTGCCCGGTGCCGGGCCTCCCCTGTCAGCTGCGCTACCAGGATCCGGTCAGCCTGCGGACGAGGATCGATCATGCATTCGAGTATCCCCCACCTGGGGGTTTCTCGCCCGGCGCAGGGCCCGAAGTCACGAAGTTACAGACTTCCGGAGTTCGTCCTCAGTACTCCCCCGCAGCTTCCCGGCCCGGGCAAGCAGCATGTCGACGGCCACGCGGATGAGCGTGTTCTCCGTGATCCGCTCACCCTCTCCCCCGCGCTGACGGTTCAGCGCCCGGCGCAGCCTCGCCAGCTCGTCCAGCTGGTCGGCCCGGAGACGCAGCTCCTTGCGCTCCAGCCGCTGCCACTTGGGAGTCTGTGACTCTGTTACTTCGGCAGTACCAGAGCCGCGCCTGCCTCGAGGTGCTGGTGACCTGCGCGGAGCCGGTGCCTCCGGCGCGACCGCCGGCGGCTCCTCAGCAGGCGCGGGCCTCGGCGGCAGGACAGGCGGCGCGGCGGCCGGGGCCTGGCCGACCTCGCCGAGCAGGTCGGCGACACTCTGCCGGGGCATCAGCTCACGTCCTTTCCGGCCGCGATCCGGCCGAGATCGAGCAGCAGCTCGGTATGCACGCGCTTGACGTCCTCACGGACGTTGGCCGCGTACCGGCCCCTGAACTGGATGACGGTCTGACGGTTGGCCAGCGCGGTCGAGTACGCCCGGTAGGCGCGCACCGCGCACCGGAACCGGGCCAGTCCCCCGCCGTCGAGCAGCTCCCACGCGGCGCGGATCTCGTCGGCGCCGAGCCGCGGGTCGACGTTGTTGAGGATCACCTTGTACGGGACGCCGTGCTCGGCCACGAACTTCGCCGTCCGCACGGTCGGCCGCACCGCCATCGGGTCATGCATAAACGGGATGACCGCATAGTCGGCGACGGCCAGCACCGCCGACAGGATCTGCCCGCCCTCAAGCGAGCCGGGGCAGTCGATGAACACCATGTCGTAGTTGCGCAGCTCGCGGAGCCGTACAAGGGTCCCCGGCTCCATCTCGTGACTGAAATCGAAGCCCGGATCATCCATCCGGCCGGCCATATCGGCCGAAGAGCTCTGCGGGTCGACGTCGACCACCAGGGCGCGGCCGTTGGCGTCCGCGGTCACCGCGGCAAGCGCCAGGGCAAGCGTGGTCTTGCCGACGCCGCCCTTCTGGTTGGGAAGCGCCACGATCCACGGCGAGGCGAGCCTCGCCTCGGTGATCGGCGGCGCCGGTGCTGTCGCTGGCATCGTCATGGGCTGACACCCTTCGTCGGCGAGCTGGCCAGGACGGGAATGGCGCCGATATTACGCCGTGCCAGAGTTCCGGGCTACGGCAGTACCTATCTCTGTCACTCCGTTAATGACAGACTCTGTTAGTACGTTAGTAACGCAGTTCCGGGGGTACAGAGATCCAGACTACTGGAGTACCGGAGTTCGGCATGGCGACAATGCAGGCCAGGGACCGCTCAGGGCCGCGGAGGCCAGGAGCCAGGAGGACCGGCCTCCGGCCGGGCTCAGTCTCGTTCGCCCGGCTTACCAGGCCGCCACTCAGCATCAAGGGTGCTTCGCATTTGCTGACGCAAACAGCCCTCCGGGCTGCCCTTGACCCTGAGCCTCCGGCGGCCTGCGGCGCTGGCCTCAACGGTGGCGGGCAGACCGCCACCGCCCGCACAGCGGGCGAACGCAAACACGGCAGGTCACCAGCGCTGTAGAGGAGAAAGCTAATGACCGAGACCCGCCAGGCCGGCAGCGGTACGGCATACGCCGCCGCGGTGATCGCCGGACGGAAAGCCGGGGCAGCGAACGCGACTGACGCCCAGCTGATGGCCCTGTTCTGCGAGGACACGTTGCAGATCCTGGCCGGCGCCTTCTCGTCGCGCCTGGTGTGGGAGGGCGCCCAGAAGGCCGGGCTGACCGCTCTCGCACTGCACAGCCTCTGTGCCAAGACGGATCTTTCCGCGCTCGATGACCTGCAGTGGAGCTAGTCATGACCGCGCTCCCGGGCGCCCGGGCGGCGCACCTGACAGGAGCCGGGACCGGAAAGCGGCCGAGCATGCGGCCGGAATTATCACGGAAGGAACACCAGAATGAACGACACCACCCTCACCATCGCGGGCAACCTCGTGGATGACCCGGAACTGCGATTCACCCCGGCCGGGCAGCCAGTGGCGCGGTTCCGCATCGCGAGCACGCCGCGGTTCTACGACAAGACCGCGAACGCCTGGAAGGACGGCGACACGCTGTTCCTCACCGTGAACGTATGGCGCCAGGCCGCCGAGAACGTCGCCGAGAGCATGACCCGCGGGACCCGGACGATCGTCACCGGGCGGCTCCGGCAGCGCTCCTACGAGACCAAGGAAGGCGACAAGCGGACCGTCTACGAACTCGAGGCGGACGAGATCGGCGTATCCCTCCGCAACGCCACCGCCAAGGTCACGAAGGCCACCCGCACCAGCGGCGAGAACAAGCCCGCCCAAGGCGGCCAGGCCGACCCGTGGGCCAGCGAGGGCCCCGGAGGCTACAGCGACGAGCCGCCTTTCTAGGCGGGCATCCTGAGGCACCCGCCCGGGGCTTCCCCGCCGGGCGGGTGTTCTCGCGTGTCAGTGGACCAGCTGGGCAAGCACGACGAGGACAGCCAGGATCATCAGGAGCTTCGTGAACAGGCCGGCGGGCAGGCCCCGGCTGCGCTCGGCAGAACGGGCCCGCTGCACCCGGCCGTAAGAGTCCTGGTAGTACAGTCGGCGCGCCATTGCGGCCTCCTTCGCTGCGGGCCCCGGCTTCGGCAGGCGTGTGACCAATACTGGCCGCGGCCGCAGGAGCGGGGGAGTGGCCCGGAAGGTGGCCTCCCGGCCCGCGGAAGGTTGCAAGGAGCTCCCCCATCCCGCCGCCTGGCAAGTGTGGTTCGCCTCCAGCGGGCGTCAAGCCCGGCCGTGACCGCAGGACAACCGCCACCGGTGAAGGTGCCGGGTGCACGTACACGCGAAACCGGGCTTGACTCCCGCCTCCGGCTCACGGATCTGGCGGCTATCAGGGATGGGGGAGGTCCGGCCGGACGCCAACCCCTCACGGCGGCGGCCAGGGGGGCTCATCGCTGCGCGGCCGTCTCACGCTATTTTCATTACATTACATTACATTCATTTCATTACCTCTCAAGGTTGCGTAATGAAATGAAATGATATAGGCTTGTGTCTAGCACCGCCGAGAGTCCCAGGAGAGGCCATGACCGAGCAGACCAGCGCCGTGACGTGCAAGTTCCCCGGCTGCGAGAACGCGCCTGAGGCGGCCGCCGCCAAGCCGGGCCGCCCGCCCCAGTACTGCACCGACCCCGCGCACAACCCCGTATCCGCGTGGCGGGAGCGCAAGCGGCTCGCCGACGCCGAGCGCGGCGTGGTCACCAGCGACGCCGAGACCGAGCAGCCCGTCACCATGGCCCGGGTCACCGGCGCCGAGATGCTCCGGCAGATGCGGGACCTGGCCGGCCAGCTGGCCGGCGTCGCCGACCGGCTCACCGGCGCCGTGGCCACCATCGGCGACCCCACCGCGGCGGAGGCCGAAGTCGAGTCGGCCCGGGCCGCGGCCGAACAGCGGGCCGCCACCGCCGAGGCCGAACGGGCCGAGGCCGAACGCCGCGCCGCCACCGCCGACCAGATGCGCGCCGCGGCGGACGAAGCAGCCGAGCTGATGAGCGAGCACCTGGCCGCCGAGCAGGCCCGGGCGCGGGAGGCTCACGAGCACCTGGCCGAGGCCACCGCCGCAAACGCCGCCGAGCTCGAGCGGATCCGCGAGGAAACCCAGGCCCGCATCACCATCGCCGAGGAGGAGCGGAACAGCGCGATCGAGCAGGCCGAGCACGACGCCGCGGCCGCGAAGCGCACCGCAGAACTCCAGGTCACCCAGGCCAAGCGGGAGGCCGACGAGCGGATCCGCCAGGCCAGGGCCAACGCCGACGCCCTCGTCCGGGATGCCGGGGAGGACCGGGACCGGGCACGCGAGCTCGCCGAGCAGTACCGGCAGGCCGCCCAGTCGGCGGACCAGCGCGCCGCAGCCGCCGACGCCCGGGCCGAGGACGCACGCGCAGAGACCACGCGGAACCGTGAGGACGCCGCGCGTGAACTCGACCAGCTGCGCGCCGACAACGAGCGGGAGCGCGACGAGATCCTCGCCCGGCTCACCGACACCGCCAGCCGCCTCGCCGAGGTGACCACGGCTCACGCCGCCGAGCTCGAGCGGGCCAGGGCCGACGCAGCCCGCGAGCGGGACGAGCTGCGCGCCGCCATGGAATCCCGCGCCCAGGTGCTCGAGGAGGCACGCGCCGAGTCGCGCGGCCGCGCCGAGCGCGCCGAGCGGGACCTCGACGCCGCGCGGGCCGAGCTCGCCAGGGCACGCCAGGACACCGAGGACGCCCCAGGCGCCGCACCGAAGCGGCGCCGCTCAAGCCAGGAGTAATTCCCGATGAGTGCGACAGCACGTCCGCCGCGCGGCCTGCTTAACCAGCAGGCATGGGCCGCGATTGTCCGCGTGTACGCTGCCGGAGACGGCGGCCTGGTGCTGTACTTCAGCACGGTATGGCGCTCAGTTGCTTCGTGGGAGAGCGCGCCCAAATGGAGCACCGTGGTCAGGCTACGGAACCGCAAGGTTCCGTACGTGGAGGAAATCAAGATCGACGGCGAAACCTGCGTCCGGCTGACCGACGCCGGGCGCGCTCACTACGACGCGAACCTTGACCGCTACCGCACCGCGTACCCCGAAGTCGAGGTTCCCGGGGCAGGCTCGCCTGAAGCGCTCCACCGCGCGGACCCCGTGCAGCTCCAGGCCGATATCGAGCACCGGCACCAGCTCATCGCGCTCGCCGGTGCCGAGGTCGAGGCCCGCAACGACGGCAACACCGCCGAGTCAGTGCGACTCCGGGCCGAGGCTGACAGTCACCGGCAGCCCTCCGCATGCGGGCACTGGGCTGGAAGGGACCGGGCTTTTGGCGCCAGCTGCGGACACCGCAGGCCGAGGGCCGGGATTTGATCAGGAGCCATCCGGCTCGCCTGGCTCGGCCGCCTCGAAGTCGGTACCGCATAGCCCGCACGTGATCGGGCCCGCCTCGAGCACCGATTCGGCGACCCGGATCCGTCGGCTGCACCCACAGAAGGCAGCCACGCCGTTGTTGTTGTTCGCGCGCCCCCGCCCGGCCGGCTCGAAACGGCGGTAAGCCACCAGCGCGTCGCCCAGGCGGCGGAGCTCGGCCCGGTACTGCCCGGCGGTGGCGTCGGGCACCGTGGTGTCGGTCCACCCGTCCGCGCCCCGCTTGGCCACGGTGAGCCCGAGCTCCTCGGCCAGGGCGCGGTACCGGGTGTTGTGGAACCGGCCCTGGCGGCTGGTGTCCTGCACCTGGCGGACGCTGGCCACGCCGTGGGCGGCCTCGTGCAGGAGCGTGCCGAGGACGTCCCGCGCGCCCTTGGCCAGGCCCTCGCCGCCGACGAACAGCTCCGGCAGGCGCCCGTCCGCGCGCTGCCAGCGGTCAGCGGCGAAGTGGCCGAGCTTGAGCCGCAGGCCATGCCCGGAGCCCGAACCGAGGGCGATCACCACGGCGGGCACGTCCGGATGCCGGGCCGTGATCGCCGCCCAGGTGCGGTCAAGAGCGGTGACAAGCCGGGGGCTGATAGTGGCGTCCTGCCTGGTCCTTGCCATAGTCCTATGATCTCATGATTGACACGTACGTGTCAATACCCGAGGGCACAGATGGATGATCAGGGCAGTGGGGGAGGACTACATCAGGCCCATGGCGCGCAGCTCGTCAGCGAGGCCTCCGGGCCTGGACAAGTCCGGCTCCCGGTCCCGCGGCGCTGACGGCTCCGGGGCCGCAGCGGGGCCGCCCCGCCGCGCCGCCATGCGGGCCTCAGCTTCCGCCCGGACCCGGGACAGGCGCTCCCGGAACTCCGCCTCCGTCTCGGTCCGGCGCGGGGCGGGGACGGGGCGCAGGACCGCCACGGCCAGCCGGGCCAGGAAGTCCTCCCAGAACGGGCTGTCGACCCGGTAGGGGTACGCAGGCGAGACGATGCGCTCGGTCAGCGCCGTGAAGATCTCGCCGCAGGCATGGCGGCCTTCGGTTACCAGGGCGTCGCACGTCTCCCAGTCGCCTTCGGCGTACGCCGTGAACGCGCGGGCGGTGAGCGCGGCCGCCATCTGCAGCAGCGGCCCGGCACCCGGCGGCAGGTCGCCGTATAGCCCGGTGGCGCTGTCCGCCAGGCCGATGCGGATCATGCGCATCTCGCGGTACGGCGGATCCGGCTGGCCGGGAACCCACATACGGGACATCTCACCCATGCCCCGAGTATGAGCCGAGGGTCAGACATAGGCCAGAAGCCGGGCCAGGGCCGGTTCCGCTGACGGAAATGTGTCGGGGGTAGGCGCTACGGTGCCGAAGCAAGTTCAAAAGCATCACACCCTTGCATCAAAGTTGATGATCTTGGTTGCGGGCGCTGCGCGCCGCGGTGAAAGACCAGCCGCCTGCGGCTCCCGGGAAAGGAGGGACACGTGGTAGCCAGCCTGCACGCCAGCTACGACACGGGGTACCTCAGTGATGCCGTGGGGACGGGCGGGGACTACTACCTCGGCACCAAGGGGGAGCCGCCCGGCTACTGGCAGGGCGCCGGCGCCCGGGCACTGGGTCTGGCCGGGCCGATTGGCGGGCAGGACGAGGCCGGGAGGGCCAGCGCCGAGGTAATGCGGCGGCTGTACCACGAGGACATCGGGCCGGACGGTCAGGTCCTCGGCCGCCGGCAGCGGAAGGCGAACTACCCGGCCGGTGGCGGCTCACTGTATAAGCGGGTCGAAGAAGAGGTGGCCCGCGTCAGGGCCGAGCGGGGCCGGTTCTTCACGCCGGAGGAGGAGCGGGCGCTCCGGCTGAGGCTCCGCAGCGCCTACCGGACCGTCGTCCCGTTGTACGACCTGACGTACAGCGCGCCCAAGAGTGTCTCGGTGCTCTGGGCGTCGCTCCTGGCCGCTTCGGCCGAAGCGGAGGGCGAGGGGCACGAAGCGGACGCCGAGCGGTTCGCGGAGCGGGCCGCGCAGGTCCGCGGTGCGGTGAAGCGGGCTAATGACCGCATGATGGCCGTGGCGGAGCGGGAGCTCGCTTTCGTCCGCACGGGGCACCACTCGAAGACGACGGGGGAGTGGCGCGACGCTAAGGGGTTCATCGTCGCGAGCTTCGAGCAGCACGACGCCCGCGACGGGGCGCCGCAGCTTCACGTGCATAACGCGATCGCTAACCGGGCGCAGCGAGCGGACGGAGCGGACGATCTCTGGCGTGCGCTCCACGGTCATCCGCTGTTCCGGAACAAGCTGCGCATGGGCACGCTGGGCGACCGGTTCCTCGCCCAGGAGATGGAGCTGATCGGCTTCCTGGGCGTGCTCCGCGCGGACGGGAAGGCGATCGAGGTCGGCGGGATCAGCGACGAGGCCGTGGACCAGTTCAGCACGCGGAGCAAGGAGCTGCGGGACAAAGCGCGGGAGCTTGAAGCGGAGTACGAGGCGGAGCACGGTCACGCTCCAGGCAGGCGGGCCAGGTGGGCAATCAGGCAATGGGCCGCCACGGACACGCGGGCATCGAAGGATCACAACCCGCCGCCAGCTGACCGGCAGGTTGCCGCGTGGGTGCGGGGAGCGGAGCGGAGCGGGATCGGAGCACTGTCCGCGCTCCACGAAGCAGCCGGGGCGTACTCGGCGGAGCATGAGCCGGGCAGTGTGCCAGGCGAGGCCCAGCGGGCCCGGATCATCCGTAAGGCCGTCACCGCGACCCAGACTGTCAACGCGACGTTCGACCGGTCCCAGCTCATTTTCGAGCTCGGCCAGGTGCTCGGCCCGCTGCCCGCTGACATGGATCCCGAGGAGTACCTGAACGGCCTGGCCGATGAGGCCCTGTCGGGCCGGGCCGAGGGCGTGAACGTCCTGCAGGTCGCCCCGGCGCCCGACGTCATCGACGTCTCGCGGCTGCCGTTCCGCAAGGACGGGACGAGCATTTACCGGGCGCCGTACGGGGAACGGTTCTGCACCGCGGAGCACCGCGACAACGAGCAGTTCCTGGTCGACGTGGCGGTGATGCCGGTGCCGCAGCGCGTCAGCGCGGAGACCGCCGCGGCGGCCCTGGCTGGCACGGACCTGGACTACTCCCAGCGGGAGGCCTGCGCCGGCCTGCTGGCCTCCGGCCGCCTGATCAACTGCCTGGTGGCCCCGGCGGGAACCGGCAAGACCCACGTCATGGCTGCATTCGCCAAGGTCTGGGAACAGCAGCGGGCCGGGCGGGTCATCGGCCTGACGGCCAGCACCAACGCCGCGCGGGTCATGGCCGACGAGGCGACCAGGGCCGGGGCCCGGATGGAGACGTTCAACATCGCCCAGTTCCTGGGCAAGATCAAGGACTCCAGCGAGACCCGGGGCCACGTGCCGGTCTACCCCGGCGACGTCCTGGTAGTCGACGAGGCCACGCAGGTATCCACCGAGGACGCGCTGCGGATCGCCCAGATAGCCCGCCGCAACGGGGCCATGGTGATCGGCACGTTCGACCCCGAGCAGCTCGGGTCGGTCGACGCGGGCGGGATCTTCCCGCTGATCGCCGCGCGGCACGGGTCCTACCGGCTCACCGAGGTCCGCCGGTTCACCAGCGCATGGGAGCGCGAGGCCTCGCTGAAGCTGCGGGAGGGCGACGTCGCCGCGCTGGCCGAGTACGCCGGGCGCGGCCGGATCTACCACGGCCCGCAAGACCGGGTATACGACGACGCGGTTTCGCTGTACCTGAACGGCTTCCTGAAAGGCCAGGAGGCCCTGCTGATGGCCACGTCGAACGAGGCCGCGGCCCGGCTCTCAGCCCTGGTCCGCGAGCGGCTGGCCGAGCTCGGCCGCGTCGGCGAGGCCGAGATCACCCTCTCGGACGGCAACCAGGCCGGCCGGGGGGACCTGATCCGGGCCCGGCTCAACACCCGCATCGACGCGGACCGGCAGACGCTTGCCAACCGCGACGTGGTCCGCGTGGAGAGCATCAACGACAGCGGGTTCGGGCGGCTAGCCGCGGTCCGGCGGCAGACCGGGCCTAATGAGTGGTCCCGGCCGTTCTTCGTCCCGGTGGCCTACCTGGAGAACGACGCCGAGCTGGCTTACGCGGGCAATGTCCATGTCGCCCAGGGCCGGACCGTCGACCGGGGTCACCTGGTAGTCGACGGCGGCGCTATCCGGTCCTTGGTCTACACCGGCGCGACCCGGGGCCGGGACAAGAACACTCTCCACGTGGTGACCGGGCCGCCGGACCCGGCGCAGCCGGCCAGGGCTGAGCGGGAGGCCTACGCCGCGGCGCAGCTCCGCAGGTCCGCCGCGCTCCGCAAGGCGGGACGGGAGGACCTCGCCCGGGAAGTCCCGCTGAAGATGCCGTACCGGCCCAGCGACCTGCAGCTGGCCCCGTGGGAGGCGGTGCTCGCCCAGGCGCTGCAGCAGGACGAGCCGGAGCGGACCGCGCTTGAGGTCATCCAGTCGGCGCAAGACTGGTCGACCAGCACAGGGCATCTCCTGCAGCTGTCGGAGGCGTTCTGGCAGCTGGACGTCGCGCCGCAGATTGACGAGATGGTCCGCCAGCGGATCCCTGCCGCCGCGTACGAGCGGTACCTGAAGGACCCGGAGCGGCCCGCGTTCCTGGAAGCGCTGCGGGAGCATGAGATCGGCGGGCGGCGGATCGAGGACGTGCTGGACTCGATCACCGCCGGGCCGCTTACCGGGCTCCGCAGCATCGCCGCCGGGCTCCACGGCAGGGCGGGAAAAGAGCCGGCCCCGCAGCGGGGCATGACGGGCCGGTGGGCTGAGAGGGCGGCCCGCGACGCTTCACCGGAGATCGCCGCGGCGGGGCAGATGATGGACGCCCGGCAGGCCTTCCTCGGCGAGCAGCTGGCGGCCCGGCCGCCGCAGTGGGCAATCAGCGCGTGGGGCGTTCCCCCCGCTGAGCCGGGCGCGCTGCGGGACGACTGGCTGCGTCAGGCCGGGGTGGTCGAGTCCTACCGGGACGCCGCCGGGATCACCGATCCGGGCCGGGCGATCGGGCCGGCGCCGTCCGGGACACCGCAGATGCGGGAGGCCTTCCGTGCGGCCGTGCGGGCTCTCCGGCTGCCCGATGAGGCGGCGCTGCTGAAGGCGATGGGCCGAGGTCAGCTCGAGGCCGCCGTGGACGAGCACGACAGGGCTCTGGCCTTGGCCCCCGCCGACGTCCAGCCAGAGATAGACCAGCGAGCGGCCGAGTGGGAAGACGCTCAGGTCAGCGCCCACATTGCCGGAGGCGCCCACGATGCCGAGGCCCGGGGCGGCGCCGAGACACGGGCCCAGGGCGCTGCCGCGGACCTAGCCCGCCTGGCCGTCGCCGACGCCGCCCGGCGGGAGTGGACTGAGGCGCATGCCGGGGTAGCGGCCCGCGCCGAGGCGGCCGAGCGCGAGCTCCGGGCCCGCGGCCTGGCAGAGCGCATCCCGCAGGCCGGAACCGCAGATAACGGACGCAGGGCTGAGGCTGAGACTGAGGAGGAGTTCCAGGCCAGGCTGTCGCAGATCGTCGCCGAGGCGGAGGCGCGGGCGGGCGCGCAGGCTGCGCCGGAGCCAGGGCCAGAACCGGCGCCGGAGGCCGGCGACATGGCCGGCGTGTACGCGGAGATCCGCGAGGACCTCCAGCACATCGGCCGGGGGATAGACGAGCTGTCAGCCCGGATGGACGCCGAGGACGCCAGGCGGGCAGAGGCGCAGCGGGAGATGCTCAGCGAGCCCGCCCCGTGGCAGCAGGCCCAGGCGCAGGCGCAGGCGTCCCTGGAGCCCTCCTGGCAGGCCGGTGAGGCCGTGACGGATGCCGGGGAAGCCGCGGCGGACATGGACATGGAAGCGGAGATCTAACGGGGCTTCGCCCCAGCCCGCCAAGCCATGGCGTCGTAGCTGGTTGAGTGAAAGAGGCTCCGGCCGGAGCGAGACGGTGGCACTGTGTGCTCCGTTATGTGACCGCCGCTGGCGGTA
>Ga0137379_10002866_pt1 | contig 16056 bp, 13 predicted proteins | sample SagtaG_18_FD_104812 | JGI IMG/M metagenome (GOLD analysis project Ga0137379, IMG submission 104812) | Vadose zone soil microbial communities from Sagehorn Ranch, Mendocino, California, USA - Sage2_L_80_16 metaG | ecosystem: Environmental > Terrestrial > Soil > Vadose zone | place: USA...
CGCAGGGCCGCGATCACGCGCTCCACGAGGTCCTTGCTGCCCGAGAGGTCCTGGCGTCCGGCCTCCACGAGCCGGGCCATCGGGCTCCCGAGCCGGGGCTCCGCCTTCAACCCATGGTCGACCAGGGCCCGCCAGGAACGCGGGGTCGCGTAGCGGGCGAGCGCAATGCACGTCCGGTCGAGGAGGGTCTCGATGTCGGGGGGCGAATACACCGCGGTCTCCGGCTGCAGGACCATGTTCTCGAAGAGCCGCAGGTAGGTGATGAGGGCACGCTCCGACTTGTCGTGGCGCAAGGCGGCGAGGTACCCGATGACCTGCTTCACCAGGGGAGGCGGGCTGTCGCGTCCCGGCGTGCGCATGACCACGTTGACCTCGTCTTCCACCGAGGCTCCGGCGGGGCGCGGGATGACGCGCAGCAGGTAGATCAGGTTCATCTGCAAGAACGGGTCCACCTTCGGCTCGGGGCTCTCCACCGAGGCCTTGAGCAGCTCCCAAGCCTTGGCCCGCGCCGCCTCCCCGTGCGCTTCGAGCATGGCCAGGAGCTGGTGGCGTCGCTCGCGCCGGGGCTCGCCGTCGAGGTCGTGCAGCAGCCCTTCCGGCCGCAGCATCACGAAGAACTCCAGGATCTTCTGCAGCCCCGCCCGCAGCTCCGGACGCTCCCCGAACCGGCGGAGCCGCTCGGGATCGAGGTACTCGTGGCCGCCCTTCCGCAGCGGATCGACGAAGGCCGGCTTGACCTTCTGCTCGGTGGCGAGCTGCTCGGCCAGCTCGAACATCGTCACCGCGCGCCCGAGGTTGCCCTCGTTGAACTGCTCGATGGCCGCGTGCACCAGCTCGCGGAAGCGCGTGGCCGCCTCCTCGGGGGCCTCCGCGAGGGAGACGATCTGGCGCATCGCGTTGAGCTGCAGCCCGACCAGGGGCGGGGCGCTGCCCGCCGCCACCGGGAGGCTGCCCCAGCCGGGGAGGGTCCGGGCCAGGGTGCGCAGCACCTGGTCCATCGTGGTGTCGACCCCGAACTGGCGCAGGGGAGCCAGGTGCTCCTCCAGCTCCTTCGCCGTGGAGGACTGGACGGCGGCGGCGGTCATGAACTGCGACGCCACCTCGCGCCGCTGCTCGATGGGAGCGAGGGAAGTGCCCCTGGCCGGGGTACCCCCGGCCGTGCCGCCGGCCGAGGGGCCCACGACCGGGGCCTGCAGGTGCTCCAGGAACAGGGACAATCGCCGGAGGCCACGGGTGGCCTCCGCTGAGAGGGTGGCGGAGGGGGTCTGGGCGGCCCGGGCCGCCCGGGCCGCCTCGGCGCCCGGCTGCCGGTCGAGGACCGGGATGGGATCGGCGGCGGTGCCGGCGAGCGAGGCGTGCCGCAGGCGATCGAGGTTTTGCCGCAGCAGCTCACGATCCTCCTCGGGACACTGCGGCAGGAGGGCTTCGGTGACCCCGCCGAGGCAGCGCGCGATGTCCGGCTTGGGGACCAGGTCCAGCTCCCCCATCAGGGCGATCTTCTTCGCCCCATGGAAGAGCAGGTCGGCCACCGAGAGATCGGCTGCGGCGGGCCGCTGGTAGGCGACCCAGGCGCCGATCTCCGCGGCCAGGAGCTGCGGCGGCTGCTGGACGAGAAGGGCCAGGGAATCGACCACCATCAGGGGGGGAACGCGGTCGGAGAGGTACTGTTGAAGCTCGAAGACCGCTTCCCGCAACTCGGCGCTCCCGGCCGCCTCGCCGGCTCCCTCTCCCACCTGGTTCCTACGATCCGCCGCCACGGTCGGAGGGCGGGACAACTCGAATCATCCGGGCAGGTTACGCCGCCGACCCTCCCCCGTCAAGGAATGGGGAGACCGTCACGGCTCGCTCTTCCCCGTCTTCAGCAGCGTCTCGAGCCAGCGCGATACCCGCTCGGTCTGCTCGGGGGTGGTGAAATGCCCTGTCTCCAGGGCCAGGAGCAGCCTCTTCGGGCCCGGGATCACGCCGTAGGCCGAGTACATGGAGGTCGGCGGGCAGGTCTCGTCGTTGTAGCCCCAGGAGTAGAGGCCGGGCGCCTTGACCCGCCGGGCGAAGTTCACCACGTCGTAGAAGCGGATGGTGGAGAGCTTGGCGGGCGTGCGGTGCGGGGCCTCTTCCTTGAACATGTGGGGCCACCCGCCGGCGCGGCCCTTCGTGTAGCCGGTGGTGTCCGCGAGGGCCGGATAGTACGCGGCGAGGCCGGTCACCCGCGGGTCGAGGGCGGCGGTGACGATCGAGAGCGCGCCCCCCTGGCTGCCACCGGTGACCGCGAGGTTCTTGCCGTCAAACTTCGGGTGGCTGGCCAGGAAATCGTCGGCCCGCACGCAGCCGAGGTAGACCCGCCGGTAGTAATAGCGGTCGCGGTCGTCGAGGTTGAAGGTCGGATAGCCCGAAAGGCCGGCCCGGGCCAGGCTGTCGTACACGACCGGATCGAGGTTGACCGGGAGGCCGTGGATCCCCACCTGGAGCGTGATCACGCCCTTCTCGGCGAGGTCGATCAGTCCCCGATAGGGGCGGACCCCGGCGCCCGGCGGGCTCATGACCGCGGGGAACTTCCCTTCTCCCTTCGGCTCCGCCAGGATGCCGTAGAAACGGCTGGTCCCCGTCCCGTCCACGCCGACGTTCTGCAGGCTCACGTGGTAGACGTCGACCTTGCCGGTCGAGAGGTCGGGCAAAGGCGTGAGCTTGGCGTCCATGGGCAGCCTGGCGAGGGCCTCCTTGCCGGCGGCCCAGAACGCGTCGAAGTCGGGGGGGTCCTCGACCGTGGGCCGGATCTCCTCGGGCGCAAAGCCGGCGGTGGCGAGAGCGCGGTACTTCTTGCCCTCCACCTCGGCGGTGGCCACGAGGCGCAGGAAGCCGGGCTCGCTCATGGTCCCCGCGCTGACGACCAGGCCCTCCTTCGGCACGGGGGCGGTCTTCTCGACCTTCGGCGGCAGCATCTCGGGACCGAGCGCGTAGGACACGCTCGCGCCGGGCACAGGGTGGCCGTCGCGGGTGACCGTGATGCGGAAGGCGACGGGCGCGCCGGGCTTGTAGGTCCAGTCGTCGTGGTCGGGCGTGACCTGGACGCGGACGACGCCGGTTCGCTCCTGGGCGCCGAGCGGCCGCGCGCCGCCGACCGCCAGCGAAACAGCCACGAGGAGGCAGGAGCGGGAGAGGGACAGTGGGCGCATCGAGGCTCCTTTCATGCGGTGCCGTCCTTCGGGCGGCCGGGGGATGATACCCGTCCGTCGTCCGCCCGGCTCGTGGTACTTTCGCCCGGGCGGGGGGGGTCGATAAGGAGGTGCCATGGCCGCCAGGAGGTTGGGAGTCGCTCTCATGATCGTCTACGCCGCCGCTGGACCGGCTTCGGTGCGCGGGGCGGGACCCTCGGTGCAGGTGGTTCCGAAGGAGGCGGAGCGCCGGGTGGACGTCCTCGTGGAGGGCCAGCCGTTCACGTCCTACATCTGGCCGACGAGCGTCAAGAAGCCCGTCCTCTTCCCGATCCGGACCGACCGGGGCGTGGTCGTGACCCGCGGCTTCCCCCTCGAGCCGCGCCCCCGCGAGCACACCGACCACCCGCACCACGTGGGCCTCTGGCTCAACTACGGCGACGTGAACGGGGTGGACTTCTGGGGGAACTCCGGGCAGGCGAGCGAGGCCGGCAAGCTGGGCACGATCGTCCACCGGAAGATCGAGAGCGCCAAGGGCGGCGAGGGACGAGGGGAGCTGGTGGTGAGCGCGGACTGGGTCGTGCAGGACGGCCAGGCCCTCCTGAGCGAGCGCACGCGATACGTCTTCGGGGCGGCTCCCGGCCTGCGATCGATCGACCGCATCACGACCCTGACCGCCCTCGGCGAGAAGGTCGTCTTCCACGACACCAAGGAGGGGATGTTCGGGATGCGGATGAACCGGGGCCTCGAGCAACCGGCCACCAAGCCCGAGGTCTACACGGACGCCGCCGGGCGGCCGACCACGGTCCCGGTCCTCGACAACGAGGGCGTGACCGGCCTCTACCTGAGCAGCGAGGGGAAGACCGGCGATGCGGTCTGGGGGACGCGCGCGCGCTGGGTGAAGCTCACGGGCAACGTGGACGGCCAGCCGGTCACGGTGGCGATCCTGGACCACCCGAAGAACCCCGGCCACCCCACCCACTGGCACGCGCGGGGCTACGGGCTCTTCGCGGCGAACCCGCTGGGGGTGAAGGACTTCACGGCGGGCAAGGCGCAGATGAACGTCACCCTCGAGCCGCGCCAGGCGGCCACCTTCACCTATCGCGTGCTGATCCTGTCCGAGGAGGCGACCCCCCAGCGGCTGGAGACCGAGTACCACCGGTTCATCGAGGAGGCCCCGTGAGGGAGGGCCCTCGATCACTTTCCCCTTGACATCGATGCTTCTAGTACTATTTTATTAGTAGCCATGCGCACGCGAGCCCGCACCCTCACCCCCCAGGAGCTCGAGATCATGAAGGTGGTCTGGGGCCGGGAGGAGTCGAGCGTGCGGGACGTGTACGAGACCTTGCTCAAGAGGCGCCGGATCGCCTACACGACGGTCATGACCATGATGAACGTCCTCCTGCGCAAGGGGCACCTGAAGAAGCGGGCCCGCGGGCGCTCGTACCTCTATCACCCCTCCCGCCCGCGGCGGCAGGTGGTGGGCTCCATGGTCCGGGAGTTCCTGGATCGCGTCTTCGGGGGCGCCGCGGAGCCGCTCCTGCTGCACCTCGTGGAAGACCGGCACCTCACCCCGCGGGAGCTCGACGAGCTGGCGCGGCGGATCCGGGGCAAGCCATGAGCCTTGCCCTGGCCGTACAGAACCTCGGCGCCGCGTGCCTGCAGGGCCTGCTCCTGGCGTGGGCGGCCTTGATCCTGGCCCAGCTTTTCCCCCTCGAGCGGCCGCGGTTGATGCTGCGCTGGTGGCAGGCGGTTCTGCTGGCGGTCCTGGCCATACCCTGGGTCCAACCGTGGGCGCCCAGCGCGGCGGGCCGGGTCGAGATGGCCCTGCTCCGCATCGGTCCCGCGCTCGCCGAGCCGGGAACGGCGTTCGGGCGCTGGACCCGGGCCGAAGTGGTGGCGGCGGTGCTCGCCGCCGGCGCCCTCGCCCGCGCGGCCTGGCTCGTGGCCGGCCTCGGCAGGCTGCGCGCCTTCCGGCGCCGCGCCATTCCCCTCGAGGCGAGCCGGACCGCCCTGGCGGGGTTGGAGGGTGCCCTCGGCGCGCGAGCGGCCTTCCTGATCTCCGACGAGGTGGGCGGCCCCGCCGCCTTCGGCCTGCGCCGGCCGGTCGTGCTGCTGCCGCGCGCCTTCCTCGAGATGGACGCCGAGGGCCAGCGGGCGGTGGCCACCCACGAGCTGCTGCACGTTCGCCGCCGCGACTGGCTGCGCACGCTCCTCGAGGAAGGCCTGGCGTCCCTGCTCTGGTTCCACCCCGCGGTCCACGTCCTGGTCGGCCGGATCCGCCTGGCGCGTGAGCAATGCGTGGACGAGGCGGTGGTGCGCGCCCTGGGCGGGCGGCGAGCCTACCTCGAGTCGCTGATCGAGATGGCGCGCCAGGACCTGCGCCGGCGGGCGGTTCCCGCCTCGCTCCTGCTTCGCGAGCGCCACCTGCGCGACCGGGTGGAGCTGCTTCTCAAGGAGGTCACGATGTCGAGAGTCCGAGTGCTGTCTCACCTGGCCGCGAGCGCGCTCTTCCTGATCCTCGCGGGCGCCGTGGCGGCTTCGTCGTTCCCGCTCGAGGGCAGGGAGGAGAGCCCGAAGGCCGTGGAGAAGAGCGGCGACAAGTCCGCCAAGGCGATCGGCGAGCCCCGCATCATCCACAAGGTCCAACCCGCGTATCCTGCCGAGGCCAAGAAGGACAAGCTCGAGGGGATCGTGCTGATCGACGTGCGGATCGGCAAGGATGGCAAGGTGGCGGACGCGCGGGTGAAGAGCGGCCATCCGACCCTTGCGGAAGCCGCCCTCGCGGCCGTGCGCCAGTGGCGCTACGAGCCGGTCCTCGGCCCGGACAAGAAGCCGGTCGAGGTGGCCCTCACGATCACGATCAACTTCAGGCTGGATTGACGCGGGATCCGCCGGAGCACTCCGGCGGATCACCAGCTGTGCAGGGTGCCGTCCAGCTTCCGGTTCACGGGCAGGTAGGCCGGACGGTAGGGATGCTGGGCGGCCAGGCCCTCGTCGATCTCGACCCCGAGCCCGGGCGCATCCCCGGGGTGCATCGCCCCGTCCGCGAACGCGTAGTGGTGCGGGAACACGCGGTCGGTCTCCTCCGCGTGCCGCATGTACTCCTGGATGCCGAAGTTGTGGACCGCGAGGTCGAAGTGCAGGCAGGCGGCCAGGCACACCGGCGACATGTCGGTCGCGCCGTGGCAGCCCGTGCGCACGTGGTAGGGCTCGGCGATGGCCGCGATCTTCCGGAGGTGCGTGATCCCGCCGGCGTGGACCGCGGTGGTCCGGATGTAGTCGATCCACTGGTTGCGAATCAGGTCCAGGCAGTCGTAGACCGTGTTGAACACCTCGCCCACCGCCAGGGGCGTGGTCGTGTGCTCCCGGATGATCCGGAAGCCCTCCTGGAGCTCCGCGGGGACCGGGTCCTCGAGCCAGAAGAGGTGGTAGGGCTCGAGGTCCTTGCCCAGGCGGGCGGCCTCGATCGGGGTCAGCCGGTGGTGGGCGTCGTGCAACAGGGGCAGGTCGGGGCCGAACTCCTGCCGCAGGCGCGCGAAGAGCTTCGGCACGAAGCTCAGGTACAGGTCCGTGCTCCAGGCTTCCTCCGAGGGCCGCTCCCCCGGCTCCGCGGGCTCGTAGGGCTTGCTCCCCCGGGCCACCCCGTAGGTCTTGCCCAGGCCGGGGATCCCGCTCTGGGCGCGGATCGCCTTGTAGCCGAGGTCGCGGTAGTGGGCCACCGCCTTGAGGGTGTCCTCGAGATCGACCCCGTTGGCGTGGCCGTAGACGAGCACGCCCTCGCGCGACGGCCCGCCCAGCAGGTCGTAGAGGGGGACGTTCAGCGTCTTGCCGCGGATGTCCCAGAGCGCCATGTCCACCGCGGAGACCGCGGTCATGGTCACCGGGCCCCGCCGCCAGTAGGCGCCCTTGTAGAGGTACTGCCAGGTGTCCTCAATCCGCCGGGCGTCGCGGCCGACGAGGAGCGGGGCCACGTGGTCCTCGAGGTAGCTCTTCACGGCCAGCTCGCGCCCGTTCAAGGTCGCGTCCCCGAGGCCGTGCACGCCGTCCTCGGTGGTGAGCTTCAGGGTGACGAAGTTGCGGCCGGGGGAGCACACGATGACCTTGGCCTCAGCGATCTTCATTCATCGACCCCCCACCCTATCCCTCCCCACGTGGGGGGAGGGGAGGGCTGCTGCACGTCGGCTTCGCACTTACGCATCGACCCCCCGAGTGATCCTATCGCGCTTCGGCTCACAGGTCCGTCTCCGGGGCGCCTGCCCGAGCCTCCGCCTCCGCCAGCCAGCCCCGGCGCAGCCACTCCTCGGGGATGCTCGAAAGGTACGGCTTGAGATCCAGGAGGGGAGTCCCGTCGAGCATGTCCACCCCCCGCACGCGCAGGACGGTGCCCTCTCGCCCGAGCAGCTCCACCACCGTCAGGCCGATGGGGTTGGGGCGGCGGGGAGACCGGGTGGCGAAAACGCCGTGGACGCGGTCGTCGGAGGGAGGCTTCGAGAGCAGGTCGTAGCCTTCGTGGCGGTGGAAGACCCACAGGACGAAGAGGTGGGAGAAGCCCTCGATGTCCGTGAGGCCCGCCTCGAGCTCGGGCAGGATCTCGAGCGTGCCCTCCATCTCGTGGCGGGCCCCCAGGCCCTTGGGGATCTCAGTGGTCGCGAAGAAGGGGGTCCGAGCCCAGCCCACGGGCCGCATGGCGAACGTTTCCATTGCCTTACCTCCGCCGTATGATAAGGGTCACAAAGAGCCGCCAGCCGGGCATGATAGAAAAGCCGGCTGGAGAAGGCGTGGCCGTGCTCCCTCCTCAGACTGGAGGACGTCCCATGCGGAAGAGCCTGGTCGCCGTCGCCCTCGTCGCCGGCCTCGGCGGCTGCAACGGCGACAAGACGAGCCCGACGGCCTCGGAATCCCCGGCCGCCATACCCACCCGCGCCGAGGGGGCGATCGCCGAAGTCGGGGTGACGGTTTCACCAATCAAGGTCCCCGCGACCGCGACTGGTGATCCGAACTTCCCGTGGCAGATCTCCTGGGTCACCACCGTCAAGGAGACCGCAGGCGTGGCCGCGCGGGTCGACCGGATCCTGACGTTCCTGGTTTATGACAAGATTACCTACGCAGGGCCCAACCTCACGGCCCAGGGCTCCCCCCAGCTGAGCGCCAATGGATCGGCGTCTTTCAGCCAGACCCTGGCCTACGCCCTCCCCAACGGCGACAAGGTCGCGGTGGTCAGCGTCATCGTGGAGCTGACCGACGCCAAGGGCAACCGGATCCAGGCGACGGCACAGCTCGTGATCGTGTAGAGGTCGCCGCCCCTGGCCGCCCTCGACGGGAGGTGGATACTCGGGTCCCGTGTTGAGGGCCCTCCCACCTCTACCTGTTCGACCTCGCGGGCCGGAAGGCGGAGGCCCTGACCCCGGGACCGTTCGAGATGCTCATCCTCAAGACCTTGACCCGCGGCCCGGCCCACGGCTACGCCATAGCGCGGCATCTGGAGCGCGTCTCCGGTGACGTGCTGCGGGTCGGCGAGAGCTCGCTCTATCCGGCGTTGCAGCGGCTGCTCGTCAACGACTGGGTTCAGGCCGAGTGGGGCGAGTCGGAGCTCAAGCGGCGCGCGCGAATCTACCGGATCACCCCCGCCGGCCGAAAGCGCCTCGCCCGGGAGGCCCAGGGCTTCGAGCGCATGACGGGCGCGATCGCAGCCGTCATGGAGGGGGTCTGACCATGTGGGCACGTCTCCGCAACAAGCTGCGCTTTCTCTTCCGGCGCGACCGCTTCGACCGAGAGCTCAGCGAAGAGATGGACTTCCACCGCGAAATGCTCGAGCTCGAGAAGACCCGGGAGGGCCTTGCCCGCGAAGCCGCCGCCGCGGGCGCGCGGCGGCAACTCGGCAACCCGACGCTCGCCCGCGAATACGCGAGGGAAGTCTGGATCATCGCCTGGCTCGATACCCTCGGAGCCGACGTTCGCTACGCCTTGCGCGCGCTGGCCGCCAACAAGACCTTTGGCGCTCTCGCAATTCTGTCTCTCGCCCTCGGGATCGGAGCCAACACCGCAATCTACAGCTTCATGGATTCGATCCTGTTTCGCTCGCTGCCGGTGCCCGACCCCGAGTCGCTGGTCGTCCTGACCTGGCACGCCGGGGACACCCGGCGCGACTCTGTCATGCAGGGGATGAGCGGCACCACCTATGAGGATCCCAGGTCGGGAGTCACGGCCGGCATTTTTCCGTTCCCGGCGTTCGAACTGTTCAGGGAATACTGTAGGACAAATTTGCGTAGGGGGCAGACAATCACGGTTATACGGGAAGAGCGAGAGAGCGGCCATGTGTCGAAACATCCGCACCCTGTTCAATTTCGAGCCTCCCGCGACCGACGAGGAGGTCCGCGCGGCTTCGCTTCAATTCGTCCGCAAGGTGAGCGGCTTCAACGCCCCGTCCCGCGCCAACGAGGCCGCTTTCGAGCGCGCGGTGGAAGAGGTCGCGGCGGTCGCCCGGCGCCTGGTGGACGACCTGGTGACGACGGCGGCTCCGCGAAACCGCGAGGAGGTCTCGGCCCTTGCCCGAGCCCGATACGTCAAGCGCTTCGGCCGAAGCGCCTGAAGGGGCCCGCGGAAACAGAGGGAGGCTCCTTCCTCGAGGGGCCTCGGGGGCTAGACCAACCTCCACGGTTTGCGATGCTGCCGGCCGAGGAGCGCCGTTCCCTCCGGCTCGTTCCCCTCGAACGCTTCCTGCTCGGCGTTCCAACGGAGCTTCCGGCCCGTCCGGTACGCGATGTTGCCGATCAGGGGCACGATCGTCGAGCGGTGGCCGATCTCGGCGGACGCGATCGGCCTCTGTCGGCTCTTGACGCATTCGAGGAAGTTCTTCACCAGCAGGTCCGTCGTGTCGCGGCCCTTCACCACTTTGCGCTCCGCGCGAAAGGCCGGCTTGGCTCCCGAATTCTCGCGCTCCGCGCGCCGTTGGGGAGGTTCCATCTCGGGGTAGATCTCATATCCGATGCGGTCCGAGATCAGGGTCCCGTTTGTCCCGTAGAACGCCTCGCCATGCGGCCGATCGAACTCGCCGCGCATCTGGTAATAGGCCATCTCTGGCGTGCGACCTCCCGCGCCGTGGGCGTTCAAGGCGCATACCTCGTAGCTCATGATGAATCCAGGGTACTCGTAGGTCGCCTGGAGCAGGTCTGGAGTCTCCCCTGAATCCTTCAGACCGAACCGCCCGCCCGTCGCCACCACCGTCCGGGGCGCGTCGACTCCCATCACCTGATGGAACGAATCGAACCGGTGGGTCCCGAAATCCGTGACCCACCCCCCCGCGTAGTCCCAGAACCACCGGTAGGTGCCGAGGAAGCGCGCCCGGTTGAAGGGAACGAGGGGCGCCGGCCCGAGGTAGAGGTCCCAATCGAGACCCGCCGGCGGACGGGTGTCCGGCTCCCGGCCAATCCCGTTCGGGTAGAGGTTCTGGAAGTTCCAGATGCGCACGTAGCGGACCTCGCCGAGGGTTCCGTTCTGGACGATCTCCTGCACCTCGCGGTAATGGGGCGCGGCGCGGTGCTGGGTCCCGTGTTGCACGATGCGCTTCGACCGCTTCGCCGCCTCCACGATGGCCCGACTCTCCTTGACGTTGTGGGCGAGCGGCTTCTCGACGTAGGCGTCCTTGCCCGCCTGGCACGCCAAGACGGCGAGGATGCCGTGCCAGTGGTCGGGCGTCGCCACCACGATCGCGTCGATGTCCTTCTGATCGAGAACCTCCCGGAAGTCCTTGAACCCGCGCGCTCCTTCGCTGGCCGACTCTCGCGCCTGCGCGACTTGCTGGTCGTAGACGTCGCACAGCGCCGTGACCGCGGCGCCGGGCGTCTGCTTGACGAGATTGGCCAGAAGTCGGCCCCGCGCACCGCAGCCGATGAGGGCCACGTTCACCCGTTCATTGGCCCCGAGCACACGCCGCGCCGAAAGGGCCGTGCCGACCACGGCCGCCGAAGTCTTCACCACGAACTGTCGTCGCCTCATGGCCTTTCCTCCTCCGGCCCGACCTACCAGTTCGTGATCGAGCCGTCCGGCCTTCGGAACAGCCGCGTGGGCTGGCGGTGCTCCGTGACCTCGGACAGGAGCTTCGCCCGGCGCGGGTCGAACTCCACGCCGAGCCCCGACCGCTCGTTCGGCCACAGCTTGCCGTTCCGAAAGTCGCAATGCTGCGGCAAGTGGGGCTCGGCCGCAGGCGCCGCGCCCAGGACCTCCATGCAGACCGGCCCCGGGAAGGAGGCCAGGACGTGGACGAGGGCGGCCGTGGCCACCGGTCCCGTGAAGTGGGGCACGAGCCCCACGTAGTGGGTCTCGCACAGCGCGGCCTGCTTGCGCAGCTCCGTGATGCCTCCCGCGTTGGGAAGGGTCACGCGCGAGTAGTCGATCAGGTGCTGCTCGACCAGCTCGTTCATGTCCCAGCGAGCGCCGAAGTGCTCGCCTACGGCGATGGGCACCTTCACCTGGGGGCGCAGGCTCCGGTAGACGGCCGGCTCCTCGGAGCGCACCAGATCCTCCACGAAGAAGGGCTCGAGATCCTCGATCAGGTGGCTCAATCGAATGGCGTCGGGCAGGTCGAAGCGCGTGTGGAAGTCGATGGCCCAGTCGCCGTCGGGGGAGACGCCCTCGCGCACCTCCTTGCACAGCTCATGGGTGCGCCGCACCATCGCACGCGAGTCGAAGCTGTCGCCGCCGGGATCGGCGCCGTGCGTCCGGTACGCCTTGAAGCCGGCCTCGATGCAGGCGCGCGCCGTCTCGCGCGGGGAGCCGCGATCCGGGAACGCGGTCGCGTAGCAGGGGACGTGCTCGCGGGTGAGCCCACCGAGGAGCTGGTGCACCGGGACGCCCAGGGCCTTGCCCCGGATGTCCCAGAGGGCGAGGTCGAGCGCCCCCTGCGCGTGCAGCTTCTCGCGACCGGGAGGGTAGAAGTAGCCACGGTACATGAGCTGCCAGAGGTGCTCTATGCGCGACGCGTCTTCGCCGATCAGCAGGCCCGCGAGCTGCTCGACGGTGTCGCGGGCGCCGCCCTCGCCGATTCCCGTGAGGCCCTGGTCGGTCTCCACCGTCACCACGGCGTTGCTCTGGTTGAAGGTGGCGCGCGGCTGGGGCGCCTCATAGAGGCGGATACGCGTGATCTTCAGCCGAGATGCCCGAGGCGCGGCGACGGTCTCGCGGCCGCGGCCGTCGACGAGCAGCGCGCCGCCCGCGCTCAGGAGCGAGCCCAGGAACTGCCGTTTCCGCATGGTGCCTCCGTCGCGGTTCCGGAACGGGTGGCATTGTACCCTTCCGCCCCGTCGGCGATCATGAAGGCAGATCCAAAGGAGGAGCAGCACGATGTGGAGCCGAAGACGTTTCCTCGAGATCATTTCGGCGGGGCCGCTGGTGGGAGGCTTCACCGCGGCGAGCCCCGGGCCCGCCGCCGCGGCCCCGGCCCGAAGGGCCGGACGTGACTACTTCCGGGAGCTAGGGGTACGTCCCTTCATCAACGCGGCGGGGACGTACACGGCCATGACCGCCTCCCTCATGCCTCCGGAAGTGATGGCGGCGATCAACTACGCCTCCAAACAATACGTGATGCTCGACGAGCTCCACGACCGGGTGGGCCAGCGGATCGCCACCCTGCTCCGCTCCGAGGCCGCCATGGTCACGGCGGGAGCCGCCTCCGCCCTGACCCTGGGAACCGCGGCGGTTCTCACGGGCACGGACCGGCAGAAGATCGTCGATCTTCCCGACCTGGCCGGCATGAAGAGCGAAGTCATCATTCAGAAGTCCCACCGCTTCGGTTACGAGCACGCCGTTCGCAACTGCGGAGTGCGGCTGGTGGAGGTGGAGACGCGCGAAGAGCTGGAACGGGCGATCAACGAGAGGACCGCCCTGATGCTCTTCTACAACGCCATGAACCGCGAAGGGAGGATCCCGGACGAGGAGTTCGCCCAGCTCGGAAGGAAACACGCCGTCCCCACCTTCAACGACGCCGCCGCCGACGTGCCGCCCGTGGACAACTTCTGGAAGTACACCCGCATGGGCTTCGACCTGGTGGCGTTCTCCGGGGGCAAGGGCATTCGCGGACCCCAGAGCGCCGGACTGCTCCTGGGCCGCAAGGGCCTCATCGAGGCGGCGCGGCTCCATGCTCCCCCGAACGGCAACACGGTCGGCCGGGGCATGAAAGTGAACAAGGAAGAGATGCTTGGCATGCTGGTGGCGCTGGAGCTGTTCCTGGAGAAGGACCAGGCGCGCGAGGCTCGTGAGTTCGAAAGGCGGGCGGAGGCGATCCGGAGCGCTGCGGCGGCGGTTTCCGGGGTGAAGGCCGAGGTCTTCGTACCCGAGATCGCGAACCACGTTCCCCACGTGCGCATCGCGTGGGAGGGCGCGGACGAAGCGGCGGCGGCAGCAGCGGTCAAGGCCATGCGGGACGGCGAGCCCTCGATCGGGATTCGTTCGGAAGGGAACACGCTCGTGATCGGCGTCTGGATGATGCAGCCCGGCGAGGACAAGATCGTCGCCCGGCGTCTTCGCCAGGTGCTGGAGAAAAGGACGTGAGCCATGGTTCTGGCCGTCGTCAGTTTCGTCTCCGCACTGGTGGTCGCGGCTGAGCCCGTGAAGAGGGATTTCGAGTCCGACGCGATCGGGTCTCCGCCCACCGGCTTCGATTTTGGCCGTACGGGCGGCGGCCGCGAGGGAAAGTGGGTCGTCCGTGTCGAGAAGGGAGGCACCGCCAACCATGTCCTGCTCCAGGAGAGCGCCGACAAGACCGATTACCGCTTTCCCGTCGCGGTGCTCAAGGAGGGGACCTACAAGGACGTCACCCTCAGCGTGCGGGCGCGGCCGCTCAGCGGAGAGGTCGATCAGGGGTTCGGCCTCGTCTGGCGATACCGGGACCCGAACAACTACTACATCACCCGTTGCAACGCCCTCGAGGACAACTGTCGCATCTATCACGTCGCGGGCGGCAGCCGGCGCCAGTTCGGAGGCCAGAACGTCAAGGTGGCCAAGAGCGCCTGGCACACGCTGAAGCTCGAGGCCACCGGCAATCGCTTCGTCGTCTTCTACGACGGCAGCAAGGTGTTCGACGGGACCGACGACACGTTCAAGGACGCGGGGAAGGTCGGGCTCTGGACGAAGGCGGACTCGGTCATTGAGTTCGACGACTTCACGGTCGAAGGGCGCTGAGGCCGTTCGAAGCGCACGCATTCATTCACGGCCGACGTCTTTCCATGAGACGGGTCCATAGACGAGGAGGCAGGGCATAATTCGATTGGTGCCGTACGTTCTCGCTGTCACCGTCGGAGCTCCTGCGGCAACGGGAGCAGCATCTCCCGCTGAAGACGCCGGCCAGGAGCACGCCGCGCTGGCGAAGGCGCTGCCGGTGGCGGAGGTGTCGCTTCACAAGGGAGCGGAATGGCGGACCGTAACGGAGAAGCTTTACTAGCCGCCCGGGACGGAATGGCCACGAACACATGCGTCCGCGAATCATCACGAAAGAGAGGTCCTGCATGAGACGGTCATCCTGGCGTCGTGTTTCGTTCGTCTTGGCGTTGTCCGCCCTGCCGGCGGTGGCAGCCGCCGGCCCTGTCGATTCGGCGACCTGGGAATCCATCGACAAGACCCTCGGCCGAACCGGCCGCGTCTTCCCCGGGGACGTCCACAAGTACGGGTGGCCCCGAGCCGACCTCCGGGTCACCGCCGGGGGCGTCCAGGTCGAGCCCACCCTCGCCCTGGGCTCATGGGCAGCCCTCATGAAAGCCAGCCCTGAAGGACACCTCATGGCCATGGGCGACCTCGTGCTGCTGGCCGACGAGGTCAACCTGGTCCTCCGCGCTCTCCAGGCCGGGGGGCTGAACGTGCTCGCCGTCCACAATCACCTGATGGGCGAGTCACCCCAGGTGATCTACGTCCATTTCGGCGGTCACGGCGAGGCTCAGCAGGTCGCGACCGCCCTCCGAAGCGCGCTCGACACGACGAAGACGCCCCTTGCGACGTCGACCGCGGCGCCACCCTCCCCCAGTCCAGCGGAGACGGCCGCCTTCGACAAGGTCCAGGCCGTGCTCGGCCGGAAGGGTTCCCTGGCCGGTCGCGTCCTCCAGATCGCCGTACCGCGTGCGGGAAAGATCGAAGAAGACGGGATGGAGGTCCCGGCGAGCGCGGGCATGGCCACCGCGCTGAACTTCCAGGTCGTCGAAAGCCGCGTGGCCACAACCGGCGACTTCGTGCTGGTCGCGGACGAGGTGAACCCGGTGATCCGCGAGCTCGAAGCCCATGGTATCCGGGTGACCGCCCTGCACTCCCACATGCTGCGGGAGACGCCGCGGCTCTTCTTCATGCACTTCTGGGGTGTCGATGACCCGGCACGCATCGCCGAGGGATTGAAGGCCGCTCTCGGCAAGGTCGCGGTACAGTGAGCGGCGAAGGAGGCCCCTCAGCCAGAGCGGGCCCGACCACGAGCCGCCCCCCGCGGCGGGGGTCTTTCGTTGGCCTGGCCACCTACCAGGCCATGCGCCCCGAATGGCTCTTGCGGTGAGGAGGCAGGAAGAGAAGCACCGGGGTCTCCGTCGAGCCCTGCGCCGTGGACGAGAGCCGAGCGAAGAGTAATCCCCCGGCGTACTATGGGCTAGACGCTCGCTGCCACTATGAGACCGCTGCGTTCAGACGCTCCACTTATCGCACTCTGCGCCGCGGAGGCTTTGGACCCGTCTTCAAAGACGTTCGGACCGAGGAACCCTTCTCCGCTCGGGGCCTTCTTGGCCGTGTGGACCAAGAAGCTAAATTGAGCATGAGCTACGGTAATTGTTTACCGCATCAGCTCAGTGCGTGAGCGACTGTGGGCGAGCGACCGGGCTTCGGAGCATCCGGGCGAAGACCAGGAAGGGATCGAGCATCTGCTGCTGACAGGTTCGGAAGA
>Ga0137379_10002869_pt1 | contig 16051 bp, 7 predicted proteins | sample SagtaG_18_FD_104812 | JGI IMG/M metagenome (GOLD analysis project Ga0137379, IMG submission 104812) | Vadose zone soil microbial communities from Sagehorn Ranch, Mendocino, California, USA - Sage2_L_80_16 metaG | ecosystem: Environmental > Terrestrial > Soil > Vadose zone | place: USA...
CTGAGATACGAATATAAGTTTGGACTACCGCTATCCTCACGCAACGGATCCTCAGAGAGAAATCGCCCAATCGCCGGATCGTAGTATCTGGCCCGGTAGTAGAAAAGACCTGTGCCGTCATTTTCCCGACCGGTATATTGGTAAGGGTTCGTGGGGCCGCCCACTGGGGTTGTGTTCCCGAAGGACTCATACGTGTACTGTGCAAAAGCCGCACCGCTCGCGCTTGTCAAAGCTAGCGTGCTGCCTAAGCCGTTGGTCAGAAAGTTCGCGGTGCCCGTTGAATCCACTCGCGTAAAATATTCATCCAGCCCACCTGAAAGCAGATTGGCGGTAGGAGTGGAGCCGGAGAGTTCCTGCACGGGATTTAGGCCGTCGTACAGAAAATTCGTGGTTGCGCCATTGACGGTCTTGGCGAAGCGGCGACCGAAGGGATCGTAGATGAAACTCCCAGAGCTTCCTCCCGAAATTGAGGCGAGCTGGTTTCGTGCGTCCCACGCATATGTGTTTCCGCCATCGCTAGTCATGTTGCCATTAGCATCGTAGATCAAAGTGGCCCCGTTCCAGTTCGTCAACTGGTTGGCAGCATTGTAGACCGCTGTCGTCGAGTTCGGCATGCCCGTGCGCGCCCAGGTGCCTCCCATCTGGATACGCCGAGCGTCTTGGTCGTACCCGTAGGTGAGATTGCCGAGCACGTTCCCGGCAAGCGAATACGTCAGGCCGGTGAGCTGAGACGCCTTATCGTAGGCGTAGCCCACGACAATCCCATTCGGAAGCGTGAGCGACGTCCGACGTCCCGTCGCGTCATACCCGAATGACACATACGAGCTACCTTGCACGATCCCAGTCAAACGGTCGTCATTGTCGTACGCATAAGTCACCGGGCTCGATTGGTCTGAGACCGTCATCTGGGTCCGCCGACCGGCAGCATCGTAGACGTAACCCAGCGTACCTTCAGGCCCTTGCTCCTGGGTAAGTTGGTCGAACCCATCGTATGTCCTGCTGAACGTCCCAGCTACGGAATCAAATGCTTGGGTGAGCCGGTCTGCAGAGTCGTAGCTGTAGCTCTTAGTGCTTTCATAACTCGGTCCAGCCTGCGTGCCGAAGCCGGCGAAGGTAAGCCGGTTCAGCGCGTCATAGCTGTAGGTCGTGACTTTGCCACGGCGGTCAGTAAGTTGTGTAACGTTACCGTTCCTGTCATAGACGTAGCTTTCGGAATGGTTGAGCGGATCGGTACGAGTTTGTAGCCGATCCATGTTGTCGTAGGCATAAGTCGTCGGGTTACTGGAGTGCTGTGGATCGGTGACGCTGAGGAGATTTCGATCGCCGTCGAAGGTAAACGACATAACATCCCCCAAAGGATCGGTGATCGAGGTCACCTGGTCGAACGCGTTGTACGAGTATTGGATCACATGGCCCAGAGGAGTGGTAATGCCTAGCAGTCTTCCCGCGCCATCTCGGGCAAGGTTTATGGTCCTGTTCAAAGGGTCCGTGGTGCTTGTCAGGTCTGCTCCCGTATAGGTGAGCGAGGTCGTCTCATTTCCGGCATCGGTCGCCGTCAAAACACGCCCCTCGGTATCATATGTGAACGTCGGCACGCTGTTACCCAACGAATCGGTAGTCGACGTCACGTTTCCAGACGAATCAAGGGAGAAAGTCGTGAGGCGCTGGAGGGGATCCAACACGCTTGTAAGCTGACTGTAAGTGGAATCGTGAGTGAATCTGGTAGTCACTGCATTCGAGGTCCCCGCAAGGCGAGTGACGCTTGTGGTATTTCCCCCACTGTCATAGGTGTACGACGTGTTCCGACCAAGTGGATCGGTGACGCTGGTTAACAAGTTGGTATTTGCCTGATACTGATTTGTGAAGATCTGCTGCTGCGGAGTACCTGCCGCGTAGGTGTCTGAGGAGGGCGTACCGCCGGTAATGAACCCGTCTGGATATGAAGGAGGCGCGCTGAAAGTTACTTTCCTTACATTCCCGTTTGGATCAGTCACATCCGTTTCGGCGATGTTGCCATTCTGATCTGTCGTGTACGCAAAATGATACGTGCCACCATCCACGTGAGTCTGAAGCGACACTCGTCCATTTGAGTCATACTGGTTCTGAAGGTACGCAATACCTCGCGGATCAGTGATACTGGTCATATTGTTGTTCGAATCGTACCCGTATTGCCATAATCCGTTATTGGCGTCGGTGACCTGCGAGAGCCGACCGCTCGCATCGTACACATAGGAGACAGTGCGACCAATCTGGTCCTGAACCTGCGTCACACGGCTGTTCGAGTCATACGTGAACTGCACCCATCGTCCATTAGGCGAGGTAATTCGTGAGATGTTGTAGTTGGAATCTCGCGAAATACTTAGTGTGTTGCCATGGCGATCTCGAATACTCGTAACTCCATTTTGTTGATATTTAGGAGGAGCAATGAAATCAAGAAAAGTGGAGGTAGTGCCATCTTTCTGGGTAATGGTCCAGGTGCAGCTCGTGTTTCCACACGAGATAGCCATGCTTGACCCGAAAAAGGGGCCAGGAGCAGATTGATTCTGCAGAACAGCATTGAAAAAAGAGGTGCCCGGGGAAATGCGGGGATAATTGATTTGTGATCCGTCGGCCAGCACCAGCTCGGCGTATTGGTAGTTCGTATAGTCGCCGACCAGATACATGTCGTACGAATTCTGAGTGCCAACGCCGAAATCACGCGTTGCACTGTCCCTCTGACGATACGTTCGGGTAAGCACGATCGGAATCACATCCGGTTCGTACAAGTCGACACTTCGATACACGAAGAGGCCGGTTCCAAGATCGACCGGGTCACCTCCTTCCTCGCTGCAGTTGCACGGCCCGTTGCTGGGCGCCACACTAGGACTTCCAACCATGGCTCCCGTCAACTCGTAAATTAAGACCCCCGGATCAGGAATAACGCTCTGCCCGTTCGCTGAAACTTTACCTTGTCCATATACGAACCAGCCTTTATCGTCCGCATCGTAATCCCAGAAGTTGAAACGGCTACTGGGTGGCTCATGGAAAGTATTGGGATAAACGAGCCAGCCGCCCTTCGGACCTTTCGGGTCTGACACGGCAATGTACCCTCCGCCGGGTTGTATGGTGAAGTAGATCGGCACCCTCACGCCGGATGGCAACGGAAACGGCGGCTGGCTGAGAGGAATAGGCGTGATGCTAATCTGGTTCGCCACTTTACCATCAATGTCGGTGACTGTGGTGCCAGCCGGAAGGTGCAGCTCAAGCCCTGGAATAACCGGGTTCGTAACGACCGTTTCCTGCGATGTGGGGAACGCGATCGTTGCCGCATGTGAGGTGTCTATCACGGGCATCCAAACCTTGTACCCAAGGACGTTGGTCTGGCCTGCCGCAACATCCACGCCTACCTCGAAGACACCATATGTCGCTTTTCGGGTATTGGCGGTCCGCCCGTCAATGACTAGGACTTGGTGGCCGGAGGGAAGGTCTCGGACAAGAAATCGTCCCGTTGTATCGGTTGCTGTCCGGCGAGCACCGACCCGAAGCGTCACGCGATTCAGCGGCAATCCGTTCTGCAACAGAACTTGTCCTGAAATTGCTGTCACACCCGGCGGTGCTTTGAGTGGAGGTAGATTGGAATATCGGGAGGTCTCAAGTCCTCCTGAAACAGTGCCTGTGGTTGACGAGCCATCTGCCGCCCCAGTAGAAAAGTTGAACGAGAAATCGGGTAGAGCCGAGCCTTCCGTAGTGTTTATGCCTTTCAGCTCCACGATGTAGCTGGTATCGGGAGCCAGACTCTGTGCAGGAGTCACGAATGCCAGCATCCCAGCCTCGGCAGCTACCACTTTGGCGGGTAAGCTTCCGTCAGAATTGCTGAGGGTGACTGAGTTCACGTTGACAGACTGCACACGGACAGCCCGGGAAAAGCGCACTGCAATCAATGCGCCCGATGGCACATCCTGCGAGCCGTCTTCGGGAACTGTCTCTACGATCTGCGCCGAGCCTCGGTCCGTTCCCGGGTGAGCGGCTTGAAACAAGAACTGCTGCGCAGCCGGATCATAGATTTCACCTGATTGGAGAGATAAGCCGGACGCGTCCTTCCCGCCCCAGAGCAGGACAGTGCCGTCACTTTGCAATTTCGCGGTGTGATCGGTACGGGCGGTAATCAGAAGCTGCGGCAAGTCTGTTGTGTTGTTTGTACGCGGATTCCAAGTCTGACCAGATCCCATTACTTCGTTGTTACTATCTACGCCTCCGACTAAGAATACGTTGCCGTCAGTCAGGAGTGTCGCTGTTTGGTGGGCGCGAGGAAGAATACCCGTAATTACCAGACTCTTGAACTGCTTGGTTGCGAGGTCAAACAGTTCCACCGTCTTGACGACATGGCCATCTGCTCCAACACCCCCGAAGATAACCACGCTCCCATCAGGAAGGACGGTCGCGCTATGCCAGGCACGCGCTTGTAGCATTGTCGTGGGCAGGAAAGTGACCTGTGCATTGCCGGGATTTTCAATTCCTGCCAAGGCGACAGATCCTTTCGTTCCTTCGCCACCAAGCAAAAGCGCCTCCCCATCGGGAAGGAGCGTTGACGTTTGACCTGGTAGCCCAACAAACGAATCCACGTTCAACGGTGTTGTTTCTGAGCGGCGGGACGGGTCGGCCGCTTTTGCCCAAAGGAGGAACCCCGCTGCCAACAAGGTGATCGCGCCTAACGAAACCTTCCTCAATGACTGCTTGTTCCTCATCGCTCTACTCCTCTCGCACCGCCAGTACTCGTCCAGACCACCCGTTGATTCTCACTCATGGAATTGCAAATGATGTGCTGCTAGTGGCAGTGCCGCTCGGTGTCACGACTCTAATGACTCCCGTCGTAGCTCCGGATGGCACCGTGACGACAAGCTGATTGGATGAGGCCGATGTAACGCTTGCCGTTGTGCCATTGAAGGTTACAGTGTCCTGACTTGCCGTTGAACTGAAACCAGTTCCACTGATCGTCACCGGAGTTCCGACTGGGCCATGTATCGGATCGAATCCCAGAATTGAAACCTGTGAAGAGGGATTGACCGAAATTGAAAGCACGTTTCCAGCTGAATCATAGGAATAGCCAGCCGTGTTGCCCTGCGAATCGGACGCCCCAATCAGTCGGCCCGACTCATCGTAGAAATACGAGATGACAGATTGAGTCCCGCCTCCGGTCGGGAGACTGAAATTCTGCGTGGTTGAGTTGCCCGAGGTCACCGAAACTCCGCCCGAGCTCTGGGTGACGAATCCCGCTGCCGAAGCCAGCGCGGTGTATGATCCAGCCGCCAGAGTGGAAATGCTGTAATTGCCGTTGCTGTCCGTCGTGGCGGAGCCGGCCGCCGAACTGACACGTGCTGCAGTCACGCTGGCACCTGCGATAGCAGTTACGCCATCAGTCTGAGTAACCCTCCCCGAGATGGTTCCGGGTGACGCGAGAGATGCATTGACGGTGGTTGACGTCCCATAAATCACAGAGTTACCCGGTGTTATCGCCGTCCCGTATCCGGACGCAGAGAACCGCACATCATAAGTTCCGGCCGGCAGGTTCTGGACACCATAACCGCCGTTCCCGGCTGTCGTCACCGAAGCTATGACTGTGTTTGATTGGAGCACCTGAACCGAAGCACCGCTAATAGGATTGCCGTTGCTGGCGGCCGTTACTGTGCCGCTGATCGCACCGAATACGGTGAACGGCACCGGTGTGCTCGTAAGTGAGCCGACGGTGACCGCGAGCGGACCGGGTGCGGCCCCGACAGGAACGGGAACAGTAATCTGGCTAGCGGTGACACTTGTCGGCGTCGAACTTACGCCATTAAACGTGGTCGAAGTACTGCACGGCGCTTGAAGGAAATTTAAGCCATTGATCGTAATCGAAGTTCCAGCTGAAGCTCCATTGGTGGAGGTGCTCGAGATAACTGGCTGAAGAGTAGAAAAATTAACTCCGTTGCTCGGGGATCCCCCCACTGTAACCACAACGGGACCACTCGTCATACTGCAAGGTGCCAACGCAACTATCTGGGTATTGCCCCAACTCGTGACCGATGGAGCAATGCCGTTAAAAGAGACTGAACTCGTGCCTTGGGTGGAACCAAAATTTGAACCCGTAACGCTTACAGATGTCCCGAGTAGTGCCGAACTCGGCGATATGCCAGAAATGGTGTTGGTGATCTTATTCCAGTAAGCACCAGTGGAGTTCGCAACGATGACGTCGATTTGGCTGGACCCACCGTTATTAAAGTATTGAGACCACTTGAGTACGGGGGTTGCGGAAGGCTGATCCAAGCTCGCAACCGTTGACCATGAGGAGCCGTTGTAGCTCTGCCAAACCACATTAGAGGTGGGGCCCCACGCCGCCTCGTATGCGATATACAGTGTGCTTCCATTTATCGCCAGTGCCGCAGTCCGCGCCGACCCATTGGGTACCGAATCCGTAATAGGGGTCTGCCAAGTGGACCAGGGATCGCCCGTCCGGTGCTCGACTACGGCGGGCATGGGAAAGGCGCCGCTGCTGCTGGTCGAGTAGGATATCCAAGTATTGTTGGCATTGTCCATCGCAATCCCTGGCTGCCCGGTAAAGTTGCTCGCGACAGCTTGAGTGGTAAAACTGGTCGCCTTGTTTGCATTGCCGATCCCCGCGTTAACGCTGTAGATTGCGCCTATCGTGTAGCTGATTTCAGGTAAGTTGTTCTGATCGATCAAGATTTCGCCTTTTTCAGCACCAAGCTGTGATGGATCTGGAAGCTGAACTCCCCTATTCCATCTGCCACCAACCTTGTCGACGTAAGTGAGCATTTCTCCTGTCGAATTCGTATGACTGCTCACCCCGTCCTCATACATCACATGGGGCACATTATTGGAGTCGACAGCGATGGAAGTATGTATGCTTCCGGCGGGCAGTTGCGCATAACTCACCGCAACTACGAGGGTGTCTCCGGAAAACGTATTGGATGCGGTCGAGAAAGTTACATATCGCAAGCCCGTCCTTGACGAGGTTGCATCCCAATAGGCGATGTCGATAACGCCGTTTCCGTCGATCGCTGCCGATGGGGAGGTATAGTTGGCTCCACTCGGCGCGTGTGCAGCGTCCTTTTGCGCCCACGACGATCCGCCGTTCGTCGACTCATAGACTCGAAGGGTAGGAGTGGCCGACGTGTCAAGAATCACGGCATAGATATTCCCGCTCGACGTGCGTACGACGCAGTGGGAAAAAACTTGAGCTGAGCCCGCTTGGATTTGGACGCTAGCCGCCTCGCATCGTCCTCCCCACACCAGCGCAATAAATGCTGTAAAAACGGCCGTCAGCCACCGATGCCCAAATCCGGCGGAGTGACGGCTGGCGGCCGCCAAAACTAAACTGTTTGCCGCCTTCCTCTGGCTATCAGCTCCCCCTTCTTCCATTTGGCGAACACGATCACCGGCGTTCACATTTGCTTTCTGGCCGATCCTATGCATTTAGATAACCTCCACTTGCAAGCAAAGGTTGCGCCTGTTTTTTTCGCACCGAAGCCCCACTACCACTCACGACCGACCAACTCAGATGGGATGATGATCTGAAAACTGCAATCGCAAACATGCGAAACTAGAGGTTTGAACCCCAAACGCCAAGTTCGTTCACACTCCAGCTATGCAGTTCAGAGAAAGGTAAGTAGCAGCTGCCCGAATGTCAAGGTGCGGCGAGATATTTTTCTGTGGAAAGTTGTTTCGAAAACGCGACAGAATCACGAATTTCGTTTACAAGGCCTCAATTGATGATATGCTCGCAAATTTTGCATCGTGGCAGTCTTACGACCGTACTTGCGTTTCAGCAGCTAGCCAGATTCGCGAATGATTTTGGGCAGGGCTCCGCGCGGCTTCAAAATTACATTCTCTAGCTAGGCATATAGGCTTTATCCGTGTTCGAGGGAAAGAGTGACTACCATTGCTACCAACAGTCTCCTTCTACTTCACCCGTAGTCGATTTTGAGATGGCCAGATCTTCACGCTATCGAGTTGACCACTCGAAACAGACAGTCTCGCCTGCATGATCGTCCACCAAACTCATCGTTCTGTCACAGGGCCTCAGAGCTAAGAACAGAACCAATGTCGGTGACTGTGCCCCCATGCCCCCATGTTGAGCATTAGACGGAAAGGCAAACACTGACTGCGTGTGGGATACCGTTCTGGATCTGCACAGCAGTGGATCAGTAGTACTTACAAACTGTCAAACGATCATGGTGTTTGGTGAATGGAGAAAATTCTCGATTCGTCCAAGATGCATCACATCCGGTTTGCGGTCACTCACAGTTTGAGATGTCAGAACGGTTAAGGATGGATCGCAGGTCCTCAGGTACCTGGCGGAAGTGGAGACCAGTAAAATCGAAATCTGATTACGGAATCTTGCGCTCGTGGCGGAGGCGTTTGGTTGACGGTCTGACAATTCTGGAATTCTGGGATCAAGAACGGGCTACACAGGAAGAGCGCAGCAAGCGCTGAATAGCGTCAGAGTGTGGCTTCTCCTTTCTGTCGCTACATTCTTGATCAAGGCTCAAATTTTGCTCCTTTCTTTTTGCACTTCTCAATCTGATCCTCCGTCAGTGTTTTAATGTTCTTGAATACGGTTTCCGTTAGGTTCTTGGCGTCCTCGGGATTCGCACGCTTATTATCGGCTGAGAGGAACGAAACAGCAGCGAACGTTGCTTTACTGAGGTCGGCATCCGAAAATTCTGCCCCTCCGATTGTCCCACCTTCCATTGTGATTCGAGCAAGTTTACCGTTGCTAAAGTTTGCATTGTCAGCCCGAGCGCGCGAGAGATCAGCATCTTCCAGATTCGCGTCTGTAAATTTGCTTTTCTGAATATTGGCCTCCTGCAAGTTTGTCTCGATCATCATCGCATCCGAAAAATCGCTCTCCTCTAAAACTGCACGTGAGAGGTTGGCACCCCGCAGGATTGCCTCACGGAACGAGGCTCCTTTCAACCAAGCATCTCGGAAATCAACACCAGCCAGGAAGGCCCGTTGTAACTGCACAGCTGCTGCGTTAAGGTAGCGCCCAACCACAAGGTCTCTGCCGGCTTTTGGCATGTTCTTCAAAACTATTTCGCGTGCACGCGGGTACGACTCACGAAGTACGCTGGTCAAGGATCGTCCCATTGGCGTCGTCGATATTGCTGAGTGGTCTGTAACTCGTCGGAGCGTCGGTATGCCTCCTACCGGAGCAGACACGGCGGTTATGACCTCCGTTTGCCCTCTCAGATTTCCAGCGGCGAGATTGAACACCTGCAAATAAAACCGCTCATATCCTTTCCGGAGAAAAGTGGGAAGCAGTACAGCAGAGCTAACACGTTGCTGATCTTGCTCGCTTCCGAGGCCTTTAACGACTTCTTCAAATCGCTCATCTTCGCGCTTGAGAAGTTCTTCGCGCCGTTCCCTGAGGTAACGAAAAAGACCGACGAAGCCCAGCACAATTGCGACAATGACGGAGACATTTCCGTATAGTAGGTTCAACCAGCCGCGTATGGTAGTGAGGCTTCTTTCATTGTTGGCATTCTCAAGGCGGAGCTTCTCAATTTCCAACCGCAGCTTATCTTTTTCTAAGTTCGCTTTCTCAGCATCTTGGGCAGATCCCTGCGCTGCGCTTGTGACCGCTGAATTCTGCGAGGAATGTGTTGCTGTGCGCGATTCCGTCTGTGCTGCTGCTTGAAAGGACAAAAGCAACAGCAACACGATTACGGTGGAGTTCCACTTGGGAACGATCGGGGAATCGCTGTGGGTAAAACTCATAATTTTCGCTAACCGATCAGGCCAGAAAACACCGAACCTTATCAGGCGTTATCCCCACATCATTAAGAAAGTTCCGAGTCCTCCTAATAGTTGGTGCTAGTACCTCACGTTCAGGTGTTTGAACCTCTGCTCGGACGCTTCCGAATTCCAGAAAGGTCCCGTCTCCAGGCCCTCGGCGAAGTGCGACTCCACACGCCATGAGAAGAGCCTCAACCTTGTTCCAACGTATTGTGGGCGGCGGTTCTTTGAATACCATAACCAAGGTTCCATAGTGGCCATTCAGACGAAAACCGACCCATCGCAAATATTTCATTGAACGGCCACCCTGCGGTCAAGTCGCCGATAACTGTATGACCGCTTGTACTGAGTGTCAAGAGCGTTGCTACAGTAGGACACCTATCTTTTAGCAAGTTGTGCCACCGCCCCTGAGATCTTGGGGCGGGCCGACGAGCGCCGTATCTGGTATTTGGTCTATTCAAGCCCAGCATGTCGAAGGATCATGGCGTTCTAATGGAGCGTCGGGGCTACAATCTCCTTCAGAGGCCCGATCCGGATGGAGGGCAATGAGTTGTCGTTTGCGGGATCCGAGGGATCCGATCTAGCGGTCTTCTAATAGCTGGATGAACTCATCCGGGCCGACGCCAAGCTTGCCAAGGTACTTACGCAACATTGTTTGGCGCACATTTTGGCCGGGATGGGGTTCTCGGAATGTGACAAAGTTTGGGTTACGGCTCGGGTTAAAGAACGATCGTCCCGAACCCGCCTTTCCCTTTTGCGGCGCATAGCCGAGCTTCCGGAGAACGGCGACGAAACGCCTCCACGGGACTTGAGTTGGCAGGCCGGACATCAGCTAGACTTTAGGACACTCAGGGTCTTCGGCGCAAACAACGCCAAGGTTTCGCGAGTTCGTCGAGGATCGAGAACCCGTAAATGCCGCGGGCGGGGGTGAGCGTAAGTCGCGGAACACGCAGCTCCGGCCCGGAAGGGGGATCCGATGGCACACTACAAGGTTCGGATTGAGGTCTGGTGTACTGGGATCCTGCGGAGAGCGACCTCGAAGAAATTGTCCAGAACATCAAATCAGGCTCTCAGCCTTTGCCAGGACTATCAAAAGCCGCCGTCAATAGATATGGGCTGTGAACCGCGCCGCTGGCAGGTTCTCCGAACGGCGCGGGGTGTTTGAGTTAGAAAACCATTGAAAACGGGAGCGCGGTAGGTAACGGGTAAAAGAGGCAGCACACTCGCCAGCCCATCGCTCCATGCACTTTGATGGATGAGATGAGACGGGCGGTTGTAGTAATAACGCCTAAATCGAGAGTTGTTGCCGCCAGTAGCGCGTCGGTCACATACCCTTGGCCTCTATTGGACAACTTTCCAAGCTCAATCCTCTTCGCAACCGCAACTATTTGTTAAAGGGAATGGGGTTCCGACAGTTGGGCCTTTGGAACAGTCTTTGCAATAAAGGTGCGCCAGAGTAGGAGGCATAACTAGCAGGCATAACATGGAGTGGGTGTCGTCAGTTCTGATGTGCGCGAATTGTGTAAGGCTGTTTCACAAGAGGAGGATTCTGAGCGAATGAAAGCTCTTTTGAACCGAGCTGCTTCGTGTTTTGGACGAGCGTCAGCTGCTCGCCGCTCTGCTCTAACCGCCAGCAGGCCCCCAAAACAAATGATTCTTGGTCTTATCGATGATATACACGTAGGCGAAGCCAAGCAGCGACACGAGAATCATTCCCACGCACACAAGGTCGAACCAACCCCGCTTTCCCTTGTCGTTTGAGGTTGTTTCCAGAGCCATAAGGTTTTCCAAGTACAAGTCCCGCTGACGACCATGGGGGAAGTCTGCGTGCTTCTTCGCCTTGCACGGTACGTTGGGGGAGTGTGTGGATTCTGGAGTAAATCCTTTGTTCCTGGAAGCGTCAAAAAGCGTCAATTGAAAGTTTCTTGCGTCCTTATTACCGCCTTCGGAAGTGGTAGGTGAACGACGCTGGACGTAGGACTTGAGCGGGAGTCCTGTAATGCGCTCGAAAGAAGATCCTTCACCAGCCAGGGCCAGAGTTTCCAGGGTTTGACCTCCGCATCCACTGGCGATGAAAAAGTTCAGACCGACAGTCAACAAAATTCGGGAGTCGTTGCAGACCATTTGCACTGGATGCGGGTATTCCATTGCGCCGATTGATTTGGTGAGACTAGATAATGAGCGGGTTCGCTGCCCAGCGTGTGGCAAAGATTTCGTGCCTCTTACGAAATCCACACGTTCATAGGGGCGGATCAACCACTCCGGGAAGGGAGCTTTCGGCCGTCCGTTTTATTCGTCTACCAAACTCATCGTTTCGTAGACAGGCAGTTCCTTTCAGGGCAGCCAATGTGGAACGGGCGTGCGCGTAGCCTGCTTCTCAGACACTCCACACGCACTCCATTGACAGCTTCCACCGTGTGGCTATGCTTAAGGTATTAAGCCAATCTCTATGGAAAATGACCAAAACGACGTAAACACTCACGTCACTAGATCCGACTTAAAAGCCGAATTCGGCAAGTTCGAAGAAAAGATGGAGCAACTCCTTTCCGAGCAGGCAAACGTCGTTCTGGAAGCCGTTGGCGAGACCATAGAGAAGAAGCTGGATGAAAAATTAGATCCCGTCGTTACTAAGCTAGACGGCATCCTGAAAGGAGTCGAGGCGCTCCAACAAGAGAACACCATCGGTGCCGAGCAACTCCGCCGGCACGAAGACCAACTGCAGAAGCACGAGGCACGCATTGCAAAGCTCGAGACCGCACCAGCATAATTCTTCTTCGACTATGCTCGTCCATAAATGCGACAGCTGCAAAAAGGAGATCAAGAAAGGGAACGACGAAGTGGTCGCTGGACTTGGCTGGCCTAATTACTCATTTTGCACCCGATGCGGAAAACCGATCATCGCGTTCCTGAAGAAACGCAAGCTTCTTCATCCTGCCAAGACGGCCGGGTCGTAGCCCAACCGCGATTTTGCAATAGGAGACCGCAACTGACGCGGTCTCTTTTTTCTTTTACGGCCTTCTTTGAATGAACTGTACGCCGAAGCAGCTTCACTGGATCATGGTGATCTGTGTACGTTCGTGTTGCAACCGAATGCGTTTCTACAGGAGCGCCAGCGCGGGAGTTCCTCGGAAACAGCACCTCATGTCAATTTTCCGGTAAGCAAGTTCCTCGTCCACGCGGAGACGAGGCGCGGAAGGCGCGCTGAATTTTCGAATGGTAGATCTGAGGTGTGTGTGAGTACGGGTTGCAGCTGGAGGGTCGGTGCGTTTCTTTGCTCATTGTGTCCATTGGGTCATTGGAGAATCTGCTGCCCCTCTGTTTGCGTGTCCATAATATAGACGGTTGTCTAGACCCCAGACAGGGACCGGGGCTCTCCCCAGATGCATCCTTTGTATTCAGTGTGTTAGGGCCCGACTCCTTTGGAAATCAACCTGCAAACATAAAAGAGATGCGGGTTCAACTGCAAAGTTTAGGATCTCGAGGAAGAATTATACTGAGGCGAATTCTCGAGCTGGCAATCATCTGCATCTGTGTTGGCCAAAGCGGGCGCGCGCAGGAAGTAAAACTCTTGGACCGTACGGTCCAGATCCACGGATTCGCGTCTCAGGGGTTCATCCACACGGACAATAACAATTGGTTGACGACGAATTCCGCCGACGAGGTCAGTGGGGAATTCACCGATTTCGGCGTCAACGCCACTACGCAGGTCACCGACAAGTTCCGCATCGGAGCGCAGATTTACGATCGCAATCTGGGGAAGCTCGGACGTTGGCATCCATCGCTCGACTGGGCTGTCGCCAGCTACAAGCTCCGCCCCTGGTTAGGCGTGCGCGCGGGCAAAGTGAAGACTGTCATCGGCCTTCTTAACGACACGCAGGACCTCGATTTTCTCCACCCTTTCGCTTTGCTGCCGCAAAGCATCTATCCCACCGATCTGCGCGAATCGACCATCTCGCATTGGGGTGGAGACTTCTTTGGTGACATTCCGCTGGGCCGGGCGGCAGGACACCTCTCCTATACGGCATATGCGGGCATGCGTCGCGACAGCCACTACGGCGGATATCCTTACCTGTTGAAAAGCCCGCCGCCCCAGATCAACTTCAGGGTTTACGGCGGCTTGCAGTATGGCGGAGACCTGCGCTGGACCACTCCGCTGAAGGGATTGCTCCTCGGCGTATCGCGGATGAATGAAGATATCAACGGCGACGGCACAACCACCATCCTCGGGCCCACCCTTCCGTATCATGAGACCTCGAAAGCGGATTGGACGAACCAGTACTACGGTCAGTACGTGGCCGGAAAACTGGAGCTCGATGCCGAGTACCGCCGCTATTGGCGCGACCAAATGATCTTCAGTGATCTGTTTGAGATCCAGACCGATGTGCGCGGCTGGTACTTCGCAGGCGCTTACCGGCTGAGCAGGCGTTTCCAGGTGGGATCGTATTATTCCCGGTACTCGCTTTACAGCGGGGACTTTTTTCTAGGTCCAACCAGCGGCCATACCTACGACAAAGTGGTGACCGCGAGAGTCGATTTCAACACCCACTTCGACCTCAAAGTGGAGGGTCATTTTATGGATGGGGTCGGGGTACCGGGCCTGTATCCGGACGGCTTCTATTACAACGACAATCCCCGGGGCCTGAAGCGGTACACAAACGCGCTGGTGGTAAAGAGCAGTTTTAACTTCTAAGTCATGAAAAATCGTGTTGCGTTGGTTCTGATTTCGGTGTTAGCGAGCTGCCTGCCGGCCACTGCGGGCAATTTCAAGGTTATTGCCAACTTTAGCGTGAAGGCCGACTCCGTAACAATCCAGGAACTGCACAGCGTGTTCCTGGAGGAGAGATCCTCGCTCCGAGATGGTTCGCATGTTAACCCGGTACTGGCCAAGGGCGGCGTGCCCCACGAAGATTTTATAAGGGAAATTCTCGGCCGCAGCGACGATTACCTGCAGAACTACTACCGCGCCCTGGTGTTTACTGGCCGCGGTTCGATGCCAAAGGAATTCAGCTCCGATGACGACGTGATAGCGTACGTAGCCAGGACAAAAGGCGCTCTCGGGTACGTGAGCGTCACCATCTCCAGCACTGGGGTAAAAACGCTAGCTATCCTGCGCGACGGGGCCAAACCTGAAAGAGCCGTGCTGTTCCGCGTTGAACCCAAGTACCCAGATACGTTGCAGAGGCAGAATATCTACATCAGTGGAACGGTCCGTCTGCAGATCACGGTTTCGCCGCAGGGTACGGTTGAAGATGTCATTCTGCTGGCAGGTAATCCTTCCTTGGGAGAGGCCGCCAGCAAGGCTGTGCGACAATGGATTTATGCCTCGGCGCCATATCAGACCACAATCCAGGTGACAATCCCTTTCGCGTCATCTCGCTGAAAGCTTCTTCATCTGGCGAACTTCTTTGAACGCCGAGTCTCGGCGTGCCAGTAAGAGCGGCTATACGTGCTTGATCGCCGTTGGTTATTCCGACTTGGCTAGAGCCTGGGTTCGTCACCAACCCGTCCGCGACGAGTAAGCTTATGCTGCCCAAGCTCGTGCTCGGCCTGCAAACCGAGGGTAAGGGCGGATTTTCTCGAAAAGACTTTAAGGCAGGTTTACGGTACACCCGGCAGGATTCTGGCGAGCGTGAAAAGCGCGTCAGCGTTAAAACGGCATATAAAAACTGGAATACGCTCGTTGCATCAACTACAAGACGGACAAGCAACTCAACAATTAAGGAGCAATATTCGGGGGAGGATCACCCTCGGCCACTCACTTGACTGAACTCGAACACTTGAATTCAACACACTTATCGCCAGCGTACCAGTGGCGCACGGGCCAAGTGCCGATCCCGCCAACGCACGGGCATGTTACCTATCTGCTCGGGTACCGGAGAAAACCTGGATCGGGGTGGGCCGTTGCTTATCCGAGAAATCGAAGCAGCAGTCTCGTCGCGGCGGCACATTGAAGCAGACCTTTGTGGGCATCTTGCTGGAACTTCTCACTTCAGCGAAGGAACATTGGGGAGAATATGTATTTAACGGCGCCGAAAAGTAACGCGGACTCATTCTGGCTATAGCGGCAAGCTGGGACAGGCGTCTGAGAAAATCCGCGTGTGTTCGAATTGAATGCCCTTCCGCGATGCTGGTAGATCATGGTGTTCCACTACGGGAGATCTGCATGGACAGCCATGAATTTAAGCGTCTTGGCGGTCACGCGGTGCCGCTGAAGATTGCGTCCACGGTGATGTCCCACTTCTCAAGGAGCCATTCGGGGATGTAGACACGATTC
>Ga0137379_10002871_pt1 | contig 16044 bp, 8 predicted proteins | sample SagtaG_18_FD_104812 | JGI IMG/M metagenome (GOLD analysis project Ga0137379, IMG submission 104812) | Vadose zone soil microbial communities from Sagehorn Ranch, Mendocino, California, USA - Sage2_L_80_16 metaG | ecosystem: Environmental > Terrestrial > Soil > Vadose zone | place: USA...
CAACTCTACTTTTGGGTCCTGATCGGAATTTTCTCGGGAGGGCTTCTCGGCTACGTCAATCCGCCCTTTGCCGTGAGTCTGAAACCGCTGGGCGATGGGTTCATCGCGCTGGTCAAGATGCTCATCAATCCGATCATCTTCTGCACCGTTGTGCTCGGAATTTCGGGCGCTGGCGATATGAAGAAAGTCGGGCGCGTTGGTGGAAAGGCACTACTGTACTTCGAAGTTGTTTCGACTTTTGCGCTGCTCATCGGCCTGCTTGTCGTCAACGTTGTAAAGCCCGGTGCCGGCTTCAACGTGGATCCGGCGACTCTGGATGCGAAAGCGGTTGCGGAGTACGCGAACAAGGCGACGACGCAGACCACCGTCAGTTTCCTTTTACACCTTATCCCGGTGACCTTTGTTGATGCATTCACGGGTTCCGGCGATATCCTGCAGGTGCTTTTCATTGCCATCCTGTTCGGTTACGCAACGATGCGCCTGGGCAAGAAGGCCGAAGTCGTCCATCGATTCATCGAAGCATGCTCTCACATTTTCTTCTCGATGATGAGTGCACTGATGGTGCTCGCGCCGCTTGGAGCCGGTGGGGCGATGGCCTTCACGATCGGCCGTTACGGTATAGGCGCACTGAAGCCGCTGGCCACGCTGATGGCGAGTTTCTATCTAACGTGCCTCTTGTTCATCTTTGTCGTTCTGGGAACGATTGCGGCATTCACGGGCTTCAACATCTTTCGCTTCATTCTTTATATACGCGACGAATTGCTGTTAGTGCTCGGAACTTCATCATCAGAAACCGCTTTGGTCCCGTTGATGCAGAAGTTGGAAAGGCTTGGCTGCCCGAGATCGGTGGTTGGCCTTGTGGTGCCGTCCGGTTACTCGTTCAACCTGGATGGCACCAACATCTACCTGACGATGGCGGCACTGTTTGTCGCGCAGGCGCTCAACATTCATCTCACGATCATTCAGCAATTGACGCTGCTTGGAGTCGCCATGCTCACCTCAAAAGGGGCCTCGGGCGTGACGGGCGCCGGCTTCGTCACCTTGGCCGCAACGCTGGCGGTGGTCCCGTCGATACCAGTGGCCGGCCTGGCGCTGATTCTCGGTATCGACCGCTTCATGTCCGAGTCGCGCTCGCTGACGAACACCATCGGCAATGGCGTCGCGAGCATCGTTATCTCGCGATGGGAGAAAGAACTCGACCACGATCAGCTCGCTCGAGAGCTGACTGGAAAGACAGACAGGCCTTCCATGGACGTAGAAGCAATGAAGGTGAGAGTCACATTAGGAGAGAAGTGAATGCGGTATTTGAAAACGTATTCCCCTCCTCGCAGAGGAGGGGTGGCTGCGCCATCAAGAAAATGCTGCGAAGCCACCTCTAAGGCGCAGACGGGGTGGTCATTGCGAAACACGTTTCGAGGACTGACCACCCCGTCCGCGCCAACTTAGGTGGCCTTCGGCATCATTCTTTTTGATGCACGGCCACCCCTCCTTTGCAAGGAGGGGAATACGACCCAGGTTTGTGTCGGAATGCGGCCGGCGTATTCCCGTCAAGCGAGCGTACTGCGAATCGCTTCGATGATTTTGGCCGGTTCGAACGGCTTGGACATGTATTTTTGAAAGCCGGCTGCCAGGGCAGTCGCTTCATCAGCAGGACTGGTGTAAGCGGTGAGCGCGATAGCGGGAGTGGAGCGGCCGAGTTCCTTGTCGTGGGCGCGAATCTGAGCGATCAGTGCATAGCCATTGTATTCGGGCATTGCAATATCGGCGACAATCACGTCGGGTCGTGAGATTTTGTAACTCTCAAGAGCTTCTGCTACGGAACTGGCCGCGATGACTTGCGCAGCGTCCTGCTCCAATATGAAGCGCAGCATTTCCCGTGTGTCTCTGTCATCATCGACCACCAGGATACGTAGATCGCTGAGACGGTCATTTGTCCTCATAGCTGCTCTTGCCTCCCGTTATTTCCCGATTAAGTTTAGCCAACCCCAAATTAACCCACTACAGGATTTTGCTCAATAAGGAGTGCATCCGGCGCTGTGCGGCCCCCTTCTTCGTCGGCTGAGAATTTTATTTCAACGGCGTGTTCCTTGTGGTCGTCAACAAGAGGGACGTACGTTCCGTCTTGCATAACGCCGTCAAGCGTCACGCTGGTTGCGGCATTTCCATTGGACGACCGTAGGACCATGACGTGGTAAACGGTTTCCCGATAGCGGTAGTGCACCTTGAATGCATCCCAGGTTGAGGGAAGACGGGGCGCCAAATACAGTTTGTCCACGTCGAGTCGAAGCCCCAGGAGGGATTCCATGATCAGCCGGTACATCCAGCCCGCCGATCCCGTGTACCACGTCCATCCACCGCGTCCCGTGTGAGGCGGGACCGCATAGACGTCGGCCGCGACGACATAGGGTTCCACTTTGTACGTCGTAATCGCCTGCGGAGATCCACCGTGGTTGATAGGGTTGAGCATGGCCAGTAGATCCCAGGCGCGGTTACTGTCGCCCCGGGCGGCGAACGCCATTGCCGACCAGATTGCAGCTTGAGTGTACTGCCCACCGTTCTCTCTCACCCCCGGGACGTACCCTTTTATATATCCCGGATTTAGAGTGGACTTGTCGAAAGGCGGATCCAGGAGTTGGATTAACCCCTTGTTGCGGCGAACGAGGCGCTCATCCACAGCGTTCATGGCCACGCGCGAGCGCTCCACATCGCCGGCCCCGGATAGAACAGACCAGCTTTGGGCAATCGAATCAATCTGACACTCGGTATTGATCGCCGAGCCGAGCGGCGAGCCGTCGTCGAAATATGCGCGGCGATACCACTCACCGTCCCAACCGTTCTGCTCGACGTTCTGTCGCAGCTTGGCCGCCTCGTTTTGGCAAAGTTCGGAGAATGGTGTGTCGCCGTGCATGCGCGCGATATCAGTGAATCGCATGAGCACTTCATAAAGGAAGAATCCCAGCCAGACGCTTTCGCCTTTACCGTGCTGACCCACGAGGTTCATACCGTCATTCCAGTCACCGGAGCCCATGAGTGGAAGGCCGTGCTCACCGAATCGAAGCCCCCAGAGGATGGCGCGCACACAGTGATCGTATAGACTGGCCGCTTGTTCAGAACGGCTAGGCAAATCGTAGTAAGAGTCCTCGTCAGTCTTGATCGGGCGGCCTTCGACAAAATGGATGCGTTCGTCCAATACACCAGTGTCTCCGGTGGCCATGACGTACCGGCATGCGGCCAACGGCAGCCAGAGGTAATCATCGGAGCAACGTGTGCGCACGCCGCGACCCGAGGGGGAATGCCACCAATGCTGGACGTCCCCTTCGCAAAACTGACGTCCGGCGCAGAGGAGCAAATGTTCGCGCACGAGACCTGGCTCGGCATATATGAGCGCCATCACATCCTGCAATTGATCGCGAAAACCGAACGCACCTCCCGGCTGATAGTGGCCGCTGCGCGCCCAGAGACGGCACGCGAGGGTTTGGTACAGCAGCCAGCCGTTGGTCAGCACATTGATCGACGGATCGGGTGTCTCGACATACACTGTGCCGAGGGTCTGATTCCAATACTGCCAAACCGCTTCGAGCGCGCCACGTGCCGCCGCAGATCCCCGGAAGCGATGGGACAGGCTGTGAGCGTCATCGATGCTTCGCCCGGCGCCGAGCGTGAAGATGATTTCTCGTTCCTGGCCTTCCGCCAGATCGAATGGAACGTGGATCGCTGCACAGGGATCCAGACCGGCCCCCACTCTGCCCGAAAGCCGCGGGCGTGTCATCGCCGCGGGACTCGAAAGCGTGCCGTTACGTCCTAAAAATTCAGTCCGGTCACCACTGACTGTACGAGACGCATCATTCGCGTCGAAGAACGCAACTCGATCCGCGAATTCCGTGCTGTATGGGTTGCGCGCAAAAAGTGCACCCGTATTGACGTCAATTTCGGTCGTCACATGCGTCATCGACTTGGGACGCAGGTCTCCAAGCACCCATTCGACATAGCCCGTGACGGAGAGCCGGCGCGACCGGGCGGAATCGTTTCGCACCCGGATTACAGCAAACTTGACCGCTGCGTCGATAGCGACATAGATCCAGAGCTCTGATCGAATACCGTCTTCCATGTGTTCGAAGACGCTGTATCCGAAGCCGTGTCGGGTGATATAAGGCGTCCTTCCGCCGCAAGGCAGCAGCGTCGGCGACCAGAAGTAGCCGCTTTCTTCGTCGCGAATGTAAAAGGCTTCTCCGCTTGGATCGCTCACTGGATCGTTGCACCATGCAGTGAGGCGGAACTCGTGCGCATTTTCGCTCCACGTATTGGCGGCGCCGCTCTCGGAGATGACGGTTCCTAAAGAACGGTTCGCTATTACATTCACCCAAGGCGCCGGAGTCATTTGATCGCGGGTGGCCGTGATGACGTACTCGCGCCCATCCGGTGTGAATCCACCGAAGCCGTTGAAGAAAATCAAGTCACGCTTTCCCTCTCCCTCTGAGAGAGGGTGGCGTGCCTCTGGCGCGCCGAGTGAAGGTCGCAACATTTGCGCAAGCCTTGAGACCTTCATCCGGCGCGTCGCGCCTCCCTCTACCGGGGGAAGAGGGAACTTACTGAGCTGTTCCGCGAGTGAGCCATCACTATCGGTGATGATGGCCCGAGCGACCGTTTGGAGCAAAATTCGATCCTCGGGAGATATATGCTCGGCCAGCCTTACCAGGATGCTGCCTGGCCGATCGGTCGTGTCCGCTTCAACACCGGCTGCAATCAAACTCATGATCTGGTCGTGGAGTGGTTGTCGATAGCCCGCCTGATCTTCGTTCCAAATCACCAGATCGACCGCAACTCCTTTGAGCCGCCAGTACGCGTGCGCTTGCACGAGCTGACGGACGAGATCGATGTGAGTTGGGTCTGCGATCCGTAGCAATACGATTGGCAAATCACCGGAGATCGCATAACCCCATAGCCCGGATTGATTGCGGTGGTTTTTCACCAGAAGGCTCGGAGCTGCGCGCAGCGACGAATTGGCGTAAATCACAGAGCTGGCAAGTCGCCCATAGAGTTGCGCGTCGCTCTCTGTGGCGTTGATCTGCCGCAACAGCACCTGGCTGTGAGTCCACGCGAGACCGAAGGTGCGGTCCGCAAAACGTGGATCCTGGTATTTATCGACCAACTCCATGCATAAATTCCTCGTCTCGCCCACGCCGGAGACGACGTTTATGCTGACGGTCTCCTCGGGATCAAGAGTGACACGACACCGGATCGCGACAATCGGATCGAGAACGGAACCCTCGCTGCCGGAGAGGGCGGCCAAATGGGCCTGTGGATCGGCGGCCGTCTTTCCACGGCCGATGAACCGAGCGCGATCCGTTTCATAGGAAACTTCTCCGGCCATCGCGCCATGGGCGACCATGAGGTGAAACATCCATGGCGTGGCCTCTCCCGCAGATCGAGGCCGCCGAGTGCATAGAATCGCCTGCCGCTCCCGGAGGATCTCTGTCTGCACAAACAGATTGCCGAAGGCCGGATGCAATGCGTCGGCGGCAGGCGATGCAAGAACCACTTCGGCGTAGCTGGTGACGTCAATCACCCTCTGTGTCCGCGACGAGTTGGTGATGCGGATACGGCGTAATTCGATGTCATCTTCTGGCGAAACGGCGATTTCTGTGTGCGTCGCGATGCCGTTATCGCGGCGCCGGAACTCCACTCGCGATTCCGACAAAATAGCTTCGTAGTGTTCCGCTGGCTTGAGCGTCGGTTGATGAGCGACGGACCAGACTTGGCCACTCTTCACGTCGCGGATGTAGCAGAACGTGCCCCAGTTGTCTCGGGTACCGTCTTCACGCCAGCGTGTGACAGCGATGTCCTTCCAGCGGCTGTAACCACCGCCGGCGTTGGTGATCATCACGTGGTAGCTGCCGTTCGACAGCAGTTGAAGCTCCGGCGCCGGCGTGTTCGGACTGCTGAAGACCCGCACCGGCGCCTCTAGATCTGCGGAGCCGGCATGGGCCTCGGAGAACTCCGCGGTATGTGGGTAAGGCCGGGTAGACTTGGGAATACGCTCCTGGAGCAATAACATGGTCGCCTGAAACAGAGGATCCGATTCGAACCGTTTTTGCATCGGCCGGTCCAACAATAGGTAGGCCAGCGACAAGAAACTTATACCCTGGTGATGCGCCATGAACGACCGAACCACCGCGCTGGATTGTCCTCGTGGCCGGCGCGCCGGGGTGTAGTCGATTGCTTCGTATAAGCCATATTTGCCTGCGAACCCCGAAGCGGCCATGCGCTGCAGATTCGAGCATGCTTGTTCAGGCTGCACCATTAAAGCCAGTGCCGACGCATAGGGCGCAATCACCAGATTCTCGGCTAGTCCGCGTTTGAACCCAAGGCCAGGCACGCCGAACGCGCGGTATTGGTAGTTGAGATGAACATCGACTGCGTTATAACCGCATTCTGAAATACCCCACGGCACGCCTCGCTCCGCGCCATACTCGATCTGCCGTTTCACCGCCGCCTTATAAGTCTGGTCCAGAAGCGTGTTTTCATAAGTTGGCATCACCAGAAGCGGCATCAAGTATTCGAACATGGACCCGCTCCAGGAGACGAGGACTGGATCTCCTCCGGAACTCGTGAGCAGACGTCCCAGAGCAAACCAGTTTTCCTGCGGCACTCGTCCCTGGGCAATTGCCACGAAACTGGCGAGTCGGGCTTCGGAAGCCAGCAGGTCGTAGTAACTCGAGTCCAGCCGGCGCTCGCTGGCGTTGTAGCCGATCGCCAGCAAGCGACTTTTCTTGTCGAATAGGAAGTCATATTCCATGTTGGCGAATTGACCTGCTTGCAATGCAAGGCATCGGATGGCGGCGATCCTCTCCTTGGCGGGACAGCTGGCTTCAGGATTTTCCAGTTTGGCCAACTCGCCGAGCGTTGGTATCTCATCCATCCCGAGAGTCGATGGAACAAGAAGCGTCAGATCATCAAGTGCGTCTCGACATTGACGGCTAAGCGCGTGGGCCCACCCAATTGCTTCGCTGTCCGGGGCTACATTGAGGTGATCCGGCACTTCAGATGCAATCGACGTCAGCCGTTCAAGACATCCTCTGGCCGCAGCAAGTGTAGTCGGAGGGGCATTGCGGGCAGACTCGACAGCGGTTCGGAGTGCAGTAAGGTGCGGTACGGTCACTGTTCCAGCGACGTCCTTCAGAACGCCTGCGGTATCTCGAACTCCTTCGAAGAATCGCGGCCCCAGGATTGGTTGATCGGGAAGTTCAAGCAGACCGCTCCGCAATGTCAGGAGATGGCCCGCGAGGTTGCCGCTGTCCACCGTCGAGACATAAAGGGGTAGCAATGGATTGAGAGTTTGGGTGTCGTACCAGTTGTAGAAATGGCCGTGGTGCCGTTCTAAAGCCTCCATCGTGTGGAACGCATTCGCTGTCCGTTCGATGAGTTTTCCCGAGGAAATATAGCCGAAATCGTACGCGGACAGATTGGCGAGTAGCGCTAGGCCGATGTTCGTCGGCGACGTGCGATGGCCGACAACGGGGGAAGGATTTTCCTGAAAATTATCGGGCGGTAGCCAATGATCTTCTGGGCCGACGAATGTCTCGAAGAAGGCCCAGGTTCTTCGGGAAAGCCATTGAAGGAAAGTAATCTGTTCGGCACTAAGCCTCGGAGCACGCCGAGGGAGTGGCCGGCCGACCCACCAGACCCAGAAGGGCGAGACGAGCCAAAGACCCAGTAGGGGTGCGGCCTCCACTAAAGCACCTGGCCTTGCCAGCGTCAGGTAGATCGTCAACGCGGTGGCAAGGGCCGGGCCGATCCACATGGACCGGCACAGTGCAACGATGCTCGCGTCGCCATCACGGTCAAAACCATTGGAAGGATTCCATTCCAAAAGCCGTTTGTGCGTGACGAGCATCCGAACGTTCGTTCGCACAATTGCACCGAGACTGAAAAAGGCCTCATAGGGAAGGCAGGCGAACGAAAATGCAGCCTGTTCAAAGCGGTGGCCGGTCGAACGCGCCGACGCCATGAGGTGTTGGCCCAACCGAACCTCGTCCGGCTTGCGAAAGACATCCATGCTGGCGGCAAACAAAGTGGGGATCAGGATGATTCCGATGACCGACAAGGTCCAAGGCCAAAGAGGCGGCAAGACGGTCCATCCGAGCAGCAGAAGAACTGTCAGTGCCGCAGGTACGAGGCTCCGCCGCAGGTTGTCGAGAATCTTCCACCGGGACAGTAGCGAAATCGGATTTGCCTGAGAGCGGGCGGCGGAGCGTGGAACGCGCGGCAGCAGCCATTGTGCAATCTGCCAATCTCCCCGAATCCAACGATGGCGGCGGCTCACGTCCGCGCTGTAGTGCGATGGGTATTCTTCGTATAACAGCACATCGCTTAGCAGCCCCGCGCGCGCGTAGCATCCCTCGAGAAGATCGTGGCTGAGAATCAGATTGTCGGGCAGGCGATCCTGAAGCGAAAGTTCGAATGCGTCGACATCGTAGATGCCCTTGCCGATGAAGGAGCCCTCACCGAACACGTCCTGATAAACATCGGAGACGGCTCGCGTATAGGGATCGATGCCGGGTGTATTCCCAAACATCCGCGCATACCGCGATCGGTTCGTGCCCGGAAGGCTCACGGCCACGCGCGGCTGAAGGATACCGTACCCCTCCGAGACGCGTTGCCGGGCCTTATCGTAACGCGCACGATTCAGCGGATGCGCCATGGCTCCTACCAACTGCCGTGCCGAGTCGCGCGGTAGTTGCGTATCCGTATCGAGCGTGATGACATATTGGACTTGCGACAAGATTCCCGTTTGACCGACGACCAGCGAGAAACGGGAATTCTGGGGACCGACCCCGAATTCCTGCAGGAATTCGGGGTCCGTCCCCAGATCTCCCGACGGTTCCGCACGCAGCAGAGAATTCAAATCGGCGAGCTTTCCCCGCTTACGTTCGTAGCCCATCCAAATGCGTTCCTGGGGATTCCATCGGCGTGGGCGATGAAACAGGAAGAAGATCTCGGCTTTCCCTTTAGCGTATCTTTCGTTCAGCTCTTCAATTCTCGCCTTTGCCAGGAGGAGCAGTGGCTCATCTTCAGCCGTGGTTTCCCGCGTCGCATCTCGAAAATCGGTTAATAGGGCGAAGTGCAGGTTGTCGTCGCGATTGGCGAGGAATCGAACTTCCAGGGCTTCGACTAGATCTGCGACGTTCCCGACGCTCGTCAGCATCGTTGGAATGACGGCCAGCGTACGCGATTCCGGTGGAATCCCTTCAGAGAAGTCCATTCTGGGCAGCGAATCGGATGCTACCAACAAGGTTGCGAACCAATTCACCATCGCCGTAGCGAAGTGACTTGCCGAGACAAGCGAGACGATGCCCAGCAGCGCGAGCCCTCCACCACGAAGGCCACCGGCGAACGCCATCCATAGGAGGCCCCCGGTGAGGAGGGCCGTGATCAGTCCAATCGCGCCTGCATAAAGGGCTAAAGGAAACCGTCCGAGTGTTCGTGCGAAACGCTGGCAGGTCGTTCGCCGGACGCCTGCGGTCTGTTCAAGCTGCGGCAGTCCTTTATCGATAAGGTAAAACCCAACGTGTGCCGCCCGATCGCCGGCGCCCTCCTGCACGGCAATCTCGCTGGCCAGTTCGATGGCTTTGCGTGCCACCGTATCCTCAGGGAGGTCGATGCGTCTGGCGATCCGCTCGATGACATGACGATAGCGATCGCGCGTGGCAAAATCCATTCTGCAGTACGTTCGTCCGGGATCTCCGCGCAAAACCAGTTCGACAGCGCTCATCGACTCGACGAAGTCCCGCCAGTCGGTGGACGCTAAAAGTCGCAGGCTGCCGATGCTGTTGCTGATGGAAACCTGGTCAGCGGCCTGTTGTTGGTTTTCCGACTGCACCAAGCGATTGATCGTCAGGCCAGACTCCGATAGCCGCTGTTCGATCCATGTCAGCGGCAATGCCAATGCAGAGCCCTGCCCCTGTAACCGGCGAGCAAATTCCGCAACGAAGGAACTCGACAGGCTCGGGCTCGACCGTGTCATGTCCGCGACCACCATAATCAGGCTCTTCGGATCCTTCTCAGCAATTTCCGTGATCTGATCTGCCCAATAGTCCGCGCGGTTGCGGTCGATTCTGCCGGACGCCATTGTCGCCCCGACGCGCCGGAGATTCTCGATCAGGGCGAGGCGTAACATGGTGGGTATTGCCCACAATTCACCCACTTTCAGAACACTGACGGTTTGATAGGACGCCACAAAGCTGCCGAGACTATCCATGTCCAACCGTCCATCGCCGTGCGAGATCGTCTCGAGCGCGATGTCATAGACGCGGGGAAGGCCGGCCGACGGGCCGTTCATCAAGCGAGGAAGTTCGCGACTGTAGCCTTTCGGTAAATGCCGCTTGGCCGTTCGGATCTGTTCCTCGATGAGATAGAAGTTGTCCAGCAGCCATTCTCCGGCCGGTGCGATCCGGCGGTCCGCTTTGACAGCCTCGATGAGCAGGCCGTGCACTCCAATCAAAACATCTTCGTTCTCTGCCAGGCGCGTGAGAAGCCGGCTCGCCTCCCCTTTCGTACTTAGTTTGTGCGAAGCCGCCAGAGTTTTGCCATGCCCTTCCATCTGATCGGTGCTGAAGAGTTCCGACCGCAGCGGTAGTTCGTTGCCCGAGTACTTTCGTGCGGGGTCGGCTCTGTGGCGCCAGTTTTTGAGAGAAAGTTTCATTGTTTCTGATGGAGTGGCGGTGAGCCAGAGGTCCTCCACCAATTGAGGACAGGTTCGACCTGTCGAGTGAAGGCACGCCGGTTCTCTGAAAGAATTTTCCGGTCGCAATCTCGTCGCCCCAGAGCAGGGCGCGTTTCATTGCCCCGTGCCAATCGGACGAATCGTTGGGCGGACTAGTACCGCTTGAACTCTCCGGAATCCCGGGAAGCCATCGGCCGTGCTTCATTGACAGTCAGGGCTCGGCCGTTGAAGTCCTTGCCGTTGATTTCGGCAATAGCCTTGTCGCCGCCCTCTTGCATTTCCACAAATCCAAAGCCTTTCGAGCGGCCGGTGTCGCGATCGGTGATGATACGAACCGTTTCAACCAGACCTGTTTGCGTAAACAAGTCCTTGAGTTCCGTTTCGGTCGTTTGAAACGACAAGTTTCCAACGTAGAGTTTCTTTTTCAAGTGATCACCTTTTAATCTGAAGGAACTTCGGAACCTTGCGGGAAAGGCCTGAAGGCTTATCGGGCAAGAGGCTGGAGATCCCTAGAGATCGGAAAATTGTTAACTTCGATACTCAACCAGCATACGCTCGTCTGAGCGTTTCTCCTAAGAACGCTTTAAGTAAGTCTCCACAACAGCGCACTCAAGCCAGAAACACCGAAACGAGCCGTATTATTCGTACGCGCCTCGCAAACCTGACCTTGTCCTGGGCCTTGTTCTTCCGTATCCAGGTTTGCCAAATGCGTTGGCCTACGTGCGGGTTGTTGTCCGTCTGCAGCATAAATTGTGCTTAACTAATAATAGTCTATTATAGTGCACAATTACGATTGACGATGTAAACACAATTCACTTATCATGGTTAAGTAGCCGAATAGGATAAAAACATGTCACAACGAAATGGGGACCGGGCGCGCGCGGATCGAAAACGGAAGGCCAAGATCCACCAAAGAACCCGTATCCGGGAATTTCGGAAGGTCACGCAGCAACATGTCCCAAAGTCAATCGATCCCATCAGCTCAATCGTGGATCAGTCCGGACCGGAAACCGCTCCAGTCCTCAAGGAGAACCAATGATTAGCTCGCGTACGTTCGCAACGTCGGTCTTATGTGCCGTACTCTTTTCTTCCCTGGGTAGTGCGCAGGACCTGGCCAAATATCGTGATTTTCAGTTTGGAATGAGCCTGGAATCTGTGGCCAAACAAATACATATGAACGCCTCGGACGCGAAAACAGTTCATCAACGGCCAGCAGTGATTCAAACACTCCAGTGGGATCAGTTCGGTTATTCGCCCCTTTCGGCGAAAGCCGACTCCGTCAGAAATGTTCGTTTTGACTTCTACAACAGCGAACTTTCCAAGATGGTCGTGACATACGATCCCGCCGGGACCGAGGGGCTGACGACGGACGACATGATCGAAGCGATCTCCACGCTGTACGGGCCGGCCACCAAGCCGGAAAGGACCATCGCGGTTTCCACATCTGTAGTATATGAGGATAACCAAAAGGTCCTCGCCTGCTGGGAGGATGAGCAGTACTCTTATAATCTTTTCCGCTCTTCCTACGGGAACGCCTTCGGACTGGTCGCGTTTTCTAAAAAGCTTGATCTTATGGCAAGCAATTCGACTCGAGAGGCGGAGCGGTTGGACAAATTGGAGGCGCCGGGGAAAGAACTCGTGCGGGTGATGAGGCAAGAAGAAGACAAACGTGCGGCGCAAGAGAAAGCCAGACTCATCAGTAAACCCAAGTTTCATCCTTAGTACGTTCGAATCGAGCGTCCAGCGCGGGCATAAAGCCTGCATAAAGCCCGCGGCTACGAGCCCACTGCACAGGACTCGAAGCCGCAGGCTTTATTGCCTGCGGCTTCAAATTTTTGATACTGCCGAATCTACCGTTACAGCGCACTAGAAGATACCCAGTCCGTTGGAATCCTGAGGTCCGAGTACGAGTACCCCATTGGCCGGAACCACCAGGTTCATGAACGTTGAGCCACTCTGCGTACCCAGCGCTGTTGAGAGTGCGGTGCCATCACTGGAGAAGAAGTCGACGCGGACCGTCTGCTCGGAGTTCGATAGGTTCGCGATCGCGATGCGGGTTGCCCATCCGCCGCCCATCACAAACTGCGGCAGCAATAGTGAACCGGCGCCTCCGACCCCCGGTGCCAGCAGTGGTAATGGGTGGGCTGTCGCGTTCAATGCCCCGGTGACGTTGATTGAGCCCGCCGTACCTGAAACTGAAACGGAGCTTGTGTTTAACGCCGAAAGATCGATAACCGGTAAAGTCGAAAACGATGAACCGCGGAACTCGAGCGCGGTCACAGCGACAGGTATGTCGGACCTGAACGCCAGCACGCCTTCCAACTGCGTCGAGGACGATGCCGGAATCGTGAGTATTTCATTCACGAATTTGGAAACCTGTTGCAGGTGATCCAAAGTTATGGTCAGACTGCCGCCGGGCACGCGCCCGCCGTCGGCAGCATTCAGAGTGAAGGTGATCGTCGCTGTCCCGCTGTTCGGATTGATGATGGACAGGGCCGTGTCGGCGAAGAGTGGCCCTGCGGCCGTGTTGCCGGTTGTCCCGGTCGTTACTGCTCCGCTGTTCGCGCCATTGAAGGTGCTCGTCGTCGCGCCCGTGCCGGTCGTCGTGACGCCAGGGTTATTCGAGTTGAGAAGACTGCTTGTGGATGGGCCCGTCAATGACCGGGATCCGTCGCTGAGGTCCACGACGAGCGCTCCCTGAGTCATGAGCGGGGCGGCTGGGAGGACCGATGTCAAGAAGTTTGAATTACCCTGATTGCCGATGGTTTCTAAGGGGACTAACGCGGCCCCGTTGCCGGATGCAGGCGTAATGACAGCGAATCCCAACTGAAGCGGTGTGGCTGACGTCAACAGGTTGGCCACGGAATTGGAGTTGCCGGTTGCTCCCGTCGGTGTTCCAAAAGTACTTTGCTGTGCGCTGAGAGGAAGAATTGTCAGAAACGATGTAAGGACAAAAATGGACAATTTCTTAAACATGAGTCCTCCGCAAACGAATTCTTGAGAACGCCTGCATCCAAATTGCCACAAGTTGTGAGCAAAAGCCACGAAACAGGCTATCCGATCCACAGCCAAGTCCCTCTCCCAGAGGGAGCTGATCATTACCCACAAGTCGTCCGCTGGACACGGGCGTCTGGGACAACCGGCGGGAAAGGCGAAGTCCCCTCCTTGGCAAAGGAGGGGTGGCCGCGCCATCAAGTAAATGACCCCGTTCCTTTGGAGGCGGGGCGCGAAGCGTGAGCCCGGTAGGGCGAAACATCAAGAACGGGGTGGTTCGTTCAACTTCCGATAATCGGTGGCTTGAACCAACCACCCCGTCAGCGCCCGCTAAGGAGGCTTCGCGGCATTTTCTTAGTGGGCGCGGCCACCCCTCCTTGTCCAAGGAGGGGACTTCGGCTTTCTCTTCAGTTGTTTTCAATGCCCCCGTGTCCAGCAAAAGATGTGGGACATGGCAAGCAGAGGGAGAGGGACGCGCCCTCGGCATAGTTGCCCAAGATTCCGGTGAGACAGAAACCAATTGACTTTTTCTGCAAAGCCCATAGGCATTGAGCGAGGGCATTGGCCACAGAACCTTGTGTGCAATTTTGCACAGATTCTCAGGGTGTACGGAGGACACTGTTTGCAGCCAAACCGGCAGTGACTGGCCCATGGGGAGCACTCGCCAAACATGTCGCGTCTCTTGGAGGTGTGGCCATGAGTTCAAGGCAACTATTCGATGCCTTGCTTGCTTTCAACCAAGAAGCCGTTCCTTACTGTGAGGGCATTACGGATGCGAGTGCGCATGAATACGCGATAAATTACATGAGGGCGCTCCAGGGCCGGGCTAAGGGGCCGAGCAAGCCCGGATTTCAGCGCACCTGTTCAGGCCGCAGCGAGATTTGATTGAAGCCAACCTTCGCAGGATGTACTGCAAGCACTTTCCAGCTTAAAATGCGGTGCGCATTTCTTAGAACTGCGAGCGTTTGCTGTTACTGCGCCGCCCCGATCACCACCGCGACATCCGGTATCTGTTTCAGGGGCGAAAGAAGCAGCTCGATCTGGCGGCGGTCCAGCGTTTCCTTCTGAATCAGCTCACGAGCGATTCGCTCCAACTCGGCTCGACGGCTTGTCAATACTGTCTTTGCGCGCAGATAAAGTCTGTCCGAAATCCGGCGCACTTCCTCATCGATGGCTTCGGAGGTTTTTTCGCTGTAGTTGCGTTCCTCCGACGTGAACGGAAACCGGAGAAATTGAGCGTTGTGCGGAGCGCCATAGGTAAGGTGACCGAGCCGATCGCTCATGCCGAAGCGCATCACCATCTGCCGTATGAGTTCGGACGCGCGTTGGAGGTCGTCCCCTGCTCCGGTTGAAATCACGCCATTGTAGACGCTCTCTTCGGCGGCCCGGCCTCCCATCATCACAGTAATCTGGTCTTCCAACTCGGGCAGCGTCATCAGATATCTTTCCTCGGTCGGTAGCTGCAGCGTGTGTCCTAGAGCCCCTACCGAACGCGGGATGATCGAGACCCGATACACCGGAACAGCATGTTCCACAGACAATGCGACGAGCGCGTGGCCGGTCTCATGGTAAGCCACACGTTCCTTGTCGCTGGCGGTCATCACACGGTTCTTTTTCTCGAGGCCGAGCATAACGCGATCGATGGCTTCTTCCAGATCGCGCATCTGGACCTGATTGCCGTTACGGCGGACAGCCAGTAATGCCGCTTCATTGACGATATTGGCGAGATCCGCTCCGACCATGCCCGGCGTGCGCGCCGCTATGACCTTCAAGTCGGCGTCGGGCGAGAGCGTGATCTTGCCGACATGGATTTTGAGGATCGCTTCGCGGCCTTCGAGATCGGGACGATCAACGATGACCTGACGATCGAATCGCCCTGCTCTCATCAATGCCGCGTCCAACACCTCGGGTGTGTTGGTAGCAGCCATGATGATGACTCCCTTTGACGTATCGAAGCCGTCCATCTCCGCCAGCAGTTGATTGAGCGTTTGTTCTCTCTCATCATTGCTAAAAATTCCTCCCCGGCCGCCGGCGCGCGATTTTCCGATTGCATCCAGTTCATCGATAAAGATGATGCAAGGGGCCTTTTGCTTGGCTTGTTCAAACAGATCTCGAACGCGGGCTGCGCCGACGCCGACGAACATCTCGATGAACTCCGATCCGGAAATCGAAAAGAATGGAACACCCGCTTCGCCGCTGACGGCTTTGGCGAGCAGAGTCTTGCCGGTTCCGGGCGGCCCCACCAGAAGCACTCCTTTCGGGATTCTCCCGCCAAGCTGCTGGTACTTCTTCGGCTGCTTGAGGAAATCGACCACTTCCATCAATTC
>Ga0137379_10002882_pt1 | contig 16017 bp, 11 predicted proteins | sample SagtaG_18_FD_104812 | JGI IMG/M metagenome (GOLD analysis project Ga0137379, IMG submission 104812) | Vadose zone soil microbial communities from Sagehorn Ranch, Mendocino, California, USA - Sage2_L_80_16 metaG | ecosystem: Environmental > Terrestrial > Soil > Vadose zone | place: USA...
AGCGATTTCAACACTTGCCCTGTCGAGCTTGCCGACGAGACGCAGAAGTGAGAGCCGGTTCTTGGTGTCTTCTTCTCGAATCAGATGATTGAAAAGGATCTCCGTGCTGCTGGGAGCAGCGAAGCGAAGCAGAGTCGCGGCAGTTCTGCCCCAGCCGGAATCACCTCGCTGCAGCAGGAACAACTCTATAACGCGTTCGATGGCAGCGGGCGGCAGCAGGCGACTCAGCCCAGTATCACAACACTTCTTGTGTTTTTCGGGTGCTCTGTTCCTGGAGACCTCGAGCGACAGGCCGATTGCAAGGACAACCTGGAAGTCTTCGAATGCCACGATTGATTGCGCCAAAACCGTCAATGCGCTGGCCGCCAGGAAGTGGACGTATTCGGAGAGATCTTCGCGCAGCAATACCCGCCCTAGCCTCTCGGTAGTCTTCGCGGCGAATCCGACATGCGCAAGGGGAACATTGCGAATTAACTCCGGCGCCCGGCTCAAGTCCATGCCATCAATCTGACCGCCATCCTCGTCGAGGAAATCGAAATAGTGATTAGCCAGAGCAGAGGCGCGGTCGATCTCGCGCTGGGCGATGAGCTCTTTCGCAAGATCCATCAGACGCCGAAACTCGACCGCAGAATGACGCTTGATTTTCATCAGACTGGCATATTTCTTGCTGTTATTGAGCGAGCACCAGTGCAGTTCCTCCCGGATCTTCTCCTGAACATGGGGCGGGACCGCGAACTCCTGAATGAACTTAGCGAGTTTTTGTCCCAACTTGTCCGCCCGATGCGTGGCCTGCAGGCTTCGCGCCAGGACGTGGACGACATCTTCCTCGATGAGGAGCTTTCGCGATTCGTTCCCCGTCTCCTTGAGTTTTGCACCCGCCAGTTGCAAGGCGGTGTCTTCGATGTATTCGGCAGCTATCTGCTCAGGTGGCAGGCTAGTAAGTTCTTCGCGACGCTCGGCCGGAAAATGCTCGAGAATCTTGTCCACTCCGGTGGTGCGCAAGATGCGTGCCAGAGACGCGTATGACTTTTGCGGATTCCCTTTTTCTTCCAGCAGCGACCGCTGGATGGATGCCTCGACCAGTTCCATGAAGCCGCCTGATCCCGCGCTCCCTAGTCCTTTGAAGCGCCCTGCAGCACCGCCGAACCCAGGGATTCCGGAATCCATACTGCCGTCGCTGGAAGAATCCCATGAGTAGCCGTGGCCTGCACCTGAGCCATGGCCTGCACCGCTCGGGAATCCATGCGCTGCAGGATATCCCGTGACTGCCACACCCGGATGTGCTGTCCCGCCAGTCCCAGCACCGTATCCCGAGTGAGCGGGTCCTGCCGATGTTCTCGGCCCTGACCGCTCGCCGCTAGATACGCCTTTTTCTGCCGCAGTCTCCGGTGTGCTGCCAGCCGGTCCAACGACCTCCCCTTCTTTCAAAAGCACCAGCGTCGGTCCTTCGATGGCCACCCCGTATCCAGATCCGTCCATTCCGCGAGACGCGAAGTCGGAGAGATATTCGGCGCGCGTTGCAGGATCGAACCAAGCTGACTCCAACAAGGCGTCAATCGAGTCCAGAAGATCCCGGGGAGCCTGGTCCTCGGCCATCTGCTTGGACATGATGTAGGCTTCGGAATCTGTCTCGATGACCGTGTCGCCGTGCTCATCTTTTTTCTGATTCCTAGCGGCAGGAAGAATACGCGCTCCCTCTATTTCATTTTGGTCGAGGAACACCAAAATCCCGCCAACCTCATCGATCTTTTTGCTGGGCGCTGAGAGCAAACTGATGACCTTCTTATATCGGCCCAGTGTGAGTCCCGGCTCGAAGGTTACAGCGGCAATTCCGCGCTTGAGGAATTCTGTCTCAAGGTGACGCAGGGAAGAATCCGAGGTCAGCAAATTGTTGAGCATGACCTGGTTGTCGACAAAACCGAAAGTGAATTGACCGGCTTCTTTCAGCAGATGGTTCAGGAGTTGAAAGCTTTGTTGGATGGGACGCTCAACGCTTTTATGCTCGACCGTAAACATGACTGCAGTCTTGATGGTCATGTGCAGAGCACGTGCAAAACGCAGTCCGAGATTCTTGATTTGTTTGCTGTCAAGCATCGCGAAATCCTTGGTGATCAGTTGAAAGCTGCCGCCGGCGAGACCGGCACACTGCGCCCTTTGGGAAGTATGCAAGCCTCATACCTACTAAGCAACGTAACTAGAGTTATGTTGACTTTGTAGATAACAAAACATCGTCAGTTTTTCGGCCCGAAGATGTGAGATAAGCCCCGAAGACAGGCAAGCAACCAACGATTCAGCTACTTACATCGCAAGACTATCCGTCCTTAGCGTTCTTCTGATAGAGTGCCGCCACGGCGGGGAGGTGCGAATTGCGCACGCAACGTTGGCCTGTTCTTGTCTTGTTCACATCTGCGGTTTTCTCGTTAGCTCAGAAGACTGACGCTCCTAAACCCACAAAACCTATTCCCCAAACATCCGCTAGCTCCGATTCGTCCCGGCTTCCGGTAAAACGCGTCGTGCTGTACAAAAACGGCGTCGGATATTTTGAGCATTCGGCACGGGTTCGTGGAAATCAGGAGTTGGCAATTGATTTCACCACCGCCCAGCTCAACGATGTGTTGAAGTCGCTCACCATCGTGGACCTCGGCGATGGAAGCATCTCGGGCGTGCGTTACAACTCGATTGCGCCTTTGGATGAGAGGCTGAAAACTCTGCGCTTGCCTTTTGGCGAGCAGGTCTCGCGAACCGATTTTCTTTCTGCGATGCGCGGCGCGCGAGTTGAAGTCCACAGCGGATCAGGCTCCGCCAATGGGCGGTTACTCAGCGTCGAGCAGGAACAACGGACTACGGAGAAGGGCACGGAGTATCAGGTGACAGTCTTTTCCGTAATGACCGACACCGGCGAGATGAGGAATTTCGAACTGGGCCCGGCAGTATCTGTACGCTTAGCCGAGCGTGACCTGAGCGATGAGGTTGGACGCTATCTGAATCTGGTAGGTTCTTCCCGAGCCCGGGATCTGCGTCGGATGACGATTTCCGCCACCGGAAGCGGCGAGCGCGATATCTTCGTCAGCTACATCAGCGAAGTGCCCGTGTGGAAGAGCACATATCGCATCATCCTGCCGGAGAAGGCTGGCGAGAAACCGCTGCTTCAGGGTTGGGCAATTGTGGACAACACCGTCGGCGAGGATTGGAAGGATGTGCAGCTATCGCTGATCGCGGGGGCGCCGCAGTCGTTTATTCAGGATATTTCACAGCCCTTATATGGTCGCAGGCCGGTGATTCCGTTGCCGCAAGCGGCAATGCTGACTCCGCAGACGCATGAGGCAACGATGAAGGAGGAAGGGGCTCCGCAGATCGTGCAACCGACGATTGTGAATGGTGTTGTGGGCGGGGTGCCGGGCGGGCAGATGAGCGGGGTCATGGGTGGTGTAATCGGTTCCGGAACGGCAGGGAGGTTTGATTACCGAGGGAGCGCAAAGCCATCCAGCCCTCCTCAACCGTTTGAGCGTCTGGAGCAGTATGCGAAGCTTGAGCCGGCGGCTGAGTCCAAAGACCTGGGCGACTATTTCGAATACAACATCAAGCAAAACACCACCATCGGCAAGAACCAATCCGCGCTCGTGCCGATCCTGCAATCGCGAATCGAAGCCGAGAAGGTTACCCTGTGGACCGCCAACGGCAATCAGCAGCCCTTGCGAGCGCTTTGGATCAAGAACGCCAGCGGTCAGATCCTCGATTCCGGCACCTTCAACATAATTGATAGCGGAACCTTTGCCGGAGAAGGTCTGATTGAAACCGTCCATCCCGACGAGCGCCGCTTGCTCTCCTATGCTGCCGACACTGCCGTGCGCGTCACCGCTGAGTCAGAATTCAAGAACCAGCCGGTGAGCCACGTCCGCATAGCCAAGGGCGTGATCTTCATAACCAGAGAACAACGTAACAAAGTGAAGTACACAGTCCGCAATTCCGACACGGCTTCGAGGCAGGTTGTGATCGAACATCCAGTGCGCGAGGGATGGAAACTAGTGGAAGCCAACAAACCGGAGGAGACTTCAGCAACGCATCACCGCTTCCGCGTTGCCGTCGAGCCCAGCAAGACGAGCGAACTCACGGTCGAGGAGTTCCATCCTGAAGAGACCCTCTCGCAGCTTACGGACCTCACTGACAACCAAGTGGACGCGTTGTCGGTAGAGAATCGCATGACGCCCACTCTGGAGCAGGCCTTTCGCAGCGTGCTAGATCACAAGAACCGGATTGGCAGGCTGCAATCAGAGATTAACTCCCGACAACAAGAACTCAATTCGATTAACCGAGACCAAGCTCGCATCCGCGAAAACATGAAGGCCCTCAAGGGCAGCGCAGAAGAGAAAGCCCTGCTGCAGCGTTACACCAAGCAACTCGACTCTCAAGAAGACCGCTTGAACACGATAAACAAAGAGATTTCAGATTTGCAGCAAAAACAGAGCGCCGAGCAGCAGAAGCTCGAAGATATGGTGCAGCAGATCACGTTAGACGAAAGTTTCTGAGAGATATATTAGTGCAAAAGGCGCGTGTTCCTAATTGGATTGATTCAAGACCTTCGCGTCCTTTGCGGTCCTTCTTAGCGACCTTTGCGGTTAAAGTCCTTTGATCTTTATCGAGAAAAGTCTAAAGCTTTTAACCGCAAAGTTCGCAGAGAACTTCCGCAAAGTTCCCAAAGAAAACCAAGTCGCTACTGGAAAAGGACTACTTTACAGGAGATGCGCGCGCTATTTATGATTCGCTGCTCATGACCAACGGCACCATTTACTGCAATCGCTGCGGGGCACAGAATTCTGCTCTGGCAAAATTTTGCGCAAACTGTGGCACGGCGTTTTCGTTGGACGTCCAAGCTCCGCCTGCAACCGCAGAGACCCCGGGGATTCCTCCTCCTCCGCCCAGTCCAGTGTGGCATCCGGCGCCGGTCAGCTATGCTCCACCCATCCCCGCCATTCGTTACGGAGGGTTCTGGATTCGTTTCGTTGCTGCCTTGATTGACGGAATCCTGGTTGGGATTGTGATCTGGCCGGTGTCGCTGATGATTGCCGCCATCATTGGAGTTGCCGGACACACCGTCAGCATGCCGGGAATAGGCGTGCATCTTGTGAATGGAATCGTTGGATTTGCATTCAGCGCGTGCGCCAGTTGGATCTACGAAGCGGCCATGGAGAGCTCTTCGAAACAAGCGACTGTCGGGAAAATGGTGCTCGGCCTCATAGTCACCGACCTCGAAGGCCGTCGTATTTCTTTTTTGCGTGCGACCGGCCGCCACTTCGCCAAATTCATTTCCACAATGATTCTCCTGATCGGCTACATCATGGCGGGCTTCACCGATCGCAAGCAAGCGTTGCACGACATGATTGCGGGTACTTTGGTGCGGCGCACTCAATAAAGTATTCGCTAGCAAAAGCCCTTAACCGCAAAGCTCGCAGAGTAACGCAAAGTTCACAGAGAGAAATCCCGAGATTTTCTTTGCGATCTTTGCGAATCCTTTGCGAACTTTGCGGTTAAAATCTTGCCTGTCCTTCTTGCCGCGATCGGTAGTACCGCGGAGCAGGGACTCAAGCCATGACAGCGGAATCCAATCCGGCGGAAGCTGGTACCGAGCAGAAGATTCCCACCTCCGACCAAGAACTTCATCCCGGTGACGCGCCGGAACTTAGCGAAGACCAAGCGCTCGCGCTGCTCCAGCGGCCCGAAGTTACCGGTGAGGCGCTTGTCTCGTTGGCCCGAAATCCGGGCACAACGAAGAGCCGCAAGGTAAGACTGGCGTTGACAATACACCCCCGCACGCCGCGGCATGTTTCACTGCCGATGTTGCGTCGTCTGTTCACGTTTGACTTGATGCGGGTCGCGCTCACGCCCACGGTCGCTGCAGATATCAAGCGCGCCGCCGAAGACCAGCTTCTCAATCGCCTCGAATCACTTTCTATGGGGGAGAAAATCTCGCTGGCGCGTCGCGCCTCGGGACGGGTGGCAGCGGCACTTCTTCGAGATCTGGAACCGCGCATTGTCGCGACTGCCCTCGATAATCCGCGTTTGACCGAGGCTCAGGTTGTAACTGTCCTCACCAAGCCCGACGCTTCTCCGTCGTTGTCTGAGATTGTTAGTGCGCACCCGAAGTGGTCCCAACGGCGTGAAGTACAAATCGTGCTGCTGCGAAGTGAGAAGACACCGCTTCAACGCGCCATTGAATTCGCAGGGAATTTCTCGACAGATTTTCTGCACGAAATTGTTCCAAAGTCACGGCAGTCCGCTCTCATCCGCCTAAATCCTCCATCTACGACAGGAGCTTCCGAATGAGGACAAAATATTGGCTTGTGCTTTTGTTTGCCGCTTTCTCGCTGGGCGTAATCGCGGATTCACACTCCGATGGCACTGCGTCACTACTGCGAATTGAATCGGAATTCGCGAAGGCTGCTTCGGAACACGGCTCGCAGGGCTACCTCTCTTACTACGCGGACGATGCCGTCGAGGTTCCGAACGGCGAGGCATTAATTCGGGGCAAAGCAAACATTGCGAAGACCATGGTCTTTCTCGATAACCGCGACAACCACTTGACATGGTCTCCCGTAGGCGCTGATATTGCGGCCTCTGGCGACCTCGGCTACACCTACGGCACGTACGAATTCAGCTCCAAAGGCAAAGATGGAAAGCCTGTCGTTGAACATGGCAAGTACACGACGATCTGGAAAAAGCAGAAGGACGGAAGCTGGGAGGTCGTCCTGGATATGGGCAATTCGGGGCAGTAGGAACTGGGCACCGGCGTTGGCGCGTTGGTGTCTAACGAGTAGAGTCGCTTCATTAGTGGGAGGTGAGGTGTGGGGAGATTTCGTTGGGCTGTGCTCGGTTGCGTTTCCCTCTTGTTCACGTGCACCTTGAGTATTGCGCAGGACAATTTCAGAGAAGAGCTGAATTTGGGAACACAGGCGTTTAGGGAAGCGAAATACGACGACGCGATCCGCCATTTTCAGAGCGCGGCGAGCCTAAGGCCGCAGAATGGATTGGCGCATCTATATCTTGCCACTGCATATGCACAGCAGTATATTCCAGGAGTCGAATCCCCAGAAAACCTAAACCTTGGCAACGCGGCGATCTCTGAATACCAGAAAGTACTAGAGATAAATCCAAAGTCGCAGGACTCATTGAAGGGGGTGGCGTATTTGTATCTGCAGATGAAGAAATTTGAAGACGCGAAATCCTCCTTTCACAAAGCGATTGATCTTGATCCAAGTGATCCAGAGACTTATTACTCGATCGGAGTCATTGATTGGACCCAGGCATACACTCCCCGAATGAAACTTCGCGAGAAGTTGGCCTTGAAACCCGATGAGCCGCTCCCCATCGATGCTCCGGGCTGTTGGGCGCTGCGAGACGCCAACGAAGCCGATATCAAAGAAGGCATGGAAGTGCTGGCAAAAGCGCTCGAACTGCGCCCCGACTATGACGATGCCATGGCATACATGAACCTGCTCTACCGGGAAAGAGCCGAGATTCAGTGCAACGACTCTGAGAGTCGTGCGTCCGATCTTGCCAAGGCCGATCATTGGGTGGACCTTACGATGGGAACAAAGAAAAAGAAGATCGACGCAGCCAAGAGCAATAATTCCGCAACGCCGCAATAATTCTATTTCTGGAAATGCTGCAGGATCGCTTCCGCCTGGCTTTTCGTCACCACCGCTGAGAGTGACGCCACATCTGCATGCTTTACCGCCTGTAGGCTGCCGAAGTGTTCCAGGAGTCTGCGGGTAGTGCTTTCGCCGACTCCGGGAATTTCCCGCAGTTCGGTTGAGCGGTCCCGCATCTGGCGGCGTTTGCGATGGAAAGTGACGGCGAAACGGTGTGCTTCGTCGCGTATCAACTGTACGAGGTGCAATACCGGAGAATGGCGATCGAGGACCACGGGCTGATTCTCTTGTCCGCAGACGTAAATGATTTCTTCACGCTTGGCGATCGCTGCGAGCGGCTGGTTGATGATCTGCAATGAAGCCAGTGCTTCCGCCGCCGCGTGCAGTTGCCCGAGTCCGCCATCAATCAGAATCAGGCTGGGCATTTCTTTCTTTTCTTCTTGCATGCGCTTGTAGCGGCGGGTGACAACCTCGCGCATGGACGCGAAGTCGTCCACGCCCTCCACCGTGCGGATGATGAACTTGCGGTAGTCGGACTTCTTCATGCGGCCGTCCTCCCAAACCACCATGGATGCGACGGTTTCTGCTCCTTGTATGTGCGAAATGTCGAAGCATTCAATGCGGCGCGGCGGCTCGGGAAGCGCGAGGGCGTCCTGGAGCGCCTCTTGAATGGCGCGTGCGTTCGGCTTCATTACCCGGAAGCGCTGGTCGTAGAGCTGCTTGGCATTATTTGCCGCGAGGTCGATGAGCGAACGCTTGTCGCCGCGCTGTGGTGCGAGTATCTGTACACGTGTGGGTCGGACACTCTTGTCCGACAATTGCTCGGAGAGCAATTCTTCCAGCATTTCGCGGTCTTCGAAATCGGCGGGAAGGAAAATGTTGCGAGGAACATAGGGCTGACCAATATAAAGCTGTTTCAACAGCGAAGAGAAGAACTCGCCGGGGTGGAACAGAGCTGCCGAGCCTTGCTCGGCCGGACGGGCAAGAGTGCCCGTCCCCACATGATCCGTGCCCGTTTCGTCATCAGGGCTAATTTCAAATTCCGGCAAATCTTCCCAGAAGAACTCCCGCCGATCCAGAACCCGCCCACCGCGCATGTGAAAGAGGTTCACCGCGAGCATCCCATTCTCAAAGTGATAGCCGAATACATCCGCGTCATCGCCTTCGGCTGCGGCTATGCGCTGCTTCTCCTGCAACTGCTCGACGGTTGAGATCAGGTCCCGATACTTCGCCGCACGCTCGAATTCCTGCGCCTCAGCGGCACGTGCCATGCGCTCGCGTAAGGACTTTGACAACTCGCTTTGCCGCCCATCCAAAAACAACTTCACATCGCGAACAGCCTCCTGATAAATCTGAGGTGTGGTTAGCCCCTCGACGCACGGTCCCAGGCAGCGTCCGATGTAGAACTGCAAACACGGGCGCGGATGGAAACGGCTCAAATCCACCTTGCATGAGGGAACCAGGAAGCTCCGGTGGATCAGGTCCACAATTTTGTAGGCCAGGTTGGCAGGGAAGTATGGGCCGTAATACGCGCTGCCGTCCTTGAGCAGGCGGCGAGTCACGTAAACGCGAGGAAAACGCTCGCCCAGCGTGAGCTTCACATACGGGTAAGTCTTGTCGTCGCGAAGCAGAATGTTGAAGCGCGGCTTCTTCTGCTTGATGAGGTGGTTTTCGAGCGCCAGCGCTTCTTTGTTGTTGGCAACGACGATGTAATCAACATCCACCGCCTCCCGCACCAGAGTGCCGGTTTTTGCGTCGGCGACACGCCCCTCGTGAAAATACGAGCTGACCCGATGGCGCAGGCTCTTAGCTTTGCCTACATAGATCACCTGACCTTCAGCGTTTTTGTACAAGTACACGCCCGGAGAGGCGGGGATTGACCGGATTTTTTGTTGCAGATCCATTGGGGCGTTGCTTTCATTTTAGTGGATGTTGTTTGGGGCGGCAGAATCGGGCAGGCGGCCCTTCTCGAAGCAAAAAGGCACCAGATTTCACTCACATGGGCGCGAGGGTTCCGAGCAGTTAAGCTCGGTGATGGCGACGCCAACCTGGAGATTGCGAGAATTTATCTCCGTCGGAAACCGGGCACAGAAAAGGCAATCCCCTACCTGACCAAAGCCTGCAGAGCCAAGAGGAATCAGATCACGGAACAGGGGAGAGAAGACGCGATGCGCTTGCTGAAACGCATCAGAAAAAGGGGGCGGATTGGCCCTCGATAAGAGGGAGGCTGGCCCACCTTTTGAAAAAGTTAATCTTCGTGAGGCTGGGCGGGTGGCCCACTTCTCCCCAACTAAACACGGGGTGCCCCATTTTCTCGCGTTCTTTGCGAGAAGTGGGAGACCACGACCCTAAAGCATCATATGGGCTTTCCCGAACTCAGAACAGACGCGCTGAACCGGATTGGCGGGTGGCCCACATCTCAGGGGGAAATAACCAAAGGGGTGCCCCATTTCTCGCGCTTTTTGCGAGAAGTGGGAGCACAGACCTTACCACAAAATAAAGGCCACACCACAAAATAAAGGCCACCCAGCGGCGGCCTGATATTAATGAAACAGTTTGACTGACGGCTGATAGCCAACAGCTGAAACCCGCCTAATCCCCCGCGACCGGCTCCGCCACTTCCTGTGTTCCTCTGTGGACCTCTGTGCCCTCTGTGGTCAAAGGTTTAGTCTTCCCCAAAGCCCCCAATGGAATAAATCCATTCTCCGCTACAACCGGCTTCTCTTTCAGTACCACTTCGCGATACAGCGATGCCATACGCGCGTTGTACGCCGGATCAGCCTTCTGTTTCGCATCACGCGCCCGCTTCTTTTCTTCACCGGCATTCTTCGCAATGCCCAGCTTGTCCAGATCACGTTGCTCTTCCTGCGTGACAATTCCTTCGCGCAGATAGAGCGCATGGTCCTTCGACTCCAGGCCCACGTTCTTGCCACCGGCAAAAATCTCATGCCGCCCATGCTCCTCGTACCACTTGGTGAGCGTGGCCGTCATGTGCATCTTCTCGATAATGTTCCGCCAGCCCACGCCCGTGTTGTAGGCGCAGAACGAAATCTCGCCTTCCTGCGTGGCATACGGAATAATGCACTGCTCGGTGCGGCGGAAATCGTAATTGAACAAATCCTGGAACCACATTCCCGCAACGAACAGAAAGTTCCACCGGTCCTGGCGCCGTTTCATCACGTCATCAATCGTCCGGTCAGGCCCGACTTTGCCGTAGTTCTTGCCGGTCGCATTGAAGTTCTTGTCAAACTTCTTAAGCAGATCCGTCAGTTTAAAATGCTTCGGCGACTGGAACGGATCGTAATTCTTCATCAAACACAGCGCCATACCCACAATCGTCAGAAACTTTCCCCGCGCCGCATCGTTGACTTTGGCAATGTCCTTAGCAAGTTGGTCCCCATGCAAAAACGCCGTGACCGGAACTGCCTCCTTAGTTTCCTTATCAATCATCACAGCCATCCCCGTCCCGCAATTAGGGTGACAACCGCAACTTAGTTGGCCCCAGTCGTTGTTTTTATCTTCGACGTGCATTAGGTCGGCCCAATCGCTGAAGGTTGACATGAACGATATCGGGAACCAGTCACGTGATGGTTCGCCTAGGCCGGTTTGGCTCTTTACGTCGTGGGCCAGGTGAGACAAGGTGTAACGCTGGGCTTGGCGGCGTTCGTCGGTGATGGCTTCGTCGCGGCCGGTGAAGCTTACGGGTTGGAAGGAGAGGAATCCGATTTTTTTCGGATTGTCGAGAGCGAACTGGATGATGCGTCCTACTTGTTCGTTGTTGATGCCGTTGACGATCGTCACGACCGGAACGATTTCTACGCCGGCGCGGTGCAGGTTGTCGATGGCTTTCAACTTCACGTCGAACAGGTTGCCGACTTTGCGGTGTGCGTTGGCGGCGTTGCCGATGCCGTCGAATTGCAGATACGCATAACGCATTCCGGCTTCGGCGGCTTGCTGGGCAAACTCGAAACTTTTTGCGAATTCGATTCCGTTGGTCGCGGCCTGCACGGAGTTGTATCCAACTTTGCGGGCGTAGCGAACTGCGTCCAAGAAATAAGGAGACAGCGTGGGCTCGCCGCCCGAGAACTGCACGCTCATCTGACGCCGCGGCTTGATGGTGATGGCGTTGTCGAGCATCTGCTTGATTTCTTCCCACGTCAGCTCATGCACGAAGCCGACCTGGTTAGCGTCCATGAAGCAAGGATCGCACATCATGTTGCAGCGGTTGGTCAGGTCGATGGTCAGCACCGAACCGCGGCCGTACTTCACCGTCGAAGATCCGTGATGATGCAGCTTCTCGTCGTTGTGGGCGCGAATGTCGCGGCCAGGGAAGACATCTTCCAGATGCTTCGAGAAATCCGTATCAATGGACATCAAATCTTCAAAGCGGCCGTGCTTGGGGCACTCTTTTACCATCAAAATTTTGCCATCTCTCTCGATGATCGTGGCCTTGATCTCGCCGACCTTTTCGTTCATCAACACTTCATAAGGAAGATGGCCGTCAAGAATCTGCTGACGGATTTCGGGCACGCACTTGGGGCACAGCGAGTCAGTCGCGCGAGGCCAGCCTAATGGCGGCTTGGTCTTCTCGTAGGACTTAAGCAGCGGCTTGTCGGACCACTTGGGCGTCGGCGACGGATTCTGTTTGACCCGGTTCAGCCGGTCGAACACAACCCACGCGCCTCGAGCGCCTAGCGTAACTGCTTTCTCGACGTACTTAACTGGCTTGTGCATTGTCCTGGGACCTTTCCACTACTGGGATAACTGCGTCGTTGGTCGTTGGCAAAACCTACCCACTTGCTCCCGTTGGGAATTTGCGAACGACGAACGACCAACAGCCAACGACCGATTTCCTGGGTTTCAGCAGCTTTATCCTATTGAGCCGGTGGGCGGAACACACGGTTAAGACAATAAAAGGGTGAAAATCGGGGTTGAGCGGGAGAAACTGGCAGTGGGCGGGGTAAGTGATTGAGGGGATTAGGGGTTCGCGGTCAGGGTCAAAGGCAAAGTCCAAAGCTTTTAACCGCAAAGGACGCGAAGGTTCGCAAAGGTCGCCGAGAACAACCGGTCCTCCGTCCCCTTGGAAATCGCCGACCAGCTATCGGAATGTACGATAGTCCGAGCCCCCAATTCCCATGCGGCAAGTCCTTCTTTATGATCCGACGCGCGTCCCTCGTGAGTGGATGCGGCTGATTCGTCCGGGACAGTATGCGGTGTTTCTGACCGACGTCGAAAGCTCTGCGCCGTTGACCGCTGACGGCTTGCCGGTAAATTCTGAGTCGGAATATTTTTGTTTGCTGTTTGACTCGCTTGCGGATGCTGAGAGCTATTGCCAGGACCAGGTCGCAAAAATCCGTCGGCTGAGGTGTGAGGTGTTCGACAGCGCGGGCCGGACCAATCCTCCAGTGTCCGTTTTGGTGAATGATGAATTCGCGCACACCTTGGATTCCGAAGCTAAAGGGCAGCGCCTGGTTCGCTGGGGATTTGTGGCGATCGCAGTATCGGTGCCGCTGCTCTGGTATGCGTGGAGAAACGATGCGGGTGTGGTCTGGTGGCCGGTGCTTGTAAGCATTAATCTGGTGTTTGCCGGATTGCGCCTGATTCAGTGGGGCCATGGACTCAAAGAAGAAATAAGGTATCGGAAGAAAGAAGCTGCAATGCGGCTGCGGGGAAACACTGGACGATAGTGTTGCCAGGCTTCCAAAATCGCGAAGGGTCGTAGCCGCCTCCGAATTTACGGAGCTGCGCTCGGTCTTGGGTTCCCCCCACCCTTCGAAAGGCGCGAAGGGTGGGGCAGCCTGCACTCAATTATACGAATTTATGTGGTGTCCCAATTTGGATTGATTCAAGACCTTCGCGACCCTTGCGGTTAAAGTCTTTTCCCTTTTTATCGAGAAAAGTCAGAAGCTTTTAACCGCAAAGACCGCAAAGAACTTCCGCGAAGTCCGCAGAGAAAATCAAATCGGGACTCTACACGAATTAATACCGTTTGACCGCAAGCCCCTAGATAATTACTTGCCCAGGTGTGTACTCCTGCGAACATAGGTACTAGTGAGGTGCTAGATGAAAATCCCGCAGACTGGTCAGTGCGATCGGCGACAAGCTCGTGCATTTGGACTGCTACTCCTGGCCTCATTTATGTTGTTCGGGGCATGCAGTGAGGCGCAAGAGGCGAGTGGCGATGAGGCACTCAGCGCCAAAGTGCGCTCGCTGGAAACACTCTGGAACCAGGCCGAAGTCGCTAAGGACACGAAATCGCTGGACCATCTGCTGGCCGATACATTCATTTTTGTTGACGTTGATGGCAGCCTGCGGGACAAGCCTCAGTTTCTCATCAGTGTTACCGATCGTGCGGAGAACATTACGAGCATCCGAAACGAATCCATGCTCGACTGGGTTTACGAAGACGCGGTAGTCGTGACTGGCACTTACGAAGAGAAGGGAACATCGAAGGGAAAACCCTATTCCCACCACGGAAGATTCACTGACACCTGGGTAAAAAGAGGCAGCGGCTGGTTGTGCGCGGCCAGCCAGTCCACCCTGATTCAGAAATAGACATTCCCTCCCCGTCACTGTCATCCCGAGCGAAGCAGGATGAAAGCGCAACGATCATCCTGCGAAGTCGAGAGCCTGCCCTGAGCCTTGCCGAAGGGGACCTTGCGTTTTACCCTATGTAAACGCGTCGGACAGGAATGTCCGACCACACGGGGCGGGCCAGGTTTCATCAGGTGCCAGGCTTCGCGGTATTTTTCCAATCGCATTTTTTTGGCGCTAAGGTGCGGGTAGAAGCGGAGCATGGGGGCGGCCATGCAGGCTTCGACGGGGACATGAGGGTGCCACACCCTACGCGGTTTTCGTAGGGTGGGGATTTTGACTTCCGTAGTGTCTCCACGGAGATTCAAAAAAGCGTCGGACAGGAATGTCCGACCCACACGTTTCTCCGATGCCATCGTGCTATGCTTCCGCATCTTCCGTGAAGGACATCTCTTGTCCAATCGCAAACTGGTTGTAACCGCCGCGGCCGGCAATGTCCTGGTCATTGCGCTGTGTTTTGCGGTTTACGGCATGAACCACGAAGGGGCCGGCTCGGCCGCGCGTAACACCGCACGGTTCGCAATCTGTTTCTTTCTGGCTGGATTCGCGGCTCCCGGACTCCGCAAATGGCTGCCGTGGTATCCGCAACCGGCGCCCTTGATCCAGGCATTCGTGGCCGCCCAGATGGTCCACTTCTGTGCCGTGATTGCGCTGCACACCAAGTTTGCCGCGGAGCCCCTGCAGTTGGGCCTGCCGCAGATTGCCGTCGTCCTGCTAGGTTTCTCGCTGATACTGGCAACCGGGCTGACAGCCACGCCGCGCCCGCAATCGCGTGTTTCGAGCGTCGCGCACGTGGTCTTGCCCTATGTGGTTTGGTTAATCCTCGCCGCCGACTATCCCGGCCATCCCGTCAAGCCAGTTCGACTGGTAGCCATCCCGGTCTTCCTTGCGCTGGCCTTGAGGCATTTGCCACGACGCCGTGCGTCAAGCAGTGAGGCTGTGCCGAGTTAGCCGCGATTTGAGAAGACAACCGGCGGGCTAGCCCACCTTTTCCGACCACCCAACTGGAGGCTGCCCCACCCTTTGCGGTTTTCAAAGGGTGGGGAACCACGAACCCGTACAGCCACTCGGATTCTTCTGACGTCCGCTTTAGCGAAGACTGCGTTTCCGCGATGCGACGCCGGGCGATCAGGAGCACGGAGGGGTTGGCGCAGCTTTACAATTCGAGTACTCGTATGAGCACACGCTTCTCTTCATTAGTAGTAGTAGTGATGACTTTGGCGCGAACGACTCTAGTCGCGCTGCTTGCTGTTCCGCTTGCGGCCCAAAGTGCCGATCGACTCGTAGGGAAGAACGTATTGATCGCGCAGACCAACTATAAAGGCCAGAGTGCGATCCAGGTGATAGCCAAGCCCGAGGCCGCAAACGGCACGTCGTATGCCTTAGTCAAGGACGTGTCTTTTCGTGACGGCGTGATCGAAGTAGATTTGGCGGGCCAACCTGCCGCTGGTGCGTCTGCCGGCGCGCGCGGGTTTATTGGCATCGCTTTTCGGCTCCAGGGCGACGGACGCTACGAGTACATTTATCTCCGGCCCACGAACGGTCGGGCCGACGATCAAGTCAGGCGGAATCATTCCACTCAATACAGTTCGTATCCGGATTTTGACTTCGCTCGGTCGCGGCAGGAGGCTCCGGAAAAGTATGAGGCGTACGTCGATCTGCAGCCCGGTGTCTGGACCAGGTACAAAATTGAGGTGGAAGGCCGCAAGGCGCGGCTCTACGTGAACGGCGCGGAGCAGCCCTGCCTGATCGTCAATGATCTCAAGCTCGATCCGCG
>Ga0137379_10002883_pt1 | contig 16016 bp, 10 predicted proteins | sample SagtaG_18_FD_104812 | JGI IMG/M metagenome (GOLD analysis project Ga0137379, IMG submission 104812) | Vadose zone soil microbial communities from Sagehorn Ranch, Mendocino, California, USA - Sage2_L_80_16 metaG | ecosystem: Environmental > Terrestrial > Soil > Vadose zone | place: USA...
AACGGATCGAAGTGCCACCGTCCGTTGATCCCGTAATCAATCAAGACGTTGTAGGAAAGAAACTGCAGCACGGTCAGCAGCAGCCACGCTGGATTTGGAAAAAAGCACAGCAGCGGCACCATCCACGTGAAGTACCAGGAATAGCCATTGGGCGAAAGAAGCAGGATCGCTCCGAAGAGCAAATACGCCGCGCGCATGGACTCGCCGCGCCGCGCCGCCAACCACAGCGCAAGTCCGCAGACCACGCCGGCTCCCAGCCCCGGGGGAATGTCCGGAACGCCGGTAAGCCAGTCCACCACGGTGTACAGGCTCGCGTGATAGTTCCTTCGGCTCCGCTCGAAATTCTCCACATTCGCGGCCAGCACGCCCAAGGCCCGCCAGTACGGCGCCAGGCAAATCGCCGTGGTCGCGCCAGCGGCCAGCGCGCATTTCCAACTCGCGCGCGTGCGCGGCCAGCCGGCTTTGCGCAGCCACAGCGGCAGGAGCACCGCGGGAAACGCTTTCGTCAGCGCCCCCGCTGTCAGCAGCGCCGTTGACACCGCCGGATACCGCCGTATAATGAGCAGCGCAGCGAGAACGAACGCCAGGACGAGCGCGTCGTTGTGGCCGATGCCGGCAAATTCCACGACCACCAGGGGATTCCAGGCGTACACGGCAAGCCGGAAATTTTTCTCCCCGGTCCTCCGAAACCACCAGGCCAGCATCGCCAGGATGGAGATGTCGGCGAGAATCATGGGCGCCTTGAAAGCGGCCACGGCGGAGGGAAGCTTCCCCGTGAGCCGCCACGCCAGATGGAAGACCAGTTCGGCGACGGGCGGATAAATCGTGGGCATATCCGGGGCAGGCATTGCGGCCCAGTGCGCATCGCGCAGCGCCATCAGGCGCGGGTCGTCGGGACGCACCGCATAGGGATTCCATCCCGCGGCCTGGATGCGGCCGTCCCAGCGGTAGCGGTGCAAGTCTGTGGAAAGCGACGGCTCGAGCGGCGCAAGGGTCAGGCGAAATAGCAAGCCGCCGGCAAGAATCACCCAGAAGGCGGCGCGATGTTCGCCGGCGTGCTCCAAGGCATAGAGCGCAACCAGATAGGCGGCGCCCGCTGCCAGCCCGAGCGCGATGAATTCGATGGCGTGCAGCTTCCAATCGTTCAGCCGGTGCATCGCGCCGAACAGAATTTCCAGCGCGACAACGCCGGCCAAAGCGATGTAGACTTGGGCCCGCCGCGTCGTCGTTGCAACGCTGAAGGTTAACGGCATCGGGAAGATCGGGAAGGAAAGCCTGCGTGTTCACCGGGATGACTCTCACGCTTCTGCTCAGCCTCGCGCAGAGCCCCATTGTCCGCTTTTGGCAGAAGGTTACGGATACGACCTTCAAGGGCGTCTATCACGCCAACACTTTCGACGTCGCGATGATGATCCCCTATTTCCTGGTGCTCATCGTCCTCGCGGTCTACGGGATTCACCGCTACTGGCTCGTCTATAATTATTACAAATTCCGCGACAATGTCCCCGGCCCGCCGCCGCCGGTCGCGGCCTGGCCCAAGGTTACCATACAGCTTCCGATTTATAACGAGCGCTACGTCGTCGAGCGTCTGGTCGAGGCGGTCTCGCAGTTTGATTATCCGCGGGAACTGCTCGACGTTCAGGTCCTCGACGACTCCACCGACGAGACGCGGGAGATCGCGCGCAACTGCGTCGAGCGCTTCCGCGCGCTCGGCCTGAACATTTCCTATTTGCACCGCAACCACCGCGAAGGTTTCAAAGCCGGCGCTCTCGCCGAAGGGCTGCGCTCCGCGCAGGGCGAATTCATCGCCATCTTCGACGCGGATTTCCTTCCCAGCCCCGATTTCCTCCGCCGCACCATTCCCGGCTTCCAGGATCCCGGCGTCGCCATGGTCCAGACGCGCTGGACCTATCTGAATCGCGGATATTCGCTCCTTACCGAAGTCGAAGGGATTCTCCTCGATGGCCACTTCGTCATCGAGCACGGCGCGCGCTCGCGCAGCGGCGTGTTTTTCAATTTCAACGGCACCGCCGGTGTCTGGCGCCGCTCCGCCATCGAAGATGCCGGCGGCTGGCAGCACGACACTCTCACCGAAGACACCGATCTGTCCTACCGCGCGCAGCTCCGCGGCTGGCGTTTCCTCTATTTGCAGCAGGTCGAATGCGCTTCGGAACTGCCCGTGGAAATGAACGCCTTCAAGGCCCAGCAGGCGCGCTGGGCCAAAGGCCTGATGCAGACGGCGAAGAAAATTCTCCCCCGGTTGCTGCGCGCCGATGTGCCGGGCCCCGTCAAGGCCGAAGCCTTCTTCCACCTGACCGCCAACATCAGTTATCCGTTGATGATTGTCTTTTCGACGATGCTCCTGCCGGCGATGATTGTGCGCTCCTATCAGGGCTGGTTCCAGATGCTGGTGATTGACCTGCCGCTCTTTCTGGCGTCCACCTGCTCGATTTCGAGCTTTTATCTGGCCGCGCAGCGGTCCGTCCGCCCGAAAACCTGGTGGCGCACATTCCTGTTTCTTCCCTTTGTGATGGCCATCGGCATCGGCATTTCCGTGCGCAACGCCAAGGCCGTCCTCGAAGCCATCTTCGGCGTGCAGTCGGAATTTGCCCGCACTCCGAAATTCCGCATCGAGACGAAGGCGGACACCTTCGTCAAGAAGGGCTATCGCAACCGCGCCGGCTGGATCGCCTATGTCGAGGTCGCCCTGGGCCTTTATTTCGCGGCCACGGTTTTCTACGCCATCCGCAACGAAAATTACGCCACCGTTCCGTTCCTGTTGCTCTTTGTCTGGGGCTACCTCTACACCGGCTTTATGTCCCTCGGCCAGACCTTCCTTGAGCGCCTGCGCTTCGGCGTCACCCGCGCTCCCGAAGTCCGTCCCGCGGCGACCGGCGCCCCGGGCTTCTAGGTTTTGCGGGCTCAGCCTCTTCGCTCGCGGAGCAGCATGTTCGAAGACACCATCGCGCGGTTCTCCAACCGGGCCGAAAACTACAGCAAATACCGGCCCGGATATCCATCCGGCGTCCTGGCATTGTTGAAAAAGAAGTGCGCTCTTACGCCGGAGTCCGTCGTTGCCGATGTCGGCTCCGGGACGGGCATCCTCTCGGAGCTGTTCCTCAAGAACGGCAACCTCGTCTACGGGATTGAGCCGAATAAGGAAATGCGTGAGGCGGCGGAGCGCTTGCTGCGAGGCCGTCCGCGATTTCGCAGCGTGAATGGAACCGCTGAAGCGATTCCGCTCGATGACCATACCGTGGACCTCGTCGCTGCCGGCCAGGCATTTCACTGGTTCGATGCGAAACGCGCGCGGGCCGAGTTCTCGCGCATCCTCAAGGCAGCCGGCTGGGTGGTGATTATTTGGAATGAGCGTCAGAAAGAAAGCTCGCCGTTCTTGAAGGAATACGAACAACTTCTGATTCGCTACGGAACCGACTATGAAAAAGTCTCCGCCGCATACCCGAAGCCCGGCACGCTGGAGGCTTTCTTCACGCCGTGTCAGTGTCAAACCGCGCAGTTCGACAATGCGCAGATGTTTGATTTCGAGGGCCTGCGCGGACGCCTGCTCTCCGCATCCTACGCCCCGGTGGAAACCCATCCCTGCCACGCGCCCATGATGGAGGAACTCGCCAAAATTTTTGAGCGGCGCCAAACCAACGGAAAAGTCCGCGTTGAATACGTCGCTAACGTTTGTTTCGGCAAGCTCTCCTGAACCGCCTGAGTCCGTCAGCAGCAGCTCCGCGTTTTTCTTACGCAACTCAATGTACAATGCCGCCTGCCTGGAACTTCGGAACGGAAGCATTCGTAAGCATAGTCGAAGGGAAATTCATCTTGAGGTGTCAACCATGGCAGTGACCTCCGCCGCGGGGGCAAGAGCATCACTTCGTTCTCGCGGGAAACTTTTTTGGCGCAAAATCGCCGATTGGTCCCGCCGCCAGTGGATGGCGGTTCGTCCCGGCCCGGAGGCGCGGCGTGGCGCCGTCTGGGGAACGCTCGTCGCAGCGGCCGTGTGCGTCGTCATTGCGGGCCTGTATCTCCGCACTGGCTTCGGCCACTTGTTTGATTTCGCGTTTGCCGTCATTTTCGCCGCCATACTTATCCCCCTTGTGGCCCTCGCCGTAGCCCTGTTGCTGACCATCGCGCGGAAGTTGCCGCGCCTCGCCACGGGAATGGTCGTCGGCTGCTGTTCGATTGTCATGCTTTCGTGGTCCCCGCAGCAGCTCGGTTTCCTCGTGGCAATCCCGGTTGGGCTGGCCGAAGGATTCCTCGGCGCGACGATTGCCACGTTTGTCGCGGGCCGCTTCGCACGGGTTGCGCTGAGCAAAAAGATCATCACTTCCGTGCTTTGCCTGCTCGCCGTGGCGGCCAATGTCTATTTCGTGTGGCTTCTCGCGCATGACGGTTCGATGGACAAGCTCGTGTCGTGGAGGCCTCCCGCCAACACCATGCCCGCGAAATTGATGGCCCCGAATCCCGCGGAAACCGGACCGTATCGCATCAAACGATTGTTCTACGGCATGGGCAACGACATTCGCCGGCCCGAATACGGCCCCTCCGTTGCGATTAAGACTCGCACCGTGGACGCCTCGGACTTCTTCAAAGACTTCAAGGGCTGGAAGCGCTGGTCTCGGAAGAAGTATTGGCACTTTGATGTGGACAAGCTCCCGCTGAACGCCCGCGTGTGGTATCCCGACGGCCCCGGCCCCTTCCCATTGGCGCTGATCGTCCACGGAAACCACAATATGGCCGACTTCTCCGATCCCGGCTATGCCTATCTCGGGGAACTGCTTGCGAGTCGCGGCTTCATCCTGGCATCGGTGGACGAAAACTTTCTGAACGGCGGCCTCTTCCACGACCCGCCGAAACAACAGGCCGTGCGCGGCTGGCTTTTGCTCGAACATCTGAAGCTGTGGCGCGAATGGAACCAGGCGCCGGGCAATCCTTTCTTCGGCAAAGTGGACTTCACGCGCATCGCGCTCATGGGCCATTCGCGCGGCGGAGAAGCGGCAGCCACGGCGGCGGCATTCAATCGCATGAAGTACGACCCGGAGGATGCCGGCATCCGTTTCGATTACGGATATCCGATCAAGGCCGTGGTGGCCATCGCCCCGGCCGACGGCCAATACAAGCCCGCCGGACAGCATCGCTGGATCCAGGACGTGAGCTATCTGACCTTGCAAGGCGCGCACGACGCCGATGTTTCGCTGTTCATGGGCAGCCGCCAGTGGGACCACGTGCGCTACACGCAACCCGGCCCCTGGTTCAAAGCGGAGATCTACGCTTACCGCGCCAATCACGGCCAATTCAACACCGTGTGGGGACGCACCGACGCCGGCCATCCGCTGAGCTGGCTCTTGAATCTCAAGCCCTTGATCCCGGGCGAAGAGCAGCGCCGCATCTCGAAGACCTACATCGCCGCGTTCCTCGAGGCCACGCTCAAAGACCGCCGCGAGTACCTCCCGTTATTCCAGGATTGGCGCGTCGGGCGCGATTGGCTCCCGGACACGATTTACATCAATCGTTTTCAGGACGCCTCCTACGTGCGTTTCGCCTCCTTCGACGAGGATGCCGATCTCACCACAACCACCGCGCCGGGCGGACGCATCGCCGGCGCGAACCTTTCCATCTGGCGCGAGGGGCGCATTCCCTGGCGGCAAGGCGACCGCGACTACAACGGCGTGTTTCTCGGCTGGAACCGCGCGGCGGGCGCGCCCTCGGCGGAGTACACCATCACTTTGCCCGAGGGTGCGGCTTCGAAATGGCAGTTGACCCCGGGCTCGACCATCGAGTTGTCCGTTGCGGCTCTGGACGAAGACGCCCCGCTCCCCGGCAAGAAAAAGGACGAGGAGGAAAAGGAAAAGGAATCCGGCAAATCGAAAAAGAAAGAGCGGGAATCGCCGGATTTCACCATCGAGCTGGTGACCACCGACGGCGCCGTCGCCACAGCGCCGGTGAGCCGCTTTGCTGCCATCCCGCCGCCGCTCAAGGAAAAGTTCGCAAAGCTGGAAATAATTAACAGCGAAGGATACGAAAAAGATTGGGAACCTGTCTTCCAGACCGTGCGCGCTCCGCTTGCCGACTTTCAAACCTCCGGCGGCGCCAGGCGGTTCGACCCGCGCAAGCTAAGCGTGGTCAGGCTGAAATTCGACAAGACTCCCATGAGCGTGATCTGCATCAGCGGCATCGGCATCGGAAAGCACTGACAGTTAGCCTAAAGCCCGTCGCGTGGATTCACGAACTCGTCTGCCCGAAGAACTCGCGGAACGCGCTCAGCACTCTCCCGGAAATCTCGGCCGCACTGTCCGCAGACCGCTGGGCCTTTCGGCCAAACGAGAGGTCATGCCCAGCGCCCTCAAATGGCAGAAGCAGCGTTCGCGCCGGCGTGAGCTTCAAGGCCGCTTGCATCTCTTCCATAGACCCGAACGGGTCTTGCGTGCCCTGAACAAAAACCGCCGGCGTGCGCAGCGAGGGAAAGTGCGCCGTGCGCAACTGCGTCGGCTGGCGCGGCGGGTGCAGCGGATAGGAGAGCAGCAGCAACCCGTCGGCCACGCCGCCGTCTTCGGCAGCGAGCATCGTTGCCTGCCGGCCCCCGTAGGAATGACCGCCGAGAAAGATTCGCCTCGGCGAATCAACCTGCGCGAGCTTCCGCAGAGCATTCACTGCATTCCGCAGCCCAGCGCGATCTTGTGCCGCCTCTCCGGGAAAAGGCGGGCCATGCGGACGCTTCTGGCGATAAGGAAGGTCGCAGCAAAGCACCGTGAACCCCGCCTTCGCAAATGCGCTCGCCACGTCCGCGAGCAGCGGAGCCTGGCAGTTCGACCCTGCTCCGTGCGCCAGCACCAGCGCATCGCCCGCCGCCGCGGCCGCGCCGTACACCCAGCCGCGCACGCGCGGCTCGGCATCTTCCGCAAAAGGAAATGCATCCGCGCCGCTCGGGTGAGTTAGCCGCCCCTTTTCCCGCATACGGATGCGTGTAAGTGTACCAGCGATTTCTCGGGCGGCCGCGCGCTCCGTTTTGCATTCGCGCCGGAGGGGATTCAGTTTCCGCGTCGTGCTTGCGCAATTTCCGTGCTGTAGACCGATTGCAGGTACTCCTGAAGCCGCCGCGCCCTGGCAGGATTTGTCTCTCCCTGGATCATGGTTTGCAGGATCGGCTCCAGGAACCGCCCGTACATCTTCAGCGTCGCGCCGTCGTGAGTGGCGAACGCCGTTTCCACCGCCCTCCGCGTCGCCGGCGTGACCAGCTCCAGCCGCCCCACAAACGTGCGCACCCTTTGTGACGGAGCAGGGTTGATGTCCAGCGGCACCATCGTGTCCACGAACCGCGCCGGCACGATGTACAGCAGCCGGCTGCCTTCTTCAAACCACGATTGCCGCCAGGTTCTCACCATGGCGTGCGCCTCGTCCTGGTAGAGCCCCTGCGCGACGAGCATTCCTTCCAGATCTTTGCCCAGAGAATCGCTTGTGCCCGTCAGCACCGGCGCATCCAAAATCGCTTCAGTTTGCACCGCGCCCCAAGTGGTAGGAATGTCGCGCGTTGTTTCCGCTCCGAGCGCGTTTGCGGAGCGGTAGCCCAGCTTCTCCCCGCGTCGTTCGAACAGGATGACGTTCGGAATCGCGTCCTTGCCGCGGTTCTCCACGCGCACTTTGCCCTCGGACGTCAGCGTCGCCGCAATGGGCACGGGAAAAACAGACACGCCGCGATAGAAAAGAAATTTCTCCTGTTGCTCGCCCGCAGCCGTCTTCACGCGAAGCGGCGTCGAAGAAGTTTCGCGCGCCGCGTAATAGGGGTTGTCCCGCTTTTCACGCGGCAGCTCGGCGGCAGCGCCCGGTTCCAGCGTCACCGCGTCCCAGGCAATGCCTCCGTCGGCCTGCTTCCCGCTGAGATTATTGCCGCTATTAAGGCTCGCATCCGTAAGAGTTGCTGTGGGCTCGACGCGGCTCGCGTCCGGATACCACTCCGTGATGACCCCTTTCGAGAAAGCCACCTTGACCGCCACAGTTGCCTCGCGCGCGGAGTAGAAATAAAGCACCGGAGTCTCCATGCGCACCGTGCCGCGCAAGCCCCGCTTGAACCCGGCGTTCCGGAAGTGTTTTACGAATCCCGGCAGGTCCGTCGAGCCCGATAACGGCAGCCATTCGGCTGCCTGGCCGTCGTTCCCCGCAATCGAGGTAAACGTGCCCCATTCGTGCGCCGTCAGGCCGGGGCTCGGCAGGGCGCGGTTTTCATGCAGGTTGTTTCCCAGGAAATTCGTCCCCAGGAAAGTGGAAGAAATCGCGAAGCAGCAAGCGAGGAAACCGTACGGCATCAACCGAAATGGCTTTGCGGACATCTCTGCCCCTCCTGACGCGGTCCGTGCTTGATTCCGCGTCTGCTCCCATCAAGACGCCCGCCCGCCTCCAACCGTTAACGTGCGCCTTTTTGTAGCGGCGGCCTTCAGGCCGGCATTTACGTCGTGAGCCCTTTTGGAGTGCGGCGGCTCAGAGCCTGCCCCGAGCGAAGCCGAGGGGCCGCTTTGCCTTACATTCCGCTTATCCTGAGCCCCTTTCGGCGGCTCGACAGCGAAGCATCCCGAATCCTCTGCGCTTGGGTTGCCTTTGGACTGGGGCAGGCCCCGGGTCCGCGCCATAGACCGGGCAAGATTTCGATTGACAACGGCATGCTTTGAGAATATTAACATACCTAACGTAATTAACAGACGAGGCATATAAAACATGAAAGACAAAGAGAATTTCCAAAACATCAACCAAGACGTGCTAACACTTGAGGAAGTAAGTGCATTTCTCAGAGTCCCTTCCGAGAAGCTTCTACCGGAGATTGCCGACGGCAAGCTGCAGGCGCTGAGGATTGCCGACGAAGTCAGAATTCTGAGAATCGACCTCATCAACTATCTAGACCAGGCAAGAGCGGGAACGCACGAGGTCACGGTTTCCAAGGCGAACGGTGACATTCGGCCGTCGGGCCAAAAAACAGCAAAGATCACTTTTGACGCCGCCAAAGCGTTCGAACACATGTGGCCGAATGGCCAGAAAGAGAACTATCACGAAGCATATTCTGGAAGGGTGGAAATAGATGGGTCTTTAAGGTCTGTCACCATTGGGTTCACTGAAAGAGCGACCGCAGGCCGAATTCGTAGGCGGGCGGTCGTTTTTGTCGACCGGCGACCGCTTGTTGAATTTGTGGCATCCGACGATTTTGATCAATCTGGAAGGATGCTAAGCCTAGTGAAACGAAAGACCGGCAAGAGGCTGCGACCGGGTGAGACAACACCCAGCGAGTACAGACATTTGAAGATTGAGCCGTATCGAAAATACGTAACCGGACCCTACACCTCAACCAATCAGGCTGTTGTGTGTTCCAAGAGCGACCTAGCCATAATGGCTGAGCACGCCCTGATCCGCTTGCGACAGGTCGAGACTCGCCAATAATGCGATGAATCGCATCGGCAACCAGAGAGAGGGAGACAAATGGAAGCCAGCCTTGCCACTCAATTAGAAACTTCGGACTCGCTGCGATTCCGGACAGGTGCGGCGATGCTTACCCGTCTGGGGTCCGAGCAGCTCAAAGACGAAATCACAGCTGTCATAGAGCTCGTAAAGAACTCTTACGATGCAGACGCTACCTCCGTCCTCCTTGAGTTGCGAAACGTAAACGCCGAGCAGCGACTCGTCATCCAGGACGATGGCACTGGCATGAGCCGGGACGATCTCCATGCCAAATGGGCCTTTCTTGCAACGGAGAACAAGGTCACCGAAGACAGGAGTCGCGTTTTTCTCCGCAAACGGCTCGGGCAGAAAGGAGTGGGTAGGTTTGCGACTGAGAAATTGGGCAGTCAGCTGGTTCTCCGAACGCGAGTTGATGGTCAGGACTCCGTCTACCAGGTGATGTTTAACTGTGGTGAGCTCAAGGGAGAACGCGAGCTTGGTGACTACGAATTTCCGGTCAGGATAAAAAGGCCAGAGGCATATGAGCCCACCCATGGCACAACAATTGAGATCCGTGGTCTGCGAATTGATTGGAAGAAGAGCAAGGTCGAAAAGCTTCGCAATCAGCTTGCTACACTAATTGATCCAGAAACCACCGCTACGGACTTCAAGATTAGGTTCGTCACGCCTTGGAAAGAATTGAATGGCCTCCTGGAGAATCCGTTGCGGGGAAGCGAAACCCACAGTGTCGAATTTGAAATCAGTTCGGCCAGCGAGGAAAAGGTCACTCTCTGCGATGACAATGGCCTGCGGATAGAGACGCGGACAATAGACCCACCGAATTTTGGGCCGATCAGAGGAAAGCTCAGGTACTTCGGTCGAGGATTGAGAACATCCGAACGCGGGCGTGGGGGTGATCCCGAGGTTGATTGGAATATGGGGATTAGACTCTTCCGCGACGGTTGCAGAGTCAGACCGTTTGGTGAACCTGGCCCCGAGGGTGACTGGCTGCAGATTTATCGCGCAAGATATGTCGGCGGCAGCCGCTTTCGTCTCAAACCCCACTACCTCGAAGGCAGCATACATATCTCAAAGGAATTCAATCCCCGACTTCGTGACACAACAAGCCGCGAGGGCTTGGTAGAAGACGATTACTTTGCGGCATTCGTCGGATACCTGAAGGAGAGATTAAGCCAGCTATCTGAGTTGGTTCGCGTCGAGGAACTCCGTGAAGAGCGCGCTCGCACACAGGAGAGGTACAAGAAGGCTCTTGAACCTCTAACGGCTGGATTGAATGAGGTGCGCAGCGAGGAATATCGCGCGGCAGTAGAGTCAGCCGATAAGAAGGTGCGTATTGCATTCGCAAAGCCAGAGATTATTTTTGAAATCCGTAATGCCCACTGGGAGTGTCTGGACTGCTCAGATTCCTGGAAAGTACCAAGAGAAACTACCCCGACAATTTGCAGACAATTCTCCGTAAGTCGTGACGGCAAACCCACAAACAAGCCCGGCTGTGGAAGCAGAAACATACGCCGAAAGGAAAACGTTTCACGAGAAGGCCCGCAGACCCCAAACAATGTCGGCCTTTTAGAGGATGTTATCTCTGGCACTTCCGCCTACCCTGGAGGGATCCAGCTTAAACCCCAAATCGATTGGGCGATGGGCGAAAACGACGAGGAGGCCGAAGTAAGACCTGAACGTAGGGAGCTTGCCATCAACGGCCGACACAAGGCCTTTTGCGCGGCAAATATGTTGGATGGGACTGAGATCGCAGAAGGAACGCCGTTGGAGGAACTTAGAGCAGTGGCCGCTCTCACGATTCATGTTGTAGATGCCGCTGCACATGCTTGGGGGCGCTGGCACTACATGCAACATGGCTCTCAGTTTGAGTCATATCTGTCTCACTACGCGGAGTTGAAACAAGCATGCATTTCAAAGATCTCCGCTGCAACGGCTGCAGGTTGAGTAGCATTTTATGGAACCCGCATCAAAGAGCCTTACAGAAGCCAACGCGAGCGGGTCAATTGAACCAACACATGCCGGGGTCTCCTTCTGGTACCCCCCAATAAGGCCTTGACAACCGCTAGTCTATTTTGGTACAGTACCTGAGTCGTTATCGCCAGGTGCCGCAGTAAGAGCCGCTAGAGAACGCCCGATCGAAGATTCCGACCTGTCGGAAAGGCTTCCCGAACGTTTCTTGCAAGGGCCGAAGGGGAACAAAATGGACGCCCGGATTCTTTCTGCCTCTGGGGCCGAAGGCCACAGACCACCGGTCACCAGTCACGAATCACCAGTCACGTCCTGTAAGCTCTTTAGTTTCACACAGTTTCCCAAAAATGCGTCTGTAACTCCTTTAGTTTCACACAGTTTCAAAACAAAGGACTTAAAACCCTTTCGTTTCACACACTTCCAAAAAAAGGGTGGGGGCCCCTTCCGAATTCACCAGTCACCAGTCGCGAATCACGAGTCACTTCCTGTAAGTCCTTTAGATTCTGCACTTACGTCAAAACGGGCACCTAAGTCCTTTACATGCAACACTTGCGAAAAACATACCGGGGGGGGAGGGGGGTATGCCTGCTTTCGACTCTCAACTGTCGACTGTCAACTATGAGGGTATACTCGCTTTCGACTCTCAACTGTCGACTGTCAACTGTGCGCCGCACGCCCATCTTGGGAACCGAGGTGACCGAATGAGTGGTCTTGGTGGCTGGGTGCGTCTTCGCACGTTTGCCTTTCGTCTTGCTGTCGCGCTCTTCATCGTCGCCATCGCCCTTTTCAAGGTGGCTGGCCCCGCGCGCGCTCAGCAGCGCCGCGAGCGCGAACCGAATAGCGTCTATGCCGAGCGCCGCGGCAAACTCCTTTCCCAGGTGGATGGGCCTGTCGTTCTCGCCGGTTACACCGGCCGGGAAGAAGAATCGCAAACCTACATCTTCGCGCAGGAAGATAACTTCTACTATCTCACCGCCCACAACGAAGAGGGCGCCGCGCTTCTGCTTGTGCCCGAGCGCGCCAATCACGGCGCGAACGCCAAAGCCTGGGACGGCCCGCGCGAAATCCTCTTCCTCCCCCCGGCCGACCGGCGCCGCCAGCAGTGGATCGGCGTGCGCATGGCTCCCGACGACCCCGGCATCGCCGATAAGACCGGCTTCGCCGCCGTGAAGCCGCTTCCCGAACTGCGCGCCGCCGTCGAAAAATTGGCGGACATTTTCCCGAACTTCTACACCATCCTGCCCTACCAGAAAGAGCTCGGCGGCTACCCTCACGAGAAAGAATGGACCGGCTGGCTCGCGCAGGCCGCGCCGCAAGTGAAGCTCAACGACGTTCGCGCCGCCATCGGTGCCATGCGCCAGAAGAAGTCGCCCGGCGAGATCGCTTTCCTCGCCAAAGCCGTGGACGCCTCGGTGGACGCCCATCTCGAAGCCATGAAAATGATGCGCCCCGGCCTCTACGAATATCAGGTCGCCGCGAAGATGGTTTACATCCATTCCATGGAAGGCTGCGAAGCCGAAGCCTACGCGCCCATTGTCGGCGCGGGCTTCAATTCCACGTCGCTCCATTACGATCAGCTTTCCAAAAAGATTGAAGACGGCGACATCGTCGTCCTCGACGTTGGCGCGCAATTTTCCGGCTACGCCGCCGACATCACCCGCACCCTTCCCGCCAACGGCAAATTCACGCCGCGCCAGCGCGAAATCTATGAAATCGTTCTCGGCGCGCAGAACGCTGCCATCGCCGCTCTGAAGCCCGGCATGACTTTCGCCCGCAAAGGCCCGAATAGCCTTTGGCAGATCGCCTACGACTACATCAACTCGCACGGAAAGGACAAAGAGGGCCGTTCGCTCGGCCCCTACTTCATCCACGGGCTCGGCCACCACATCGGCCTCGACGTGCACGATGCCGGCGACCCTTCTCGCCCGCTCGAGCCCAGCATGGTCGTCACCATTGAGCCGGGCATCTACATCCCGGAGGAAAATCTCGGCGTGCGCATCGAAGACGATTTCCTCGTCACCGAAACCGGCTACAAAATGCTCTCCGACAAACTTCCGCGCTCGGTCGAGGAAATCGAAAAGATCATGGCGCCCTCTCAGAAAGAAAGATCAAAAGGAAAGGAAGGAGCACCCCGCGATGATTGACCGTTCTGTGCGGCGCGCTTTATAATGATCCTCGAGGCTGGACGATTCCTTGGCGCCAGCCACTGCGCGACATTCCGCACGCAGCCGGGTCACCCGCCTGCCGGAGTTTTCCGAAACGCCTAAGGGAGATTATGAGCACGGTTAAAGCCACGCAGCTTCGCCCCGGCATGGTTGTCCAGCACCAGGGTGATCTCTACACCGTTTTCAGCGTGGACCACCGCACGCCCGGCAATAAGCGCGGCTCCATGCAGACCAAGATGAAGAATCTCCGCACCGGTGTGATGATGGACTACCGCTTCCGCGCCGAGGAATTTGTCGAGCGCGCCATCCTCGACGAAATCGAATTTGAATATCTCTACAACGACGGCGATGCCTATCACTTCATGAACTCCGAGACGTTCGAACAGATGCATCTCGGGCACGACGTCCTCGGCGAAGCGGTCTACTATCTGATCCCCAATACGCCCGTGAAGATTGAATTTTACGAGGGCAAAGCCATCGGAGTGGCTCTTCCCGACACCATGGATCTCAAAGTCGTGGACACCGAGCCCACCGTGCAAAAGGCCACGGCCAGCGCGGTGATGAAGCCGGCCAAGCTCGAAACGGGCCTGGTCATCAGCGTCCCGCCGTTCATCAATAACGGCGACAAAGTGAAAGTGGATACCAGCGAGGCGCGCTACGTCCAGCGCGCGCAATGACAATGAAGGAGATGCCACGGACACTACGGAAGATTGTTCTAGTCTGGCCGAAACCCGATAGCCGCTACGCTTTTCCCCCGGCCGCCCCGCCGGCTTTTTCGGAAAAGGCCCGGGCAAAAATCGCGTCCACGTAGCGGAGCTGCCGCTGCAAATCAAACGTGCGCTCCAGCGCCGCTTTGTCCATGAATTTTGCGATGCGCGCATCGTTGGCAACGTGCTCGCGAAAGCTCGTGTCTGTTTCCCAAGCGGCCATCGCGTTTTCCTGGACCCACTTGTAAGCTTCTTCGCGCGGCGCGCCGCGTTCCACCAGGTCTTGCAGAAGCTGCCCGGAAAACACCAGGCCGCGCGTGGACTCCAAGTTGCGCAGCATCCGCTCGGGAAAGACGCGCATGTTGGCCACGATGTCGGTCATCCGCGCGAGCATGTAGTCCGCCAGAATCGTTGAGTCAGGCAGGATGACGCGCTCCACCGAACTGTGCGAGATGTCGCGCTCGTGCCACAGCGCGATGTTCTCCAGCGCAGCCATGGCGTTGGCGCGCACCACGCGCGCCAGCCCGCAAATCTGCTCGCAGCTCACCGGATTGCGTTTGTGCGGCATCGCCGAGCTGCCGCGCTGCTCGCCGGCAAACGGCTCTTCAGCTTCGCGCACTTCGGTGCGCTGCAAGTGCCGGATCTCCAGCGCGATCTTTTCGAGCGACGCCGCGATCACCGCGAGCGCCGCGAGATACTGCGCGTGACGATCGCGCTGGATCACTTGCGAAGTCACCGCCGCGGCTTCCAGCCCAAGCCGCCGGCAAATCTTGGCTTCGATCTCCGGGCCGAGATGCGCGCAGGTTCCCACCGCTCCGGAGATTTTTCCCACCGCCATTTGTTGCGCCGCCGCGCCGAAGCGCAGCAGGTTGCGGCGGTTCTCCGAATACCAGTTGGCGATCTTCAAGCCGAAGGTAATCGGCTCGGCGTGAATTCCGTGTGTGCGCCCGATTTGCGGAGTGTGCTGGAATTCGTGCGCGCGGCGTTCCAGCACTTCGCCGAACCGCACCAGGCCGTGCTCGATGAGCCGCGAAGCCTCGCGGACTTGCAGAGCTTGCGCTGTGTCCACGACGTCGTTCGAGGTAAGGCCGTAATGCAGCCAGCGCGCCGCTTCCGGATCGCCGATGGATTCGCCCACCGCCATCGTAAACGCGATGACATCGTGCTTGACCTTGGCTTCGAGCTCGTCAATGCGCGCCACGTTGATCTGCGAGCGCTGGCGAATCGCCGCCGCCGCTTGTTTGGGGATTTGTCCGGCCTCGGCAAGCGTGTCTGCCGCGGCTATCTCCACTTCCAGCCAGCGGGTGAACTTATTCGCGTCGCTCCAGACGCGGCCCATTTCTTCGCGCGTGTATCGTGGAATCAAATCTCGCTCCCGGAAAAACTTCTGGCGGGGCAAATTCCCTTCCCAATGATACCGTATTTTGAGCCCCCCGCGGAGTCCAGCAGCGGGAAAGGCTCTTCGGCATGTAAGTCCCTTCCCTGCCGTGGTTTCCGGCACCTAACCGTTGCGGAGGCGCCGCGGTCTAATGATTCAGATGACCGAGAGCACCCAGGGCAGCGACGCCGCTGCCGTGGAGCGGACGCTGGCGGGCGACCCTGACGCCTATCGGGTGCTGGTCGAACGCCACAGCCGCAATCTTTTCCGGCTCGCGTATCGCATGACAAGCAACGAACAAGACGCCGAAGAAATCGTGCAGGATGCCTTCCTGCGCGCCTATCGCAAGCT
>Ga0137379_10002886_pt1 | contig 16008 bp, 14 predicted proteins | sample SagtaG_18_FD_104812 | JGI IMG/M metagenome (GOLD analysis project Ga0137379, IMG submission 104812) | Vadose zone soil microbial communities from Sagehorn Ranch, Mendocino, California, USA - Sage2_L_80_16 metaG | ecosystem: Environmental > Terrestrial > Soil > Vadose zone | place: USA...
GGCGCCGCCGGCGCCGTGCTTCCCCAGGTCGAATCCATCCGCGTACCGGGCCGCGAGACGCATGACGCGCGGCCCGGCTCCGCCGATCCAGATCGGCGGGCGAGGCCGCTGGGTCGGCTTCGGAGCGCACACCGCATCGTCGATCCGGTAGTGCTTGCCGTGGTACGTCGCGCGGTCGTCTTGCCATAGCCGTCGTGTGATCTCGAGACCGTCGCGAAGCTGTTCGACGCGGTCGCCGGGCGACGGGAAGTCGTATCCGTACGCCCGGTACTCATCCTCTTTCCAGCCCGCACCGACCCCGAACTCAAGCCGACCACTCGATATGTGATCGACTCCGGCCGCGATCTTTGCCTGGAGCGCGGGGTTGCGGTACTGGATCGCGGCGACCAGAACGCCGAGCCGGATTTTCGTCGTGTCCCGCGCGAGCGCGGCGAGGAGCGTCCAGGCCTCAAGGCAGTTGCGGTCGGGCGTCCCGCCGGGGCCTCCGAAGAAATGGTCGCTGACCCAGAACGAGTCGAAGCCCGACCTCTCGGCGCTTTGCGCGAGTCGCAGATCTCCGTGTACGACCATCCCGCGCCCGGCGAGATGATGACTCCGAGCTTCACCTCCCGATGCTACGGTCAGCGATCCGCGAAACGAAGGCTCGCCCGCTCGCTGAGCACGAACGCCTACAGATGCCGTAGTAGACAAAGGTACGAACGTCGGACGACGCAAGTTGCCTGTTGCGTTGAAAATTGCGGCGATGAGGCTCGGTGCCCTCCTGATCGTCGCGTCGGTCGTCGGCGCCTGTGTCACGCCGGCGAGCACGAGCCCGACACCGACGGCCAACTCTTCCCCGACCGTGGCGCCGTCGCTGACCGCCTCGCCGGTGCCGACCGCCGTGCGGGGCAGCGCGCTCGTGCCGCCGATCGTCTCGCGTGCCCAGTACGGCGACAGGGGCATCACGCTCGACATTCCCGATCGACCTGGCCAGCCGGCGGAGGGGGTCGTGTGGCGCGTCGAACCGTTCAAGCCGCCGGCGGGCTACACCACACGGGTCGCATCAGCGCTCGGTCTCACGGGTCCGGGCGTTGTCGGTGAGATGCCGGCGGGAGCCGCGCCTGGATCGAACGGTCCGTGGCGGCTCTGGTTCGGCGAGAGGATCCTAGCGATGAACGAAACGAGCGGCGAGGTCTACTACTTCGACCCGAACGCGAACGATGGGGCTCCGCCGCCGGGCCCGGCGCAACGCGATCCCGCCGACGTCCTGCGCCTCCTCCTCGCCTCGTTCGGATGGAGCGCGGACCTCACACCTAGCCCGGATGGCATTGCCGCGTTCCGCGGGACCGAGGTGACCGCGCGCGCGGAGCCGATCATCAGCGGCTCGTGGCTCCGACCGGGATACCGCGAGACGGCGGTGATCTTCCCGCGACATGCCGGCCTGGCGGATCGTGCTCAGCCCGGCGCGCGGCTCTACGGATCGGACCACATGGCCCTGTTGACCTCAAAGGGACGGCCGGCGCAGATCGTTCATCGCCCAGCAGGCGAGGTCAGCGGAGGCGAGATTTATCCGATCACGACCTTTGGTCAGGCTCGTGCCGAACTCCTCGCGGCACCCGGCCGGTATCTTCAGTTCCTTTCAAATCCCACGGGCGAGGCGCTCAAGCTCACCTTCGGCGAGGCGTACCTGGGCAGCGCCTTCGTCGGCTTCACGGGCGGGGGTCTCACGCACAACGGCCAGCTGCTTGTCCCCGTGTGGGTCTTCACTGCGAGAGGAACGAGCGCGAGTGGAATCCCCATCGATGCGCTCTTCATCGTGGATGCGGTGGCGCCCGAGATGCGAGCGCAGGGGCTAGGCGGCACCGCCAATGTCAGCGCGGACCTGCTGCTCCGCTATCAGCTCGACACGCTCGGAGGCCAGAACACGGAGCTCCTCACGGCCCGGGGCGCCGCCAAGTTCTTCCTTGGTGCATCGTGCGAGCCCACGATCGCGACGCAGGAAGTCACCGCGACCGGGACGATGACCTGTGGTGGTCCGACGATCACCTTCACCATGCGGAGAGCGTTCCCGGGACTCACGTCGTCGATCTGGTACCTGAGTGAATCGCACAAGTAGGGCGGTCGCGCTCTGCATCGCGCTTGTCGCGTGCTCTTCGCCAGCGGCGAACCCATCACCGACGGCTGGGACGACCACACAAATACGTGGCGAGGTGCCGACGCCCGCACCGCGGATAAGCCCGGGTCCGACCGCCACCGCGACGACGGCACCGAGCGCGGACGAGACGCAGGTGTGGTCGCGCATACGGGCGGCTTTACCCGGAGTGCCCGTCGCCGTACCGACATGGCTTCCATCGTCGATCGATCGGTCGAAGGTCGATCTGCGAACGCTCGTCGCCGATCCAAGTGACCCGCGCTACGAGGTCATCTATTCGGGCGCAGCCGGGGCGCAGATCATCATCGCCCTCGGCCCGTATGCGAGAGAGGTCCCCTCCGGCTGGTCGGGGATGGGCACGCGGGTTCGCGGCGTGGGCGCTGCCCTGACGTTCTCAGGCGTCCTCTGGACCGATCGCACGGCGAAGGCACCGCGCGTCATGCGTTGCGAAGAAGGGCGCTACGTCATTCGTATCGAGTCCGATCGCTTCACCGGAGACGATCTTCTGCACGTCGCTTGGTATTTGGATCAGGCCGGAAAGCCACCACCCGCGTACCCGTACACGAGAAACAAGGTTGGGGCGTGCGCGAAGCCGAGCGGGACGCCCGAAGGAACGGTGCGCCTTATCCTTTCATCGAGCGGTGGGGGAGACCGCGACGCCGTACTGGACTGCTATGCGATGGAGACGATTGCAGCGAGCGGCCCGTCGAGCGTCGGGAACTGGGCCGAGCTACCGACCACGAGCAACGTCAAGATCGTGAGCGCCGAAGAGATCGCGGGACGGGTCGAGATCATGACCAGCTGGTCGTTCGCCTCAGACCCGGGCGGAGCCTGGGCTCCTGCTCCGATCAGGTTCTTCATGCTCGGTCCCGAAGATGGGCGCTGGCGGATCTACGACATCGGATCGGCGGGACTCGCGCACAGCCCCTAGGTGCTCGGGATCTCCCAGTCGTTCGGAACGACATGGACCCAGGTCTGTCCCTGGTCGAGGAGGATCTTCTCGCCCGCGGCGTTCTTAAAGACGAACGGCTCGGTGTCGCTCGCGCGAGTCCAGGTCGCTTCCTGACGCAGGCCGTCGCGGAAGATCGTCGCGGAGCCCGTTCCTGTAAGGCGCATGTCATGGGCATACGAGCCGGCGGCGTCGACGATCTGCGGAACTTCCCAGATTTCGGTGTGGATGATCGCGATGTTCGCGGCCGCGATCGGCTGGTTGTTCACCGCGTCCACGTCGCGCACTGACTTGCCCGCGTTGTTCTGGAACCGCGCGTACGTCCGGGTCTGCGCGTCGTAGTGGTACTTCACGAGCGAGATGTCCTCGCGGTACGGGATCGTGATGTCCGTTGCCGCGACTCCGCCGGCCATGCCCGCGATCGTCGCCGCGTGATCGGTCGCGGCCAGGAAGCCCCATGACGGGATCTGCTGTGGCGTGTCGGCACCGTGCGCCGCGATCGCCTGCCGCATCGCGGCGGCGCTCGTGAACATGTTGTAAGGACCTGGGCGGAAGGTGACGCGGTAGTAGCCGGTGGTGTAGTCCGCCGAGAGGTCGACGTATTTGCCGTTCGCCGCGTCGCCCTGAATCAGTGGCATCTCGTACGCCGACGTTCCTGAGTACACGAGGGCGCCCCGAACCATCGGCGTGAGCGATCGATCGGCAAGACGTGCGCTGCGGATGTTCCCGATCGTTTGCGGGTCCTGCGAGTGAAAGACAACGGCCAGCCGCGTCGCGAAGCCCTCGACCAGGATCTCGAAGACCATGTCGGCCTGCGTGAGCCCGTAATGGGGGCGCGCGAGAGGGACGTTGTCGATCTTCACCAGCAGAGCCCGCTTGTCTGCCGGAGCGAGCTTGAGCGGCTTGCCGGTCAGCGGCCAGCAGTCCCTGCAGGGAGCGTCCGGAGCGAGCGTCGGTTCGACGGTGGGCACCGGTGCGGAGCTCTGCGTTTGGGTTGATGTGCCCGGCGTCGCGACGGGAGAGCTGCATGCGGCGAGCAGGACCGCGACGAGGGCAAACGACAGTATGTGCGGCGCGCCCTTCCTCATCCGTTCCGACTGTAGCGTCCGATGAGCCGCACTTCTAGATGCGAGCCCACGGATGCGGATCGGGGGACCGCTGCCCCAACCCGCAGCGACGTCATCGCGCTAGGGAGCCACCCGCTCTCTGGTCGGTGCGAGATATGCGGACGCCTGCATGGTGAAGAGCTCGGCGTAGCGTCCGCCGAGGTGCATGAGCTCGTCGTGCGTTCCGTTCTCGACGACGCGACCCTCGTGTAGTACGTAGATGCGGTCGGCCGAGCGGACGCTCGAGAACCGATGCGAGATGAGCAGGACCGAGCGACCGCTGAAGAGGTCGCGCATCCGCGTGAAGAGATCGTGCTCGGCGCGCGCGTCGAGCGCCGCGGTCGGCTCGTCCAGGATGACGAGCGGAGCATCTCGGAAGAAGGCGCGGGCGAGGGCGATGCGCTGCCACTGGCCGATCGAGACGTCCTTCCCGCCCATGAAATAGGGGCCCAGCACCGTGTCGTACGTGTCCGGCCACGCGTTCACGAACGAATCGGCGCCGGCCCGTTCCGCCGATCGGATGATGGAGTCGAGATCTTCGAGGTTCTCCACACGGCCGAGCCCGATGTTCTCGCGCACCGTGAGCATGAACCGCGCAAAGTCCTGGAACAGCACGGCAACGCGCTCGTAGATCCAGCTCTGATCGTGCGCCGCCACGTCCTCGCCGTCCCAGAGCATGCGGCCGGAGTCGGGGCGGTAGAGACCCGAGAGCACTTTCGCGAGCGTGGTCTTACCCGATCCGTTCTCCCCGACGAGAGCGATCACTTCGCCGGCCCGGATCTCGAGCGACACATCGTCGAGCGCGAGGCGCGATGGAAGCGCCGGGCCGCCGTCCTTCGACGCCGATGGCGGATAACGGAAGGACACGTGGTCGAGGTCGATGCGATCGAACGACGCGGCGCGTTCGGCGAGCGCCGGCGCGCGCGCGGGCGCGAGCGAGTTGAACTCTTCCCAGTCTTCGAGGAAGAGGCTCGATTCGTAGAGCTGCGTCATGTTGCTGACGACGCTCGAGAGCTGCCCTGAGAGCTGCTGGCTCGCGGCGACAGCCGCGCCGGCCTCCGCGACGCCGATGCGGTGCTCGATCACGAGATACGCGAGCGCTCCGTACGTGAGCGCAGTCACGAGCGTCGAGGCGCCGGTGCTCATGATCTGGTAGCGAGCGCGCTTGCGCAGGTTCGCGGCGAGCTCCTTCAAGCGTTCGTTGGAAAGCCGTTCGTACAGGTTGCGCATGTACGGAGCCAGAGCGAACGCACGCAGCTCTTTGGCGTACTCGCGACTCGTGAAGAGGCCGAAGATGTAGTTCCGTTTGCGCTCGTTCGGCGTCATCGATCGCCAGAAGTGATAGGTCTGGCGGCTGCTCGCGGCGCTCGCCAGCCACATCGGGACGAAGCCGACGGTCGCCAGCAGGAGCAGGATCGGCTGCAGGATGTAGAGGGCCGCGGCGACGCCGATGATGAGGAACAGGCTGCGCGCCAATCCGATCGCCGAACCGGTGACTCCCATCATCCGCCCCATCGCGTTCATCGCGCGGCGCAGGAGGTCCTGGAATTCGGGAGTTTCGAAGCGCTTGAGGTCGATGGCGATGATCCGATCGAGCAGGACCGAGTTCGTGTGCCTCTCGACGATCGCGGAAAGCATCGACTGCTGCTGGTTCTGGACGAGTCCCGCGGCGCTCGAGATCAGGCTCAACCCGATCATCTCGCCGAGGAGCGTCCCGACGCGGCCGAGGTCGCCTCCGCTCCCGGTCGCGAGGACCGCGGCAATGAGGTCTCTCGTGATCACGAGCTGGGCCCCCGTCGTGATCGCGGTCACGATCTGCGGGGCGAGGCTCGCGAGGAACCGGCCCGGCGCCGCCTCCCAGACGAGGCGGAACGACGATCCCAGAACGCGGGGTATTCGACGAACCTGGCGCCGCTCGGGCGGTGGCTCGATGCGGTCGCCGCGTCCCCAGAAGATCAAGGTGGCGGCGGTATGCGCTTCCCGCGCACGTCGACGTAGGTGCGCTTCGGCGTCTGAACGATGCGGATCATGACCGTCGCGCAGGCGGTGCACCGCAGCACGATGCCCGGCGCGTGGACGTATGCGATGAGCCCGCCGATGTGATCGACGTTTCCGCAGCTCGCGCATTCGGCGAGGACGGTCGTCATGTCGTCACCGTAGATCTCGGCAAGCGTGCCCGCGACCGCGTTGCCGTCGAGCACCATATCGTCCTTCGGACTGGTCATGTGCCGCTCGGCCCGAAGCGTTCGGTGCGGATGCGTTCGGCGGGCAGTCCCACGCGCTCGAGGCCATCCGCGGCGACCTCGACGAGCGCGGTCGGGCCGCATATGTACGCGAGGGCGTTCGGACCGAGCGGTGCGCTCACATCTTTCAGCATCGCATCGTCGATCCGTCGCGTGTAACCCTTCCAGCCCGAGGGCTGGGTCCGGGTCAGCGTGTACGCGACGGTGAGGCCATTCTTTTGCGCGAGCATCTCGAGCTCCTGACGGTAAATGATCTGCTCGTAGCTTCGCGCGCTGTAGAGAAGCCGCGCGGGATCCTTCACGCCCGCGACGGCGCGGTGCCGAAGCATCGCCATGAGGGGGACGACTCCCGACCCACCACCGACGAGCAGCAGCGGGCCGCCGATCGATTTGTCCCAGACGAAATACCCGCCGATCGGACCGCGGACCTCAAAGCGATCGCCGACGCCCACGGTGTCGAGCAGGAAGGCGGAGACCTCGCCGTCGGCGATCCGCTCGACGGTGATGTCGATCTCTCCCTTGCGTTCTGGCTCGGATGCGACCGAGTAGCTCCGTTGCGTCGAGTAGCCGTCCTCTGCGGTGAGGCGGACGTCGTAGTGCTGCCCGGGACGGTGCGCCGTCCAGCCGGGGAGGCTCAGCGTCAGCGTCTTCACCTCTGGTGTTTCGTTTCGGAGACTTTTGACCGTGGCGATCTGCCACTCGAGCGTACGTTTCATCAGTCAGTCGCCGGTATACCGCTCTTCTTTCCACGGGTCACCGTGGTTGTTGTATCCGAGCGACTCCCAGAAACCGGGCTCGTCACGCTCCATCAGCCGCAGGCCGCGCACCCACTTCGCGCTCTTCCAGAAGTACAGGTGCGGCACGACGAGGCGCGCGGGTCCGCCATGCTCCGGCGAGAGCGGCTTGCCCTCGTAGTCGTATGCGACGAACGCCTGGCCGTCGATGAGATCGGGAAGCGGGATGTTCGTTGTGTACCCGCCGTCGGAGAACGCGGTCACGAACGCCGCGCGCCTGTTCAGCTCGACGTGCTCGAGCAGGATATCGACGCTCACACCGCGCCAGTGGGTGTCGAGCTTCGTCCATTTCGTCACGCACGAGATGTCCTTCACAAAGTCCTGCGCGGGAAGTTTCTGGAATTCATCCCATCCCCACGAGACCGGCTCCGTGACGAGGCCTTCGATCTTGAATGACCACGATGCCAGCGGCGTCCGCGGCGTCGGACCGGCCGAGAGGACGGGGAAGTCCTTGACCAGGTGCTGACCGGGCGGGATCCGAGCGGCCTGGGCGGACCCCGCCGGCTCCCGACGCCCGACGAATCCGCGAGTGACGAACCGGTCTGGCACTCCGTGAAGCGTAGGCCGAGTGCTCTCATCATGTGCGCATGCCGATCGAGCGGTCCTCGAAGCATCCGCCGAGCTCGCGCCTCGCGGCGATCGCGCGACGGCTCCTCGACGAGTCGAAGCTGTGCGCGATCGCGACGGTCTCGTCCGGCGGGCGCGCTCACATCAACACGGCCTATTTCGCATGGGGAACCCGGTACGAGATCGTCTGGCTCTCGGCGCCCGATGCGACGCACTCGCGCAACGTCCGCGCGACCGGCTCGGCCGCCGTCGCGGTCTTCCGGTCGACGCAAACGTGGGGTGGATCCGACCGCGGGATCCAGGTCTTCGGCAGGGCGCGCGAGCTTCGTGGTCCCCTCGCGCTTGAGGCCGAACGCCTTTACGCGAAACGGTTCCGCGCGTACGAGGGCGATCTGCCGGCGTTCCGTTTCTACCGGCTTCTGACCCAGCGTATGAAGCTGTTCGACGAGCGCGTGCTCGGGGGTGGAACATTCGTGACCGTGAGCGTGCAGCGCGGCGGGCGAGTGAAATGGGACCGAACGGAGAGCTTTTCATGACAAGCGCCATATCGACGCGGGGCCTGACAAAGGACTACGGGGCCGGTCACGGCATTTTCGACCTCGACCTCAGCGTCGAGGAGGGCGAAGTTTTCGGGTTCCTCGGGCCGAACGGGGCGGGGAAGACGACGACGATCAAGCTCCTGATGGGCCTCATCCACGCGACGAGGGGCTCAGCGACGATCCTCGGGCTCGACGCCGACCGCGACGCGGTGCCGCTGAAGCACAGGATCGGATACGTGCCGGGCGAACTGCCGCAGTTCGGGGGCTGGCGAGGTTCCGAGATCGTCGCCTACATCGCAGGTCTTCGCCGCGACGTCACCGACAATCAGGTCGAGGCGGTCGCGAAACGTCTCGATCTCGACCTCGGTCGGAAGTACCGCGAGTACTCGCACGGCAACAAGCAGAAGCTGGCGTTGCTCCTGGCGTTCGCGCCGAAGCCGGGGCTGCTCATCCTCGACGAGCCAACGAGCGGACTCGATCCCCTTCACCAGCAGGAGTTTTACGGGCTGGTCCGCGACGCCCGCGCTCGTGGCGCTACCTTCTTCATCTCGTCGCACGTCCTTTCCGAGGTCGAGCACGTCTGCGATCGAGTCGGGATAGTGCGCGAGGGCCACCTCGCCACGGTCGGCCAGCTCGACCAGCTCGCGGGGATGCGGGCGCATCGCGTCGAGATCGAGTTCGCGGGGATGCCGCCGATAGAGCGCATCCGCGGTATCCCCGGGTTCGAACAAGTCGTCGTCGCAGATCACCGTGTGAGCGGGATGTTCCGCGGTGACTTCGAGCCGCTCTTGGCGGTGCTCGCGAGCTCTCGCGTGACCAAATTCGAGAGCCGCGAGCCGTCGCTCGAGGAGATCTTCCTCGGGTTCTATAAGTGACGCTCTTCCAGCTTGCCCTGCGCTCGCATCGCACCAGCCTCATCACGACCGCGCTCGCTCTGTCCATCGGCGGGCTGCTCAACTCGATCGGATTCGCCCAGATCGCGGGAGACAATCCGGCGGCGCGGGCGCTCTTCGCGCAGCAAATGGAGCTCCTCGCGCGCCAGCTCACATACCTGCTTCCGGCCCCGGCTCAGCTCGACACGATGGCGGGCTATCTGACCTGGCGCTGGTTCGGCTCGGCCGTGGTCATCTACGCGTTCTGGGCACTCCTGGCCGGCACCGGTGCCGGCCGCGGCGACGAGGAGCGCGGCCTCGTCGACCTGTGGCTTTCGACGGGCGTCTCCCGTATGCGCCTCATCGCGGCGCGTCTCGCCGGCTTCGCGGCGGTGGCCGCGATCTCGATCGCCTTCATGCTCGCCGTGACCGACGTCGGCGCGGCCATCGGGCAGGAGCCGCTGCCTCTCGGTCCGCTCGCCCTCGAGGGCGTCGCCCTCTGGGTTCTCACCATCGTCGTTTTTGCATTCGCGCTCCTCGTCGCCCAGCTTGTGACGACGCGGCGAAGCGCGGCCGGCATCGCCGGGATCATCGTGCTGGTGCTCTTCATGCTCAACGCCGCCGCCCGATCGGGCATCGACGTCGGCGCGGTCCGCTGGCTGTCCCCGTTCTATCTGTACGAGCGGAGCACACCACTCCTCCGCGGAGGCTCCCTCGATATCGCCGCGACCACCTCGTTGGCGGTGAGTGCGCTCGTTCTCCTCGTCGTTGCGGTCCTTGCGTTCGCTCGTCGGGACATCGGCGGTCCGCTCTTCCGCGGTGCGCCAGGCAAGCCGCGAGTGGATTGGCGTCCGGCGCGGGATCCACTGCTTCGTACGCCGGTCCTCGCGATCGTGGATCAGCAGCGCGTGTGGATCGCCGCGTGGGCGCTCGGTTTGGCGGTGCTCGCGGGGTTCCTCACCTCGACCACGAAGACCACGGTCGACGCGCTCGGGAGCTCCGATATTCCGGTCCTGCGGGCGTATTTCGAGCGTGCCGGCATCACCGCGTACGCGGATTTCGTCGGCGTCGTCTGGTTCTCGACGCTCCTGCTGCTCATCTCGCTCTTCGTGGTCGCGCAGGTGAACGGCTGGGCGGCCGACGACGCCGAGGGCAGGCTCGAGATGATCCTGAGCGCGCCCGTTTCGCGAGCGCGGATCGTGATCGAGCGGATCGCGGCGGTCGTCGTCGCCTGCGCCGTCGTCGTGGCCGTGAGCTCGGTCGCCGTGTACATCACCGCGACGTCGACAGGTATTAGCCTGCCCGGCGGCCGCTTCGTGGTCGCATCCGCGGCGGTCCTGCCGGTCGCGTACGCCTTCGCCGGCATCGGCCACGCGCTCGTGGGCTGGCGCCCGCGGGGCGCGGTCGTCGTCCTGGGCGCGGTGGCGGTAGCGGGTTATTTCGCGCAGCAGTTCACGCCACTCTTCCAGTGGCCCGATTGGGTCAACAACCTCTCGCTGTACGCGCTCTACGGAACACCGATGTCAAAGGACGATCGGAGCGGTCTCGCGACGTTGATCGCGATCGGCCTCGCCGGGACCGCCGTGGCGCTCGTCGCTATGCGTCGCAGGGATGTGGGACGCTAGGCCATGCGCCGGATCGGCCATCGCGGGGCCAAGGGACATTCGCCCGAGAACACGATCGAATCATTCGCGAAGGCGCTTGCGCTCGGGTGCGACGAGATCGAGACGGACGTGTGGCTCGCCGACGACGGGCGTCTTTTGATCTCCCACGACCGGCCGGGCCCAGACCTGAAGCTGACGCTCCAGGAGGTGCTCGACTTCTGCCGCGGCAAGTTGGGCGTGAACGTCGAGCTCAAATCCGAGATGAGCGAGAAGGCCGCCCAGGAGACGGGTGGTTCCGTTGGCAAGCTCCTGGCCGAGCGTCGGGACCCCGATGCGTACGTCTCGAGCTTCTGGTGGGCGGCGCTCGAGGGGTGCCGTGTCGCTGGGCCCGTGGTGCGTCGCGCGTTCATCTTCGCCGATTCGCCCGATCGATCGTCACTGATGGAGAGCGCGCGCGGCATGCGTCTCTGGGCTCTGCATCCCAACCGCACGTACGTGACGCCGGAGCTCGTGAAGGCGGCGCACGCCGCGGGCGTGAAACTGAACGCTTGGACGGTGAACGAGCCGCGCGAGATCGCGCGCTTCCGCGAGTGGGGCGTCGACGGGATCATGTCGGACTTCCCCGAGCGCGTGCCGAAGGACTAGGTCAGGGCCCATCCGCGCGCGCGTTCGACCGCGCGCCGCCACCCTGCGTAAAAGCTTTCGCGCTGGTCAGCCGACATCCGCGGCTCGAACCGCGCGGAGACGGTCCGCCGCCGCCGCAGCTCGTCGGGCGTCTTCCACACACCGGTCGCGAGTCCCGCGAGGAACGCCGCACCGAGCGCCGTCGTCTCCTGGATCGCCGCGACCTCGACGGGAATTCCCGCGATGTCCGCCTGGAACTGCATCAGGAAACCGTTCGTCGTCCCACCGCCGTCGACGCGAAGCACCTCGATCGCTTGACCCGCGCCGCGCATCGCCTCGATGAGATCCCGCGTCTGGTACGCGATGCTCTCGAGCGTCGCACGAGCGATGTGCGCGCGCGTCGTGCCGCGCTCGATCCCTATCAGCAAACCCCGCGCGTACATATCCCAGTGTGGCGCGCCGAGTCCCGTGAACGCGGGCACCAGGTACACGTTGTCGTTACCGGAGAGGCTCGCGGCGAGCGCTTCCGTCTCCGCAGCCGCCGCGATGATGCCCAGGCCGTCGCGGAGCCACTGCACCGCCGCGCCGGTGATGAACGCGCTTCCCTCGAGCGCGTAGCGGACGCCGGCGCCGATGTCCCACGCGACCGTGGTGAGAAGGCCGCCACTCGCCGACGCGGCGCGCTCACCGGAGTTCACGAGAAGGAAACAACCGGTCCCGTACGTGTTTTTCGCCTCTCCGGCGACGAAGCACGTCTGACCGAAGAGCGCGGCCTGCTGGTCCCCGGCGATCCCCGCGATGGGTACCGGCGCGCCGAAGTGCCGCGCATCGGTCTCGCCGACGACCCCGCTCGACGGCACGGGCGCCGCCATCATCGACCGCGGGATACCGAGCAACCCGAGGAGGTCGTCGTCCCACGCTCGGCGATGGATGTCGAACACGAGCGTTCGCGACGCGTTCGAGACATCGGTCGCGTGCGTGCGGCCGCCGGTGAGATTCCACATGAGCCAGGTGTCGATCGTTCCGCACACGAGCTCGCCGGCCTCGGCGCGCTTCTGCGCGCCCGGGACCTGGTCGAGGATCCACCGGATCTTCGTGCCGGAGAAGTACGCGTCGATCACGAGGCCGGTGCGCTCGCGCACCAGCTTCTCGTGGCCCGCGGCGCGAAGTCGCTCGCAGATCGCGGCGCTCGCCCGGCTCTGCCAGACGACGGCGGGGTGTATGGGACGGCCCGTCGCGCGCTCCCACACGACCGTCGTTTCGCGCTGGTTGGTAATGCCGATGGCGGCGATGTCCTTCGCGGCGATGCCGGCGCGCGCGAGCGCATCGCGTCCGACCGCGATCGTCGTCGCGAAGATCTCGTCTGGGTCGTGCTCGACGTGCGCCGAAGCGGGATACGACTGCCGGATCTCGCGATCGGCGCTTCCTCGGATCGCGCCGGCCTCATCGAAGACGATCGCGCTCGAACCGGTCGTTCCTTGATCGAGCGCGAGGACCGCGGTCACTCCGTGCTGAAACGGCGCATCGGCTCGACCTCTCGCCGATAGGCCTCGATCTCCTTGCGGCGCCGGTCATGGTCCCAGCCGAGTACCGTACCCACGCGGTCAGCGACGCGCTCCACGCAATCGAGTGCCTGGCACGCCGAAAGACCGAGCGCGTTGCGACGCAGAAGAACGTCACCCAGGCTCTGGGCCCATTCGCTCTGCACGGCGTGGACGACCTCGGCTTCGATGCCACGGTGGTGCGGACAGAGTGGTGACGCGAGCGAGGGATCGGTCCGCGCGAGGTCGAGGACTTCGCGGGCACGGCCTCCATAGATCGAGGTGAGGTGCGCGCGCGTCGTTGCCTCGAGCGCGAGATCGCCCGGCCGCGCAGCGAGGTCGGCAGCCCGTGCGCCGGGCAGCGGCTCGTCTGCCGTCCGCGACCGCCCGTTCCGAGAAAGCCGTCGGCTCACCGCATCGACGACCTCTTCCGCGATCGCCCGGTACGCGGTGATTTTTCCGCCCAAGACTGAGAGAACGCCCTCCACGCCTTCGCGCTTGGCGTGATCGAAGAGCGCGTGTTTGCGGGAGACCTGCCCTTCGCTCACGCCCTCCTCGCGCACGAGGGCGCGAACCCCGGCCCAGGTGAAGTGGATGTCATCGAACGGCGCGCTCGGAAAGGCGCGACGGGCTTCGTCTTGTAGGTAGCGGACGTCCTCCTCGCTCGCGACGACGTTAGCCGGATCGCCTGTGTAATCGGTGTCGGTCGTCCCGACGATCGTCGCGTCGAGCCAGGGCACCACGAAGAAGAGTCGGCCATCGCTCTTCGCGAACAGGACGTGCGCCTGCTGCACCGCGCGCCGAGTGACGATGTGGACGCCCTTCGTCAGGCGGAGGAGCGGATCTGATCTCTTGCGGAGCGGCGCGATCGTGCGATCGAGCCACGGTCCGGTCGCCACGACGGTGAATCGAGCGCGGACCTCGAGGTCGCGCTCGGCGACGGTGTCGCGAACGCGCGCTCCCAGGATCCGATCGCCTTCGCGAAGAAAATCGATGACGCGCGCGTGATTCAGGACGAGCGCACCGCGTTCGGCCGCATCGACCAGGTTCTCTACGACGAGCCGCTCGACAAGTGGCACCTGCGCGTCGTAGAAGCGCCAAGCGCCGGTGAGCCCGTCGGGCTCGAGGGTCGGCTCCGCGGCGAGTGTCGCGGCGCGGTCGAGGTGCTGCCGCCTCGGCAAGCTCTTGTCGAGCGAGAGCGCGTCGTAGAGCTGCATCCCGATACGCAGCTTCAGCTGGTAGAAGAAGGTCGGGCGGTAGAGCGGTAGGAGAAACGCGAGCGGGAAGACCAGGTGCGGCGCGATCCGAAGCAGGATCTCGCGCTCGCGCATGTCGCTCCGGACCAGAGCGAAGTCGAAGAGCTCGAGGTAGCGAAGACCGCCGTGGATCAGTCGGGTCGGTCGGGATGTGGTGCCGGCGCCGAAGTCGGCCTGCTCGACAACCGCGACGTCGAGCCCGCGAAGCGCCGCGTCGCGGGCGATGCCCGCCCCGATGATCCCGCCGCCGATGACGAGGAGATCGACAGTGCGGTCGCCGAGCGACCGCACTGTCTCGTCTCGTGTGGCTATTTGTTCGCCTTGTTGTATTTATCGATTGCGTCGTTCACTTCAGCGACTGCCGCATCGAGGGCCGCTTGCGACGTGGCCTGACCAAGTAAGACCGATTCGATCATCTTCTGCGTGCGTGCGCGCGCCTGCGCGAAGACGCCAAGCACCGCGCCGTTGGTCATGCGGTTCTGAGGTGAATTGCGGATCTGGTCCACCGGCGTTTGGAATTGCGGGTACTTCGTCGCCCATTCCTTGGCCGGAGCTTCGTTGTATGCGGCCTTAACGATCGCGTAGTAGCCAGTGTCCGACTGCCACTGCGCCTGCACGGCCGGGCTCATCGCGTACTTGACGAATTCCCAAGCGGCCTGCTGCTCTTCCACCGGTCGGCTCTTCATGATGTAGAGCGAGGCGCCGCCGATGATGTTGCCGCCGTTCGCCGGTTTGTTGTCCGGCCGAGCGAAGAGTCCGGTGCCCACCTGGAACTTCGCGGTGTTGATGTTGCCGCGAAGCGCTGCGCTGGACTCGAGGTACATCGCGGTCTTGCCGGCCTGGAATGCCGTTGTCGCTCCGGCGTTGTCCTGTCCCGGGTTGTAGAAGTAGCCGCCGTCGATGCCGGCCTTCCACCAGTCGAGGATCGCTTTGCCGGCGGCGCTGTTGTAGACGACCTTCGTCGCGCGGTCGTCACGCCCGTTGCCGTTGTCGGCGTAGAGCGCGCCAGAAGTGGCGAGGAGCTGCTCGAAGAACCATCCGTAGATAGAAGGTCCGAACCCGTAGCGGACGGTGTTCCCGCTCGCGTCCTTCTTGGTGAGCTTCTTCGCGGCCTCGGTGATCTCTGTGAATGTCACCGGCGGCTTCGCGGGATCGAGCCCGACCTCGGTGAACGCGTCCTTGTTGTAATAGAAGATCGATGACGACGCGTTGAAGGGCATGCTCTGGAGCTTGTCCTGGTACTTGTAGTAGTTGATAACGGCGGGCTCGAAGTCCGCTGTGCTGAACTTGTCACGGTCGATGAAGGCCTGCATCGGCACCACCTGGCCACTGTCGTACATGTAGCGCTGGCCGATGTCGTAGACCTGCACGAGCGCCGGTGCGGCGTTCGATGCGAGCGCCGTGTTGAGCTTGCTCAGGAGGTCGTCGTAGGTCCCCTGGAAGACCGTCGTGACCTTGATGGCGCTCTGGCTCGCGTTGAAGTTGTTAACGATCTTGTTCAGCGCCTCGCCGTTGATGCCGGACATGGCGTGCCACCAGGTGATATTCGCGGCTGGCTTGACGTCCTTGCCTGGAGCGAGAGCGCTCTGGTCTCCCGTCGGACTCGCGCCGCTGCCGCCGGGAGTCCCGCCGCCGCACGCCGCGGCGACCATCGAAAGCGCGATCGTGAATGCTGCGAGTTTGCGCATCTTTCCCTCCTGAGCTCTACCCCTTGACCGCACCCGCGGTAAGTCCTCGGATCAGCTGACGTTGCCCCAATACGAGCAGGGCGAGCGTTGGTAC
>Ga0137379_10002887_pt1 | contig 16005 bp, 13 predicted proteins | sample SagtaG_18_FD_104812 | JGI IMG/M metagenome (GOLD analysis project Ga0137379, IMG submission 104812) | Vadose zone soil microbial communities from Sagehorn Ranch, Mendocino, California, USA - Sage2_L_80_16 metaG | ecosystem: Environmental > Terrestrial > Soil > Vadose zone | place: USA...
AGTGGGTAGCGTAACGAAGCTGCAGCATTGGCTTTATGCTACGGCCTGGAGGTGTTGCTTGTCCTGCTCCGGCCAGGACTTTTGCTACCGAGCTTTCCTGGGCTGGGTCACCCAGAAGCCCAGGTCGGTTATTACTGGATGGTTCATCGTCATTTACCATCGCCGGACTTTCAGCGGCTGGACTGCCAGCCTTCTTGGCTGCGAGCTAATCAGCGCTAATAAACGCTAATAACAGAAACTATGAAAACAGAAGCATTTCCCGTCCGAAATTCATTAGCGAAGATTAGCGAAGATTAGCGGTTCAACCTCTCACCTGAACAGTTACTTTCTTTGAAAGAGCAACAAGTAGAATACGGAAGCTGGAGAATAGCCGGCGACCTCCTGGTCCCAGCGGTAAATGATGCGGTCGTCGAAATGGTCGGCGAGGCCGACCAGCCGATAGTCGCCATTGAGATATTTATTCAACCATTGGACGACGGTCTTGTCCTTGAGGGACTGAGGGACATACCAGGACATTCGGTTGTGCAGGAAGATGACAAATTCGGGCCTGGCGGCTTCGATCTCGCGAAACATCTCTTGCTGCATTTCGGCCGCATGTGCCTGGGTGGAGGCCAAATCGTACATGTAAATATAGCCAGTGGCAGAGTGGCGGTGGGAATAGAAGTAAATCTCGGGTTCTGAACCGAGTACCGCGACACGGATGTCCGAAGAGGAATGCGCGCGGATATAGTCGGCGACGGCCTGCGCTTCCACGAAAGGGTTGCCGGCGTAAGTCCTGTGGCAAATATCAACCGGCGATTCCAGGAAGAAATAGATCCGATGCTTTGCCAGGATGAGGGCGCTAGCAACCAGGAAGACGACAGTGGGCAGAGCAGCGCCCAGTTGCCCAAGCCGCGTGGTTCGGAGCCGCTGTCGCGCGACCGCACAACCTGCTCCGACGAGCAGACCCACCGCTGGAAGCAGCAGGACGAAATAATGCCAGGTAAAGTAAAAGCCGGCACAGACTGCGAGGAATGAACATAGAAGGAGGCCGGCGACAAAACCTTTGGTCCAACGCGGCACGGTGCGCTCAACGCACAGAACCAAAAGCCCAATGAGCGCAAAGCACCAAAAAACAATGTCCGGGCCGTTCCAGCGCCTAAAATAAGCGAACAGCCATCGAAAGGAAAATGGCAATGAGTGGCCGCTGGCGTAAAGGACGGTCCAACGCCAGAATTTCTCGAACACGCCGGCCCTCCAGAGCAGGAGGCAGGTCAGCGCCACAGGCGTGAGGACGCCCAAAGCGAACACGGCGATTGGCTGCAGGTGAAAGCGGCCAGAACCTGTTTGGCGCCGTGCGCCGAAGAACCGGCGCAGCGGAGCGCGGACCTTGAGGCCGGCGAGTCCCTTAGTGGCGCCACTCTCGGGCCGACCTGTAGGCTCGCTTTCCAGCGCAGGCGCATGAGCAGGCAATCGGTTTCCCTGCGGCCCCTGTTCGAAGAGCAACACCATGAAGGCGAACGCGCCGAAGAAAACGCCCGGCTGTTTCATCAGCAAAGCGATGCCAAACAACAAACCGCTGGTGAAGAAGGTTGGCAACCGCCCGGACCCGAGCGCGCGCAGGAGTAGAACCAAACCGCCCAGGGCAGCGACGATGACGAAATGCGTCGCATGGGCGGCGAAGCCCACCACCGGTGGGCTGATGGACATCAGGGCGTAAGTGGCGCTGGTAATCGCCGCTGCGTATGGGTCAAACAGCCGCCGGGCGAGGAAAAAGAGCAGTAGGATCGCTCCCAGGTTGACGACCAGCAAGCCGAGATGAATTCCGACCGGTGTTTGTCCGAAAACTGCCATCAACAAAGCATAAGCGGCGTAGGTGCCTGGGAATTTGACGTTGTAAACCAACTGATAGGGCGGGATGCCTTCGAGGATAAGTTGGCCGGCATAGGCGTACTCCCCTTCGTCGCGTTCCAGCGGAACCGGCAGGAGCCGAACCCGAACGCCAATCACAAACAGCACCGTCAGAGCCAGGCAGACCCACGGCCAGAGAGGGGGCCGTCGGGGTTTGGGCGCGGGCCGAGCAGTGTTCTCTTTTTGCCCCATTGGGGCGGTAGTTAAGGTGACTTGTTCGAAAATGTATAGAGCGATTTTGACTAACGAAGGGGGACGTGAAGTACTCCAACGGGACTACGGGATTACGGGCCGCGGAGCGCGAGGCGCAGGGCGCGAGACGCATCGGGGGCCATCAGCGCCGACTGACGTCGGCGGCTACGCCCTGAGGCCGTTTTCGCCGCAGTTGAAGTATCTGGGCGAGCGGCGATGGGAGCGCACTTTTCGCGTTGTTCGGACCGCTGCCGATCACCCATTTGGTGGACTGGCCAACCATCTTGCCTTGATCGTCCAGCAGGAACACCGCAGCCCGCGCCGATTCGATTTGTTCGGTCAAGGTGTTCTTCATCGTGAGCGTTACCACGGCCTTGCTGCCGCTGATCTTTGGTTGGTCCACCGTGACCACCAGGGCGGCATTGGCGAGCAGCGGGCAGAGCAGCAGAACGGCGAAGACGAAATAGTTTTGCAGCTTCATTGACATAAAACCTAAATTGGCGGTTATTGGTTTATAGAGCCGGAAGCAGTCGCGCCTCGAGCTCGGTTGGCAGGAAGGTTCACGGTGAAAAAGCCCGCGATGGTGTTTCCGAGGTTGACCTGGACCTGCCGTCGCAAGGAGGCTTTGGCGGGGCAGGCAGCACTGGATGTGGGTGGCCCGCCCGTCCCGCCGTAGCCTTGGCGAAGGCGGATGTGTTGAGGCGTCTGGATGGATACATGAGACGGCGCCCCTGCCTTGGCTGCAAGGCCGTGAACTCCAAGAAGCTGCTCCGGTACCATTCCGAAAATAGGTGGCACATGCCATGCTATTGGTTGCCTTTCACTTCGAAGCGGAAACCAACCCTGTTCGTCTCCCGGCCGGCCGCCGGCGCAACGGTATTGAAGGGGTTAGCGACGGCGTGCCGAGGGTCTTGCACTGGCAGGGGATGTGCACCCCGCCGATCGGTCAGCCAGGTTATTCTATCGTCGGAGAATTGAGAAGGCCCCTGGTAATTCGCTTGAGTCTGCCGTTGGCTCGGTCACTGGTCCAGGGTGTTCACCCACGATGGATTACTCTGCCAGTATCCGTATTCAAAGTGGGGATCGTTGTCGATGTTCCAGCGGGCCCGCCAGTAGGCGTTACTAGGATTGCGCAAGTCGTTTCGTTTCGGCGTTTCGACGTGACCGTCACAAAACAAAACGTCAGTGCGGTAATTATGGCGGTTTGCCGGGCAGGCAGAATGGCCGGTGATCGTTTTGACATCCGCGGGTTCGCAGTTACCGTTGAACCAGGGAGTCACGTCTCGGGGCACGGATGGAACGTCGCAAATCCAAATCATGTCCGTCGGCCTCTTAACCGCCGTGTCTTTGATTGGGCCTTGAGCCAGACTCCCGTCAATGTCTCCGCCCAGACCCAGTTGCGGTCGGGTGATCGACTCGGCGCCGTTTTGGAAGTGAATGCCCCAGTCGTTGTAACCCAGGCCGAAGAAGGAAGTATTGACAATGGCCCAGGAATCATAGACGCCGCCGGGTCCGGTTCCACCTAGCATGCCTCTGCCGGCGCTGTTGACATTCAGATTGGTATCCCAAGCCGTCCAAGGCTGCGCTGCGGGACAAGTGAACGCCTTGCGGTTGCCGCCCATCAGGCTAAACAACCGCGTCGGCCAGACGTAATAATAATTGGCCGAGCCGCCGGAGGGCGTGGAGAGGCATCCCGGGTACTGGTTGTAGTCGCCGATATACATGACGCCAGCAATGCCAATCTGTTTCATGTTATTCATGCAGGAAGTTTGTTTGGCTTTCGATTTGGCCCTCGAGAGGGCCGGCAAGAGCATGGCCGCTAGAATGGCGATGATCGCAATGACTACCAGCAGTTCGATCAAAGTGAAACCCGTGACGATTCTCCTGCCTGAAGGTGTTTCGGAATGGTGCGCTTTTGGGAGTGCCAAAGATGTTTGCATTTGTGTTTGCAAGAACGTTTAGCGGCTTATCACATACAGTTGTGCCACAGGCGGCCTGCAACGGATCGAGACCCAGGTGGCGCCGTCCCACAAAGGCCAGGATCAGTTACTGTAGATCTATGCTTATGTCCGGCCCAATTGTCATGGCGCATAAACTGGCCTCTCCTGCCATGAGGCCAATTCATGCGCCATGACACTAAAGATCGGTTCAACTAGACTCCAACGCGTAGATTCCCAAATCCAGCAGACTGTTTAGATATATGAAACAAGTTTCACCAACCTCCCCCCAATTTCATTTCAGAATCGTCTGGCTGGTCCAGTTCTTGATAGCAACGCACGCGGCCAACGCGGCCCTGACCCACCAATACGGCTTCAATGATCCCGTCACCAGCACCAATGCCATTGATTCGGTTGGCGGCGCCAGCGGCTCATTGTATCCCGGAGCATCCTATCCCGGTGACGGAACGGTTCTGCTCGATGGGAGCAGCGGGTTTGTTTACCTGCCGGATGACATCATCAGCAATTACACTTCGATCACCTTTGAGGTCTGGGCTACTCCCACGACAAATCCCACCTGGGCGCGTCTGTTCGATATTGGCACCAACCAGGGCGGACCGGGCACAGGCGGGGTCGGCGGCACGGGCGGAAACGGCCTGACCTGGTTTTACCTGTGCTTGAACGACGGTGTCAGCGGCAGTTATCGGCTGGATATTAATCCCGGCCAGGCCCTGACCGGGCCGCAGCCGGCGCCGGGGCAGTATCACATGCTGGTTTGCACCGTTAATGCAGTGGAGCGGACCGCCGCGATCTATGACAACGCCCAGCAGGTAGCTTACGCCGCAAATTTTACGGCCACGCCCCAGGGAATCGGCCACACATTTAATGACTACATCGGGCGGTCGCAATGGCCGGACCCGTATTTCAACGGCCCAATCGATGAGTTCCGTATTTACAATAACTCCGTGACTCCAGTCCAGGTTGAAGCCGATTACGAAGCGGGCCCCAATTCCACCAACGGCGCTGCCGGGAACTTGACCGCGATTCAATTCAATAATTTATCCAATGCGATAGTAGGCGCTCAATTTCCACCTACCATCCTTGGGACCTATTCTTCGCTCACCAACAAGGTGAACATTACCACCATCCCCGGGGTCAGCTATTCCTCCGACAACACCAATGTGATTCTGTTCGCAACCGATGGCAAGTTCCATGCGGTGGGCGTGGGCAGCACGGCAATCCGAGCATCGTATCAATCCCAAACTGCGGCGTTAACGGTTACGGTGAGCGCACAATCTGCAGTACTGCTGCGCCGGTACAGCTTCAACGGTGCACCCGGAACAACCGACATCACCGATTCGGTAGGTGGAGCCACCGGCGCCCTGGTAAATGGCAGTGGAACCGCCACGCTCAACGGCAGCGGGCAACTCGAACTAGACGGCAACCTCAGTTCCGCTTACGTATCGCTGCCCTCCGGCATGCTGCCCCAGTTGACCAATGCAACCTTTCAGACCTGGGTAAATAATCATGATCCCTTTTCGGACTGGGCGCAGTTGTGGGCCTTTGGGACCAACAATGGGGCCCAGGGAGTGAACTACATAACCCTGATTCCAAACAATCCACCCACACATAAAATTCGTTTGGACAATCATGCCGAGATCATTGACGCATCCTCCTCACTGGCCCTGAGCAATGAAGTCTGTGTGACTGTCACCTACAATTACTCGGCGCAATCGGCCGCCATTTACGTGAGCGGCCGCAAAGTAGGTAGCGGCACGATGACAAAAGCGCTCTACAGCATTCCCGACCCCGACAATTATATCGGGCGCTCCGAGTGGTATGGCAGCGGTGATCCCTATTTCAACGGGGTTCTGGACGAGTTCCGAATCTACAGCGGGGTTGAATCGGATCTGCAGATCGCCATTGATGCCGCCGCGGGGCCGGATATGATTGTCACGAACCCGGGCCCGCTGCAGTCAATCACCGTCACTGCCCCTACGACCAACGCGGATGCTCACGGCGTAGGCGTCCCCGTCCAGGTGTTGGCGAATTTTGCCAACGTGTCGAAAGTCGATGTGACGACCTTGTCGCAAACGACTCTGACCAGTGGCAACACTTTGGTCGGTGCCATTGTCGGTGGAAATTTTCTTCCCCAGAACGCGGGCGTTTCGATCGTAACGGCGGCTTATAGCAACATATCCGGTTCGCTGGCGTTCAATGTCGTGGACACCAATGCGTGGCCCTCGCTCCTGCACCGGTGGTCGTTCGACGAACCTCCAGGCAGCACTACGATTACCGACCTTGTTGGGAGTATCAATGGCACTGTCCAGGGGCCCGTAACGTTCACCAATCGCGAGATGCTCACTCCTTCTGGAAACCCTCCGCCGGGAGGTAACGGATTGCCCACAACAAACAGCGGATGGGTATCTTTCCCCGCCGGCCAAGCCATTGTGAGTGGACTGCCTAACGAAGCCAGCATTGAATGTTGGGTAGTCTGGGCCGGGGGCGGCGTGTGGCAGGAAATCTGGGACTTCGGCCAAGCCGCGACTCCCGGAGTTTCGCTCGGTGGCGGCACCTACGTGATGGTTAGCGCGCACGACGGCCAGACCGGCTCTTTGCGCTTGGAATGGTTTCCTGGAGGTTTGGTTCTTACCGGACCTTCACTCCAGGTCGGAGTGCTAAGCCAGGTAGTGATTACCCACGACCAGGACCGACAACTGGATAAATTGTATCTGAACGGCCAGTTGCTCAACAGCGCCGCCAACCCATTGCTTTGGTCGAGCCTCCCAGACACAGACAACTGGCTGGCGCGGGATGAGTGGCCGGATCCCATGTTCAACGGCGCCTACCTGGATATGCGCATTTGGGACGGCGCCTTGACCGCCGGCCAGGTGGCCAACCTATACGCCGCCGGACCCAGCGTGATTGCGGGCCCGACGCTGCAGATATCCAGTTCCGGCGCGCAAATCACGCTCAAGTGGCCGGCCAATGCCACCGGCTTTGGTTTGCAGTCCACTACTAACCTGGTGGATGGAACGTGGCCCGCCGTTCCGGGAACCCCAAGTGTGATTAATGGTTTGAACAACCTGACCTTGCCGGCATCCGGCGCTCAAACCTATTACCGGCTCAAAGAGTAACTTGGGTAATAGTGGAGGGCACCAAGGCAGGGCGTGGGGTTGTGCCCACCCTTTGCCCTTCCTGGTCAGGGCGCAAGTTTTGTAAGGGCCTCCCCAATCCCAAATTCGAAATCCGAAATCCGAAATAAATTCGAATTGATGGAATATAGATGAAATGGAGAAAACGGGACGACGATCGCCTGCGCCAAGCTTGGATGCCTCATGGCCACCGTGGAGTACAATGTCGCATTGCGATTTGCAGTTTAGCCTTTGGAAATTTCTGTAAATTTGAATTTGTCTCGGATTTCGGATTTTCGATAGGCTGGCGAGATTGCACTCGCTCCAGTGGCGGGATTGCGCTAAGAGTTTTGTCATGATCCCGGGTGGGCGCCTGTTTTCCAGCCCGGTGCGGTTCTGTCCGTTGGCCGGGCTGCTGCTGGCGGTCCCATGGCCGGCCCCGGCACACACCACACCGCGCGCGTCGGCGGATTATCTCGTTTATGTCTGGAGTTCGGAGGACGGCCTGCCGCAAAATTCGGTCAACTGTCTGGCGCAGACCCCAGACGGGTACCTCTGGGTTGGCACGCGCAGCGGCGGTCTGGCGCGATTCGATGGGACACGTTTTGTCATCTTCAATCCGCAGACAACGCCGGAGCTCAAAGACGTCGAATTCGAGACCTTGAGCGTGGATTCCCGCGGCACACTCTGGATTACGGCAGGGAACGAGTCGGCGGCTTCACTCATCGGTGGAAAATTTCATCTGGTCCGTGAACGCACCGCGGAGCCGCGGTGGCATCCGTTGCAACTGGTGGTCGAGGATTCAAACGCCGTTTATCTTGCTTCATTTCATTATGCTGTGTTCCGGGTGCCAAGGAGTGGCGCCGCTAATGAGGCCGAGCGCATCGAGCTGGAGCCGCATCCGCCCACGCCGCTGCCGCCGCAATTCGTTCTGGGCCGCGACAACGCCCTCTGGTATATCACCGAGAGTCATCAAGTCGCTCGATTGCCTTTGTCCGGGCCGAGCGCCAGGCGCTGCATGGTCTTAGGTCTCCCTTCTCCCGCGCGGGTAATGGCGAAGGATTCCGCCGGTGAACTCTGGCTCGCGACCGAGCAACAGTTCGGAGTGATGACGTTCGCCGGCTTCACCGAGCGCACTCCCACCAACGGACCTGCGCCACGCGAGTTGCGGCAGATGATCGCGGCGACCGACGGTGGCTTGTGGCTCTGGGATGGCGCTCGGTTGAAGAAAATGTCTCACGGGCAATGGACCCTCTCAGTGGAAGAATTTCGACCCAACGGCAACAACCAGCCGCTGCGTTTTTTTGCCGACTCGCAGGGCGGGCTGTGGGCCATCGAATATGGCGCCGGTCTTTGGCACGTCCGCTCGGATGGCACCGCGGCGCTGCTCACGCGGGAAGCCGGCCTGCCCAGCCGGTTCATCACCTGCTGGCTGGAAGACAACGAAGGCGACATCTGGATCGGCACCAAGGAAGCAGGCCTGGCGCGTATTCGCCTGCGGCAATTCAAGCATTTTACAGCCGCCGACGGCATCCCGGGCGACGTAGCACAGTCCGTTTGCGAAGACGCCCAGGGCACCATTTGGGTCGGCACCGCTACCGGCGGTTTGGCGCGCAAGGCAGGTGAAAAATTTGTTCCCGTCCTGCTCACGCCCAATCCCAATCCGCCGATCGAAAGTGTCACCGTTTGTCCCGATGCCGCAAACGGCATTTGGATTGGCACGCTCCAGGGCAGCGTCTTTCGTTTCCTCAATAATGACGTCCGTTGCGTGAACAACGACGTTGCCTTGTCCTTTCCCATGGAACGGCTGCGCGACCACGTCGCCAACGCCATGATGCAAGACAGCCGCGGCCGTGTCTGGTTCTGCAACGGTTCCGGTGCCTATTATTTTCAAGACGGCAGGATGACCGTGTTCGGCGGCGACCGTGGTTTCGTGGAAAACATCGGCGTGCGCGCGCTGGCGGAGGGACCGCCTGGAACCCTCTGGTTCGGAACGGAACCCGGCGACCTGTGGCGGAGCGTCAACGACAAACCCACACGCTTTCATCCGCCGGCGGAATGGCCCAACGCGCGCGTATCGGCGCTGCTGCCGGATGCAGGGGGCGTGTGGGTCGGCACACTGGGCGGCGGTTTGTTGCGCTTCGAGAACGGCGCCTTCAGGCGCATCACCACCCAGCAAGGTCTGCCGGACAACAGCATCACCCAACTCCTGGACGACGACGATGGCAATCTTTGGGCCGGAACCTATGCGGGACTTTTCCGCGCGTCCAAGACTGATTTGAAAAAGCTCGCCGCAGGGGCCGTTGACGAGATCGCCTTCTCCCTGCATGGACGTTATGACGGACTGCCGGCGCAGGCCTATTCCGGCTGGTTTCAGCCCTCCTGTTGGCGCGGCCGCGATGGGAGGTTGTGGTTCACAACCGTCAAAGGCGTCGTGGCGGTCAATCCGCGCGACCTGGTCGCCAACCGTCTGCCGCCGCCGGTGGTCATTGAGGAAATGCGAGTCGATGGCGTGCCGCATGAATTCAAGACCAGCGCCAACGCGCAAGAATCATCTTCCACCAACCGGCCGCTCTCCATCAGGCCCGGGCGCCATTACATCGAGTTCCGCTTCACCGGCATCAACTTTACCGCGCCGGACAAGGTGCGCTGCAAATGGCAGCTCGAAGGCGCCGAAAAACAGTGGCGCGAAAGCATGAGCCAGCGCGTCATCGGCTACGGGCCCCTGTTGCCGGGCCCTTATCGCTTCCGGGTGTTGGCCGCCAACAGCGACGGCATCTGGAACGAAACGGGCGCCACGGTGGCGTTCGTTGTCCTGCCCTTTTATTGGCAGACCTGGTGGTTCAAAACCCTTTTGATTTCAGCCGTCGGCGCGGGCCTGGTCCTGGCGGCCACCCTCTTATTGCACCACCGGCACCGGCTCGAACTGGAACGGCTCCAGCGCGTCCACGAAATGGAACGGGAACGCACCCGGCTCGCGCAGGATATGCACGACGAAATCGGCTCTAAACTTGCCCGGATCTCGTTCCTGAGCGAGATCGTCAAAGGCGAGGCCAAAACTCACAGCCAGCCCGACGGCGCGGTCGATTCGCTCTCCAGGACCGCGCGCGAGCTGTTGCAATCGCTCGACCGCATGCTGTGGGCCGTCAACCCGCGCAACGATTCGCTGGAAAAGCTATCGGCCTATTTGAATCGCCATGCCGCCGAATATTTCCAAAACACTCCCATCCGCTGCCGGCTGGCGTTCCCGGGAAATTTGCCGCCCATCTCCCTCTCGGCCGAGACGCGCCACAACATCTTTCTCGCATTCGAGGAAGCCCTGGCGAACACCCTCAAACACTCCGCCGCCACGCAGGTCAACGCTGAATTGACCTGTTACAACGGCACCATTGAAATTACGGTCTCGGACAATGGTTGTGGCTTTACCGCCCAGGCCCAAGCCGAAGCGGCGCCGCCGCCTGATGGTGGTGAACGTCTGGGACTTAGCGGCATGCATCAACGTCTGCAGTCCATCGGCGGGCAATGCCGGATTACCAGTTCACCCGGCCACGGCACCGTGGTCAAACTCCGGCTGCCCATCTCCAAAACCAATGGCTCCTAAACCCATTACGTTCGCCATTGTCGATGACGACGCCGGGCTGCGTGACAGCATCGTTCGCTACCTCAAGGTCAAAGGCGGTTTTGTCTGTGTCGGCCAGTATGGACGCGCCCCGGACGCCCTGGCTAACTTCCCGGCCGAGCCGCCTTCGGTGGTGCTCATGGACATCAAGATGAAAGGCATGGACGGCATCGAGTGCGTCCGCCGACTGAAGGAGAAGATGCCCGATATCCTCATCATCATGCTCACCGTTTTCCAGGATGAGGACCTGATCTTTGACGCGCTCATGGCCGGCGCCACCGGCTATCTGCTCAAGCGCCAGCCACCCCAGCAACTGCTCGAAGCCATCCATGAACTGCTGGCCGGTGGCTCCCCCATGTCGGCCACCATCGCCCGCAAAGTGGTCAAGCTGTTGCAACGTTCCGCCACCCCGGGCAAGCCCGCCGGCGGCGCCCGCCTGCTCTTATCAACCAGACAACGTGAAATGCTGGATTTGCTTGCCGCTGGCGAGCCCTACAAAGCCATTGCCGATAAAATGGGTTTGAGCATTCACACCGTCCGTGGCTACATCCGTCGCATTTACGAAAAGCTGCAGGTTCATTCGCGCACCGAAGCGGTCGCCAAGTACCTGCTGCGCTGACGGTGCCAAACCCGGGCCGTTTTCGTTTTGCCCGTCAAAAATTGAGAGGCGTGGCCCGGTTGGCGCTGAGGCCACTCCGTGCCCCATGACAACCTGGCGGGAGGATTGGTTATAATGAGTGCGCTTTCTTCGTTTTAAGACGCAGATGCGCACGACCGAAGAAATTTGATTCATAGCCATCCCGAAATCCTGATGAGCGAATGTCCCTGAACCCGGACAATGCGGTTGAACGGTTCCGCTTTGGTGTGCGTAGCGGCGCCACGTCGGTGCTTTGGCGCTGTCTGGCTGTCGCACTGCTGTTTCAAAACGATGGCATGAGCGCCGCCGTCTATACGGAAATCATCGACGTTTGAGTTCGCCGATCCAAATGTGAGTAGCTTCCAACAACGCTATTACCGGGTGCTGTTGGGACCGTGAGAATTCCGGAAAGCTCCAAGCACAACACCGGCTCTTCAAGGTATGAAAATTCTGCCAACCACAGTCTGGTGGATAACGCTGGGCCCCCTTGTAGCTATCTCAGGCCAGGCACAAATGCCCGACCCACCAGGACAGGTTGGACCGGGCGAGAAACCCAAATACGAAGCTTATTTGTTTGCTCACATGATGGAGGTCGACTACGGCCGCCTTTATTACAGTGTCAGTCTGAACGGCTCGCATTGGAAACTGCTCAATGGCGGCAAGCGTGTCTTTGACGCATACCATGGCCATGCCAGCATCTGCCAAGGGCACGATGGCCGTTATTACCTGGTTGGCAACCGCGGCGATGATCAGCCCGATATCAATTTCTGGGCCTCCGAAGATTTAGTCACCTGGAAGAAATATAGCGACTATGTGCCGGATTTGAAGCAGGTGCCCGACTATACCAACGTTCTGCCCCGAATCGGCGCCCCCAAATTGTTCTATGACCAGGCCAGCTCGCAATATCTGCTCACCTGGCACACGCCACACAACCTGGGCAGGACCGATTTACCTGAGCCTTACTGGGCCAGCCAACGCACGTTGTTTGTTACCTCAAAAGATTTGGTCACCTTCTCTCAACCGCCTCGGAAGTTCTTCTCCTGGGACATGGCCACCATAGATGTAATCGTGCAACGGGAGGGCGCCGTTTACTACGCTGTTATCAAAGATGAGCGCTACCCCACTCTGGATTGGACCACCGGCAAGACCATCCGGATTTGCCGGGCAAGCACTCTCGTGGGGCCCTATTCCGAGCCGGGGCCGCCGGTCAGTCCAAATTTCCGCGAAGCGCCCACGCTGATCCCCTCCCCCAACGGCAAGGCTTGGTATCTATATTACGAACAGTATCCAGGAGTTGCCTATGGCCTTTCCGTAGCGGCCACACTCGCCGGTCCCTGGTTCCAGGTGGCCGGAAATCAACGACCAGCCTGGGACAAATTTCATATGCCTCCGAACGTTCGGCATGGTTCAATGCTCCCCATATCGCGCAGCCAATACCATGCCCTGGCAGCCGTTTTCGGCAAGGGCATGCCCCCCTGAGCCAACCATTGGAGAAATCGATCTGCCACCGTCCAAGTGAGGCCATTTTATGTCCCATGACGAGCCGTGGAAAAACCGGGATGATTGGCTCATGCTTCCCTTATCCAAGGGAACTTATCGGTTTTCAATTTATGAAGCGTTACTTTGCAGTTTTCAGAACCGCCTTCCTCTTTTGGGGTTTGGCTTTTCTTGCCGAACCAGCCAAAACCTATGCCTCAGAGCGGTGGACACCAGAGCGAGCGCAGACCTGGCATAGCTCGCAAGCGTGGATGGTCGGGGCGAATTTTGTGCCCAGCACCGCGATCAACCAACTTGAAATGTGGCAAGCAGAGACCTTTGACCCGGCGACGATCGACCGTGAGCTGGGCTACGCCCAGAGCATCGGTATGAGCACTATGCGCGTTTTCCTTCATGACCTGGCATGGCGTGAGGATCCGGACGGATTCTATTCACGGGTCGATCGGTATTTGCAGATAGCGCATAAGCACGGCATCAAAACCTTATTCGTCATCTTCGACGGCGTGTGGCATCCCGATCCGCATCCCGGCAGACAGCCCGCTCCCGTTCCTGGTCTGCACAATTCCGGCTGGGTGCAATCCCCCGGTCGCGCCTATCTCGAATCGCCCGCCAAACAGGATGAGCTCAAGCCTTATGTAATTGGCCTGCTGACGCGCTACAAAGATGATTCGAGGGTTCTGGCCTGGGATCTGTTCAATGAACCCGATAATCCCAATCGCCAGTCGTACGGACGCGAAGGTGCCAAGATCGAACTGAGTGAGCTGGATAAAGAGAAATTTTCGACACAGCTTCTCCGAAAAACCTTTGCCTGGGCGCGAGAAGCTCAGCCGTCCCAGCCGGTAACTTCCGGCGTGTGGCTCGGTGATTACCTCATGCATCCGACAGTGCTCCAACGAATGCAGCTTGAGGAGTCAGACGTCATCTCATTTCACAATTACGACGGTCCGGAAGAGTTGCGCAAGCGAATTGACGGGTTGAAAAAGCTCGGACGACCCGTGGCTTGCACCGAGTTTATGGCGCGCGGCAATCACTCAACGTTCAAGGACAACTTACCGGTATTGAAAGAACTCAACGTTGCCTGCTGGAGTTGGGGATTGGTAAGCGGAAAATCAAACACCATCTATCCATGGGATTCCTGGGCCAAGCATTACACCAGTGAGCCGACGGTTTGGTTCCATGACATCTTCCGTGCCGACGGCATGCCGTTCTCCACAGCCGAAGTACAGTTAATACGTAATCTCTCAGGCCGTGGGAGCACACTTCGGAGTTCCGCCAAGCCGGAAAAGAATTCTCGTCTGTCGGCGGTTTCTGTGCCTCCACCTTAAAAGGCTGTTGAAAGACTCAAATCTTCTTTCCTTTGCAAGATTTTATCCGCTACCCTTGGCAGGGCACGTTGACGTCACTGCAAGTCTTTGTGCCAACAACCAGCTCATGAGACCAGTCTGAAGGGCAACGTAGTTGACACTTCACTGTTAACACTGGAGTGCAACCATGGAAGAAAACATACCGATAGACAAGAAGAACCCAGACCCCACCCTCCCGAGGGGGGTGGGCCCTCCCCCGTACATCCTGATGAAAATCTTCAAACGTGGCGGGTCGGTCCCGCTTGTTCGCATCCTCTCATCTGTTATCAGGATAAATTTGTGGCTCTCCTTCGGCTTCGGATATGCTGTATTTTGGAGTGCGGCCAACCTTGCGCCAGTGCGGATTTCCGCCAGAAATCGTCCACGAACTGACCAACGACCAGCTGATACTAATTTTTGACTGCCTCGTGTTCAAGGGCTGGTCCGTCGGAAAGGTCAGCCACGATCTGAAGGTCACCAGGGCCGCCGTTTATTTGGCAAAACACAGAGTCAGCAAGTTGATCAAGAAGGAGGTCATGCGCCTCGAGTCCGCCGCGGTGGCAGCGGGGCCGTGGGTTGAGCAGGGGCGACGGGCATTCTCTCGCGCCTTGCGCTCGTTCCGCGCCTGATCGAGCAAAGGTTCCAGTCGGACAAGACGCAATGTACATGTCTGCACACAGGGTGCAGGGTTGTCCCACGGTCCTGCGGGTCCCAGGCCAGCCTCTGCAATGCGGTGACGGCAGCGTTCAGGAGCAAACCGTAGATGGCCTTCTGATGGGCATAGGCCAGCGCCCGCAATTCTTGCGGCAAGGTGAAAGCCACCAGGCGATAAGCGCAGGCCAGGAGCCGTTGCTGGCGCGCCGGCAGCCAGCGCTCGACTTGCTCTCCGTGGCACTTGTGACAATGCCGGTTGCGGCAGGAGTGATAGCTACAGAATCTCTGTCCACATAAGCGCCGCAGACGGCCAGCAAGCTTCTTTCGGGCTTGCCTTGGGAACCAGTATCTGCCTGACTGGGCGTTGGACCAACCGCCTCAGCCGTCATGAACTCGAGAGTCCTTGCGTTGCTGCTTTGCCTAAGCGCCCTCGGTTCAGATGCCAGCGCTGCTTTCCGTGCTGGCATCGGTGTCCGCAACGTCACTCCCGATCCATTGCTGCCGGTCAGCGGCGGTGTGGGTCCATCGCATCAGGTCACCCGAAAGGAGGGCGAATTGACCGTCCGCGCGCTGGTGATGGAACAGGATGGCACGCGCGTAGCGATCGTGAGCGCGGATTTCCTTGGGTTCCCCGCGGTGCTTGGCAACCAGGTGCGAGCCTTAGTCAAGGACGTGCCTTCCCAGAACATCGTGATCGGCGCCACGCACACGCACAGCGCACCAGATTGCTATGGATTCCCGGATGGCAAGGGCGGCACCGGCAGGGATGCAAAGTATTTGGACAGCGTTTGCGCGGCGATGGCGGCGGTGATCCATGAGGCGGTTTCCAACCTCCAGCCTGCACGGGTAAAAATCGCCACGGGCGAGGCGCAGGGGAAAATAGCCTACAACCATTATGCGGAGCAGTTATATGATCCGCGTTGCCATGTCATCCAGGCTCTGGATGCAGGTGGCCGGCCAATTGCAACGCTGGTCAATTACGCAATCCATCCTGAGGTGATAGGGAGCCAGCGAGGCATTTGCAGCCCCGACCTGATTGGGCCGCTTACGACCGAATTTCGGCGAAAGGCGGAGGCACGGGTATCTTTATGAACAGCGCTCA
>Ga0137379_10002890_pt1 | contig 16002 bp, 13 predicted proteins | sample SagtaG_18_FD_104812 | JGI IMG/M metagenome (GOLD analysis project Ga0137379, IMG submission 104812) | Vadose zone soil microbial communities from Sagehorn Ranch, Mendocino, California, USA - Sage2_L_80_16 metaG | ecosystem: Environmental > Terrestrial > Soil > Vadose zone | place: USA...
CCCTCTGACGCGACCGATTTCGCAGCTTGGAGCCATTGATGTATTCGAGAGCGCCGCATCCAGCACCTACCAAGGCGCGACCATCTCATTGCGCCGCCAGATGACTCACGGTCTCTACTTCCGGCTGGGCTATACCTACGCTCACGCCATTGACGATGGGCAAGATGCGCTAGTCGCCGGGCGTCCAGCAACGGTGCAGAACGCGTATGCGCCGAGTTCGGAGCGAGGCAACAGCGTCACCGACCAGCGAAACCGATTTGTCTTTTCCTACATTTATGAACCGCGCGCCTCAATCGCGGACAAGGCTTGATGGGCAGGCTTTCAAAGGGATGGAAGAGCTCTGGTGTGATGACTGCCGGCAGCGGACGTCCTATCAATGCAACGGTGATCGGTGACGCTAACCAAGACGATAACAGCAGCAACGACCGCTTGCCGGCCGTTCGCCGAAATTCGTTCATGGGTCCTAATTACGTCACAACAGACATGAGATTGGCGCGCAAGCTTTATGCAAAAAACGGATGGAAGCTGGAATTCACGGCCGAGTCGTTCAATTTGTTCAATCGCGCGAACCGGCGGTTTCAGCTCACCGACGACGGCTTGATGAGCAATGCCGCTCAATTTAAATTTGGCACTAAACACATTGGAATCAATTACTTTCCAGCGTCTTACCAGGTGCCAACGAACTTTCCGCGAGCCACCAACGCCTACGCGCCGCGCCAGGTGCAGTTTGCCTTGCGGTTGGGATTCTGAACTTTAGGCCGCGCAGGAGGCAGGAGCGCTCGTAATTTCGATATAGGTCTTGACTTTACGTAGCTATCTTGCAATAACTAACGGGTTCATCCAGGACAGTTTGGGGGTGTAGTTTCGTTGGCAGAAGTTAGATTGCAGGAAGGCGAATCGCTCGAAAATGCTCTTCGTCGCTTCAAGAGAAAAGTGCAGACCGAAGACATCATCAAGGAAGTCAAGCGTCACTCCTTTTACTTGAAACCCGGCGAAAAGAAGCGCGTAAAAGAGGCGCTGGCGCGGAAGCGTGCCCGCAAGAAAACGCGCAAAGAACAAGACTGAAAGTTACGGGGCCACAGCGACAGGTTGTGGCCCCCATGCCTTCCAAAGCAGCATTCATTGTCAGTTGGCTTTTTCTTAAGTAGTATCCGCACACTTCCCCGTGCGGAGGGGCCGAACCCAGGGTAGTAGTTTAGGTAGTTCACGGAGGGGGCAACAATCACGCCATCGCGAGCGAACGATTATATGGCGTTTCGCGGCGATGCACTGGGCCAAAGGAGCTCTGGCAATGGAATTCCAGGACAGGATGCTGAAGTGCGTTGACTGCGGCACAGACTTCGTCTTCACCGCGGGCGAGCAGTTGTTTTTTCACGACAAACAATTCCGTAACGAGCCGAAACGCTGCAAAGCCTGCAAATCGAAACGGGTGTCGGTGCTCGGGCCCACACCATCGCGTCAAAATTTTCAGGGGCATGCGAAAGTTGAGACGCACGGCGTCTGTTCGCAGTGCGGCAAAGAGACGACGGTACCCTTCCGTCCAACTCAGGGCCGGCCGATTTTCTGTCGCGATTGCTTCCGGGAGAGGCGGCACGCTGCCAGCGCGTGAAATCGGGCTTCGGGCTCTTGGCTTCAGGCTCCAACCGGCACTGAAGGATGGTTGCCGGGCAAAATACCAGTAGGTTCACTCGTGGGGAACTGGGAGCCACCATCTGAAGCCAGAGCCTGAAGCCCTCCGTTTCAGCTGGCCTTTTGTTCTTCTTGCTTGGTGAGAATGTCGGGGTGGGTGCTTCGCGCTAGCTCGCGTGATTGCTTTTCGTCCTGATGCTGCACCAGCAGCGCTTCGATCTGCCGTAACAAATCTTGGGTGCCTATTGGCTTCACTAGAAGTGACTGTGCGCCGTTGTGCTTCCAATCCAGATTTCGTGGAGGATATGCTGTGAGCAGCGCAGTGGCCGGGCTGTAGGCCTGCTGACGAGCGGCGCGAATCACATGGAACCCGGCATCGTCCGTCTCCATGCGCGAGTCTGTAATTACCATTTCATATTCGCCCGAGCCGAGTTTCTGCACAGCCTCCGCTGCCGATCCTGCGGTCTGCACTTCGAAGTGGTTCAGTTCGAGCACTGCTTTGAGCGTCAGCAGCACCGCGACATCGTCATCCACCAACAGGATCCTGCGTTTCATGAAAACCTCGCGCCTCATAGGCCAACCTCCGAAGTTGAGCGCCCTCGGGCAGGCTGTCCCATCCAGAGACGTATATACGCTAGTATAGTTCGGTGTCCAGCTTTTACATAGAAAATTTCGGATGCCGGGCCACCCAAGCCGATGGAGCCGCCATCGAGCGCCAGTTTCGGGAGCAGGGACTTGACCGCGCCCCGGAACGTGGTGCGGCACGGTTCGTGGTCCTTAACACCTGTGCGGTAACGGCTTCCGCCGAACAAGATGCGCGGGCGGCAATCCGGCGCATCCGCCGCGAGAACCCCACCTGCGAAGTAATAGTTACCGGATGCTATGCGCAACGGGCGCCCAGCGAAGTGGCGGCTCTGCCAGGCGTCGCCCTGGTTGTAGGGAACTCTCACAAACACAATTTGGCACAGATTGCGTTAGGAAGACAGTCTGAGAAGAACAGTAACTATCAAGGCTCTTTCGTTCCAGTGACTACTTTAGACGGCGGGACACGTTATTCGATTTTCGTATCCGACATTTTCGCGCACACCGAACTCATAGCTGCGCCGGTTTTCGACTCGGCGAACGAGCGGACGCGCCCAAACCTGAAGGTGCAGGATGGGTGTAATAACCGTTGCTCATTTTGCATTATTCCGTCCGTGCGCGGCAGGAGCCGGTCATTGAAGCTGGATGAGGTCGTGCGCGAAGTCAACCAGTTAGTGGACGCGAGATATCGAGAGGTTGTGATCTCAGGAATAAATCTGGGCCAATGGGGACGGGACTTGCAAGTGTGGGGCGGACCTGCCCTGAGCGGAGTCGAACGGGGCCCTCGCCCGCCAAGGCTTGAGGACCTAATTCGAGCCATCCTGGACCATACCTCTCTTGAGAAGCTGCGCATCTCTTCCGTCGAACCGATGGACTGGACGGACGCATTTATCCAGTTAATGGCAGAGTCGCCACGAATCGCGAAGCATGCGCATGTGCCAATGCAGTCCGGCAGTGACAGCGTGCTGCGGCGGATGCATCGCAGATATCGTCCATGGCACTATCGCGAAAAGATCGAAAAAATCCGGGCGGCAATGCCGGTTGCCGCGATCGGCGCTGACGTTATGACCGGATTCCCCGGTGAAACTGACGCCGAATTCGAAGAAACTCGCCGTATGATTGAAGACCTAGCACTCACGTATCTGCATGTCTTCACCTTTTCCGCGCGCCCTGGAACGCCAGCGGCCGCTATGCAAAACCAGGTTCCGGTTTCAGTCGCAAGGGAACGGAACCGAATTCTGCGTGAACTGGTTGCGGAGAAGAAGCGCAAGTTTATGGATTCGTTCGTTGGACAGAGATTGGAAGCCATCACTCTGAATGTCAGAAGCGCACCGTCCGATGAAAGATCCGAGGCGCCATGGACCGATACGCTGACTGACAATTATCTGAAGCTGCGGCTACAGGGAAGGCATGAACCTAATCACTGGATGAGCGTGAACGTCCTGCACGCCGCTGAAGGACAGTTAGTCGGAACCTCCGATCCCTCCTACAGGTGCTAGAAAATCTTGCTTTCCATCGCTCGTCAAAACAGTCCGATACTTATGCAAACCAGAGGCTTCCGACATAGGAACGGCACCGCCCCGAAGGGCACGGCTCGCGGAGACACGGCTCGGGAGGGCACGCCTTTCAGTCGTGCCGTTAGGTCGTCAAAAAGAATCTTTACGGCACGGCTGAAAGCCGTGCTCCACCGGCACTCAGCTACGCTTCGGCGCGTGGTTCCCCCCACCCTTCGAAAGGCGCGAAGGGTGGGGCAGCCGGGCATCGTCCGCAGCTGGAGGGGGACGACCCTCGCGATAATCTCCGCCATCTCCTTGCTCACCGCGACGAGTTTCGCGCAGGCCCCGACGGCCTCGAATTCATCGGCTCCTGCGCCCGGATATCTCGACCCTTTACCTCAGGACAGTGGCGCCGCCGGCCTGACGCAAGCGCTTCGCCGTTTGCAAACTACCGGACGTCTGATGCAAGTGGTCGCGCATCCCGATGATGAAGATGGCGGCATGCTCACTTTGGAAGCGCGCGGCAAAGGCATGCAAACGCTCCTGATGACGTTGACTCGCGGAGAAGGCGGGCAAAATAAGCTCGGCAGCAGCCTGTTCGACGTGTTGGGAGTCCTGCGCACGCTGGAGCTGCTGGCATCGGACCGCTATTACGGGGTCGAGCAGAGGTTCAGTCGGGTTGCCGACTTCGGATATTCAAAAACCGCCGACGAAACTTTCCAGAAATGGGGCGGCCACGATGTCGCTCTCGCCGACATCGTGCGAGTAATTCGGGAGTTCCGTCCTGATGTCCTGGTCGCGCGCTTCTCCGGGACTGAGAACGATGGCCACGGACATCATCAGGCGTCGGCGATTCTGACGCGTGAGGCATTTCGCGCTGCAGCCGATCCCAATCGTTTTCCGGAGCAGATAAAGCAGGGCTTGCAACCCTGGCAGGCGAAAAAGCTCTATATCGGAAATGTCTGCGGCTTTGGAGCAATGACGTGTCCTGCTGAGAACTACACAGTCAAACTGAACACCGGACAAGTGGACCCTGCGCTTGGAATGTCCTATGTGCAGTTTGCCATGGAAGGCTTGCGGCACCAGCTTTCGCAAGGAGCAGGCGCATGGTCAGTGGACCCAGGCGACCGGTTTACGTTTTACAAATTGGTGGATTCCGTTCTGCCGAAGACAACGGATGAAGATGGGCATGAGAAAGATTTCTTCGATGGGATTGATAAGAGCTTGCCGGGACTGGCTGCAGGATTGGGAGATCAAGAAAAGGACGTGCCCTGGTTACGGCGAGAACTGGCAAACATCGCGAAAGAGGAATCCGGAGATGTTGGCCCTCTCTCCAATGCCGCAAGACAGCTGGATTCTGTAGTCGATCGCTTAGAAAAGGACGAAATTGCTGCGGAGACGAAGACGTCCGTATTGGCACGGATTTCTGCTAACAAAGATCAGGCGTTGCAAGCTCTTAACCTGTCGCTCGACCTGAGTCTGTCAGCAACCGTAACTCCGCCGGGAGAACCTGCCGCGTCGTTGCCAGCCGAAGCAGATGCACTAACCGCCGTTGCGGCAGGCCAGAAGTTTCAAGTCGTCGCCAAGCTGCACAATGGTTCGAAAAAGTATTATCTGTCCGTGCGAAACGTGAACCTCCCGTCTGCGGAGAGCTGGGTCAAGCGAGTGCACGCCGAGCAGATGACTATTGATCCGGGCGAAGATTACTATGCCAACTTCCTGGTCCAAGTACCGGAGGATGCTCCTTCCACACGTCCCTATTGGTACCGTGACGATCCTGAGCGCGACCCCATAAACAAGGTCGATGAGGCATATGAAACATTGGCCTTTCCGCCTTCACCACTCCACTTGACGTTGGAATACGAAATTGCTGATCACAAGGGACTGCACTCGCCCGCCCCGGATATCCTCCGAAGGAAACGGAGTGAGGAGTTTCCACAGGGAACCATAACTGCTGAGATTCAAGTGCCGTTTCAAGATAAGCGAGGAAGTGAGCGCCGGTCTTCGTTGTCCATAACGCCTGCTCTTTCTGTCGCGCTGGAACCCGGCGAACAGATCATTCCAGTCAGCGACGGGAAGACTACCAACGTGAAGGTGGGCGTGAGTTCGAAAGCTACGGGCACGCCGGGCGGAACGTTGCATCTTCAACTTCCCGAGGGATGGCGCGCGGAGCCAGAAAACATTAAAGTCAGTCTGCGACAGCGGAGCGACAACCAGGATTTCGACTTCAAGGTCTTTCCCGCGAATTTGAAAGAAAGGCGTGCAGAGATTCGAGCGGTTCTCGACGCGGGAACGAAATATTCCGAAGGCTACACCCTCGTCACCCGCGAAGACCTGGGCTCCTTCTACTACTATCAGCCCGCGGTTCAGCACGTCAGCATCGTTGATGTGAAAGTCCCGAAAGCACTCAAAGTTGGCTACATCATGGGTGCAGGAGATGAGATTGCCACCGTGCTTCAGCAGATTGGGATGAACGTTACGCTTATTCCTGCGGAAAAGCTTGCGACCGAAGACCTTGCGCAGTTCGGAAGCATCGTCCTCGGTGTCCGTACATATGACACGCAGAAGGATGTAGTTGCGAACAATCGGAAGCTTCTGGATTTTGTTTCGAATGGCGGGACTCTTGTGGTGCAGAACAACAACAGTGTCTCTGATTTCAACAATGGGAAATTCAGTCCATACCCTGCGCAACTCAGCCGCGCACGTGTCTCAGTAGAAGAGGGGCCGGTGCAGATTCTGGCGCCGGAAAATCCCATTTTTCACTATCCCAATGAAATCTCGCAGAAAGATTTTGACGGTTGGGTGCAAGAGCGCGGACTTTACTTCATGAGCAGTTGGGACGATCATTTCACGCCGCTGCTCTCGTGCCATGATCCGAACGAGCCGGACCAGAAGGGTGGCTTGCTGGTCGCAAAGTACGGCAAAGGGACCTACATCTACACGGGATATGCGTTCTTTCGGCAATTACCCGCGGGAGTTCCGGGGGCGATTCGGCTGTTTGTGAACTTGGTGAGTGCGGGGAATGCAGCTTCTAGCCGCTAGCTGCTAGCCATAAGTAAATAACCACTGTCATTCCGGAGCCTTCCAGGCGTGAGGAATCTACTTCTGGCTCGCGCCGAGTACAGTGTACGCACAGAGAGAACAGCAGGTTCCTCACCGCTGAAGCGGTTCGGAATGACAGTTTCAGAAGGCTAGAGGCTAGTAGCTAGTCGCTAGAAGCCGGTAGCTGAAACGGATGCAACCTACACTCCAATCCGCCCCAAAACTCATCCGGGGCATCGGCCTGGGCACTGCCACCGCTCTGAACATGATTGACATGATCGGCGTCGGTCCGTTCATCACAATGCCTCTGGTGGTCGCGGCAATGGGAGGCCCACAAGCACTGCTAGGCTGGATCGTGGGCGCACTCCTTGCGATTTGTGACGGCCTGGTCTGGGCAGAACTGGGAGCGGCGATGCCTGGCTCTGGTGGATCGTATGTCTATCTGCGTGAAATCTACGGCCCGCAACGCCTTGGCAAACTGGTTTCATTTCTCTTCATCTGGCAACTCTCATTCAGCGCGCCCCTCTCGATTGCGTCCGGCGCTCTCGGCTTTGCCAAGTACACTGCGTACCTATTGCCGAGTCTGGAAACGCAGTATGCAGCGCGTATATGGAGTCTGCAAGTACCACTGCTCGGGACACTGCAAGTAGGTTGGGTTATCGCGGGAACAACGTTCCTCGCGATAGCAATTGTTATCATTGCAGCCCTGCTGCTCTACCGTCGGATCACACAGATCGGCCTAATTTCAAAGTTTCTGTGGGTCATAGTAATGGGCACAATTGGCTGGATCATTTTCGCGGGACTCACTCATTTCGATCGTGGGCGCGCGTTCACCTTGCCGCCAGGTGCCTTCTCGCTCGATAGGAACTTCGTTCTCGGGCTTGGCTCGGCCATGCTGATTGCAACCTATGATTACTGGGGCGCATACAACGTCTGTTTTCTTGGAGGTGAACTGAAAGAACCCGGGAAAACCATTCCTCGCGCCGTGTTGCTATCCATTCTGCTCGTTGCTGGTCTATATCTCTTGATGAACTTGAGCGTCCTAGGTGTGGTTGATTGGCACGAGGTGATGGCCGCCGCACAATCGAACAATAAGCTGTACGTATTTTCGACGTTCATGCAGCGTATATACGGGCCTTGGGCCGCGAACCTGGTGACTGCGTTGATCATGTTGACGGCGTTTGCTTCCGTATTCTCGTTGGTGCTGGGTTATTCCCGCGTCCCTTACGCGGCTGCCCTCGACGGAAACTACTTCAAAGTATTCGCGCGCGTGCACCCCGTTCACCATTTTCCCCACGTGTCGCTACTCGCGCTTGCCGGCGCGGGCGTGCTGTTTTGCTTTTTCCCATTGGCCGACGTAATCTCGGCGCTGGTGGTCATTCGTATTCTGCTGCAATTCATTGTTCAAGCCGTCGGACTCATCGTTCTGCGCATTCGCCGGCCAGAACTTCCGCGCCCGTTCCGTATGTGGCTCTACCCAATTCCTGCAGTCCTGGCAATCGTTGGATTTTGTTACATCCTGATCGCACGTCACAATTTTCTTAAGGAAATTCGTTACGCTGCGGTGATTCTGATCGCCGGGCTGATCCTTTATATGGCGCGCGCCCGGCGCAACCGGGAGTGGCCCTTCGGGGGACCGCTTCTCTCTCCCGCTGAAATTCAGGCAAGCTGATGGCCGACTCGCTCAACTCCGCAGTCCCTATGCGCGCCCGGACCAACGGCACCGCCTGGGACCCGTTGCGGGAGCCGCTGTTCCGCTCGCTTTGGTTTGCGGCGGTAATTTCGTACACCGGCACCTGGATGCAAAACGTGGGGGCGGGCTGGTTGATGACCCAGCTCACTCTGTCTCCATTCATGGTGGGATTGGTTCAGGCGGCGACCACGCTGCCTGTGTTTTTCGTAATCCTTCCGGCGGGCGCGTTGGCGGACATGGTGGACCGCCGCCGCCTACTCCTCATTACGCAAGGTTGGATGGTAGTAGCGGCTAGCCTGCTCGGGATTTTCACATTGCTCGGATTGGTTACACCGTGGTTGTTGTTGCTCTTCACATTCCTGCTGGGACTTGGGGCGGTGATGAATGATCCTGCCTGGCAGGCCATCACGCCTGAGATTGTTTGCCGCGAGAATCATGCCCCGGCCGTTGCCCTGAACTCCGTGGGATTCAATGTCGCCCGAGCGATTGGCCCGGCCCTCGGTGGATTGGTGATCGCCGCGACCAGCTCGGGCGTCGCGTTTCTGCTGAATGCCGCTTCTTTTTTTGGAGTCATCATTTTTCTATATCGCTGGAAGCGGCCAAGTTTTGAACATGCTGGGACGGCAAGAATGGTCGAGTCCCTGCGCGCCGGATTTCGTTACGTACGCTCAACTCACCTGGTGCATTGTGTCCTGATCCGTACGGGAGCATTCAGTGTTGGCGCAAGTTCTTTGCTCGCGCTGCTGCCGATCATCGCCCGTCATTGCCAATACGGGGCCACCGGATACGGATTGCTTCTCGGCTCCTTTGGTTTGGGGGCTCTGGCAGGCGCGGCATTGCTTCCGCGGCTACGCACGAGCCTATCCGTGGATGGAGTGGTTGCAGCAGCCATTGTTCTGTTCGCGATGATGACTTTTTCCGTTGGCCGCGTGCATGCCCTTCCCTGGCTAACGCTGGTGCTATTTGCGAGCGGCACGGCATGGATCGGTATTCTCGCTTGCCTGAATGTTGCCGCCCAAACCATGGCGCCGCCGGGGATGCGCGCTCGTGCTCTCTCCATGTACTTGCTGGTGCTGCAGGGTGGCATGGCGTTGGGTAGCGCCGCCTGGGGCGCTCTAGCGACAAAGGTTGGCGTCCCGACTACAATGCTCTGTTCATCTGTAGTGTTGCTTTTGGGTTTGGGTACAATGCGGCGTTACAGGCTCACAGCAAGAGAGTTACAATTGGCACCCGCTGTAGTACGAGACTAATGGGGCTGGGAAAATTCGATTCAGGAGAAGCGTAATGCGTAATGCGAAGTTGGGGTTTGCGGTCGTGCTTGTAATTTGCTGTTCTGTATTTGCGTCGGGGCAGATGCAATCCTCTGCGCCTGCAAAGAGCACGGGGGAGGCGCTCAATAAAACTTTGAGCATCGCGGAGGGTGAATTCACTTCCGCAGCAGATGCCATGCCCGAAGATAAGTTTTCCTTTGCACCCACCGGCAGCGGCGACTTCAAAGGCGTTCGCACTTTCGCCCAGCAGGTCAAACACGTGGCTGCGGTCAATTATGTATTCGGCTCTTCGATATTGGAGGAGAAGCCGCCGGTTGACACTGGCGGAGAAAGCGGGCCGGACGCCATTAAGAGCAAGGCGGAGATCATGAAGTTTCTAAGTGACTCCTTCGCTTATCTGCACAAAGCTATGGCGTCGGTGACAGAAAAGAATCAGCTGGATCAAGTATCACTATTCGGTGAGATGAAAATGGCGCGCCTGAGCGTGGGAGCGTTCGCTGTCGCACATCCCATGGATCATTACGGGCAGATGGTTGAATATTTACGGATGAATTCCATTATTCCACCCGCTAGCCGGCCACAAAATAAGTAAGAGCTTGCCACGAATTCGCGCGGATCAAGGTCTTAGATTTGCTTGGATCCGTGAATATCCGTGCAATCCGTGGCTGGTTTTGTTTTCCACCCGCAACCTGAGTACCAACTTTTTCGCATGCACCCCTTGCGAAGTTGCGGGATTTTGCCTAGCATCCGGAATGTAAGCCGGCCTGCAAGGTTGGTGATGACGGTAACCGATTTTTGAACCAATGCTTGAATGAACGGGGCCTAACTCGAATTTGATCCGGTGTGCCATGCTCCGCCATGCGGAGAGGCCTAAAGGGTCTCGGAGGGTCCCAACGTCTACCGACGGTTCATTCTCGGCCCGCCACACGGCCCCAGTGGGTCGGCTTCTCTCTTTCTGCTAGACTACTGCTTCCGCTGTGTGCATGCATCTAATTGACTAGTGTTTCCTAGACTTTTTCAAATCGGCAATTTTGGCGTTCCTACCTACGGAGTACTGGTCGCTCTGGGGGTTCTGGTTGGCCTCTGGATCAGCGTCCGCAATTCCGCGAAACAAGGGATTAAACCTGAGAACGCATGGGATTTTGGGATTGCGATTGTTCTCGCGGGAATTATTGGCGCCAAGATCCTCTACATTATTGTTGACTGGCACAACTACATGCAGAATCCGCGGGAGATTTTCAGCCTGGCGACATTGCAGGCTGGCGGCGTGTTTTCCGGGGGTTTGATTGCCGCTTTTGTCGTGGCTGCTTGGTTCCTGCGCAAACACCAGATGCCAGCGCTAGCGACCTGCGATGCGTTTGCGCCTGGATTAGCCATGGGACACGCGATTGGACGGTTGGGCTGCTTTGCCGCTGGGTGCTGCTATGGAAAACCGACTCATCATTTCTGGGGGGTAGCGTTCACCAATCCTCTTGCAAGCCAACTAGTCGGGACGCCTTTGAACGAGGCTCTGGAGCCAACGCAATTATTCGAGTCCGCCGTGGAGTTGAGCATCTTTCTTTTTCTCACCTGGATGTTCAAGCGCAAGAAGTTCGATGGACAAATTTTTGGGGCGTATTTGTTTCTTTATGGAATCGCGCGGTTCTTCCTTGAGTTTCTTCGCGACGACCCCGGGCGCGGATCAGTGTTCGGCGGCGCCATGAGCGGAACGCAATTGATAGCAATCGGGCTGGTCTTAACCGGCGGCTTCATCTGGTATCTGAGGCCGGTGACTAAAGTCGCCATGACAGCAACCGCTCACTAATGTGAAATCTGGGATAATGTAGCCCCAGACGCCCTCGTCTGGGGTGGGCAGTTGGGGGCATCCTTCGACTTCGCTCAGGACAGGCCCTGCCGCACACGGAAATCTTGGGACATCTGGATCAACAAAGCATCTTTGTCGCTGTCGAGCATGCCGGCAGACGGCTCGATCAGTTTCTGGCCAGGCAGCTTCCTGAGACCAGCCGCGTGCGCGTTCAACAACTCATCTCCCAGAAGAAAGTTCTGGTTGACGGAAATCCGGCCAAACCTTCGCTTCTTCTGCGCGGAGGCGAGATGATCGAAGTGGTGGGGGAAATAGAGCGGCCTGCGCTGCGCGCCCTAGCCGAAGAAATTCCTCTCGAAATTGTGTACGAAGATGACGATCTCGCAGTCGTGAATAAGTCAGCGGGAATGATGGTGCACGCCGGCGCTGGCGCGACCGAAGACGAACGCAATCGCGGAACCTTAGTCAATGCATTGCTGCATCGATTCGGCAGCCTTTCCGGGGTTGGGGGCGAGCTGCGGCCGGGCATTGTTCATCGCCTGGACAAACTAACAAGCGGCCTGATCGTGGTCGCGAAAAACGACATGGCGCATCGCAAACTGGCCACTGAATTTTCCGGCCGGCGCGTGAAGAAAACTTATCTGGCACTTGTCCAGGGATGGCTGAAAAGTGATCGTGGCACAATCGCCAGCGCAATCAGCCGGGACGCGGTACGCCGAACTCGCATGACCACGCGCCGAAGTGGCGGCCGCGAAGCCGTGACCCACTTCACTGTGCAAAACCGAATCGCCTCAGATTACGGCAAGTTCACCCTTCTCAGGCTGAATATCGAGACCGGTCGTACTCATCAAATCCGTGTTCATATGGCTTCCCTGGGACATCCCGTGGTCGGGGACACGCTCTACGGGGCAGCACGTGAGATTCGCGGCAAGGTAGGCGGGAATGTTTCGTTATCACGCAATTTCTTGCACGCAGCGGAAATGCAGTTTGCCCACCCGCGCACCGGCAAAGCGCTTAGCTTCACTTGTCCTATTCCGGAACAGTTGAGCGAATTTTTGCTGACGCTGGAAGCAAATCCAACGCCCAAGAAGCGGCTATAATAGCTGCAATGCATCGCTCCCTGGGCATTCGTCCGGTCCTGCTTCTGGCTTGTCTCCTTGCGCTCGCCGGGATGGGAGCAACGCAAAATACGAATGATCTCCCCTCTGCGCCCTCGGCAGCTGTCCAGCAACACACCGCCCCGGCGAAACGTTCGGTTGCTCCCCCTACAGAAACGCAAGCACCTGCGGCAAGCCCAAGTGCGCCAGGCGATGCAAAATCAGGAACGCAGCAGGACGATTCAGCAAAGACCAGTGGCGATGTGGCTGCCCCAGGAAGACTGGAAACTCCTGATCAAGGCCGCCCAACTATTACTCGCACGGTAAATGAGGTCAGCGTCGTCTTCACCGTGACCGACAAGCACAACCACTATGTTAGAGACTTGGCCAAGAACGATTTCAAAGTAATAGACGATACCAAGCCGGTCGAGGACATACGCAGCTTTCGCCGCGAGACTGATCTGCCTTTGCAAGTGGGGCTTCTCATTGATGCCAGCAATTCGATTCGCGACCGTTTCAAGTTCGAGCAGGAATCTGCAATCGAGTTCTTGAACCAAACCATCCGGCCACGCTACGACCAGGCGTTCGTCGTTGGTTTCGATACTGAAGCGGAAGTCACGCAGGATTTCACCGACAGCACTGAAGCTTTGTCGCGCGGTGTGCGAGCGCTTCGGCCGGGAGGCGGGACCGCGCTGTTTGATGCCCTCTATAAATCGTGCCGCGAAAAACTGCTCAAGTCGGCTCAGACCGGCGCGGTCCGGCGGGCCATCGTTTTGGTCAGCGATGGTGAGGACGACGCCAGTCACGTAAGCCGCGAAGAGGCCATCGAAATGGCGCTGCGGGCGAATACGATCGTTTATACGATCAGCACGAATTTCCCGGGCGGGGGCAACGGAGATAAGGTCCTACAACGCATTGCCGATGCTACAGGAGGGCGCTCGTTCCAGCCCTTTCAGCTTTCGGATGTCGCCAACGCGTTCGGTCAGATTCAGGATGATCTGCGCAGCCAGTATGCTCTTTCGTATCGTCCACCTGACTTCCAGCACGACGGACGGTACCGCACGATTGAAGTCCTGGCCCAGGGCCGCAAGGGATTGCGGATCAGGAGTAGGCATGGTTATTACGCGCCAGCAGAGTGAGAGAACGGGTCGTGGGTCGTTCGTCGTTGGCCCTTGGCGATTACATACAAGTTGCTGGGCGCGCTCAAGGTTCCGAGGGGGACTTTAGTTGTCCCAGTGAGCCGGAGCTAGTGCGCAATGTCTTTGGCCAACGACGAACGACCAACGACGGTTCCATGTTTGACGCTTGCATTGCACCATCTTTACACTCAACTTGAAAAGTTCGAGGTAGCCAGTGAGTCCAACTGAGACCAGCCCGACCGAAACCGGCCGGATCGAGACAACGACCAGCACAAAGCGTGAGATCGAGATTCAAATACCCTCTGAAGAGGTGTCCCGCGAAACCGACGCGCGGATTCAGAAATATCAGAAACTGGCCAGAATTCCGGGGTTCCGGCAAGGTCACGCGCCCCCGTCGATTATTCGCCAGCGCTTTTCGCAGGACATTCAGAACGACGTAATCGACGCTCTTGTGCCAAAGTATTTCCGCAAAGAAACCGACCGCCTGGGTTTAATCCCAATCTCGCAACCCCGTGTCAGCGACTTGCACGCCCACGCAGGCGAAGCGATGCACTTCAAGGCCAGTTTCGAAGTGATGCCCGAGATCAAGGTTGAAGGATACAAAGAATTGCGCGCCGAGCATCCGGAGATTTCCGTCACTGACGAGGAAGTGGAGCAGTCTCTCAAAGGCCTGCAGGAACAGAAGGCAGCATTCTCTCCGGTAGAAGGTCGTGCCATTGCCGACGGCGACTACGCTCAAGCATCGCTGGATGGCACGCCTAAGCAAGATGAAGCTGGCACAAAGCCTGTACATATGGACGATGTGCTGGTCGAAATCGGTGGCAAGAACACGATGCCGGAATTCACCCAGAACCTGCGTGGCGTCACCGCGGGTGAAGAGCGCACCTTCGATGTGGTCTATCCCGAAGATTTTTCAGACGAGAGGTTAAAGGGCAAAACGTTCACCTATCGAGTCAAGGTACAGGCGATTAAGCAGAAGACTCTTCCCGAACTGAATGATGATTTCGCCAAAGAACTCGGCGAATTTTCGACTTTGGAAGATGTTCGCCAGCGGATCCGCGAAGGCATGGAGCATGAACGGCGGCACGAAGCAGAGCGCGCGGCGAAAGACAAGTTGCTGGCTGAACTAATCCGACGCAATGAATTCGAAGTGCCCGAAGCACTGGTCGAGCGGCAAATCGACGTCCGGCTGGAGCGCGGGTTGCGGGCCTTAGCGGCGCAAGGCCTGAAGGCCGAGGACATGAAGAAAATGGATCTGCCGCGACTGCGGGCAGGGCAGCGCGATCAGGCTTTAGGGGAAGTGAAGGCCGCTTTGTTGCTGGATAAGATCGCCGACGAGGAGAAAATTGAAGTCGGCGATGACGAAATTGACCGCGAGATTGAAGCTCTGGCGACACAGACGAATCAGGCGCCTGATGCGATCCGCGCTCGTTTGACACGTGATGGAGCGCTGGATAGAATCCGGAACAGGATCCGCAACGAAAAGGCCCTCGATTTTCTGTACCGTCAATCCGCTTAGGCGGAGCTTTCCAATCCCCCCAGAATCCCGGATTTTCCGGGCAGGAGTGTGAGAAGTGAGTGAGAAAGATGCACGCATGATGCTGGTGCCCATGGTCATTGAGCAGACCGGCCGGGGTGAACGGGCATACGACATTTACTCGCGCCTGTTGCGGGACAACATCATTTTTATCGGCACGCCGATAGACGACAACGTCGACAAACTGGTCATAGACCAAATGCTCTTCCTGGCGCAGGAGGACCCGGAAAAGGACATCCAACTCTATATAAATTCTCCCGGCGGCTCGATTACTTCCGGAATGGCGATCTACGACACAATGCAGTACGTCAAGAACGATGTGACTACAATTTGCATTGGTCAAGCGGCCAGCATGGCAGCAACCCTGCTGGCGGCGGGCGAACCGAAGAAGAGATTAGCTTTGCCTAATTCGCGGATTCTAATTCATCAACCGCATATGGGCGGGCTGTCTGGCCAAGCGACCGATATTGACATTCACGCACGGGAAATCCTCCGGATGCGCGACATTACGAACCAGCTGCTCTCGAAACACAGTGGACAGAAGTTAGACAAAGTCGAGAAAGACGTAGAACGCGACTTTATTATGAATGCGCAGCAGGCGAAGGAATACGGAATCATTGACGATATCATCTACAAGACCCGATAGGTTGTATGATCGGCCTTCGCCGGTCAGCTTTCCGGAAGTCTCGGCGCAAATACTCTCGCTGGCCGG
>Ga0137379_10002893_pt1 | contig 15992 bp, 18 predicted proteins | sample SagtaG_18_FD_104812 | JGI IMG/M metagenome (GOLD analysis project Ga0137379, IMG submission 104812) | Vadose zone soil microbial communities from Sagehorn Ranch, Mendocino, California, USA - Sage2_L_80_16 metaG | ecosystem: Environmental > Terrestrial > Soil > Vadose zone | place: USA...
CAAGACAGCCGTCGTGCAGCGCATCGCGGATCTCACGGTTGATCGAGACGGAGCAGCCACTGGAACGGTTCGCTACGTGATGTCCGGCCCCGACGCCCTACACTGGCGTCAGCTTGCGCTTGAAAACGATCAGGACGAGGTCAAGAAGCAATTCAATGAAGCCACGCAAAACGATTTCCCCGACGGCGTACGAGGCGAATTCGACCACTTCCTCGCCCTCGACGACCCCACCGCCAACCTCATCGCGTTCGTAAAAGTCTCCGGCAACATTGGCGCCGCTACAGGCAAGCACTTCTTCCTTCCCGGCCTCTTTTTCCAAGCTCGCGCCAAGCATCCCTTCGTAGCGCAGGACAAACGTGCAACTCCCATTGATGTGCACTACGCCAAGACACAAGAAGATGATGTCAGCTACCATCTGCCGCCTGGCTTCACGATCGAGAGTGCACCCCAGCCCACCAATGCGTCTTGGCCCAATCACGCCGTTCTGAAAATTGTCTTCAACTCCACACCGGACGGCGCGAATGTGGTGCGTACCCTCGCGTATAACTTCGCTCTGCTGGGGCCTACGGACTACCCAGGCCTTCATGACTTCTACCAGAAGGTTGCGACGGCCGATCAGCAGCAGCTTGTGCTCACGCGCGCCGCGATTGCCAAAGGAAACTAGACATGAGAATTAGGCTCACGCCCAACGCTCGCCACGCGAAGATTCTGGTTGCCGCTCTCCTCGTTTGTGTTTGTGAGCCGGGCTTGGCCGGCATTTTCGGAAAATCTCAGGCTGTGCCTCAATGGGGACTAGACGCCCAAAAAACGCATACGCCCGATTATGTGAAAGACGCAGCTGCCGTCATTCTTTACGACGAATATATTGAGACGATCGATGGGCAGGGCCGGGCCGTCGAGCGTGAGCGCGAAGCCATCCGCGTGCTCAAGCCTCAGGGCCGTCACAATACCTGCGAGGTTTCTTACGACGTCGATGAAAAGGTCAACTACTTTCGCGTGTGGACGATCGCCGCGGATGAAAAGCAATACATGGCGCAGGACACAGATTTCACTGAAGAAGGCGACACCGACATTCCCATCATGCTGTCGACGCACAAGACCCGAATCGCCCATCCCCCGGCCGTGGACGTTGGCGCCACCGTCATCTGCGAATCTGAAGAAGTCATGAAACCCTACTTCCAGGAGAAGCTCTGGCAGATTCAAAATGGCATTCCCGTTGTTTTCCAGGCCCTCGAGGTCGATCTTCCCACGGGCCGCGCGCACACCCAGGCATGGCACAGCTTCAAAGCTGTCCCGGCTGTCGAAGTTACTCCGAATCACTGGCGTTGGGAAATCAAGGACATGCCGGCGCTCATTCTGCGTGACGTTCCCGCGAGCCCGGAGTGGGTCGCTCTAGCCGCGCGCATGTCGGTGCAATGGGGCGACGCAGCAATTGAGGGGACCGATAATCAGTGGCGTGCCCTGGGCCAATGGTTCACCACCCTCGAGGCGGGCCGGACCGATCCGTCGCCTGAGATAACAGCCCGAGTGCAGACGCTGATTGCGGGCGCTCCCGACTTCTATGCCAAATTGGTTCGCATCACCGACTCCATACAGAAGGACATTCGCTACTTCATCGTGGAGCGAGGAATTGGCGGACACCAGGCCAACCACGCCGCCGATATCTTTCGCAACCGCTACGGCGATTGCAAGGACAAAACGACGCTGCTTATCTCGATGCTTCAGGTGGCCGGAATCAGGGCGTATTATCTACCCGTCGATTCGCGCCGCGGCTTTGTGGATCCCGATGATCCCTCCATGTTTGGCGATCACATGATCACCGCAATCGAGATACCGCCGGATGTTCAGGACCCGCGGTTGATGGCGATTGTGAAAGGGAAAGACGGCAAGCGCTACCTGATCTTCGATCCGACCGATGAGCGTACTCCTGTCGGGAATCTTCGCTCAGTTCTGCAGGGCAGCTACGGAACGCTGGCTGCCGGAGCCGCGAGCCAGATCATTCCGCTGCCGGTGTTGGCACCGGAGGCGAACGGCACGGAGCGCAAGGGGCAGTTCACACTTGCGCCCGATGGCGGGTTGACCGGCTTGGTCGACACAACTCACACTGGCCCGGAAGGCGCCGAGCTACGCATCCTTCTCAAGTATTCCGATGAGAAGGAGCGCCGCGAGTCGCTGGAAACCGAGATAGCGCACGATGTTCCCGGGGTGGTGCTGAACTCGTTCCAATTCGTCCAGCCTTCCGCTCTCGACAAGCCCATTGAGGTCCACTACAAACTCACCGTGCCGCAATACGCCCATCAGGCCGGTCCGCTTCTACTGGTTCGCCCGCGGGTTGTCGGGTCTCACGTGGTTGCGTTTGACGACAAGCTACGCACTGTTCCGATCGACTTGAGCGCCACCGGACACTGGCGGGACAGCTTCGACATCACTCTGCCAACGGGGTACGTGGTCGATGAAACTCCTGACGCTGTCAGCGTGGATCTCGATTTTGCCAGCTACCACTCCGCAGTCACGGCGAAGGAGAATCATCTGCACTATGAGCGTGACTACATCGTCCGCCAGGTGCAGATCCCGGCGGAGAAAGCCGCGGAATTCCGCAAGCTTGAGAGCGCCATCCTTAGCGACGAGAAGGGCACGGCGGTGCTGAAAAAGCAGTAGCCAGTCCAGTCCCGGGTTGGATTGTGTGCTCTGAATCTGGGTCGGGGTGTTGATTTTGCTTCACTTCGAGTCGAAGGACTGGCCTATACTGCCTCTAAGGAGTCATCCCCAGATGTTTTGCGGGCTTCTCCTGGATTTTTATGGCAACGCATCCGTCCCCGAAGCGCGCCGCTGAATCGCCGACGATCCCTGACCGTCTCTATTTCAAGATCGGCGATGTCGCCCGTATCTGCAAAGTCGAGACGTACGTGCTGCGTTTCTGGGAATCGCAGTTTCCCCAGCTAAAGCCGAATAAGAGCGGTAGCGGTCAGCGGCTTTATCGCCGACGCGATGTTGAGATGGCCCTGGAGATCAAGCGCCTGGTCTACGGTGAGGGCTACACGCTGGTGGGGGCGCGTCACGCGCTGGGGCAGTCGCGCCGTTCAGAACCGGAGTCTGGTCAACCGGTGACCGAGAAGGAATCTGGAAGGAAGCGCGACAAGGTTGCGGCCACCATTGGACACGCTCGCGCCGAATTGCGGGAGATTGCCAACCTGCTCTCCGCGCCGCTCACGCCGGGGCCACGGCGGCGGCCGCGTGTGTCTCATTTGCCGGCTTCCACCGGATCGTTATTCGACTCCTAGGATTTAATGCACAGGCGATGATCAGCAATAGGTGAGAAATCGGCCTTTCTCAATCGGAATGTTGGTGGCGAGCGCGGTGCATCACGAGCACAGATCCTTGGCATCACGAGCACAGTTCTTTGGCGGTTGAAGAGCAGTTCAACCTTGCGAGGCCACTGGTCGTCTGTGCGATCAGGGGATAAGCTTCGGAATGCCCGTCTTATCGCGGTCATTTAAAGCAGGCGTTGGGCAACGCGATCGTGAAGTATGTCAGGACAAGGACGAGTTATCGGAATTTAGTGTTCGGCCCTAGCAGACGATTTTAGAACTTCTTTGCTCGGCGCGGCGTGAGATGGTGCCCGCCCACCCTTCGCAAAGTGCGCGAAGGATGGGGCACCCTCAGTCTTGTGGGGACTCAAAGGGTGCGCCACCCGCCAACGACCAAAAGGAGCGGTGTGACAGGTTTGTGATTTCTCCGGTGATGTATTGAGCGGTGTATTCTCCTCGGAAAGGGTGTACTCGGTCGGCTAGTGATGCTCGGCGGCCCGTCTGTGCGAAGGGTTAATCGCAGTACGACCACAACGCGATTGTAAGAACCCTCCCCAACATGAGCAGAAGAGGCAAGAATGTCCGACGAAACGAAGGACCCGAACACCATGACGGTTGCCGAAGCCTACAGGCTTAAGCACCAGTTAGGCCAGAGCATTACATGGGGCAACTCCGGTCTCAACGCCCTGCAAATTCAAGAACTGACCAAACTCACCAGAGGCGACTACGCACGTATCCGTGCTGACTACCGTAAATGGAACGTCCATATGGGCTCGACCATCGCTCTGGTCATCCTGACTCTCGCTTGTGTGGTCACCAATATCTACTTCAGCAACACATGGATAAAGATTGTTGCGATGGGGCTAGGCATAGGGTTCTTCTACCGACTGTCGAAGCGAGATGGACACGCCGAAGGCTACATTGAGGGCTACGAGGCCGGACACGACGCTGCCATTTACAAGGCTCTCGATATCAAGCCGGAAGACCTTAGCGAGATGCAAGAGTTCGCCACCCAGATGCAGATTGACGAGATGGTTGTGGGGAGGATGAACGAGCGGGAGAAGACCGAATGAGCACCATTCCGACCATCCTGAGATGTATCGCTCTGGCGATATTTCCGGTGGTGCCGGATGCAACGTAACTATGCTGAGGATTTCAAAGTCACATGGGAGACGTGCCTGAATCCCTCGCTTCAGCCTCCATCTTTGCAAGAGACTCGGGTGACCATACTAATGCCCAATCGCGACAACGGTTTTGAATTGCTTCCTCCAGACCGGGGACTTTGAATCTTTCCTTCTGAACCTCTAACGCCAAAAGTAAACAATTATGGCCTGTCATGAGTGCTTCGTCCGCTTCCTTTGGTTGCGACTCTCGCCGGAAGCCCATCTGACCGTCCCCCATTTCGAGGCGTTCGGTCATTGCCCGGAGCGTGGAATGAGCATGTCGCAGCGGCACGTAGTAGCCGGGGACGACGACCGAACCGATGACACCCGCCCTCTTTGCCATGGATACGAAGTCCAGTTTGCTCCATGTGGGACCAACACGCTGCTCACTGCATTCCTTCGACTTGCATGACTTTACCAAGAACTTGTCTTTGACCTCTGCATAATCCCGCTCCGTAGCAGCCACAGTTTCACGAGACAACGCGCCCTCACCGAATGTGTCAATGATTTGCTTTATCAGCTTGTGCTGCTGTACACCGTCGAATTCGAAAAATGCCTGAAGTTCGTCAGGATTGTCGTGCAGGTACTTTAGCGTGACCGTGTGCTCGTACATGGAGCGCAGTAGCTTCATGGCTCCGAAGCCGTAGCCGTTCACCGCCATCAGGAATAACTCCATAAAGTCCTCTGCGACGAGGTTTCCATAGAAGTACACGAACTTGTCTATATGGTTTGCCATCACGTGTGTGCGCGTGAACGCCATGTTGATGACCTCTTCGAGACGCGCCATCACTGCTGTCCATTGTGGGTGCCGCTGCTCAAAAGCGGTCGTTGCATCAGCGAACCCGTATATCGAGATAGGAACTTGTTGGTTTTCTTGGGGCATGGTCACCTGCGACAGTCCTGAGGTTAAGTATAAAATTTTCAGCCACTTGATACTAATTCTGTAGAAAAGGTAGCTAAAAACGTCAGCGGATTCGTATACCAAGGGTATGCAAACAGCATTTGCCTACCTTCGTGTTAGTGGCCGAGGCCCACTCAGTGGGGACGGTTTTCCACGGCAGAATCAGGCCATCAAGCAATATGCAAAGTCGAATGGCATCCATGTCGTTCGCACATTTGAAGAGCGTGGTGTTAGCGACATTGACCTGAAGAGCGAGACTCTGACTGTGCGGGTCGACAAGAACCGATTCCGTACTCGAATTCTGCCGCTAAATCTGACGGCATCATGGGCGGTCGAGCGGCTTCTCGAACGTGCCAACGAGTTGGGTGTAACACAACCGGAACACTACCTCATTCCGAGCCGAGTTTCAGGCAAGGCGTACGACCCAACACAGCCGCCGAGCCGCTGGGGTGGCGGACGGCATGGAGAACGCTCACGGCGGAGTGCGGACTGAAGGAGCTCAGGCCGCACGACCTAAGGCACCACGCGATAACGAAACTTGCGGAGTCACCCGAAGCAAGCGAACAGACAATAATGTCCATCGCAGGACACGTCCCCGTAGAAATGCTCCGCCACTACTCGCACATCAGACAAGAGGCCAAAAGAGAGGCCGTGGCCGCGCTGGACAACGACACAATTACGGCACAATTGGACAAGTGGAAGAAAAATGCCGACGATGAGAGTCGGCATAAACGACTTAAATCTAAGGGTTTAATGGTCGGGACGGGCAGATTTGAACTGCCGACCCCTCGCACCCCAAGCGAGTGCTCTACCAGGCTGAGCCTAACCATATTATGAATCAATAATTTACAAAAACTGTTTCCGAATTTTGGTACTCGCTTCGGAGACAACGCCATGGGATTTTCTGAGTTTATCCGCGAACGACAATTCCTCTCGAACGTCTCGCCATCAACGCTGGAATGGTACAAGCACAGCTTCAAATGGCTGGACACTGACACGCCAACACAAGAAGACTTGAAAGCAGCCGTGCTCAAAATGCGTGCGAAAGGTTTGCGAGCCACCGGATGCAATTCAGCCATCCGTGCAATCAACGCATACGTGCACTGGACTAACGCCGGGCCGGACGCAAAGTGTGGTCCCGCTTGCAAGCATCCAAGAATTGCACAACTGAAAGAGCCGCAAAACATCCTGCCAACCTTCACGGACAAACAAATCCGGTTGCTGGTGGATTGGAAGCCAAAGGGGAGAATCGAGCGGCGGCTCCATTTGATCCTGCTCTTCCTGTTCGACACTGGCGCGCGCATTGGCGAGATTCTCAAGCTGCGCGTCGCAGACATCAACGTTGACGATTTGCTCGTGACGCTGGATGGGAAGGGGAGCAAGCAGCGCGTGGTCCCAATCAGCTTCGAGTTGCGTAAGGCCATCCACCGCTACATTGCAGACTTCAATCGGAAGCCGGAAGCATTTCTGTTCGCAACATCGGCTGAGACGGCGCTCCACCGCCGCAACGTGCTGCGCTATGTGAAGCGGCTCTGCCTCTCGTTGGGATTCAACGCACCAGCGCGCACGCTCCACGCAACCCGGCACACATTCGCAACCGGCTATCTGCGCCGGGGCGGAAATGTCTTCTGCTTGCAGAAGGTAATGGGCCATTCTGACTTGGAAACAACGAAGCGATACGCGCACATGACCACTGCAGACCTCCAGGCCGTTCATGAGCGCGTGAGCCTGCTTTCAAAATAGCCCTTAGTGGAGGGCCGAACTTGCGATTTTCTAAAGTGATATAATCCGCGCTTACAATCGGAATCGATTTACGAGGGGCCATTGGGCGTCAACATCACGTACATGGGGACGAAGCGGGATCTTGTCTCCTTTGTCTCGTCTGCCGTTAAATGCTCGCGAGACGGAATACTTCTAGATGCGTTTTCTGGGATGTGTTCCGTAGGAGAGGAGATTGGGACCGAGAGACAGATTTGGAGTAATGACGCACAATTCTTCGCATCGGAAGTGGCACACGCGCTCTTTGTCTCTCGGGAAGCTCCGCTGAGCGCATTGTCCGCTGCTGTCATTGCATTTCCAGCCTTTCGCGACCACCAAAATGGGCTATCAACACTTCTGAAACGCCCCCTGGAACTTGAGGGAGAGTCCCAAGCATCAATAGATTTTCAACATTTTGAAGCAACCCAAAAGAAGCTAAGCTCAAGCCTGAATCGAGGGGCCGAGAGCCTCAAAGGCAAAAAGCATAGTCTCTTCTCACGCATCTATCCGAATACCTATATCGGGGTCGCACAGGCAATTGAGATCGATTCGATTGTCCAATCAATTGGAAAGGCAGTTCGCGACGGAACATTGTCCGCAGACCAGCGCCGCTGGCTTCAGATTGCATTAGGTCGGGCAATTTTGAAGTGTTCATCGACTACTGGGCACTTTGCACAGTTCCTTCGACCCAAGCATGGATCATTCCGCACCTTCCTCGCCCAACGGCGCAGAAGAATTTGGGAAGAATGGCTTGAATCGATCGAACTCCTGTGCCCTGTTGGGACTGCATCTTGGCGTATTCAAAATCGCGTGTTCAACGAGGATGCTCTGTCGCTAATACGCCGACTCCGAAGGATGCGAGTGCGTCCGAGTGTCATTTACGCTGATCCCCCATATACCGACGATCAATATTCAAGGTTCTACCATCTACTTGAAACCCTGTTGATCTATGACTATCCGCGAGTGTCTGGAAATGGCCTATATCGCCGTAATCGATTTCAGACCTCATTTTCTCTTCGCTCAAAAGTTACGTCAGCATTTCGTGACTTTGTATCGGGTGTACGCGGCGTTGGAGCAGATCTCATTCTTAGCTATCCATCTAACGGTCTGCTCCTGGAGGCCGGAAACAACCCTCTTTCGATTCTGCGCGAGTACTTCCCTCACGCGGATTGTTATATGGCGGTGCCGCACAAGCACTCGACATTAGGTGGCTCAAAGGGGCACGTGGTTGATTCCGTCACAGAATTCATCTACATGGCGAAGCAATGAACACGACTAAAAAAACGGCGCTCAAGGAACTATCGCCCGACCAGATTTTCCAAAATCCGGCCAATCCTCGGATGTTCTTTCGTCCCGAAGAATTGGATACTCTGCTCGGTTCAATCAGGCGATATGGAGTTCAAGTTCCGATTTCCGTCTATCAAGATGGAAATCGCTTCATTTTGATTGATGGGGAACGGCGCTGGCGGTGCGCGAAGAAACTAAATCTGAAACAAATGCCGGCGTTGGTTCAGGAAAAGCCCACCCCGCTCGAAAACCTGCTGTTAATGTTCAATATCCATGCCCTCCGGGAACAATGGGATTACCTCACGATCGCGAAGAGCCTTCCGGACGTGATTCAGCTCTATCACTCCGAGAATGGGCGGGACCCAAACGAAATTGAGCTGAGTGAACTTACGGGGTTAACGCGCGGTCAGATTCGACGGTGCAAATACCTGCTTGATTTGCCACGGAAATACGTGAAGGTTCTGGAGCAAGAGCTGCATTTGCCGAAGGCTTCGCAGCAGCTATCTGAAGACTTCTTCATCGAGATGGAGCGTTCACTCAAGACCATTCAGAATCGGGTTCCTTCTGCGGTCGCTAACCTCGACATCGCGCGTGATGCACTTATTTACAAATTCCGCGCGGGCACTATCGGAAACATCACAGACTTTCGCAAGCTCTCAAAGATTGCGACATCGATAAGTAACGTCGGAGCGAAGGAACTTAGAGTGCGCTCGGCGTTAAAAGACATCCTCGACCCAAATAAGAAGACGGGAATTGAAGAAGTTTATGCGCAAAGATTTGAATTGCAATACGACCAGCGAAAAGTTTCGCTTACAATCGACTCTATTTTTGAATATTTGGAGATCGCTGGAGAGCACGAGGAGGCAATAAATCCAGATCTCAGAAATAAGCTAGTCGAACTGAAAACGCGGATCGAAAGGGTACTTGGACTCTGATGGCCTTCGATACTTTCGATCCTCGGATGAAAATGGTCGCTGAACGAGCTCTGGCGCATTGCAGACAGCAGTTCGGTGGAAATGGCTTATGTATTGAGCAAGGCATAAATTCGGCCATATCGTGGCGTCCGACGTTCTTCTGTCGCCCCACATCACGATCTATCGTAGGTATCGAAGTCGCGGATAATCTGTATCCGGAAATCTTGAAAGTCGCGGCTCACGATATTGGTATCTATGACGCTCCAATTGCGGTGTACCAAGCGTGCTCCTTGGATGCGTACCAAAAAGACACAAAGCAAACCAAAGTGAATCAGCTTCGCCAAGATGGAATCGGGATTATCACAGTTGACGAAGATGGTCGAGCGATCATTCAACATCCGTGCGTTCCGATTGCTCAACTTATCCCGGAGCCCAGACTGGAGAATGAGATTAGGAATCTTACTTCGAAGCTTAAGGTATCCTTCCGGGCCGCGCACAAGACATATCAGACGAACATCGGCCAAGGTTTGCAGCAAGCGGGCCAAATTGTTGAAGCGATTGTCAATTCAATGGCAGCGCAAGCGGTGAAGAAAGGGCATATCGCTACAATTCCAGCCCGCGCTGCAGTAGCAGACATCATTGATGCGCTCTATCAAGAAAACAGATTGAAGGATCATCGCGCTGCACTCGGAGCCGCGCGATCATTCATTAAGGAATTTCGGAACACCGCAAGCCATCCGGCTAAAACGGCAAAGCGAGCAGCGGAAAAGATGCGGAAATGTCGTGATGGATTCTATGAGGCGATTGAAACGTCCACCAAGCTACAGAAGGTCTTCAGCGCAATGGGCTATACGTTAACCGTGCACATTACCCACTGATGGTTCCCAGGGAGACGGTGGGTCTAAATCTTGTCGATATCCCCTGTGTAGAGCGCCGCAACCCTCAAATCTACATAGATGAGTAATTCACAGAAACGAGACAAAGTGCGGTGTTTTGACCACATTTTTTGCGAATTGTTGGTCTGTGTAAATGAAGCGGCGGCGGAGGGCTGACGGGGAACCTTCGGCAAGATTTTACCCCCCCCCCCGCTGATGCGTGTTAACTCAGGCGTCCAGACCTGCTCCACTCTTCGTTGGTCCAGTTTTGCAGATCAAAGAAGCTGTTGAATTCGCGGACGACCACATCAGGTGTCCCGGCTGGCATTGACTTCACAACTTCAAACTTGCCCGTCTCGGGATTGTGGTGCCAGTAGTGGCTAGTGGGAATGCCACCCATGCTGATGTTTGCTGAATTGAGAGGACCGGCTCCGGGTCGGTCCATGTGGCCCGTGGGATCGGACATCACTGTTCTCCTTAGGTGCGGTTGCCAATCATTATATGGCGGCTCGGTGAAGCTTCACCGCGCCTTCACGTGAAGACGGCGTCATCACCGAGCGCCACGATGCCACGGCAGCGGGAGGGTATGTTTTTCTAAAACTACCCGACCGTGTTGTGGGTTATTTCACGTTCATCATCATCCTTTCCTTAAGGCGTGATGAAGGGTCCCTCAGTCAATTTGCTGCCCGTGCCTTTGATGTCGCCACGCCGCATGGAAATCCACCCATCGCTGCGCTTGATTCCGGCATCTGACAATGCGGCCTTAATCTCACGCACCGTCTTTGTGAGATTGGCTTTGATGATGGCCCGCGCCGCTTCGTCCTGTCCGTCCTTATTGGCCCTGTTGCCGCCTTGCCCTTTGACAAGCACAGCGGGTGCAGAGCCGTCACCAACGAAGTGCAAGCGGCAATCAGGGCTGCCTGTGACTTCGAAGGGTCTAGCGTCAAAATCACGCGGCTTTACGTTCGCCAAGAATGAGGCTGACTCATACGGATGCTCCGGGTCTTGGAGCCGCGTTGCCCAACAGCACGTGACAAACGCGCCCAATTCACCACTGCCGCGCATCGCATTCTCAAGCGTCAGCTCCGGGCTTTCCTTAGTGCCCTTCGCACTGTGATGTAGAAGCAAGACTGCCGCCGCGTGGCCTTCTTTGCTGAGCCGGAATACTTCCCGCGCAAATGCCCGCATATGCTCAGAGCTGTTTTCGTCTCCAATAAGAAAACGAACAGCGGTGTCCACGATGACCACAGCGCCGTCCAGCTCTTCCGGCACAAGGTCAGACAAAGGCAGCTCATCTTCCATGCTCATGGTGCGACAAAACAGCGTCTTGCCGACATGGGGCATCAGCCCAATCTTGCGCACGCGGTCTGTGAAGGACCGAATGCCCATTTCAGGGCACAGATACAACACGCGGCTGGGCCGTGTTGTGACCCTGAAGCGGTCAAACAGCGGCTCTCCGGTACACAATGCGTGTGCTACATTCAGCGCAACTAGGCTCTTGCGCTGACCTACAGGCGCGGCCATGGCGGTGATGGACTCATAGAGTAGGAAGTCTTCAATCAGGAAGACTGGCGGAGGCGTATTCTCCATCTGCTCAAACGTATGGTAGTGAGCCCGCCAATCTACAGGGCTGTTTGGCACGGCGCTTTTCCCGCCGATGGTGACCTCCAGGTCCGGCTGAGGCAACGCATACCGGCTCACGCTCTCGGCAATCCGCTGGACCTCTTCGTCATCAAGTGGTGGAACACATCTGTCCGCGTTGACCTGAAGCAATGCCAACTCAAGAGCGGTTGCTGACAGTCCGGCGTTGCGCAGCTTCCCGGCAATGCTGGTGAGCCGGATATTGCGGTTTTCACTGATGGATTGCCCGTCATCGTCCACGGGCTTGTGTTCCGTCTTGAGTGAGCGAACCACGTCCGGCAGTGAGGCAATCGGCGCGTCTGTCATCAGCTCATACGCCTCACCACTGTCCGGGTGAATGCTGCCCGCTGCCATCACGTAGCCACCACGACTCTTGACTTGCCCGGTGCCTCCGCCAAGCGCAAATTCACCCACGCTCGGCATGGTGTCCGTGTAATAGAGCTGGACGCCGTACTCAGGTGAGCCGTCCTTGCTGGTGCGGCGGCCTGTGTGGACGGTGTACGTCTCCGGCAGATTAGCCCGTTGCATCCAGGCCCGTGCGTCCTGTTCTGTGCGGCTGCCGTGGTCACAATCCAACACCGACAAGCCACTTGGTCCGCACGCAATGGCAACATTAGCGTCCGGCTTGGCTGCCCACCATGTACGGATTTGCGCCTCATCATTGCTCGCATCAAGAACGCCATTGGGCACAAGACCGCCAAGCGGCCTCTTGGTACGGGGTACACATGGAAAGACAAACCATCCACGGCTCACACATCCAGCGCTACATTCAAAAGTGTCATAACCCTACCTTCCTTTGCTCCTCAGTTTGTTTTGCTTGGCACTTCGCACATACGGCGACATGCCCCACCACCACGAGCACTGTTGCGCTTCATGGCTCATGCTGCAATAGGTAAGAGCGGCCCTCAATAGGACCGCCCCTGCCGAAGTTTTGCCGCTAACTCTCTCTACGCTTGCTCATCTCAGAGAGTCCGTTCCGTGTGGATGTCCGGCTTGAGATTGGCCGCGTGGTTGATAACGTGCGGCAAGGTGGGCCGCCATCCGTTCTCAATTGCTGCGCCATCTGCCCATTGCAACCGCCGTGCATAGTTCTTACGCCGCTTTTGGGGGGCTGGCTCAAGCTGAGTGCCAAAGACTTTGTCGGCTTTTGATTTGCGGAATTCACAGCGACCATTGAACTCCGGGTGCAGGATGGTGATTGCACGTGCATAGAAGGGCGCGGCGTGGTCATTCATTAGGAACGTATCGCCCGGTCCCCTCTCCATTTCCAGCTTCCACCGCGCGTACTGCCACAGCGAGTGATAAGAGAAGGCCTCAAAGCCGTGTCCAAGCCACAATTGAATCTCTTGCACCAGGAAATCCAGAACTTCCGGGTGCCTCTTGTGGAATATGTGAAAGGCTCTCAACTCACGGTTTCTCTTTGAACGTGCCACTAGCTCATCAATCGCATCGGTGATTTTACGCATTGTTCTTCCTCACTTTCCGAGGCTCTAGCAATGCAAGCAACTCAGAGCGGCTCACCACCGTGCGAGAGAGCGCCTTATAGCGCGTCAGCTTCCCAATCTCCAGCCAACGTCTAATGGTCCGGTGCGAAAGCCCCACCAGATTGGCAGCCTCATCCACAGTCAAGAAGTCACTGTTGCTATGCATTCCTAGTTCCTCCTATGACTATTGGACTACGATATGTGTATGGGGAACATATCGCCAAAGCATACACACTTCTCAATGCCGGTTGAACTACAGTTTTTAGCGATTCCAACGCGCTGGACTGTGCGAGAAGAAAAACTGTCCGGGGACAGATGCCTTGTTCCTGCCGTCAATCAGCACCCGGAGCGGAGATTCGCCCGCATCCCAGAGCCAGAAGAAATCCGCAAGCAATTCTTCAGACTCAAATTTGATGAGGAATCTGCGATGGACTTCTTGAATGGGGTAGGTGTGTGGTCCGCAATTTATGATGAGAACCAACGTGACGGCCCAAACGGTAGCCTCCTGAGTGGAAACGAATCCGCGGGTGTACGCGAGATGCGTCTGTACGGCTCCTTTGGTCATCGGTGGTTCAATGGCCGGGCCGAAGTCGAAACCGTTGAGTCATTGCGGCAACAGCAAGAGCACTGGAGAGGTTTGCTGCGCAACCGCACAAAGCTGCGCGCGGCTTTCGGGCCGGGTCCATCTGGTGACAGCAGACCCTATGACAAAGATAGATTCGCGCTCGAAAGCAAGTTGGGAAACACGCTTGAGGTGCATATGGAATGGCGGGGCAAAGTTCCATATGCGGTGATTCAGCCGGTGACGGGAAGAGAACTATTGATTGCACTGGCGTGGATTGATCTTGTCACCGGGGCTGAATGCAAGGTGTGCCAGAAATGCGGGATTGAGTATTCGGTCGGAGGTAGGAAGTTCTGCTCGTGGCAATGCGAACACGCCAACACGATGAGAACCTACCGGATGAATAAGAAGACGCGAGCGATACTAAGTACAAAAGGGCGAAAGGAACGATAAACGAACATGCCAAAGAAGCCTAGAAAGCGGCGCATCTATCAGCAGAAGATGTGGGATGCGGCACGGCTTTACTGCAAGGAAGCGCAGAAGTGCTACAAGGGTCGGGCCTATTTTTCCGCTCTGGTGGCCCGATGCTGCGAACTGGAAGCACTTCTCAGAATCTTTGATTTCGTGGAGAACAGTAGGCCCAAGGACCGATGCCGCGACCTTTATGGGCTAATCAATCGTGCTTTCGCACGACACTGGATTCCCCATGATGCACTTCGCCATTGGAAGAAGACCGAGCAAGTGACACTCAAATCGGTCCTGCACGAGATACGCGAAGCCAGAAACGGCGTGCACGCACATCTCTTTGAAAAGGGCCTGGCTACCGCACAGACAGTAAAGAACGTCACGTTGGTTGTCCATGCGATGTATTCGTTTCTGGAGGCAAAGAACGCCCGAAATCTGATGAAGCATCTGTATGAAGGTGGCAAACTTTCCGAGGCAGAGTACCAAAAATGGATGAAGGGTCAAATCCCAATCACATGGTGAGGGCTGTACCTTGAACGACTATGTTTCTTCCGCAAAACCCGATTGATTGGCGTCTTGTGTATCGCTGGACTTCTCCGATTCGGTTCTGGCTGCTTTTCCCTGCTCCGTCTTTTCCCATGCGTCTTCCGGCATCTCACGATCAGTGAACCAAAATGGGTCCACAATTCCCTTCCACGAAACAAACTCCTCGTGGCAACTGAATCGCATGGCGCGGTTAACCTCTTGAACGACCTTGGGGCTTGCATATGTGTACATATCCAAATTGTGGTGCGAAATCAGAAGCATGTGCTGTGGAGTCAGCGAAAGGCTCACTTCGATGTCTTTCTGAGCGAGTCCGGGATGCCGATAGAACGGCGGAAAAGTGTGGAGTTTGGGATTCTGCCAGATGCATGGGATGTCCGAAGTGATGAATCCAGTTTTGTCATCTGTTACAACGATGCTCATATTCATCTGAAACAGAAGTGGCGTTTCTTGCATGATACTCATCATCAAAATGTCTGTGTGAGCCGTTTTCACCATCTCCGCAGTGACGAGCGATTCTTTGGGGACAATTTCGTACGCTCGTTCCATCGCTTCGACTTTCTTGTGCAGTTTCGCCATCTCTCCGCGCCAATGCTCGCCCTGAGCCATCGTGCGAGAATGCATAGCGGCGGAGAACACGCAGAGACGCGCCCGGTCCACAGCAGTCAAGCGGTCACGCCGTCTTATTCGAGCAAGTACTAAAGTGAACTGCCCTTCCAGAGAAGACAGGGTGTCTTCCAGCGCCAAAGAACGATCACCGTTGGGAAGCCTGATTGTGTATCTGTCAGTCGATATAAAAGACTTTTCGGGAGACTTCCGTTTTTTCGCTGAGCCATCTTTGCTGATTCTCCAGATGGACGGACTATGACCGGGTGGAGTAACCGGGTCGCACCAGGCCTTCAAGTAACAGTTCGGGATGATGTGTTGTTTCTTCTTCTCCACTGAGAGCCTTCCTGGAGTTCTGACTGGGCCGAAATAACATCCGCGACACACAGCCCTCGCTTCATGCCTGTTTGTCCGTTGGACCGTGCGACAAATAGCACACGCGGGATTATGACACCAAAAATCCTTGCGGAATTTTACCCCTCGCG
>Ga0137379_10002894_pt1 | contig 15988 bp, 12 predicted proteins | sample SagtaG_18_FD_104812 | JGI IMG/M metagenome (GOLD analysis project Ga0137379, IMG submission 104812) | Vadose zone soil microbial communities from Sagehorn Ranch, Mendocino, California, USA - Sage2_L_80_16 metaG | ecosystem: Environmental > Terrestrial > Soil > Vadose zone | place: USA...
CGCTTGCTCCGGCATCAGGAGCAGAGCCGGACAACATCGTCACCGAGACGTACACGGTTTGGCCCGGAGCGTAGCTGGATTTGTCTGTGCGGACGCTGACGCTAACTGGCACTGGCGTTGAGATCACGTATGTGGCGTTTACCGAACCGCTATAAGTGCTCGCCAGGGCGTTCACCGCGCTCGCTCCGACGTTGTAGAAGCCGTCCGGGGTCCCAGCGGGCGAAGTTACGGTCAGAGTCGCCGAGCCGCTTGTGCCTGGAGAAAGCGTCAATGCTGAAGTGTTCCATCCTTCGGTCCAGCCGGCGGTAATTGCGTCACTCAGATTGAAGGTGGATGCCGCGCAGGCCGGGCTGTCGTTGTCCTTTACCGTGATGATGAAATTCGCCGAGCCGCCCGGCGCTGACCACTGGCTTTGCAAAGGCGAAACGCTCACGCTCGGATTGGCCAAGGTGCAAGTTCCCGTGCCGAACGTGACCTGTACCGTGGCTCCGGTGGTGTTCACCGCTGTTGGAGTGACGGTCACGCCGGTGGTGGAATCGGTATAGCTTTGACCCACAGTCAGGGCTGGGTGTGAAAACGTGGCCGGGCTGCCGGGTGTCAGATCAAGTAAATCGCTGCTATTCGCGTTCGACGGACTCGCAAGGTGAAAAAGCGTGCCGTTCATGACGTCGGCATAGTTCGACAGAAAACTGTCGAAGCCCAGCGGCCGACGGAATTCCAGATAGTAATAGGAATTTGTAGTGCCCGATTGCAGAATTTTTAAGGCCTTCGGGTTGCTATCCTGCGCTTCATACGGACTGATGTTGAACGTGCCAGTTGAACTCACCGTCGTTATCGGGGGTTGCGAGCCGTTGTTGAGCCAGCCCAACCTTTCCTTTTGAAAGGCGTTGTAGTGAGGTGCGCTGTAGGTTGAGGCGCCCATCGTGTCGAAGCCGTCGCCGTAATCGCTGAAGTTGCCGCTGCTACAAATCACCTGAGTGCCGCAGTCCACGGTGTGGGAGTGGTAGAGGCCGAAGTTGTGCCCCATCTCGTGGGCAAAAACATGTACCGCGATGTTGTACTCACCATTTACCCAGACATCTCCGCCGCCAATGGTTGCTAGTCCCCACCATGCGCCGCAGCCTGTGTTCGACGACATCAGGTAGATGAAATGCGAGTAGTTCGAAAGGTTGTAGCCAGCGGCCTGGGCGGCTGATCTACCAGCGGATTTAACTGTACCGGTATCACAAGTCGTGCTGCTCACAGGAACCGTGAACCAACCCGCCACATCCCCTGTTAGCCAGGTTTGCTGAAAGGAGTTCTCCAAGTCCCAGTTGCTAGTTTGGGTGAATACCATGTTTTGAACAGCGGACGGAGTCCACGGCTGGGAGGTCGGATTGTCCTGGAAGTTGGTGAGAATGACGAGTGTGCTTACGCCACCAGAAGCGGCAGGTGCTGAGGCGGCGGAGACTACCTGCAAGCTGCTGGTAGTCGTACTGGTGCTCGGTTTGCCTGAAGCTAAGGCAAGATCATTTCCTACCTGCACTCCGTGGACGCGGACGATTGAACCAGTCAAGAGGTGCTGGGGCTCGTCAGCAGCGAAGTGAAGTCCGAGGCGCTGCTGCGTGTTGGTTAGACCATAGTGCATTTTTGTGCCAGTGGTCTTGCTCGGAGTGCCGTTCATTTCGACCAGAACTTCGAGTACCCCCTGAGCGACTGAGTCACTTTCGACGAAGCTCTGTACCTGTGAGGGCATGGCGCTGCGCACGCTGTTCGGAATGGCGACCCGTAAGACGTCCGCAGGGTTGGTCTGAATCAAAGAACTGAGAAGCTGCTGTCGTTGAGCTGCCAGCGTGCGAAATTGGTTCAGAAGCTGTGGCTGCTGGGCCGCGCTCGCCTGTTTGTAATTCGAATGAATGTGAATCAACTGGAGCGTGGCGGTTTCGGCGGCCTTGCCCTTGGCGGATTGCTGGGCGAATGTGGGGACGGCCATGAGACAAAGGGTTGCTACCAAAACCAGGGAGGATTTCTGGTTCCTGTGCATGGGGGTGTCTTGCTCCTGCCGCAGCGGGCGGCTTAAGAGAAAGGCTAAAGCGACCGGTAACGCTAGGGCAGATAACCGGGGTGTACTGGAATTCGCGAGTTTGGACTAGAGATGGGTGGGCAGTGAGCCGTGCAGCTTTTGGGCTAAGGTAACCTAAACTATCCAGAGCAAACGTCGACCCAGCGTCGCAGTCGCGATCGACAGTTTGGTTCTGCGTAGTACACTCGACGAACTCGAGCGACAGGAGTCCATACGGTGAAATCTGTAGGCCTGGGTCTAAAACCTGTGAATAAGGTGTTGAAACTGTGGAACTTGGGTGTGCTAGGGAGTATCGGCAACCAGGGCGTTGCGTCCAGACCGCAGATCGCGTCCGTACGACAGAGTTACTCCGAAGCCAAAGACTTGGAGTTTGGCTTGGATTCCGGTATCCCAGAGCCATTCGTGGGAGGCGAACGCAGCGTCTCGATGGGTAATCTTTCCGGCATCAACGTACGGGCCAACCTTCAGCTTCAGTAGGCTAATTGGAGAAAAATTTCGGGTTACGTCCCAGTTGGAAAGGAAGTAGTTGCGTCCCAGCGGAGCGCTTCCTTTCTTTCCGTCGCGAGTGGCGATGTGGGCGCGCATGGGCAGAGCGCTGTCGCCGAGGACGCCGAACATAAAAAGCTCGTCGAATGGAGGACTGCCCAAGGTCTCTCCGACTCGGACTGTGTGCTCAAATTCGTACTTGTCCCCGGTGTGCTGAGGAAACCAGTGTAGGCGAAGGATTCCGGAGAACTTTGCGAAATCGCGTCCGTTATCCGACCAGAGCCTTGCCACTTCCACCGCACCACCGGATTCCACAATCAACCTTCGCTCAGGGAAATGAAGTAGCGTAACGTTTGCTCCCAATGTTTGTTTGAGCTGTGCCCCACCTGTGAGCAGTTGCGGCGTGAGCAGGTTTCCTGCGAGGACGTTGTTGTAAGAGCGATTAGAAAATTCGGTTGCTTCGAACCACCGCCATCTTCCGCTTACCGCGTCTGTGAATTCGACACGCGCCGCTTCGCGTTTCAGGTTGAGGGCCGCTAACAACGGCGCTGGGCCGGAGAACGAATTTCGAATACTCCAATTCTCGTTGCGAAGATCTGTGCCTAGGCGCAAATGCCACTTCGCCATTCCTGCAAGTGGAGTATCCAACTGTGCGAGAACCCGGCGCTTCTCGGCGTCCCAGCGAAATAACGAGTGGAAGTTGATGGCATCACGACGAACATTGAAGTAATCAAAGTTGACGGTTTGCGCGGGTGTTCCGCCGAAGACGAGTAACAGGCACTCCCACTTGTTGCTGCCGCATCCATTGCGCTCAAGGTTGTGAAAAACGAGATCGAATTTTCCGTCTTCTCGGGCCTGCAACTCGAAATGTGAAGTCGGGAAAACTCCTAACTGTCTGATGTGTGCCTGGGTCGTCAGCAAGTCGGGAAGACGCAGGTTGCTTGCGGGGGAGAAGGCGAAGGCACGATCCAGTAGTACTGGTTTTGTATGCGGAGTGGGTTCGGAAGAAACCGATTCAAGCATGGGCTTGCCCGCGCGGTTCCAATACTTGAGCGCGGCTTCGACATTGCCCCGCATGAAGTAGATCGTTGCCAGGAAATCATTCGCATAGCTGTCGTCAGGCGTGAGTTGCAGGGCACGTCTAAGCCACGCTTCGGCTTCGTTGTATTTCTTCTGCTTGAAGGCTACTCCGGCCAGCTCTGTCGGAAAACGCGAGTCTTTGGGATTGGCGCGGAATCCGGATTCGAAAGCGACCCGGGCTTCCTCCCAGCGTTCCAGGCGGGCGAGCGCGGTCCCGTAATAAAAGTAGAGATCAGGGGAAGCTCCGGCGGGTGGCGGCAATTTCGCGATATCTTGCCATTGCTCTTGCTGAAAGAGTCGCTCGAGGCGCGAAGGCTCGGGGTTGTCAGAATTTTGGGCGAATGCGGCACCGGCGGCGCAAAGTCGGACTGCGACGCAAAGTAGGACCAACGATGAGAACCAGACTAGTGAGCCTCTGATTTTGGTAGGGCGAGGAGCGTCCAATTTCCGGTAGCTTGCCATTCTTTCTCGAAATTGCTCGAGTCCATTTTGAGCAGCTTACGCTGCGCCGCGTCATTCACCAACACGACGTGCTGCCTGGGATCAACTCCAGCGACAACTAGATAATGCAATAGAGGCCCTGAACTCGGCTTGAGAGCGACGATGAGCGGACGTCCCAACCCGATGTGATGCTGCAGCAAAGTGTGATCTCCGCGGAAGGCGTGCGTTTGAAAGCCCTGTGTGTCGAGATAGCGCTGAAGGTCTGACGCATAAATACCGTGAGCCTGTTCTGAAAACAACGCCCGCCGGATCTCGGCTACGCCAGGGACTTGGCCTACACGGCCGTGACGTCCTTGCCAGTACTGCATGACCATCGCAACACTGGCAGCGCCGCAACCTTCTTGCGGCTGTTTGATGAAGGGAACGTCAATCCAAAGCCCACCCGGCTGCGAAGCGGTCTGCTGCGGCCACGCACTAGTGGCTACAGCGACGCACAAAAGGATTGTCGCTCTATGTATCAATCTGCCTCAGTGGGCGATGACGACAATCAGAATGAGCACAACGACCGCGAGCACGATGAGGGCGATATCGCGCGTGCTTAAGTATCCTGCGGCGAAATCATTTTGCGCTTTGTCGGCGCGGGCGGCTAATCGCGCCAATTCGTCATCGCTCAGGTTTGGGACAGCAGCCTTTACCCTGCCCGAATCTATGTGCGCCTTCTGCATCGCCTGCTCGGCGATTGAGCTGGAAAGAAAGCCCCGAATTTTTTCTACATGCTGCTGCCGAGTTTGGGTGACGGAGGCAGCCTGCGTCTGAAGGTCAGCTTGAGAGACGACGTGAGCGGTCTCCGCCGTGAGGCCAACTGGGATGGCAACGACCGTGGCCAGAACACAAACACAAAACCTGCGGATCCTCTTGCTACTTACAAAAGACATTGGGCGTGCTCCTAGCATTGAAAGAAATCAGGTCAGGGCTTCGATGCGCTACTCTCTTCGCTGGTTTGACCACCCCAGGAAAATTGTCGTTCAGAGTTGCTCGACCTTTTTCTGGAGCTCGGCCGCGATGGTTTCTGAGGCTGCTTCATTGGGAAATCGAATTGGCTGACCGATTCTAACTTTGATGTGGTACGGCTTGGCTATCCTTCTGCCGGCTTGTTTCAGCTCGAACAATCCGTCTATGCGCATTGGAATTACTGGGATCCTCAGGTTTCTGACCAGCAGACCGATCCCCGAGCGGAATGGGCGAATCTTGCCATCGGTAGTGTGGTGGCCTTCGGGAAATACCAGAATGCTGTAGCCCCGGTCAACGGATTCGCCGGCGAAGGCGAAGCTGTCGCGAAATCCAGCTTCGCGGGGAAGTGGGAACAAATTCAAAAGCGAGACGCCGAGGAACCATTCAATGCGATCAACAACCCTAAGGAAGACATTTCTGTTCGTGGCTGGAGTGCGTAGAGCTTCGAGGGCTTCTCCACCAGCGGCTGTCGCCAGTTTGTGGCGGTAGAGGGCGGGCAGTGCAGTGAGGATGAAGCCGACGTCAACGTCTCCGATGTGGTTACAGACAACCAATGCTGGGCCTTGCAACTTGCGCAGGTTCTCCCGGCCTTGAATACGCGGCCAGCCCAGGATAAGAATCGCCGTACGTAATAGGAGGTAGTGAACCAGGAGACGGATCCACGTGGTTCGCCAACGCTGGAGCCATGCTGGATAGTGATAAATAATGCGGGGCGGAGCGTCGCCTTGCAGCATGCGCTCTAAGTCGCCGACGGTGTTCACAGCAGAGAAGCGGGTTTCGCTCAGATCGATTTGGTAGCGGTCTTCGAGCGCGCCGAGGAGCTCGACCCGATCGAGGGAACTCAGATTCAAATCGGAATCCAGCCGCGCGCTTTCGGAGAGGCCTGCGGCTGGGCGCTTAGTGATGCGCGAAATGAGATCGGACAAAGGAGTGTTGTGCGCCGAAGCTTGTCTGTCATGTCCATCGATGATCTGAACGGCGGTTTCGGCAATTTCCGCGCGCCGCGGTTTTTGCGTGGATGTCCGAGGGAAGTCCTGGCCGGGCCAAATAAACCAGCGGCGTATGCGCTGGTACTCGGCGAGAGTCTGGTTTGCGTTCTCAACAGAGTTTGCCGGACTAGCTGCTTGATCCCTCAGAATTAGTGCAGCGCAAGGTTCTGCATTACCGTCCCTCGCAAGGGCTACTACAACCGCGTCCATTACCTCTGGTTGTATCTTGAGCGCGTTCTCCAGGTCCTCGGGATAGATGTTCATTCCGGCAGGGGTGACGATGACATCTTTCTTGCGGCCCTTGAAAAATAGATTGCCCTCTGGGTCAAGTGCGCCGATGTCGCCGGTGTGATACCAACCTTCTGCCGCCGCGACTGGGCGCAATTCGCCGCCGCTCCAATAGCCAGATGCGACCCCGCTGCCACGAACCAGGATTTCTCCATCGGCGGCAAGTTTGACCTCGCGGCCTGCGAGAACCTTACCGATTGACCCTTTTCCAACTTTGAAAGGATGGTTGACGCTAATGACCGACGTGGTTTCAGTCAGGCCATAACCCTGAATGACAGCGAAACCGAGACGTCCCCAGAATTCTTCGGTTTCACGATCGAGGGCTGCGCCACCGGAGATGAAAGCCCAGAACTTCCATCCGAACTCGCGATGAATGCGGCGGAAAATCCACCAGCGACGGAGAAAATGCTTGCCTCCAGCGGCTAGGTAACACTTTCGGAAATCAGCAAGGCGTCCTGAAGCTTCGAGGTCGCGTTCGATCTTTTCCTTCAAGGATTGCAGCACTCGCGGGACGGCAACCAACACCGAGATCCGCTCTCGCCGGATGGTATGGATGATCTCGGCGGGCTTGAGAGTCTCCTGGAAGAAAACCGTGCCTCGCAGGAGCGGGGGTAGGTAGATGCCAAGAAATTGACCGAATACATGACTAAGTGGAAGCAAACCCAAGAAGCGGACGGGATGAACGAAGGGTTCGTATTTTAGGTAAGGGCTGATCTGCTGTTCGAGCGGGTTGACGTTGGCGAGAACGTTCCCATGAGTGATCACAACGCCTTTGGGTTCGGCGGTTGTGCCTGATGTGAAGACGATTTCAAGCACGTCTTCGGAGTTGATTGTTTCCGGTTTTAGTACAGCTGGCGAACGGGTCTCCAGGGACTTCTCCAGGTCATCGAGAAACAACGTGGGTAATCCGGGTTGCGCATGGTCGCGAGTGCAAATGAGAAGCCTGGCATTCACTTGCTGAAAAACCCGAAGAGCGAAATCCGTTGAAGCGGCATGGTCCATGGGAACGGCAATTACGCCGCGGTTGGCGCATCCGAAGAAGGCGGCGACCCAGGCGGCAGAGTTCGGGCCCCAGAGCACAATGCGGTCGCCTTTGCGAATTCCTCGGGCAGTCAATTCGCGTGCGAAACGAAAGGCCATCCCAGCGACCTCGCCATAGCTGTGGCGGGTCATGCGATAGCCGTTGCGCTCGGCGTAAGCCGGTTCGCGGCCAAGACGCCCGAAGTCCAGCAAATATTCGCCAAGGCTGGTGCGCACGAACCAAGCGTAACTCATTTAGCTGGGAGGGATAGTGCTCGCGTTCTCCCTCTCTACTGTCGAAAGCCAGCCTAGGGGCCCCGACTTGTTTTTGGCTGTACTTAGAGGACTTGCGCTTGGGTTCAGCTTTCGCCTAAAATCCCGCCGTCGCGGAAGTCTCAGGTTTGCAGTCCAGCTTGCCTTCTTTGGCCGACAGATTCGTTCGCGGGTCTCCCCCCGCGCGGAGGGCTGGTCGATGAGTTTGGTGGCGTGGAAAATCTTAAGAAGGCTGCCTAAACCTCTCTTGCTTGTCGCGGTGATCTTTGTGTTGGCTGCTGCGGCGCGCGCCTAGAATCAGCTTCGGGAGTCCCCGATTTTTTTTGGCGTCAGTGAGGTTCGCGGGCGAGGGCCCCAGTTCGACTTCGGTCTGGGCTGGTCCGCGCCACACCACTGCGAGCGTCGCTCGACCGGACAGCCGAGGGCGGCTGTCCCCACGATCCATCCCTTCACCAGCCAACCCAGTCGTACACTCCCTTCCGGTAACCCTTAGTAACCATACGAATCCGACCGTCGAGCCGTAGAATGACCATGTCCGAACGGCCATCCCAGGAATGCTCCAGGTGTAGCCGCCCGGATGGTCATTCGTTCTCCCGGTAAATCCCGGAGAAGCACGGAGCTGGAGTCCGCAATCTTATGGCGTTTGGTTTTGGGTTCAACAAGCAGAAGGTCCTCAGCGCTGCGGAGAAGTTTGTCCAGCAGGGCAAGTTACAAAACGCCATCTCTGAGTACGAAAAAGTCCTCAAAGCTGATCCAAAGGACCTGACCGTAATGAATACGGTCGGTGACCTTTACTCCCGGCTGGGGGATAACACCAAGGCCGCAGAGTGCTTCAAGAACGTTGGCGACGCCTATGCCACCCAGGGTTTCACGGTGAAGGCAATCGCGATGTACAAAAAGCTGGGTAAGCTCAAGGCGTCCATGGAATGCGTGCTGCGGCTGGCCGAACTCTATACCCAGCAAGGCCTGTTCAATGATGCGCGAGCTCAATACCTGCAGGTAGCGGAAGAATTTTTGCGATCCGGACAACTGGATCAGGCGGTGCGAATTTTTCAGAAGACGCTGGAAATGGACCCCGACAACGTTTCCATGCGCACCAAGCTGGCGGAAGTTTATGTGCGGCTGGGGAAGAAAGAAGAAGCTTGGAAGATTCTGACATCTGCCGCAGAAAGCCTGCGGGCAAAAGGGCAGCTTGCCGCTGCCGAAGAAATTCTGCAGCGCATGTTGAAGCTCGAACCGGGGAACAGTTATGCGCTGGTGCTGCGCGGCCGCGCACTGCTTGAAGCCGGAGACTTCGCTGCGGCGATCGAGTGCTTGAGCAAAGTCTCAGATCTTGACAGTAACCCTGATGGGCTCCGCGCCCTGTTCCACGCTTATTTGCGCAGCAAGCGCTTCGAAGATGCGGCGACGCTGGCGGGCAAACTTGCCAATGTTCATGACGACCTTTCAGCGGTGACCGAATACAGCGAGGCTCTGCTCGAAGCGCAACATTACCGGGAAGTCTTACAGGTCTATGAGCAATATTCAGATCGCCTGTTCCGTGCCGACTCTGGCAAACTGCTGGAGGCGTTGCGGTCGATCATTCGGCATGTGCAGGACGATCCCGAGGCACTTCAGACTGTGCTCACATTGTTCCAGAAGGCGGGTGAAAACACTCATCAGACCGAAATTTATGAATTGCTGGCGCACGGATACGTCCAATCGGGCGATCTGGAGAAGGCACGCGAGTATTACTTGAAGTTGATGCAACTGGAACCTGCCAACCAGATGCACGCGCGCAACTACCAGCAGGTGGTGGAGAAGGTCGGTACCCCCAACACGCAGCACTTGATCACAGCAGAAGAGGGCGCGGCGCTGGTGGATGAACTCGAGGCCACGGCTCCGTTCATTGATCAACGCTACGATGACGAGGTTGCGCCGGCGGTGCGGGCCGCGCTGACAGATGCGGAATTATTCATCTCCTACAATATGCCGGCCAAGGCGCTTGGGCCATTGATTACAGCGCTACCTAAAGCGCCCCGGGACTTGCGTCTCAACCAAAAGCTGGTTGCGCTGCACACGCGCGCAGGAAGGTTCGCGGAGGCGGGCGTATGTTGCCGCACGCTGGAGAGCATTTACCACGACTCTGGGCACTCCGAGGAGGCCTCGCGCTACGGCGATCTTGCCGCTAAGTATGAAGAGCGCACTGGCGGTGCGGGTTCAGCTGCAGCCGTGCCACAAGGTGCGGCTAGTGCCAACGCCGGGACTGCGCAGCATGCGGTGCAGGAATTCGAAGTATCAGGTCCGCCGGTGAAGTCTTCGCCCGAACACGCTCAAGAAGGGCATGCGCTGGTGGCACATGCTTCTGGGGCAGCGAAACCCGCTTCGCCGTCGGGACTCTTTTTTCATGCAGCGGACACCTCGGCTCCGGCGGCGGAGTCGGCGGCTGTGGAGACTGCGTCGGCACCAACGGCGGAAATAGATCTCTCATCGGAGTGGGAGCAAGACCTTTCCGGCGAGGCTGCGCCTGCTGAGGCGAGCGCCCCTCCTGTCGCGCAAGAGGCGTCCAGTTCTGCTGAGGAAGCCGAGGCCACACCACCAACGTCACCAAATCTTGACGAATCGACCGAAGAAGTCCGGTTCTATCTCGGCCAGGGTATGACGGAGCAGGCAGAACAAGTGCTGGCCAAGCTGGAAACAATTTCGCCGGGAGCTCCTGAACTCGCAGTTTTGCGTCTCGGAATCGAATCCGCGAAGCAGCATGCAACTTCTCCCGAGGCGGAGGTGTCGGTCGAGGAGTCTGCCGCAAGAGAAGAAGCAGCAGCTCCAGCAATGGCCAATGCGCAGCCGTGGCCGAGTGAGCGTCCGGTGCTGCAAGATATCGTCGCTGACCTCGAGGCTTCCCTGGGCGAGGGTTTCCTGGGAAAAACAGAAACCTCACAAACGCCAGAGCCGGTCTTTGAGAATACCAGCGCGGAGAACGCTAGCGCCCAAGCCAGCGAGTTCCGCTCAGGAACGCTCGATGATTTTGTTTCCGATCTGGAAGCTTCGCTAGGCGGCGATACGGAGGCGGAGAGTCCGCTGAATGTTCCAGCAGTGAGCACCGCCAAAATACCGGCGGCCAAGGCCGCTGCCGCTTCAATGACAACTGGCGCGACCTCGATCGCTCCCTTGAGTCGGAGCTTGGCAGCCACAGCGCAATCAGTCCAGGCGCCAACATTCGATGCAGCTGCGGGAGTTGATCTCTCCGACATGTTTGGCGAGCTGAAGCACGAACTGGAAGAAGGTGCGGGCGGGGATGCCGATGAAGATCCGGAGACCCACTACAATCTGGGTGTCGCATTCCGGGAGATGGGCCTGCTCGACGAAGCAATCGGCGAACTGCAAAAAGTGTGTCAAGCAGTTGACCACGGGCACGCGTTTCCGCAGCTCATGCAGACTTATACCTGGCTGGCGCAGTGCTTCCTGGACAAAGGAGTGCCAGAGGTAGCGGTCCGCTGGTATGAAAAGGCGCTAAAGCTTCCCAGTCTGGATCAGGAAACCAGAACCGCATTGCACTATGAGCTTGGTTCGTCCCTTGAAAGCGCTGGAAACAACCCGGCTGCGCTGAGCAATTTTATGGAAGTGTACGGCAACAACATTGACTACCGGGATGTAGCCGAGCGGATCAAGGCCCTCAGGTAAAATAGCCGGATGGGATTGAATCGTGCGGGGTGTCGTTTCCGGTTCCGTTACGGGAGCGTGTTGTGACCGCCGACCCGAAGACCATCCCACTTGCGAGCTCACAGGAACATCAGCCCACCGCCATGCCGGGAGATCGTTTCGCAGTGAACTCGGTCTCCGGACGCAATAGTGTGGGCGCCAGGCACATCTGGTTATGGCGGCTGCGCGCCTTGCTGTTTGTCACGGTATGCGCAACGTGCGGAGTGCTTCTTCTGATTTTGCCTTGGACTGCGCGATGGACCGACAATCCCCTCCTGCTGAGTTTCCCATCGTTGCGCCCGCTGGTGGCCAGCGGATTCGCAAGAGGTCTGTCTAGCGGATTGGGGCTGCTCGACCTTTGGCTAGGGTTCTGGGAAGCGATCCATTACCACGAAAGTTCGATTTAGTCATACCTTCACGCTGTCTTTTTGCTGAAAATGGGCGCCGAATGGTGAAGACTTGCTGAAAAAAGACGACAAGAATCCGAGCGACGGGAAGATCGCGCCGCTAGCGTACGAGAACCCTCAATTTCTGAACAGCCCCGATGGTCGGATATTGCGGATCATGTCCGAATATGTGGAACCGTTGGCGCGATTCAGACGCGAGCAAATTCAGGATACGGTGGTGTTCTTCGGGTCGGCGCGTTTCCAGAGTCTAGTGGACGCGAACCGACACATGGAAGATATTGGTTCGGGGGCCGATAACGGAAAGCGGAAGCTGGCGCAAGCGGGGATAGATATGGCGCGGTACTACGAAGACGCGCGCCGAATGGCCCTTCTGCTGAGTGAATGGGCGGCACAAATTCCAGCCCGGCGCAGACGGTTTGTGGTCACCACTGGCGGCGGTCCGGGAATTATGGAGGCTGCAAATCGCGGAGCCCGGGAAGCAGGATCGAAAACCATCGGGCTGAATATTCGCTTGCCGTTTGAGCAGTACCCCAATCCCTACATAACTCCAGCTCTGAATTTCGAATTCCACTATTTCTTTATGCGGAAGTTTTGGTTCGCGTATTTGGCGAAAGCGTTGGTCATTTTTCCGGGCGGATTTGGAACTCTGGATGAATTATTCGAAATCTTGACGCTAGCGCAAACCCAGAAGCTGGCAAAGAAAATTTTGGTAGTGATTTATGGCCGCGAGTACTGGGACCGGCTGATCAATTTCCAGACGATGGTGGATGCGGCGACGATTTCTGCGGAAGACCTGGAGCTGTTCCGGATAGTGGATAGTCCAGAAGAAGGCTTTGAGTTTCTGCGCCAGGGCTTGACTCGATACCATCTTGAGACGGAGCGGCCGCGGCGGGCAGGAGAAGTTGCACCCGAGATCGCGAAAACGAATCCTTAGGGAAGTGGGCCGTTGCCAGTGGTCAGTTGGCAATTCGAATGCATTTCCCGACTGACGACTGTCCACTTCTTTCTCTCTTGCTTCTTTACTACATCACAGATCGAACGCAACTCCCAGGAGGCGAGGACGAGCGCCGCGAACGCCTGCTTGAGAAAATTGCAGAAGCCGCACGATCAGGAATCGACTTCGTGCAGTTGCGCGAGAGGGACTTGTTCGCGCGGGACCTAGACTTGTTGGCGCGCAAAGCGATGACGCGAGTTCGCAAATTCAGCCACCAGACTCGTCTTTTGATCAATTCCCGTATAGACATTGCGCTCGCAGCGGGCGCCGATGGTGTGCATCTGAGATCAAGCGACGTTTCAGCGGCAGATGTGCGAAAAATCTGGCACGCTGCGAATGGCCCTGGGGAACCGCTCATTTCAGTGTCCTGTCATAGCACCGTTGACGTGCTCGCCTGCGAAGAGGCGAGGGCGGACTTTGCTATATTCGCTCCAGTGTTCGGGAAGGAAGGCCCACCGCAAACACCCGCAGGCTTGGATATGCTTCGAGTGGCTTGCGGTCACCGGGTCCCGGTTCTCGCTTTGGGAGGAGTTACCGTCGAAAATGCTCATTTATGCACGGAAGCGGGCGCGGCGGGAGTAGCTGGAATCCGTCTGTTTCAGAAGGGCGATATCAAGGAGATTATTGCAAAGTTGCGTGGCTAATCAGGCCGGTTCGTTCCTTACAAGCTGTGGCTTTATTGCGAAGAGTTAACGGCGGGCTGAAAGCATGCCCAGGATCTCCTGCAGCCCATGACGGATTCGTTTTAACTCAGTCGAGGAATGAGCAGGAAAAGGCAGCGGCACCTGGTTCTTCTCGGTCTTCACGTCGAAGCGGAGTTGCTGGCGCGCGCCGGCAATGGTGAATCCTTCTTCGTAAAGAAGCTTTTTTATGCGCAGCACGGCCTCCACGTCCTTGCGACGGTACATTCGTTGCCCGGTGCTGCTCTTGACTGGTTTGAGCTGGGGGAATTCTGTTTCCCAGAAACGGAGCACGTAGGCAGGGAGCCGACAGAGACGCGAGACCTCCCCGATTCGAAAGTAGAGTTTTTCCGGCACGATGATTTCCGGCGTCGGCCTAGCCTTCGACTTGGTGTGAGTGCTCATCAACTTCAGAGCTCGCCTGTTGGTCGTCAGGACGCTCAACCGTTTCTAGCATGATCCGGCGTGCGCGGCAACATTTTCTCGTGCAAAATAAAAAACCTCTCGACTTTGTTTCTTCGAGAGGCCTTTCAAAACCTAATTGCGAAAACGTCTCGCGTACTCTTAGTGTTTCTTCTTTTTTGCTGCCTTTTTCTTTGCTGGCATCTATTTCCTCCTGGACGATTTTCCCTCGACATCGTTACTCAGGGCCCATTGCTACAGATGACTACCAACATTTAGCGTCGGCATCATCACTAACTCAAGATATTGCGGTCTCTTTATGTTGTTGTCAACATAAATCTTTAAGGTATCTTGGTTGAATTTGTTCGCGGCTCGGCGTGCCGGAGAAAACGCATGCCCGACGCAGGGCTCGTTTCATTCGAATTCTGAGATTGACCTGCGAATATCCTAAACACAGTTTTCCGAGCCTGCCTCGCCGACGACCAATAGCGCGAAACCGGACCAGGCCGCGCAACCGCAAGCATGGTGCTAGAATCTGTTGTTTTTGGCGGGAGGCCGGCTTATGCAGAAGACCATGCTCGCAGTCGTGAAGCCAGCCGCCGCACCCGGCGCAGAAATCCGTGAGATGAGAGTGCCGGAATTCGGCCGTACGGAAGTTCTGGTTAAAGTAAAAATCGCATCGATCTGCGGAACCGATCTGCACATTTATGAGTGGGACCGTTGGGCACAGGGGCGCATTCATCCTCCGTTGGTTCCAGGGCATGAGTTTTGCGGCGAAGTAGTTGCTTGTGGTGACGAAGTTACCAGCGTGAGAGAGGGCGACTTCGTTTCAGCAGAGATGCACGTAGCCTGCGGCAAGTGCCTGCAGTGCCGCACCGGCGAAGCCCATATTTGCCAGAACGTCAGAATTATCGGCGTGGATACGGATGGAGCATTTGCCGAATATGTGGTCATTCCAGAATCAAATATATGGAAGCTTGATCCCGCGATCCCTCAAGAATACGCGTCAATTCTCGACCCGCTGGGGAATGCTGTTCATTCAGTGCTGGCGGGTGAGATTGCGGCGAAAACAGTAGCGATTACAGGATGTGGTCCGATTGGACTGTTCGCGATTGCTGTGGCGCGGGCGGTGGGTGCAGCGCGAGTGTTCGCAATTGAGGTCAACCAACATCGTCGAAAGATTGCGGCGGAGATGAAAGCCGACTTGGTACTCGATCCATCATCGCAGGATGTGCGTGCCGCCGTTTTGGAGGAAACCGGAGGTCTGGGCGCAGACGTGGTGCTTGAGATGGCCGGTCATCCGATGGCAATCCGCACTGCATTCGATATCGTGCGACGAGGAGGGCGCATTTCGCTCCTGGGGCTGACTTCTAAGCCCATTTCTCTGAATTTCTCTGAAGACATCATTTTCAAAGGGATAACGGTCCAGGGCATCAATGGCCGCAAGATGTATCAAACCTGGTATCAGATGACCGCGCTCTTGAAAGCAAAAAAGTTGGAATTGCACCCAGCAATCACCCACCGCATCGCGATGAAAGATTTTTCCAGTGCGATGGAGAGGCTGAAAACCGGCGAAGCGAGCAAGATTCTGGTTTATCCCAACGGAGCAAAGGTGATCTGACCAGCGGGTGATCAGATCACCCGGCCTGGTCACGCGCCTGCGGGCATTTTCACAATTTTTTTCTGGATCGCGTAGGTAACTAACTGGGCTTTGTTGTGGATGTTCAGCTTACGCATCAGATTGAATTTGTGGGCCTCGACAGTCTTCACGCTCAATCCGAGAATTCCCGCAATTTGGCGGACGGAATTTCCTTCGGCGAGCATTTTGACCACTTCGCGCTCGCGTGGAGTTAGAGTCGAGCCTCGAGCCATGCCGGAAGTTGACCTCGAGCGGAAATCGTCCACCAGTTTTCCGAGCACTTGCGGGCTGAGATATTTTCGTCCGGCATTTACGTCGCGGACAGCGCCGATCAGGCGTGGGGCGGGGGCGTCTTTCAGGATGTAACCTGATGCGCCGGCGTCGAGGCATTGCAGCAGGTACTCCTCGTCCTCAGACATGGTGAGGAAAAGCACACGTCTGCCGGGGAGTTCGCGGGTAATCCGGCGCGAGGCTTCGAAGCTGGAAAGGCCAGGCATGCCGATGTCCATCAGGACGACATCGGGCCGCAGCAGGC
>Ga0137379_10002898_pt1 | contig 15984 bp, 8 predicted proteins | sample SagtaG_18_FD_104812 | JGI IMG/M metagenome (GOLD analysis project Ga0137379, IMG submission 104812) | Vadose zone soil microbial communities from Sagehorn Ranch, Mendocino, California, USA - Sage2_L_80_16 metaG | ecosystem: Environmental > Terrestrial > Soil > Vadose zone | place: USA...
ATTTCTTTTCCCAAACTTTCTTGAACTAGGGGCTGGACATCCTGGCTAAACCAGACGATAGATTCACCATTCGGAGAGCTAGGAGAGTTAATCGCGCTGACGAATAGAAAATCCTTGCGCTCCTCGAAACTGCTTTTGGTCGGGGCCGCCTCGATAGCATGCCCCAATGTATAAACGTGCTCGAAGCCATGGTCAAAGAATTCACGACTTTCCCGGTCCGAAACGGAAACGATGCCATCGCATTTCTCCGCCAACCGCATCTCCTCCCGGATGAGCTGTGCCTTTTCCGCGGCGGAAAGTTCTTGGCCTTCCAGGCGTCGTTGCTCAATTTCGCGGTAACTTTGAAGTGCCTCGGCATCATAAATGATCCTGGCTCGCCCGCAGCTATTAGAATCTTCCAATATCAAGGATTTGAAGGAAGCCATATTATGCGGGCGGCTGACGATAATCACGTCATAGTAATCACACCTCTGGCTAAGGAATTCTCTTAACTTCTCCAGACCATGGTCGAGCATGACCTCGACTTCAGACGGAATATCTTGATACACGTCGCCCCAGTCCTCCCGGGGCCATAATGTCGGATAAAAGGTTACCGCGTGTCCTTGATTGACCAGTTCCGCCAAAATGCGATTCGTTCTTGGGAATCCTGCGCCCAGTGCCGGATGGGGTACTTGATCATCCAAAATTAAGATCCGTCGTTGATCTTTTCTCCCATGGTTGCGTGCGACCAGGATGTTTTCTGTGACGGCGGGCTGAGATCGCAGCCAATCCATGTGTTTACCGACGAAGGTTTTTCGGTTTTCGACTTGCAAATCAATCGCGCTGAGGGGAGAGCTTGAACTCGCGAACTCATAGTGGAGAATAATGGCATTCGGATCGTAGACGACGCGCTTACCGTTCTCCCAGAGCCTCACGCAGTAGTCCGTCTCCTCGTAATAAGCCGGTGCATAGTCCTCGTCGAAGCCACCTGCCGCCTGAAAGATTTCGCGTCTGGTTAAGAGGAACGCTCCTGAGCAGTAATCCACATCACGCTTGTACATGTAGGCGGGAGCGAAAGGAGAATCCCCACGACCATAACCGAGACACGAACCATCCCGCCAAATAATACTGCCCGCTTCTTGCAAAGTTCCGTCCGGCAAAACAATCTTCCCGCCGACGGCTCCGATATCATCCGAAGATTTCAGAGTGCCAAGTGAGGAAGAGATGCTTCCGGCGACCAATTGGGCGTCGTTATTCAGAAGCAGGACGTATTTGCCTTTGGCTCTTTCGACAGCCTGATTACAGCCGCGCAGAAAATGAACATTGGTTTCGTTCTGAATAATCTCAGCGCCTCTAATGTGCTTTAAGAGACGGGAGGTTTTGTCCGTCGAGGCATTGTTGACAATGACGACTTCATACGAATCAAAGTTGCTTCTCAAGATTGAGTAAAGGCACTGCAACGTTAGCTCTGCACGGTTATGAAGCACTAGGACGACACTGACGTCCGGCATTTCAATTGAAGGAAACTCAATTGCTGAGTTAGAAGCCAGAAGGCTATCCAGAGAAATCTGAGCCAGCGAGACCAACGCCTGCTTTGAAACTGACAAAGCGTCGCGAAACGGCGGAGTCATCACCGTAGCAGAGTCTCCGCCCCGCTTCTCATTTGTCCTGTGGCTGCGTATTACCGTTTGAAGGTCTTGGAAATTCCCCAACTCATCTGCCACCCGAACTCGCAAAGTCGTGGAACCAACTAGAGCTTCGCTCAGCAAGAATCGTCCCGAAAAACCTACCTCCGCTGAAGCTGGAGAAGTTGAATCGATCACATCAGACCGCGGTTCTCCATATTTCATAAGCCCGAGGGGAACATTGTCCAAAAAAGCTTCGATCCAGTTGATCGGCGCCTCTGTTGAATACGCCCACCCGCTGACATCGAGGTAGGGTTCGTCACTCAAATCTTCTGCCGGCGTGTCAAGAACGCCGCGCACAACGTCTCGACCTTCGGGAAGTTGAAGTTTTGTTCCGACAACGTCAGCCTCTTTGAGCAAGGTCTTATGCTCTGTTCCCGCATAGAGCCGGAATTGATAAGCTTGACCGGCAACAATCCATGACGCCTGTTTTGAACCGGACGGGCCGGTCGCAAAGAGCGTCTCCGGCTCTCCATCAACAGAGATATATACTTCTCCTTGCGAGCCATCGCCGGTGTCCCAGGTGATTCTTGTTTTCCCCGTAAGCCTGCCGATTGGAACCTGATCTGGAAACGCAATGAGGCTGGCCCTATCACTAGGCGCTTCATCCGCTAAGGCAGATACGTTGGCGCGTCCTTCTTTCGCTGACTCGTCAGTTACGACGGCCAATGGTTGCGCCCGCAGTTCTTCTATGGCCTGTGCGTGACAACTCAATTGCGCTTCAAGTTCAGATATCTGAGCACGCATTTCTGACATTCTGCCGGCCTGTTGACTTAATTGGTACGAGTAGAGTTTCAAGTTCTCTCGAGCGTCGTCGTCCTTCTTGGTGGTCGGCTCTAAGCCTTGTTTCATATCGTCACATCGATAGAATCGCGTTATTGCTGGGGCTTCCAAGGCTAGCAATTGAGCTTTATGACCTTCATTCCACACAGGCTCACCGTGAGGACTCGAGCTAGTATTAGCACGTGGATACGAACGCAGTATTTCTTCATCAAACTCCTCAGAAAGCAATCTGAGCACTCGGACAAGATCATCGATTAGGCGTTCATATCGTCCGACGAAATTGACACGCTCGTATCCCGGAGGGCCGATATACCACTCGTACATGCGACTCACATAGGATGGCTCTCGCTCCATGCACAATTGAATAAATTCTGAAAAGTTATTTGATGCGCACTGCTCAAGAACCCTTTGCGGATGCCAGAGCCCGGGTTCATGTTCAATCCAGCAAAGTGAAGTCTGAAATTTCCACCAGGATTCGTACCAACTTATCGGATGCCTAACGAATGTAAAGATGAAGTTGTAGTCTTCTGCATATTGACCGAGGAGAGAATGCCTCCACGTTACCCCGTCGATTGCCTTGGCATATTCGGCCTCGACTCCCGACGCTTTTAGTGCTTCCTCAATCCACGTTCCGCCGGTTTTCGAAATATGTAAGAACAGGGACTTTGACTTGATGAGATGAAGAGACATAACGTTTTTGATTAGGAAGCGTCTACTGGAACGAGTCTTCTCATGTGGAGTATCTAATGCAGAATTCAGGCGACAAGTGTTTGTATATTCTTACTGGCGCGCTTTGATGCCTTGTCATAGCCGCGATCATTTGGATGGGCTTGATCTTACCTGATTCAATAAAGTAGTCATCTAACTTGGCAACGAAATCGATGAAATAACAATCCTCGGCATTATTAACATCGAAGTTTGGGCCAAAGCTGCGGTCTACAAAAACATTGATTAGATTTGAAAACGCAAGAAAGCGATGAAACTTAAACTTCTTGATCAGTAAAGGCAAAATATCCTGCGCGCGAATTCCCTCGAATCCCTCTGTCGAGCAATCCCTATTCTCATACTGAGCTTCAAACTGATTGAGTTGATGATTCCATTTGTGCCTATCTTCCAGCGTCGCCCACAGGGCCAGGATGATCTCCAAAGCTTCGGGCCATCGCATATGCCCGTTCCTACCGATCATGTCATTGCTAAGGAAGTAGCCATCATCGTCCAACGCGTCATAGGTCTTGTCGAACAATACTTCCAACTCCACAAAGTGATGTAAGCTTTGATTGGCAATGATTATTTGATATTTCTGGTCGACTTTCCAACCATTGATATCCGTCTCTAGGTAATCAAAATAGGATTGCAACTGATTTTCGCTAACAATTTGTTTTCCTCTCTCCAGCATGTGTGGATTAAGGTCCAGACAGTTGAAAGTAAAGTTCTGAATGTTTCTTTCCAGTAGTAGTTTTGCTAATGCAACCTCTGTATCACAGTTTCCCGCTCCTACACTCAGTATTTCACAGCCCCTACCAGGGTACTGAGCAGCGATCTGCTCTATATATTGAATGTAGAAATTATTCGGATCGCTGAAATCAAGCGACACGCACTTGGGGGCTAAATGCCTGCTGGACCAATAATGAAATATTTCAGGAAGGTCATGGACATTCTGGACGTTCTCATAAAAGCGGATCTCGTTTTTGACCCGATCGTCGTATAGCACGTTGCTTTCCCTCAGATGGCAATCTATAAGGTCTCTCCGGTTGCTGAATGGCAAATTCGCATTGCCCGTACACTGTGTTGGCGCTGCGATGCCTAGCGATGATTCTTTCTGTACAGCGTGCTTACGCTTCCTGCATCAAGCTTGAGACCACCTGTTTGAAAGAATCGTACACCACCTGCCGGCCGTGGAGTTTACTTATGTGAATGCGGCCATGAAGGGCCAGATGGTGCCATAATTCAGCGTCCCCCAGCAAATGCTCAATGCTCCTGGCAAAATCGGCAGGACTATTTGCAACTAGAACATGCTTACCATGTTGCAGATTCAAACCTTCGATACCCGCGTTTGTCGAGACCGAAGGTGTCCCCACCGTCAAGCTTTGTATTAATTTGGTTTTTGTTCCTGCTCCGGATAGCAGAGGGACCACTGAAATGCGCGCGTTTTGCAAATAAGGGAGTAGAGAAGGCACCCACCCGACGGGCCGAACATTCTCAACTAGTCTACTAGATTCAATCATGCTTAGATCGAGTTCGTTGCCAACTATGTACGCCGGGTGCTCAGCCAGTACCGATTCGTTAATGAGAGGCAGAACTTCCCGACAAAAATATCTTACCGCCTCAACGTTAGGCGGATGCCGAAAATTGCCAATGAAGAGGATCCCTTTTCTCTCCGCAAACGCTAACGTCGAGGGTGGCAAGTCCTCCATCAACGGTACTGCGTAGGCATGAGAGGGCGCATTTACAAAATCATTAACAAGATCAGCTTCCTTCTGAGATACAGTTAAAACCGCGTCTGATGCCGCATAAGCATTTAACTCGCGGATCATTTCATCAGCATACTGCGCACCTAGCATTCTAGAAGACGCGTTCTTCCCGTTCTGTTTGAGAATGTCGCGAGATCGGCGTAAAAAATGGAGATCAATTGAATCGATAACAATTTTAGTTTTAGGAGATACAGACCGAATAATTGGTAAGTAGTATTCGGCTAAATACCAAAAAGCTATGATAATGAGATCGAACCTACCGGCAGCTACTAGTTCGTGCGCGTCAATCAAACACTGCTCACCACCGGGCCAGGGAATTTCACTAACATAAACCGGTACACCTTTTTGCCGAAGCGCTCGTGCATAGCGCTCGCCGTCACTGGCGTTCTGCGCCATGAAACTGACGGCCCAGCCGGCTTGCTGAAAAAATTCAATCAAATGGAAAACGCGCTGCGATCCACCCTCACGGTCGAATTCGGGCATCTTCGGGGAACAGACTAAAGCTCGTCTAGTTTCCATCGCCGTTCGCTGATTCGTTGCGTCTTGACAGAGTTTGTAGGCTAGCTGCATCGTATTGTTGAGGAGCAGGATAATAATGTCTTAATGCTTCGCGCCACTTCTCAATAAACTTTCTTCGGTTGACCGCCTGATAGCTCTTCACGCCAGTGTCAGTGTCGGTACCTGACGAAACTCCTTCGAAGTGTATGACAACGCTCTCGGGTTGATAGTACACGCGATATCCTCTCGCGCGGAGGCTGAAACAATAATCGGCATCTTCGTAATATGCAGGGTTAAAGCGCTCATCAAAACCGCCAAGCTCCAAAAACACGGCGCGCCGCGTCGCGAGCAAAGCACCAGAACAATAGTCAACCTCTCGCAGAAAGTCATACAGCGGCGCATTGGGACTTTTGTCGAATTTGCCGAAATTGCACGCTGAGCCATCTGAGAAGATGACTCCCCCTGCTTCTTGCAAGGTTCCGTCCTGATAAATCAGCTTGCCGCCGACGGCGCCTGCTTCCGGATTATCACGAAGGATGCGCAATAGCGGGGAGAGCCACCCCGACAGTGGCAAGGTGTCATTATTTAGAAAAACTAGGATGTCGCCCTGAGCGGCCTCTGCCCCACGATTGCAACTCATAATGAAGCCGACATTCTCTGGATTGCGCAATATCTTCATTCGTCTATCCGTCTCAGCCCAGTGTTCTAGTATGTCGGGTGTTTCGTCAGAAGAACCATCATCAACCATTATGATCTCACAATTAGAGTCCGGCGGGAGCGTGGTCCTCAGTTGCTCCAGACAACACTGAGTGTATCCAGCCTTATTGTGAACCGGAATGATAATCGAACTCGCCGGCAGCGATTGCTCTTTATGCTGATCGGTTAACCATTCGACGCTCAAAGACATCGCTGGCTGGCGAAGTTTGCTTCCCGGCAAATGTTGTAGTCTGGCAGAATCGTCAATGCGAATTAGCGCACGGGTGGCAACCCTTCGTGCTTCGGCGATTAGGGCCGGATCCAACGCTGAGGTCACGACCACGTCTATGCTGTGATCAAGGTAAGGTAGGTTTCGTTCTAAGTTTTCTGACAGCGATGAAAATACAGCTAAATGGGGAAAAGAACTTGCCAAGGCCAACCCGGAATTCCAATCCAGAATTGATGGCTCAAACTCCATTCGTTTTTGAAACTCCGCAATGGCCTCGTCGATTTGCTGTGAAAGCTCATTGAGGACTGACTGCTCGAAATCAATCAGAGCGACCCGGCTCCGGGATCTCTCTTCCACTTGCTCGTATGACTCCTGAGGTCCGGGGTCGTTTTCAATCATTAGTGATTGAGCGACCGGCTGTTCATTCGACAGGTTGAGCTGTTCTGGCTGCAACTGAGCTTGGCGATCGTCAACTTTGACTAAATCAATATATGGCAGTCTTAGCATCCGATAGATGGGCAAAAGGTACCGATACTTCAGTCCTCCATAGCGACTAAGCAATCGCCATCCCAGCGAACGGCTCATCTGGTCGACATCCTGGGTTTTCGCCGACAGCTCGTTTTGCAGTGATACGATCACCTCGTCACGCGCGCAAGCATCATTCTCGAGCTCTTCCAGACGGGCTCTCAGCGATTCATTCAAATCCGCAGCGTGCTTATACTCTTCCCGCGATGCCGACAATGCTGAACGTATTTCGGATAGTTCGTTTGTCTGTAAAGCCACTAGAGTTTCAAGAAGCGATCGGGCTTGAGACAATTCATCCGTCTCGCGCTTAAGTTCTGCCTCGTAGCTTGATCGGGCTTGAGACAATTCATCGGTCTGGCGCTTGATTTGACTCTCGTAGGTTGATCGGACTTGAGACAATTCATCCGTCCAGCGCTTGATTTGACTCTCGTAGCTTGATCGGACTTGAGAGATTTCCTCCGCTTGCCGTTTAATTTCGGTCTCATAGCCCACTCGGGTTTTGTTCAACTCTTCCAACTGGATAGCTAGTTGCTTCTGATAAGCAACCGCTTGTTCATCAACCGCGCGCTTTAGGGTTGTTAGTTCTTCCACTTGTCGCGCCAGTAGTGTTTCATCGGCTTGCGATTGCCCCTGAGCTGCAAGCGTTAGCGTTCTCAGCTCTTGGGTTACCACCAGTCTGGCTCCAAGTTGATAAAAGAATTCTCGTATCTTGATTTGGTACTCCTGTGAAGGGCTTAGTAATTCCTGCAACAACTCAGGGGATTTCTGTCCGACAGCCAATAAGCCTAAACCATGTGCGTGAATGAATTCGAAGTGGGGATATTGGCGCCTCGCTTCATTCCATAGTCTCCATACTCCAAAGTTCCCCTCCCGAACGTTGATATCGTGAAGAAGCACTACTCCCCTCTGACTCAACTTCGGCAACCACGTCTCGAAATCGTGCTTTACAGCGTCGTGAGTGTGGTAACCGTCTATATGCAACAAATCAATTGAGCCGACTTCGAAATGCGACAGCGCCTCATCAAAACTGGCCTGAACCAATCGAGAGAAGCCACCGTACAGAGGGTCGTGATGCTCCTGTAGATCTCTGAGTACTTCTGGTCCATATAGGCTAGCTTGGGAATCGCCCTGCCACGTGTCTACGGCATAGCACCGAGTTTCCAGCTTCAGTTCCTTCACCGCTTGACAGAACGAACAATACGAAACGCCATGATGGGTCCCCAATTCGACTACCACACTCGGGCGTAAAATATCTATCAAGTACATACCAAACGGAACATGGCCGATCCAACCTGACGGAGCAAGGCGGTAGGGACGGGTATAGCAAATGGGATGGTCAAGCGGATTAAAGGTCATCATTCATTATCAGAAGTCTTATAGTCCATGATTTGATCTGTGACTCTTACGGTTCTTTTGCGTTCCCCAATGCTTCTGTTAGGTGGAGATTCTCAAATTCACTGTTAAGCTTCCTTCCCGAGAGCCTGCAGGTGCTGAGCGTCATTATTGCGCACTTGAATTTCCAACCTATCGCACAACGGAGAATGAGGCACCGATTGTATGTCTAACAAGATTGCATTCAACATCATTTGGAATCCAAATAACATCAGTAATGCCGCCCCCATAACTATCCCGGGTGGCGATGGCGTGTTTCTGATTAAAGTAAACTGAGTAAACTCGTAGAGTCCATAAGTCAAGCCGAGGAAGAAAAACAAAGCCCCAAAGATGGCTAGCAGGGCTTCCATCGTTAAACTGTAGAGGATCTTTCGAAACCATACACGCCTGATTAGACCCGAAAACATGCGCAGTGGAAACTCAAATAGTGTCCGGATGATGCGTAGATTTGATTTTTCCACCCCGTAGCGTGCCGGTATCGGTACGTCGAGCACGACCGCTCCCATAATACCAAGAGCTATCAACAACGAACTTTCGAAGAAAAATCTGCGGTGAATCCATTGGGCGGGCAGCATATCAAAAATCTCCCGGCGAATGGCAATATATCCATTCGTCGGATCAAAGACGTTCCAGTAACCGGACGCTGCTTTATTGAGAAAAGAAAGCACGGCATTCCCAACGCGTCTTATGGTTGGGATATCAGACGGTAAAAGTGCATTCCTAAACCGATTACCCTTGGCATAGTCCGCCTTGCCGAATAATAGCGGCTCAATAAGTAATGGAAGGTAATGTGGGTCCATCTGATCGTCCCCATCCATCTTGACCATGACATCAGCTCCCAACTCAGCCGCCTTGGCAAACCCGGTAAGCATCGCTTCACCAACACCACGATTTTGCGACAGATGAATCCCAGTAACGCGGTCACAAGCAACACGATCTATTAGCTCGCCAGTCCGGTCACTACTGCCGTCGTTTATCAGGACGATGTTGCTGACGTAGTCCGGTATCGTCTCCACTACCTCAACGATGTGATCCTGCACGTTGTAACACGGCACGACGACAGCGATACTCAACCCGCCGTTAGCCAGTTGGCGGACACGCTGTTCTGCGCGTAAAAGATTTGACAGGAGCATGGTTGAGAAGAAATCCAACCGAAGCGAGAACAAATATAGTGACATTTCCGCTTAGCATCAAGGCTGTTCTGGCTTAAACACTTGACGAAAGTCCGGCTCTTTGATCTATTCCTCGAAAACTTGATTTCTCCGCTGGAGCTTAATAACAATCTCGTCTATTCTGCGAGATCGCGAAAGCTTGCCTTAACCTTCGAGAGAGTAGCGGGGTTTTAGTATTTGGATCTTAGTAGTCAGAAACAACGTTCGCCCGCGCCGACAAACTGGCCGTTGGTTTCCGTGGTGGTTGTGAACTACAACGGTGGAATGTGGATCGAAGAATGCCTTGGGGCGTTACTAACTAGCACATATCCGGCCCAAGAGTTGATCGTAGTTGACAATTCTTCGACTGACGAAAGTCCAAAAATCATTCGCGATATCGCCACCGATCACCCTAATATCAGAGCGTTATGGAGCACCTCGAACTTAGGCTATGCTGGCGCGATTAATCTAGCACTGGATTCCGTTCGTGGTGAACATGTAGCCGTCATGAATATGGATGTGATAGTTGAGCGCGACTGGCTTGAGCCGTTGATCGCCTTTATGGAAAATCATCCTCAGGTTGCGGCTGTGAACCCGCTGATCTTACTGGCCGATGGCAACCGGGTGAACACGGGAGGCCTTGACATACATATCACAGGACTTGGTTTTACTCGCTGGCTGGGACGATCGCTCGCAAGCTTGGATCGCTCGCCGGTGCGGGTCTCGGGCGTCTCCGGCGCCGTTTTTGTAATACGTCGGGATTTGCTAGTCCGAAGCGATGGGTTGGACCCCACCGGATTCCTCTATCATGAAGATGTGAATCTCTCATGGCTGTTACAGCTTATGGGGTTCGAGCTTTTTTGTGTACGAGAGTCGTTAGTCCGCCACGACTACATGCTGACGATGTATCCGGCAAAGATACATCTCCTTGAGCGCAACCGGTTGGCCATGGTTTTCGCGTATCTGCGCCCTTCAAGTCTTGTTATGCTCCTGCCTGCACTGTTTCTCACTGAGCTACTAATATGGGGCTACTGCGTACTACGCGGCCTATCGTTTATTAAGGCAAAGTGGGAGTCGTATCGCTGGGTTTGCAGGCGCTGGCAGGACATACGCGAGCGAAGACGTATAGCAGAATCCGTTCGAGTAATCTCAGATTGGTCTCTGCTTAAGAGATTCCGTTGGAAGTATGCTTGGGGCCAACTCATAGAAATTGGAGTCGAGCGTGGTCCTTCGGCGCGAAACAACCTGGGCAACATTCAACCAGACTGAGTTCAGGGTTCAAGATGCCAAAGGTTTCGGTAATCATCGTGAATTACAATGGGCAACATTTGCTCGGTGAACTCTTCGAGTCATTGGCCAGACAAACCCGCCTCGCCGACGAGGTGATCATGGTCGATAACGCGTCCACCGATAGAAGCGTAGACCACGTACGCGAGCACTTCCCCTGGGTTACGGTGATTGAGCTGTTAACCAACACCGGCTTTGCTGAAGGGAACAATATTGGCGTCGCCAAGGCGCAGGGAGATTACGTCGCCCTCTCAAACAGTGATACGGTGATGGATGAGCGATGGCTGGCTGAATTGATGCAGGTGCTTGAAGGAGACGACCGCATCGGAGCTGGAGTGCCCAAGATTTCTCTCGATGCACTAGGCAGGAGAATTTGCCAGGCCGGAGCGGAATTCAATAATCTCGGCAATCTTTGGGGGCGTGGTTTTAATCAACGGGACAATGGACAGTTCGATACGGTCACCGAGGTGCCAGGGCTGACCGCATGCTCGGTTATGTTGCGGCGAAAAGTTTTTGAGGGAGAACCGGTATTCGATCCGAGCTTCTTTATGTATTACGAAGAACTCGACCTCACGCTTCGCCTTCGGGCCCGCGGCTATTCCATCGTCTATGTGCCAACGGCAGTCGTTTATCACAAGCTGATGCAGTCGGTGCAGAAAGTTTCGTCACAGCCAGAACTCTTTCAGCAGTTTTTTTGCAACCGCAACCGAATGAAAATCGTGATGAAATACTATCCGTTCACAGTGTTGCTTCGCAGCTCGCCACTGATATTACTGAGTTTGGCGTACTGGGATTGGCGGTTTCTGCGCGAGGGCGGCATACGATTCTTCCTTCGCGCTCTTGTCGCGCAAACTCAATTCGCATTACAAGGCTTGACTGACCGACTGCGCGGCAAAACGGTGAATCCCGAGAACTGGCTTCCCTGGATGAAGCATCAAACTTTGCGAGAGGTTTTGGGACTGAAGTCGTCATTGGGTGCATAGGTTGATTAGAGCGTTGAACTCATCCTGTTCTCTGAGCTTTGCATAGAGTTTTTCTTAAGCGTGAATATCGGATTCGCCGTAGGTGTATCGCGGCGTCATTTGATCTCCAGCTCAGAGCAAAACTTGCTTTTCACAGTCCGCTATGATAAATGCGTACGACTTGGCTTTATGTCCAATGCCATAACAGGTCGGATAATTTATCAGGAGTCCATAATGAGAATGAAAGCGAAAAATGTAATGCGCGGTAGCGTGATATTGTTTGTAGTCCTCTGGATCACAGTGATTATAGGATGTGAGAACAAACCGGCATCGAACTCTAACGCCACGCCAGGCGGTACGCCATCTTCCCGGCAGGCGAAATCAGGAGCCACGGGTTCAATGACGGCTAATCCAAATCCGATTCAGGTATGCGACGGGTCGGATGTCGGTGTTACCAACATCTCATGGGATTTTTCGGGGGCCAAACGGGTGGAAGTCCATGTTGGCTCGCCCTTCGGACAGCTTCTTGCTTTGGCCGGTGCTCCCGGAACACAGAGTACCGGTAAATGGGTCGGCAACGGCACGGTTTTTTATCTTCAAGATGTCTCGAATGGATTACCGCTTACTGCCGATTACACGATTGCCACGGTTACCGCTAACGTAACAACCAAGGGTTGTTCATAACCCCGCTCCCAAGCAGTTTTGTATCTGCCGAATCTAATCAATAAACCCTGGTAAATGTGAGAAAGGGAGTATGGGTCAATATCCCCCGCTTGTCTTGAACACTGTAGCTTCATAGCTGCTTACAGACCCATTCTAAACCAACGGAGACGGTCATTTGAACAACTCTCGTGACATTGCCGCTTTAGCACCTGTAGTTTCCGTGAATCAGACGCTCGTTAGTCGGTTGACCGATGTGCTCGCGTGGATCGTCAGCCTCTGGCTAATTCTGATGACTGGCTGGTATGCGATTACGGCCGTGCGTGCGTTGGAACACCCACTCAACGTGGGCGAGGATCTCGCGTGGGCCAGGCTGTGCGCAGGTATTGCAGTTGCAGTAGTCTTGTCACATCTCCTGGTGCGACGACGTCTGATGACGCTGATCTGGCTGGGAGTGATAATCGCAATAGCCATAGCGATGATTGCTATGAGCCATCAAGCGATCGCCGTCCTGATTACGGCCTGGCTGTTTCTTTTATCATTGGTTTGGGGAGATTGGATGCTGCGGCGAATGCTTGTCGTGGGCAATCCGCTGTCCCTGGATAGGGTAGCCATCGCAGTACCGCTTGGCTTGGCCCTACTGGCCCTCCTTGCTCTGGCCCTCTGCCTGCTTCAGCGACTTACTTCAAAGTGGGCTTGGTTGGTGTTCTCGGTACTTACTCTTATTCAGTACCGATCGGTCGTCAAAATCATTCGCGCTTCTGCAGCATCGCTTCGTTCGCGCGGCTATGACAGCGCGAAACAAAGCTTGCCGGAATTTGGCATTATCGTTGTGTTACTCGGATTCGTCTTTTTGTTGGATTTTTCGTGGGCTTTAGCGCCTGAAATTCATTCTGACGCCTTGGCCGCTCATCTACCGTTGGCCAAGTACTATGTCGAGCATCCAGTCGCTCTTGTCTCGTATTCTCCATTTATAGCCAACCTGGTCGATTTGCTTTTCTCAATCGCATTATCGCTACATGGCCAAGTCGTCGCCAAGCTACTTATGCTGGCCGCGACGGTTATAAGCACGGTGGCCACATTCGTGTTGGGTCGGACACTTTTCAGCGCCCGTGTTGGGTTGTGGGCAGCAGCGCTTTTTTTTTCCACACCCTTGGTGAGCTGGCTCTCGACCACCGCGTTCATTGATGCTGCGGTCACGATGTACCTGGCGTCGACAACGCTAGTATTCTTCCAGTGGCGCGAGAGTCGACAAAACGGCTTGCTATGGGCCGCCGGACTACTTACCGGCGCCGCCATAGCTGCCAAGTTGAATGCGCTGCTTGGGCTGCCGGTGATTGGGTTAGTACTACTCTGGGATCTTTTTCGAAGTCATCAGCCTGTACGGGAACGGGTCAAGGGCTTCACAGGCTATATTTTGGGAGTCTGTTTGGTTGCGGGCCCCGGATTTGCTTTGTGCTACGTTCTCAGTGGGAACCCATTCTATCCTCTTCCAGTTCTGTCCAAACTATTCAAAAGGTCCGCCGGCCCAGCTGCAACGCTGATCGCGAATTCTAACGACTTTGGTATCGGGTCTTCGCCTGCGGCTTTGGTAAAGCTGCCATTTGCATTCACCTTCGCTTCTCATCAATTTGGCGAGGCACTTCCTTCCGGTGCACTGGGTCTCGCTCTCGTGTTGGCGCCCCTGGCTTTGATCACAGCCCTGGCTGGAGGCGCAGCCGCGCGTCGAGCGGCGATATTGCTCGGCGTATGCGTGGTCTATGTTTCATGTTTGGCGTTCATGATGCAATACGGCCGCTACTACATTCCGGCTTTGCCGATAGTGGCCGTTCTTGCCGCGGAGCCCGTAATTCATTTATCTAAGATTAAATGGCTCCGGCGTGTGAATCTGATGTCACTTGGCGCTGTCATTGCCACGCAGATCGTTCTAACTCCGCTGATGTATTGGAACATACCTGAGCGGTTTCCGCTGAAGGTTGTTTTTGGTTTGGAAGGTCGAGCGTCGTTCTTGTCACGGGCGCTACCGTTCTATGATCCGGTGCAGTTTCTAAACCAAAGAGTCGAACCGGGCCAGAAAGTGCTCGCCGTAGGCGGTGATTCGGGCCGGGCGTATCTCAACGCTCCCATGACAGGTTGGTTCGACGCGGAAGTGGAAAACATCACGGCCCGGTCGCCTCCAGCTAAGCTAGCTGCAAACTTAATCAACAGTGGTTTTACATACCTCCTTGTCGACCATGAATCGAGGCGATTCCATTTCCAAAATCCTCCTTACTCGAGCGAGCCCTTTCTGAGTCAGTTCGCAACTCTCGAGTATGCGGCCAATCATGTCACTATCTACCGTTTGCGGGACGTCGCCCTAGAGCCGCACGCCGCCGCAAACTTGGTCAGCAATCCGGGCTTTGAATTTCTAAGTGAGACCGGTTACCCTTCGGGTTGGTTTCCCACCGGACACCCGCTAATCACCCAGGGCGGGTCAGCCCACGGTGGCAAAATAGCAGTACGTGCTGACGCCGACGATTGGCTCTATACTCATGCTCCAATAGAACCGGACAAGATATATTCACTTGGTTACTGGTGCCGAACTGATAAGCCAGATCAGTTTGCGCGACTGCAGATTAATTGGATAGACCCTAACGGTCAAATCGTGGGCGCAAGTATCGAAGTTGTTCCGGCTGGGCTCCAGTGGACATGGCAACATTTCTCAGCGATGTCGCCCCATAGCGCATCTCAAGCAGATATTTATGTAAGCGTTCATGAGAATAGTGAAGTCTGGTTCGATGACTATATGTTTGTCCCAGGAGAAATACAGGCAAAACCCTAAAGACGCTTGCCCCTCCTCGACGAATCTATGATGCCATCGAAGATGCGTGCTCTCCAGGATCTGAAGTATTCAACAAGGGCCGCCCTGGTCACAGGAATTGCCGCGGAAGTTGACGGCGCTGTCGAGAGGTCATGTAGTCAGGTGCAGAGGTAAATTCGCGCGCGTGGTCGCAAAAGCTACTGTAAACTCAGCAAGACAAGAATCGTTCCCTCGCCTGTATCCAGAGACTCCAGCGCTTTACCGATAATCGTCCCGGGTCTGTGCATGATCCTACCGCGCACGCGAAATGGCTGAGACTTCATTGCCACGCCCGGCGCAGTGCTAGTGACCAGCAAATCTCCGATGTTGATTGGATATCGATCAGCGGTCACTCTGACTCTGACGCGCCCAGTGGTGGCAACTAATACTCGGTTCGGACCGCCTTCACCGAGAGTCAGGCCGGGCTGTGCGGAGACGACGCCAGCCACGCGAGTATCATAGGCTCTAGTAGAAGCCATTACTGAATTAGGCTTGAATGTGTCGAGACTTACAACCGTGCCGGGCGGCAATTGACTTCGCGCTGACGTCCACTCGGCAATATCTTGATACTTGGCGGCGATGTTTCCTGAAATAGTTGCGTCTCCGCTAACCTGAATGTCTCCGGCGACGTCGAGCGTTGACTGCGGGTTGTTGGTGCCGATGCCAAAGCGCGGCGAAGAGGTGACGCCCGAATTGATTGGGTTGAGCGTCACAACCCCGTTTCCGTTTATCGTGAGTAGATTGGCCGCGAAGTTTGCCACGCGGCCGTTCGCTTCCCTCTCGACATAGTTGAACCGCGCCTGGTTCGAGGCCGCCGTGTTGCCGTA
>Ga0137379_10002899_pt1 | contig 15978 bp, 17 predicted proteins | sample SagtaG_18_FD_104812 | JGI IMG/M metagenome (GOLD analysis project Ga0137379, IMG submission 104812) | Vadose zone soil microbial communities from Sagehorn Ranch, Mendocino, California, USA - Sage2_L_80_16 metaG | ecosystem: Environmental > Terrestrial > Soil > Vadose zone | place: USA...
CGGATACCAAATCACCAGCGGAACATGGATTTGTTCCCAATAAAGTGCGGCGCCGTGAAACGTCAGTCCATGTGCGCCCAGCGCCTCACCGTGGTCGGAGGTGATTACCACCAAGGTATTCTTGGCCAAGCCTCGCGACTCCAATTCGCGCATTAGATCCGCAATCGAATCGTCGACGTACTTCAAGCCATCGTCGTAGGCATCAATATCGGTCTTCTTGCTGCCCGATGGCTTGAGATAGGAGTCGGGGCTGCCGTAGGGGTCATGCACATCGAAGTAGTTGAGGACCGCGAGAAAGGGACGTTGGCGGTCACGATCGATCCAACGCAAGGTTTCGCGATTCACTTCGCCGGCACGCTTCCGCACCCGGTGAGCGCCTCCCGCGTCGAACGATCCTTCCGAGTCTTTGTCAAACAGAGAGTCCATTCCCAAATAACGCAGCGCCCGGGTCACTTTACTGTTGTTGCTTCGGTAGAGGTAAAAGCGGGTAAATTCTCTTCCGTAAAGCGTGCGTAGGAAGGCATCCGCCGGCGAGTGGAAATAGTCTTCGAAATGAATAAAACCCCGGCCCAGTCCGACATCTCGCGTGAAAAACGTGCGGTTGGCGGAGAAAGCTCCGGTGCGGTAGCCATTCCGTTGCAGGGCTTCGCCGAGCGTTGGATATCCACGCAGACTGCTCTTACCCCAGCCCAGCCAGGGCATTGGTTGCACGTTCACCATTCCGTGGTCGAACGGGTAGCGGCCCGTCAGGAGTGATGCGTGCGACGGCAGGCTCCAGGAACAGGGAGCAATGGCATTTTCAAACAGCACACCTTGCGCTGCCAGTCGGTCTATTTCCGGGGTTGTGGCGCGGGAGTATCCGTACGAAGAAACGTGGTCCGCCCGCAACGTATCAATCACGATGACCAAGACATTGGGCGATCCTGGCGCAGCGACTGCAAGGTCCGCGGTGGCGACTCGCTCGTGCAGCCACTTGCCGCCCTGAATGCCTGAAAACGTAAGCACGAAAGCGGCAAATATCCACCAGATTGATTTTCTTACGAGGACGGTGGCTGCGGATTCACGTTTCTTGATCCACCGGATGAACGCCGTCGCGATTCCTAACGCCAGCAGCAAGCAGGAGCGACGGTAGAGACGATTGGTGAGCGCCAGCCAGTCGTAAACGGAAAGAAACGTCAGCAGGAAGACAACCACTCGAAACCCAGGCAAACGCGGAATGAACCGCCCAACCAGCGCGACTGCCGACGCAATCAACAGAAAGAAGACTGTGTCCACCAGCGGAGAAATCCACAGGATTTCGCTGGAAACATGGATTCCCCGGCCCCATTGCTGCCAGTTGATTCTCTGAAAAGCCAGGAGCAGCAGGCCTTCGATCAAACCGGCGACGACTCCAAACCAGAACGCCGTGACCAGAACGCTGAACTTGCGCGGGTTGACGCCGCGATGAGTCACGGACACAGATGGAGAGGCAGTTTCGATTTCAGCCAAGGTTTTGCCGGAGATTCAGATTGGCTTCTATTTTACTGAAGCTTTAGCAGCGGGTCCCCGAAAGACGTTCTCAGAAGCAAACAGTGTACGGCGTCACCTGGCCAGTGGAGAGTTTATTTATGTAAGTAACATTATCGGGGGAGCATAGGTCCCGTCGGCTTGTAACTTTTGGTGCTGCCATTTCACCCACCCATAGGGTTTGGCAACGTGGAACTCTTCTTTGTTTTGGCAGTTCTGCAAATTGCTATCGCAACTGTACTGATAGCTGATCACCAGCGTCTGCAAGTTGGCAGGCAGGTCGCCTCCCAGAGTCTCGGCGTACGGTCCCCAAACCGTATTGACCACTCCCCCAGCGTTTTGGTGGTAAAGGTGTTGCAATCGCTGTGTATCTCATACGTGGAATTCGACGGCGGGATAGTAATTTTCGAGCCGGGGAATTCGCCCTGCGCAATCCTCGGCACCAACGGAAGATTGAAATTCCCAAGCACCGGATCGTGGAACACTTTGTATGTGCTCGGATCGAGCCAGTTCAGCTGGTGACCCACAGGTAAATATAATTATTGTCATAAAGCTGAATGTCCCACGGATAGCCTTTGCCAGTCTTCGTCCAAAAGAAGCGATCGGACAGAACACTTGTATAGATCGGATTCGCAGTGCCCGACATGTGATGGCTCACGGCCAGCGTCGGGTCCATGGTCATCCACGAAAGCATGTCGTAAGTCGCCGGCGTGGTCGGTGGAGTTTGACTCTGTTGCCCTTGCTGACTTCCGCTGGTGCGAGGCGCTGCTGGATTTATGCTTCCACCGCAACCTGCCAAACACACTACTAGCGCTAGCACAACAACGTGCTTCATTTCGACCTCAGATTTTGTGAAAGTTTACTTGCTACGTGCTACTTGGGAAGCACTTTAGCGCGAGACAGATAATAGTTTCGAAAGGGACACGTCAGGGTGCGGGGAGCCAGCGCTCGGCAACCCACTGACAGCCGCAGGGGGAACGATCTACTGCGTGACCGTCACTACTAGTGTTCCGGTAGCCGTTCCCGAAGTTGCGGCAGCAGTGATGGTGACTTGACTGAGCGTTCCACCTAACGTCCCAGTTCCCGTGGTGGAATTGGCGGTGCTGATCGCGATGACGGAAGAATCGCTGGAGCTCCAATTTGCACTGGCGCTGGCGGTAAACGTGACTGTCCCGGTGCCCACCGCTGCGGTGCTAATCGTATTGGTTCCAGCCGTGCAACTGGTGCACGTGATTGTAATAGTTTGGGTTTGACCAACCGTGACGCTCGTCGTTCCGCTAATTCCCTTGTAAGTTGCAGTGATGGTCACGGCGCTGCTCGTGGTAGAAACTCCAGTGACCACTCCCGTAGAGCTGAGGTGGACAAAAGTCCCACTCGTATCGCTGCTGGTCCAGGTTGCCAAGCCGGTCAGATTCTTTGTAGTTCCATCATCATAGTTGCCGGTGGCCACCAATGGCTGCGCTTGCCCGACCGCAAGGGACACTGTGCTGGGGGTGATGGTTATGGAGGTGAGGCTCGGGTTGACAAAAAACCCCCTGCAACCAACTCCCGCAACGAACAGGGAAAGAGCTGCCAAACCGGCAACCAGCGACAGCTTCCGCTTGGAACTCAGCATAGTCAAGACCCCTGAACGAACGACATAAGAACCATTACCCAAAAGCAGCTGACAAATTGTAGCAGAGAGATTCGGCCTGCAATCGGCCCCTGTACCAACGTGTGACACAGCGGTCCGACACCACTCCGCTAAGACCAAGAACGAGCCCTTTTCGAGAACTTGCGAGGAAAACACCGGAATGACAGGTGAAGGGTGGAACGGCGGGTCAGTTCGAGGCTTCAGCCACGGGCTAATAGCCAGAGGCTAACTGCTAAGACCTAATTCGCCCGCTTTGCCTTATTGATGCGCTCGTCCACTGGCTTTCGTCCCGCAAAGCCTTCGCTGACTCCGTGCCAATGGGTGATCGCCGTTTCTCCCAGCTTCCAGCAGAGCAGGACGACTTGGCCATCCACTTCGCAAGGGAAATCCAGCAGTCCGATCTCGAGGTCCTTGACCTGCACGCCAATGGCGTCAATTTCGGCCATCGCGTCTCTCACGCATTGAATAGCCTTCTCGCGCTCAGCCTTCCTGCGGGCGAGGTGCACCACATTCAGGGACATGCCACCGTTGAGAAAAACCCGGTGAGCCATCTCCTGGAATTCCGCATCCACAGATTCGATCAGTTTTTTTCCATCAATGGAGGTGCGAAGAAGAGATTCCAGCACAGGCAGCAGGTCTTGTGCTTCGTCGAGAGTGAAGGTGCGGGAAGACATAGGGGGTATGTCTCCATTCTAATTCATTCGGGACCATGTGGCGCGGGTGCCCTCACCCGCGAGATGTCTTGCTCCCAAAAGACTAGTCTCCAATCCAACTCGTTCTGGCCTCGATATCCCATTACCACGTTCGCGGGCGAGAGCCTGCCCTGAGCGAAGTCGAAGGGGCGCCCGCGCCACACAATCACTGAATTTCCAACATCCTATCCAGCGCCACTTTTGCCCAATGCTTTACGTCATCGCGAACCTTAATCTGATTGACGACGTTGCCTTCGACCAGGTTCTCCAGCACCCAACACAAATGCTGGGGCGAGATGCGGAACATGGTCGTACACAGGCATCCAGAGTCATCGAGCGTGATGACCTTCTTCCCTTCCGCTACGAACTCTTTGCCCATCCGATTGACGAGATGAATCTCCGTGCCGACTGCGAACATAGTCCCCAATGGCGCCTGACAAATGATCTTCAACAAGCCCTCGGTTGAGCCGATGCCGTCGGCCTTCTGGCAGACTTCCCAGCGGCATTCGGGATGCACAATCACGCGAATCCCGGGATACTTCGCGCGAACACTGTCCACGTGCTCAGGCAAAAAACGTTGGTGCACCGAGCAGTGGCCCTTCCAGAGAATGACTCGCGCTTTCTTCAGCCGCTCAGGATCTAAGCCACCGTTCAGCAGATACGGGTCCCACACAACCATCTCGTTGAGAGGAATGCCGAGTCTGTATCCCGTATTGCGGCCGAGGTGTTGGTCAGGAAGAAAGAGCAGTTTAGGAGTCTTTGCGAAACCCCACTTGAAGGCTCCTGCCGCATTCGACGATGTGCATACCACGCCTGCGCGCTCGCCGCAAAAAGCTTTGATCGCGGCAGTGGAGTTCATATAAGTAATCGGCGTGACCCCGTCGCCTTGATCGGTGGTAATACCGGCGCGGACTAAGTTTTCCCAGCAATCTTCCACCTGGGTAATTTCCGCCATGTCAGCCATGGAGCATCCGGCGTTCAGGTCGGGAAGGATCGTGACTTGTCCTGGCCGGGCAAGAGTGTCGGCGCTCTCGGCCATAAAGTGCACGCCACAAAAGACGATGTACTTCCCGCCAGCGCGCGCGGCTTGTTGCGAGAGCTTGTAGGAATCCCCGCGAAAATCGGCGAAACGGATCACTTCGTCGCGTTGATAGTGATGACCTAGAACCACGCAGTCGCGGCCCAAAACTTGGCGGGCGGCGGCGATGCGCTCGTCCATGGTGTGATCGGGGAGAACGAGATAATTTTCCAGACTGCAAACAGCGGACGCGGTAGCCATTTTGTGTCTCGCCTTCAGCTCCGAAATGCCGCATGTATCGGCAGGCGTCTCACCTGCCCCACAAGCTCACTCCAGAACGGGGATGTTGAAAGCTTCCAGCGGCTCCAGCGGGCTCACTGCCCGTCATCATTGCTTTGAATCAGGGCCCAGTCCGCGGGGATGTTGAAGCCGTCTAGTAAATCTTTACTGCTAATACGATGCTCAGCAGCGGCAAACGGTGTCTTTTCTTTTTCAAGCCGCACCATGCCTGAGCAACCTGGGGATATTGTGCACCGTTTGCAGGGCAGAGTGCAAGGTTCGTGTGGTTGGGCTCATTGTGGCGCGGGCGCCCTCGTCCGCGAAAAGGTCAACCAGTCAGCAGTCATTTAGGCGCGTCTGGTCTTGCGAAGTTTTGCCCGAAGACTCTCGCGTGCATGCACTCGGAAAAACGTTCGCGGGCGAGGGCGCCCGCTCCACATGGCAAGTGCTCTCACCGTCCCTGCGACGGATCAGAACTGCTTGCACTCTCCACATCAACGTGCAACTTCAGCGCCGGATCTACTCCGGGGGGATAGCAATTTCCGTCTGCGTTGTAATTTGCCGGACACTTTGCCGCGAAGGCCTTTCTCTTCGGAGATTGTGCGAACTGCCACACGTCTGAAAAACTAATCCCGCTCTCAGCAGGCTGCGGAGTCTTCCTCGGAAACACGCATCCTGGCGATGGCGGGCAGACGTCGTTGGTAACGAAATACACGATCTTTCTTCCGGCCGCGTTCTGCTGAATATCTTCTGCTGTGACGACCTTAGTCTTCCCTTCCTTCGCGGGAATGCCCGAGCAATAAACTCCAGCGCGGAAGCCGGCGGCAGTGACGGCGTCCACCCAGGCGTAGATGTAGGCTTTTTGCTCGGGCAGCATGCGCCCGCCTTCTTCAATATCCAAAAAAATAATCGTGCGCGGCGGGAAGCTTTCATGCCGGGCGGATGCAGCTGCCGCCTGACCGTCGGACCCGCCGAGCTCGGCTGGATTGCGCTTCAATTCCTTATAGAGACGGCCATTGAACAGAACCAGAAATCCGAAACCCGCGGACTCCAACACCAGGCGCTTACTTTGCCAGGTATTCGACTGCGCACCCGGCGGGTTATTGAGCCAATATCCCGCAAAGGAAAAGGTCTGACGCAAGAGTTTGAGATTGGAGTTGCCCGGATAGTTATTACGGTCGAAGCCCAGATAGGCCGCGGTTCGTGCGGATTCCTGAGCTGAACTCGATTGAATGAGCGCCAGTGCGATCGAAATGCATAAACCACAAACGACACTAGCGACACAAAGGTTCACGAAGGAACTCCCCAACCGCAAACCTTAACATTGATCAATTTGTCCTGCCTTGGTTTTCCTCGGTGTACCTTAGTGTCCTTCGTGGTTAATGCCTCTGACCTATCCCCCGATATGTACCATGGTTCTCGATGCCGGCACAAAATCCGCCTCGCCAATGTGGTGGCGCTCTTCTTTCCTGGCGACGACATCGCGGATAAATTCGGCCAAGTCATCGTCCGAAGCGCCGCGGCGCATGAGTTCATGCAGGTCGTGCTCCCACACGGAGAACAAGCAGGTGCGAATCTTGCCGTCGGAGGTGATGCGAATGCGGCTGCAATGTCCGCAGAAAGGATGCGAGACCGGCGCGATGATTCCGATTTCACCAATCCCGTCGTCGAAGCGGTAACGCCGGGCGGTTTCGCTGCGGGCATGCGGGATTTCGACGAGCGGACGATACTCGGCCATGCGGAGCAGGATTTCGTCGAGCGTGACCACAATGTCCGGCGACCAGACCCGGTCCTCTTCAAGCGGCATGAACTCTATGAAGCGCACGATCACCCCTTCTTCGCGCGCAAACATTCCGAATGGAATAATCTGGTCTTCGTTGAAGCCCCGCATCAGTACGCAATTAACTTTGACAGGCCAGAGACCCGCTTCACGTGCGGCACGCATTCCTGCGAGCACATGATCGAAACCTCCGGGCACGCGCGTGATGCGGGCAAAGCGGTCAGGATCAACCGCGTCCATGCTGACGGTGATGCGGTTCAAGCCGGCATCTCTAAGCGGCTGAGCCAGGTCGGCCAGTAGATGACCATTAGTGGTCATGGCAATATCGAGCGGTTCGGTGGCAGTCGAATGCAATTTCGACAACTCCCGGACAAAATCAACCACGCCACGCCGCAGCAAAGGCTCGCCACCCGTCAGCCGAATCTTCGTGATGCCCAGCGAAACCAGCACCCGCGCCATGCGAAGATAATCCGCAAACGGTAGCTCACCGTAAAGCGCGCCTTCATTCCCTGTCCGGCAATAAACACACTTGTAGTTGCACCGGTCAGTAATCGAAATGCGGAGATCAGTAATGGCGCGTCCGAATTTGTCGGTGAGAGGCAGCTTTTAGCTCCTAGCCATTAGCGTTTAGCGATCTCGGCCCCCGCACTGTCATTCCGAGCGGAGGGGAAGGGTTCACTTCCGAACCCTTCGATGGGGTCGAGGAACCTGCTTTTTGTTGCACTGGAAAGGAGGACTGGACGGAATACAACCCGGCAGTTGTTTCCTTTCCAATGCTTCCTTGTCGAAAGCGGGAGGCGCGGGCGTTTCCACCCACCCCCTCGGGAGATGCGGCGCGGACGCCCGCGTTCTCTCTCCCTCGCCACCGCAGCCGGGGTATTCCCGATGGCCACGGCGGTCGGAAACTCAACTCAATTATAGATGCAGAACGCGGTCACGAAGATCACGTTTGTCTTTAAACAAGCGCAGAGTCTCTCTCTTACATCAGAATCATTCGCGGCTAAGGCAGGGCCTTATCAATCGCCTTCTGCGCCAGCGCCGCCATGATCGCGTATCCAGCTTTGTTCGGATGCAGCCCGTCGTCGGCGAGGTCCCGCTTGAGCAGGCCTTTATCGTCCACCATCGCGCTGAAATAGTCGAGGTAGATTAGATCGTTGGCGGCACAATAGTCTTTGATCCAGCGGTTCAGAGACAGAATTCGTTCCCGAGGACGCTGGGCGAAGAACTCTTCTGCCTTCGGCGTGTAGTTGTGAACGGGGAGGATCGACGAGAAAATCACACGAATGTTGTGCGCTCGCGCCAGCTCCGCCAAGTTGGAGTAATTCGCTTCGATGTCCTCATTCGACATCGGCCCAGTGTTGCCGGCGATGTCGTTGGTGCCCGCAAGTATCACGACAGCTTTCGGCTCAAGATTAATTACGTCTTGCCGAAATCGCACCAGCATCTGCGAAGTGGTCTGTCCGCCAATCCCCCGGTTGATGTATGGTTTGCCAGGAAAGGATTCTGCAATGTTCCAGATGTCGGTGATGGAATCTCCAAAGAAGACCGCTCGACTCTCTCCCGCCGTCGGAGGTTTGAGGGTGGCGTTGGCATCGCGATAGCGCGCAAGCTGGCCATAGTCATCGGTGTAAACCGCAATGCGCGAGGCACGGTACTGATCCAGGCCGGGGTGTCCGGTGGATGGGATGGTGACTGGTTGCGCTGCCTGTTGTGCAGCGGCAGCAATCGCTACCAAAAGGAATGCGAGAGTCCTCATGAGAATCCTTCCAGAAGCCCGGTCGCGGAGAGTAGATATTTTGACATATATGACGTAGAGACGTTGCTCGCAACGTCTCCGCTTGCAGCGCCGACGGTCCAACGCTCCAAATAAGAGTAGCAAGCTACGTCTCTACGTGAGCTTTGTGCCCATTTCACATGCCGTCGTAATTCGGCCCGCCTCCGCCTTCTGGCGGGACCCAGGTGATGATCTGATATGGGTCCTGAATGTCGCAGGTCTTGCAGTGTACGCAGTTCGATGGATTCAGGCTGATGCGCTTGCCGTCTGGCGCCGAGGGATCGTCGAGCATCTCGTACACATTCGCTGGACAGAAGTGCTGGCACGGACTGCCGTACTCGCGGACACAGCGCGACTCACAAATATTGGTGTCCTGGATGACCAGGTGCGCGGGTTGGTCTTCCTCATGCTTCGTGCCCGAGTGATAGAGATCGGTAAGCTTGTCGAACGTCAGCCTGCCATCGCCCTTGGCCGCGCCGAGCAGATGAGCTTCCGCGCCGCCATTGGGTGGCAAGTCACCTAGCTTGTTCATGCGCGTGTAGCCGGCAGTTCCAGGATAGCGATTGCGCAAACCGCGTCCGCCGGTGAACTGCTGGATGCCAGCATGGAACATCCCGCGCCAGAAGCCATGTTCAAAGCCCTGATGAAAATTGCGGACCTTCCACAGTTCTTCTTTGATCCAGCTTGCCTCGATTTTCTGCTGAAAAGCGCCCAGCGTTGCTGCGGAGAAATCAGCGCTCTTCAAAGATTCGAAAGCAGCTTCGGCTGCGAGCATCCCGCTCTTGATCGCCAGATGAATTCCCTTGAGGCGCTGCGAATTCAGGAATCCGGCGGAGTCGCCGAGGATCATCCAGCCATTACCGGCAACCGGTGGAATCGCCCACCAACCGCCATAGGGCAGAGATTTCGCGCCGTAGCGAATCATCTTGCCGCCTTCGAGCAGCTTGGCAACAAACGGATGCCGTTTGAACTCCTGCAGCACGCGCTGCGGATCAAGCCGCGGATCAGGATAGTCGAGCCCGATAACGAACCCGAGTGAAACAACATTATCTTTGCTGCCATAAATCCATGCGCCACCGTATTCGCGCGAAGTCAGCGGCCAGCCCGTGGTGTAAATCACTTCCCCAGGAGCGATGCGGCCCGAGGGCACTTCCCAAAGCTCTTTCACGCCCTGGCCATAGGTCTGAGGATTGCGGTCTTTGGCAAGATCAAATTTATTGATGAGCTGCTTGGTTAGCGACCCCCGAGTACCTTCGGCGAGAATGACGACTTTCGCTCGTAGTTCGTATCCCGGCTCGAAGTTGGACTTCGGCTGATTCTGTTTGTCCACACCCTTATCGTCGGTGAGGACTCCCGTCACGCGGTCGCCGTCAAACAGCAACTCCGATCCAGCGAATCCGGTGAAAACGGTGATTCCGGCAGCTTCAACTTTACTTCCCAGCCACTTCACGAAACGATTCAAAGAAATAACGTAGTTGCCATGATCACGCAGCGGCGGCGGTGTGATGGGAGACTTGAGCTTGCCTCTTTCAGTTAAGAAATAGACTGATTCCTTCGTGACCGGAGCATCCAGCGGCGCTTCTTTCTCAAAGTCAGGCAACAACTCGCGCATGGATCTCGGATCCAGCAACGCCCCTGAAAGACAATGCTGGCCAATCTCGCGGGCCTTTTCCAGGACGTAAATATTCTCTTTGCTTAACTGTGAATTGGGATTTTCAGCGTTGTGCTGGTCAATCAGTTGCGAGAGACGAAGCGCACAGGCCATCCCCGCCGGGCCGCCACCGACAATGACCAAATCAGCCGGCATTTGTGGGCGTTCGATGCCTTCGAGAGATTTGCGGAAAATCAGCATTTAGCACTCGCGGTGAGCCAGCCGGCTGCTCGATTGCGACTTGATATCATAATGCAGACCGCAATCCAGCGAATTGGATTGGGCACACCACGGTCCTTGCAAATTCGAATTGCAGTTGGATTTTTTACTTCTTTGTGTCGAGGCACGCTGCTCGTGCGTTGGGCTATGGGGTTGTAGTACACGCTGTGTTTGGCGCCTTCACGAAGCAGTCTGCAGCCATTGCCTTCCAAATGGCGGATCAAGTCTTGTCGCTTCAATCCGGCCCTCCTTTAGCTTCCCACATTTTTTGGGGTCACGCATAATAGGGTCGCAATGCAGGCCGAGTCAAGGGGCGAAAGGCAAAAGTTTCCCTTCCCCGTCTTCAGTGGGCTTTGACATAAGAACTGCTGTGGATTGTCGCGCTACTTCGGCTAAGCTACGGGAACAATAATCTTTTCGCGTGTGACATTCTGTCCCCGGCGCGGCTTGCCTGTTAACTCGCGGTTGGCTGCTAACAAAATCTGAATCGCGTCGCGTAGATTTTCGCGGGCTTCGTCGAGAGTATCGCCTTCAGAGATCGCGCCAGGCAGTTCTTCCGTAGAAGCGACGTAGCCGCCGCCCTCGGATTCGGGCACCTCTTCGTAAACTGCGGTGAGAACCATGTCCATGCTGCTTGTTCTAACGAACTTGTCCAGTTGTTGCCGAGGAATCTAGGTGCCTGCTTTTACTTTCTTTACCTCCTCAATCAGCGGCGGGACTATATCAAACAAATTCCCTACCACCGCGACGTCGGCGATCTCGAAAATCGGAGCTTCATGATCTTTATTGATCGCGATGACCAAGCGCGCGCCTTTCATCCCGACAATGTGCTGGATGGCACCGCTGATTCCAAGTGCAAGATAAAGTTTTGGCGCAACCGTCTGGCCCGAAGATCCAATCTGGCGGTCCATGGGAAGCCAGCCGGAATCGCAGATAGGACGTGAAGCCGCGATTTCCCCGCCCAGAGCCTCGGCAAGTTGCTTGGCGAGCTCAATGTTCTTTTGCTCTTTGATCCCTCGCCCGACGGAGACGATGATCTCTGCCTGGGTCAGGTCCACCGCCTGCTTGGCTTCTTTGAATACTTCCTGCGGCTTGTTCCGAATTGTTCCAGCGGGAATCTCCAGATTGACCCTCTCAACTGGTGCTGCGTTTTTTCCGGCCTCGACTTTATCCGCGCGAAACGCTCCGTTCTGAAACGTCACAAACCACGGAGAGTCGCAACTGAAGCTCACATCTGCTGCAAACTTTCCCTGAAACATCTGACGCGTAAACAGCAGCTTCTCACCATCCTTACGGTATCCGACACAGTCGCTGATCACCGTGCGACCCATAGCAGTCGCCAGCTTGGGGACGAAATCGCGCACTTGGTAGGTATGCGGCATCAGCACCAGCTTCGGCAGCCTTGATGCGAGAAACTCCTTCAGCCCTGCGGAGAACGCATCCGGAGTGTAGGGACTGAGAGCCGGCGATTCGAGATCGTAAACCTTCGCGACCTTCTTCCCTGCGATCTCATTCGCAATGGAACCGACATCGCTTCCCAGGACCACCGCTTCCAGACTCCATCCGGTTTCCGCGGCAATCGATTGACCTGCGGCGAGCGTCTCCCATGAGACGCGGTTGAGCTTCCCTTCGCGCTGTTCGACTATGACCAGAATCGTTTCAGGCATTTTGTTCGCGGCGATCAGTGCGTCAGGCTGCCACGTTTAATCCGGCCGAGGCCGAGCAGCGTGCCACCGACAGTGGCCTGCACCAGAAACCAGAACATATAAAGATGCGAACCACCCTTTATCCCTGAATAGACGAACGCCAGGAAAATCAGGTCAGTCCAGAGCAGAAGCTTCCCCACTGTCATCAGGACTGAGCCCTGCGCTTCATCTCCACCCAATTGAACTTCTTCTTCGCGAATCAACTGATTGCCAGACATTGGTCCTCCTAAATCGTGTTTAGCGCTCGGGCTTGCTCACAGCACCCTCAGCTCGTTGCGCAATTTGTCCACTAGCTTCTTGGCGATCTCTCCCGGAGTGCCTTCCAGATACTCCGTCTTTTTGCTTTTTTGCGGAATGTACATGCGCTCGATCTTCTGCAGGTTCGAGCCCATAGCCGATTGCACTTCGGCAAGGGCCACTTTGCGCAGCGGCTTGTTCTTGGCCTGCTTGATACCGATCAGCGTGGCATAGCGCAGCTTGTTGATGCCGGACTGGATCGTAAGCACGGCGGGCAGCGGCATTTCCACGAATTGAAAGTAACCGGCTTCGAGTTCACGCTTCACTTTGATCCCAGCTTCGGTCTTTTCGATCTGCATGATGATGGTCGCATGCGGCCAGCCCAACAACTCAGCGAGAATGACGCCAGCTTGAGCAAAGCCGTAATCATCGGATTGCAGACCGGTAAAGATGAGGTCGAACGTCTCGTCTTTGATCGCCGCAGCGAATGCTCGCGCGGTATTGAAAGCATCGAGTCCCACAAAACCTGGGTCTTCCAGATGAATCGCACGGTCTGCGCCCTTTGCCAGCGCCTCGCGCAAGACCTGCTGCGCCCGCGCCGGACCTGCAGTGATTGCGACCACCTCGCCGCCATGCTTCTCCTTCTGACGCAGCGCCTCTTCAAGAGCGTAGGCATCCGGTTCGTTGACTTCGTAGGAAACGTCTTCGCGAATCCAGGTGCCACCCTCGTTCAGCTTGAGTGGCGCGTCTTTCTGCGGCACCTGTTTGATGCAAACCAGAATCTTCAAAAGAGTTCCTCGTAATCCGCTGTGGAACCGGAAACCAAGTAGTATAGCCGAGCCAGTTGAAACCCGACGAGCTGCAGCGCGGGGACCAAGCTGTCTAGGCGATCGCTTTCCGAATTCACAGGCAGAATCTTATAACATCGCTCGGAGCGAACTGATCGGAGCCGCATGGACGTGCACCTGATTGACGGGACATATGAATTGTTCCGGCATTTTTTTGCCGTGCCCGCTGCGGCGGATATGAATGGCCAGGAAATCGGTGCAACACGCGGTGTCCTGACCTCCGTTCTCTCGATGATCGAGCGCGGTGCAACCCACATCGGGGTTGCAACCGATCATGTCGTAGAGTCGTTTCGGAACGATCTGTATCCCGGATACAAGACCAGCGAAGGCGTACCTCCGGAGTTGCTCTCGCAGTTCCCGATTCTAGAGGAAGCGCTGGAAGCGATGGGAGTCGTGGTATGGCCAATGGTCTACTATGAGGCGGATGATGCGCTCGCGTCCGCCGCAGCCAAAGCAGCGCGAGATGATCACGTTAGCCAGGTTCTCATTTGTACGCCGGACAAAGATCTCAGTCAGTGTGTTGTGGGCACACGGGTCGTTCAGCTGGACCGCAGACGCAATATCTTGCGCGATGAAGCCGGTGTTGTAGCCAAGTTCGGAGTGAAGCCGCAATCGATTCCGGACTACTTGGCTGTGGTCGGCGATAGCGCAGATGGCTTCCCAGGTGTGCCTGGTTGGGGCTCAAAGGCTGCAGCTCTTACCTTATCTCAATACCCGCACCTTGAAGATATTCCGAAGGATTGGCAAGAATGGCATCCGTCAATCCGCAAGGCCCGCTTGCTGTCGGAATCACTGTTCAACGCATGGAGCGACGCCCTATTGTTTCGCACCCTCGCAACCTTGCGACTGGATGTGCCGGTTTTCGATACGATCGAGGATCTCTATTGGAAAGCACCGCGCCCGAACTTTGAGGAACACTGCCGTCGAATGAAGTCACCCGATCTGCTTGGTCGGGTTAGGTCGGCACAATCGAAGAGACCGCAAGATGCGTAGGTCGCTCGGGATTGCTAAATCGGCTGGTGTTTAGTGTTGGGATTCCTTGCGGCTTTCTGTTTCGCTCTGATGTCTTTTTTCATTGCTTTCTGCCGGGCCTTATTGCGTTTCTGGGCAGCGCGGGCTTCTGGGTTCACGTGATGCCTGGCATATATCGGAGTCGCGGAGGCCAGGGTGAGACAGATTGTGAGCAGGCTGACTGCAACTTTTCTCATTCGGCATCCTCTTGTGATGAGCATTGTAAATCAAACTGAACTAGAAAGAGATAGAACAAACGCGCCAAGAAATTTGCCTCTCGTTGCCGGGGCTTAGCGGAAGCTGGCGGTATCGCGAAGCTGCCGGGCAATTCCTTCCAGGAAGTCGTCATCGCGCTGGTCTTGGGGCTTTTGCATTCCAGTTTTTTCCGCGACCATGGCAACGATGCGCTGGGCGGTTGTGGCGCGCACTACGGTATCGAGTTCGTATCGGCGGTTCAGGTAGGTTTCAATCAGAACCAGCTCGTCGGCAGAAACTTTGCGCAGCTCTGGTTGAACCGGCTCGGCTGCAGCCCCCTCTCCCCAATTTGGCACGACGGATTCAAGAGCCTTATCGTGGACGACGAGCGTTCCAGCCACATAATCGCCCACCCGGCGGTTCTGTTGGTTGCACATCATGCAGATCAGTCCGACTCCATAAATGCCGGGCAGAATATCGACGCCGCGCATTAAGTTGCGCCCGATGGCCTCGATTGCGGTCATTGGCCTCCCGGTCTGATGAATGACGCGGATTCCGGCCAGGCGCTTGCCCGGTGTCCTGCCCTGCCAGATAATTTCGAAGAAAGCGAAGTATCCCCAATAAAGGCAGAAGGGCGCGAGGACCAAAACAATGGCGCCGATGGTCTGTGAGAAGAAACGATCGGCTGCGCTCACAGTACTGCTGTAACCAATCGAAGCGATGGCGCCAATAATTAAGAGGACGATTACCAAGACGATTTGCAGTAAACTATCGGTCGCTAGGGCAAGGAAGCGGCTGCCGATCCCCGCCAACGGCAATTCCAACGCGATTTGTTCAGGGGTATCTATATCCAGCCGGTCGAGGGACTGCACGAGTGATCTCCACACATTGGATTGAGAAGCGCAAACCGTACTGGCAGAAGCTGGAAGAGCTGGTCGTGAGCGGCGGCAGCGCGGGTGTGAAGTCGCTCGGCCACGGTGAGCTGCAAGAGCTCAGCCTGCTCTACCGGCAGACCGCCGCTGACTTGGCCGCCATCCGGCAAGACCCCAGTTCTGTCCATTTTGCGCGCTATCTCAATCAGTTAATGGCGCGCGCTCACAATATCATCTACGCAGGGCATCGCGCGAGTCCCTGGGCGATTTTCCGGTTCTTCCAAGGGGAGTACCCGAGGATGTTCCGGCGTAACTTGAAATATTGCGTGCTGGCAGTGGTGGTATTTGTCGTGGGAGGGCTGGCCGGAGTCGCGCTTACGTTGCAGGATCCGGATTTCCAATTAAAGGTACTCGGCCCGAAAATGGTACAGACCATCCAGCGCAAGCAGATGTGGACGCATTCGATTATTTCGGTCAAGCCGCTGGCATCGAGCGAGATCATGACCAATAACATGACGGTGTCGTTCATGACCTATGCGGCCGGCGTCACAGCCGGA
>Ga0137379_10002902_pt1 | contig 15964 bp, 14 predicted proteins | sample SagtaG_18_FD_104812 | JGI IMG/M metagenome (GOLD analysis project Ga0137379, IMG submission 104812) | Vadose zone soil microbial communities from Sagehorn Ranch, Mendocino, California, USA - Sage2_L_80_16 metaG | ecosystem: Environmental > Terrestrial > Soil > Vadose zone | place: USA...
AGGGGATGTTGTGGAAGTTACGGTGGAAGGAGTGGGCACTCTGCGGAGTGAAGTAAGCGACTGAGATGCGGGGCTAGCTACTTCCACATTGACCAACCTTCCGGCGTGAGCATCGTGGACATTCGACATCACAACACAAGGTTTCTCGACTACGCGGATCGTTTCACGATCCGCTTCGCTCGAAATGACAGGTTGTAAGGACGCGGTGACGGGCCGGGATCCGCGAACATCCAGAGTTTCGTCAACGACAAGATATAATCCTCATCCATAGATGTCATTGACTTCCGGCACTAAACTCGGTCCCTACGAAATCCAATCTCCACTGGGCGCGGGCGGCATGGGAGAAGTGTATCGCGCGCGGGATACGCGACTTGGGCGCGACGTCGCGTTGAAGATTCTTCCTGAGTCGTTCGCGAGAGAAAGCGATCGCCTGCATCGCTTTGAGCAAGAGGCACGAGCGGTTGCGGCGCTGAACCACCCCAACATTCTCGCTATTTTCGACACTGGCCAGAACAATGGCTCGCCGTTTCTGGTTTCGGAGCTACTTGAAGGCGAGACCATGCGATCGGTGCTGGACCGTGGAGCGGTGCAGCAACGCAAGACAATCGACTACGGAGTGCAGATTGCACAGGGTTTGGCGGCAGCCCACGAAAAAGGAATCGTGCATCGCGATCTGAAGCCGGAGAATATTTTCGTCAACAAAGATGCACGGATAAAAATCCTCGATTTCGGATTGGCGAAGCTGGCGCCGAAAACCGGTGCTGATGCTAATGGCGTCACGCTGACCAGTTCTCATACTGCCGCGGGCGTGGTGATGGGAACGGCGAGCTATATGGCGCCGGAACAAGTCCGTGGGGATGCAGCCGATCCGCGGACCGATATCTTTGCATTTGGGGCAATCCTGTATGAGATGTTATCGGCGAAGCGCGCCTTTCGCCGCGATACTCCCGCCGAGACCATGACAGCGGTCTTGAAAGAAGATCCGCCGGAGCTCTCTGATCCCGGTCACGCGGTCTCTCCGGCACTTGACCGCATCGTGCGGCGCTGCCTGGAAAAGGATCCCGAGCAACGGTTCCAGTCGGCCAAGGACCTGTCGTTTGCGCTCAGCGCGCTTTCAGGAACGGATGCTAGTGGAGCGGCGCGGATCGCCGAGACACATCGCAAAGTTCCAGTGTTGCTCGGGGCTGCGGTGGTCGTGGCCTTAGCAATCGGCTCGGGAGTGACTTGGTTCACGGTAAGGCGCCCCGTTTTAACCACTTTAACCACTCGAATGGAATTCGCTATTCCCGTTCCCGGTGAAGTGAGCCATATGGCGCTCTCGGCGGACGGCTCCATGTTGGCATTTGTGTCGCCGGAAGAGAAATCCGGTCTGCCCATGATCTCAGTGCAGCGGATTGGCTCGCCTACCGTGACTCAGTTGCCCGGTACTCAAGGCGCAAGCTTTCCCTTCTGGTCGCCAGATGGCGCGAATCTGGCATTTTTCGCCAACGGCAAGCTGCAGAAATTATCGGTTTCGGGTGGCGTACCGCAGCTGCTGGCGAACGTTCAATCCGCACGTGGCGGTAGCTGGGGCAGCCGAGGTGTGATTATCTACGCCCCCGATTCCGGAAGCACAATATGGCGCGTGAATGCAGACGGGAGCGGCGTGGCCCAGGTCACCGATCTGATTCACACCGACCAGGACCAAACCCACCGCTGGCCAGTCTTTCTTCCGGACGGCAATCGTTTCTTGTTTTGGGCGGGCAACTTCGGAAACCTGAAAGACGATCGCGTGAGCGGCATCTATGCGAGTTCTGTTGAAGGGAAAGAGCGAAAACTGGTGACCCTCTGCCACTCGAGTTTCGACCTCGACTCCAGCCATCTGTTTTACGCGGACGATGCGCAACATTTGGTCAGCGTAGAGTTCGATAGCTCTAATGCCGCTATTTCCGGAAACCCAACCCTGGTAGCGAACGCCGTGGGATTTCAGCCCTCCACCTATTGGGTGGCCCTTACCGCATCCGAGAACGGGACGCTGGTCTATGACACCCGCACCGGAGCGGCCTTGTCTGCGCTCACGTGGATGGATCGCGCAGGCAAAGAGCTGGGCCACATCGGGGAACCGGGTGTGATGGCGAATCCCATGATTTCTCCTGACGGCAGCCGAGTGGTTGTGGATATCAGCGATCAAAAAGCCAACAACGTTGACATTTGGCTCGAAAGCACAATGGGGGGCAACTCGCGTTTCACATTTGACCCAGCCGAGGAAGTCACCGGGGTATGGTCGCGGGACGGGAAGACGCTGGCCTACCGGTCGGCCGGCGGCAGTGCGGGGTTCGGAAGCATCCTGCTGAAACCAGCGACCGGTCTGGAGCGCGAAAAGATGCTGTTCAAGGTCCAGGTTTCAGATGATATCGTTCCCAATTCCTGGTCCCCCGGCGATCAACAGATCTTGTGCACGCACCAGGCCGTAACGGGCCGCCACCTGGAGCTAGTACCCTCCGCGGGTGGAAATTCGACGCCGTTTCAGACCGGTCCCGGCAACCAAAATAATGGTCAAATTTCTGCCGACGGGAAATGGGTGGCGTATGAATCCGATGAGTCGGGAAACTGGGAAATCTATGTGACCACGTTTCCTGGCGCGGCCGGGAAGTGGCAGGTCTCGCGCGGAGGCGGCACTGAGCCGCGCTGGCGGGGAGACGGCAAAGAGATTTTCTATCTCGGACCCATGGGCATGTTGACCGCGGTCCCCGTCAGCACTGTAGGCACGTTTTCCACGGGCACACCTACACCGCTCTTTCAGTTTCACGGACGTGCACCGATCTCCTCAACCGACGTTTTCAGCTACGACGTGATCAAGGACGGCAAGCGCTTCCTGGTGAACCGGTACGTAAAGCCTGACCGAGTCACGCCGTTGACCATCGTGCTGAATGCGGCAGCGAAAGCCGCAGAGTAGAAGAGCCGCGAACGCGAACGGCGGCGGGGCACTTCTACAATCATTGAAATGGACCACCATACTGTCGCAGCCATCAGCATTACCGGAACATCTCTTGATGTGATCGGGTGTCTGTATCTTGCTTATGATCTGCTGGGCGGTCAGCACGGTCCGTTGCGACTGCTGACAAGAGCAGTAACATACGCGATCGTCTTTGGAATCGGCTACGGCATTGGGCTCGGGCTTGTCTTTGGTCTCGCTGCAGGTATTGCGACCGGAATCACTTTAGCAATTGAATTCAGTCGGGCGGCCCGCGGACTGGACCACTATGGATTGGTTTGGGAAGGACTGTTCTCCGCCATACGCGGGATTGGGTTCGGGGCTGGACTGTACAGGACTGTGGGCCTGGAATTCTCAGTCGCATTTGCCGTTCTGATCACAATCGGTCAAATATTTGCCTATTCGCGCGGGATGCGGCCTGCGATGGACTATGTGGCATCTCGCCGTCCACGGCTTACGCGCCGTCAATTCTGGGGAACCGTCGTCCGCACGGTCGGCTACATTGCCACAGCACTGATCTGTAGCGTGCTGGTGCATCATTTTGATCATGCCTGGTCTTTTGCGATCCGCGTGGGCCTGACGACGGGCATTGTTACCGGTATCGGGCAGACAGTGAATCCTTACATTGAGTACTACGCGGATAATCTTCCCGAGAGACGGCTCGGGGTTTTCGGAATTGGACTCATCCTTTGCGGTTTTGCCCTGCAATCGCTGCAGTACTGGTTGGCGCTGTTTGATGTACGGCTAACTTAGCTGCGGAGTATCGTTCGCCCGTTGTGAAAGGCGCGACTACGCCGGCCTGGCTGCGATGATGGCGAACTCCGCCGCGGTGGGTACGACGCGATCCAGGCGAAAACCCGCGCTGGCCAGCAGTTCGCAGTATTCATCCACAGTGCGTTCACGGCCACCGGTTAATACCAGCATTGCGAGGTCGATGAATTTGCCAGTCGAAGGCAGGTTCTCTTCTGCTAACGCGAACTCCACCAGGAGAAGTACCCCGTCCCGCGGAATTGCTTTTCGGCAATTGACGAGGATCGTTCGCGCCTGTTCGTCATCCCAGTCGTGGATCACGCTCTTCATAAGGTAAGCCTGGCAGCCCGAAGGAATGGCCTGGAAGAAATCGCAAACCTCCCTGGTGGTGCGTGCTTCCAGCTCGCCACTGAGGAATCCGCGTTGGCGCGCACGTTCGAGCACGTGCGACTGGTCGGCAAGAACGCCGCGCAGTGTAGGGTGCGCGCGGAGAATGTGCGCAAGCAAAATTCCATTGCCGCCGCCGACGTCCATCAGGCTCTCCCAGGCGCCGAAGTTATACGCCGCCGCAATTGCTGGAGCCGCAAGCTCGGAGATGCTGGTCATAGCTTCATCGAAGATGCGGGCGAGCTCGGGGTTCTGACGCAGATATTCAAATCCGTCCATGCCGGAAAGATGGGTCCTGGACGGCTCTCCAGTCTGGATGCTGTAGAGAATCTCGCCAAAGCAGGGATAGTAGAATTCGCTTCCCCAAAAAATAAACAGCGACCGTAGCGTTCCCGGAACGCCGGCGCGCAGAAAGCGGGAAAGATCAGTGTTTCTGAAAACGCGAGGCGCGGTTTCTTCGAAGATTCCCTGGCTCGCCAACAGGCGCAAGGTGCGATAGAGTGCGCCTTCATTCAATTTCAACTCAAGGGCAAGTACGGCCACGGTGTGCAAGCCATTTTCCAAGAGATCTGCGACGCTTAACTTAGCCACTGCGTACAAAGCCTGATGGAGAATCAGGCCCTCTCTCGCGCGCAGCAAGGATTTTGCGTCAGTGTTTGAAGAGGCTTGCGGCAACATGAGTTCTCCTGAGGTTTTTTGATCGTTTGTATGGAGATCAACTGAGCAAAGTGAATCACGGTGGCTGCGAATCGCTTGAGTTACGCACTACTTGCAGACTGAACCCTCTCCAAGGGGAGATTTTCCGCGGCTTCCGCGGCGGCGAAACGATACGGTCCAAGCCGCGTAAGCAGTCCCACCGCCACCAACATTGTGATGAAAAAACCGGCAAGCGGGACAGTATAAGAATGAGTCCAGTCAAAAGCCGCGCCCATCAGGAGTGTCCCAATCGCGCCTGCGAGTACAAATGCACCGAACGAATGTCCAAATGCCGTACCGAAAGCGCGCAAACCGAAGTAGCGGCTGAGCAGATAGGCGATGATATCTGCCTCCGCCCCCATGCCCAGTCCAACCAGGAATGCTGCAGCCAACGCGAGGTTTCCCTCGCTGCCCGCCCACAGCATCGCCATTCCCAAGGCCGATGCGCCGAAGAAGAACATCGCGACGCGAGGAGCAAAAAAATGGTCGAGAAAGTACCCACAACCGAATCTGCCGGTCACCAGCGCAAGTCCTATTATTGAGCTCGCGAGTGCGGCGCGCTCCGGACTCAGGCCACGGTCGCTAAGCAGCGCCGGCATATGCAGGACGCCCGCGTGAACGCTCGCGCCAGTGAGAAAGAATGCGCAGATCATGAGCCAAAAGGTTGGATGATGCCAAATCTCGTGCCAAGTCAACCCTTGTGCTTCGGGTCGCTGCTCGAACGATTTCTGCTTGGGCTCGACTCCGTCGGGCAACAGACCACGTTTTGCGGGATCGTTCTCGAGCAATACAGTCACGACTGGCAGTGGTACCAGCAGAATAATGAAGCCAAAGATCATATACGCCGTGCGCCAGCCGTAGGCTGCGATCAATCGCTGTGCCAAGAGGGGAGCGACGATCGCGCCAATACCAACTCCGAGCATCATGAACCCGAGAGCCAACCCTCGGCGTCGATTGAACCAGTGTGAGACTGCTACTCCGTAGGGCACCGGTCCGGTGCTGCTGCCGACAAGTCCCAGGCCCGCGTAAAAAAGATAAAACTGCCAGATGCCGCCGCCCAGCGTCCAACCCGAAATGAGGACCAGGGCAAGAATCGCCGTTGCCGGCAGGATCACTCGGCGCGAGCCGAAACGATCGATGAGCCTGCCCACCAGCGGCGCGGACAAGGCGCTGATGAGATTGTGCAAGGTGAAGGCAAACGAGATGGCGGCTCGGCTGGCATGAAAGTCATGAACCAGTGATTTGAAGAACACTCCAAACGAATAGACGACGATCGGAGGACCACCCAGGCATAGTCCCAGCGCAGCGGTGAACACAACCCACCAGCCGTAGAAAACTTTTGAGCGACTACCCGGCAATCCTGATTCCCCTCAGTCGTGGCACGTACTTTTCTTGGGAGGACGCGTGCGTCTGCCTCGTGCATTGTACGTTGATTAGCTGGATCGGGCCATGTTCGAGGAAAAGGAATTCACTCGCTGCTGGATTTCCGGTATATACTCCACCAGCTTCCAAACTTCCTGGCCGGAGATACCCGGTTGTCCGTAGCAATCTTAAGCGCGATGGCGCCCGCTGGGGTGCATGCCGACCGCACGCGACACCACATAGCGATGCGGCTGCTGCCGTTTCTTTTTATCCTTTACATCACCAACTATCTTGACCGCACCAGCCTGGCCTATGCCGCGATCGGCATGTCTCGCGATATTGGGTTCAGCGACCGAGTGTTGGGCCTAGGATCGGGGATTTTCTTCATTAGCTATGTGGCGCTGCAGATTCCAGGAGCCCTGTTGGTGGAGCGCTGGAGCGCGCGGCGTATGATTTCGGCGACCATGATTGCGTGGGGATCGCTGACGGCGCTGACTGCACTGGTACACACGCCAACCCAACTTTACCTGGCGCGCTTCGTGTTGGGGGCGGCGGAAGCCGGGTTCTTCCCCGGCGTGATCGTGTATCTGAGCCACTGGTTTATTCGGGAAGACCGCGCCAAAGCAACCAGCAACTTCATGGCGGCGATCCCACTTTCATTTGTGATTGGATCGCCAATCGCGGGCTGGATTCTTGGCCACCAGTGGTTCGCCGTCGAGGGCTGGCGTTGGCTGTTTGTGTTGGAAGGAATGCCGGCCATCGTGCTCGGCGCGGTTGCGTTTTTTGTTCTGACCGATTGGCCGGGTGAAGCTGGCTGGCTGGCCCCCGAGCAGCGGCAGTGGATCGAGCAGAACCTGGAGAAGGGAAAGGCGTCCGTCAGGCTGGCGAGCAGCGTAGGGCAAATCCTGCGGTCTCGCACCGTTGTGTTGCTCGCAGCAACCGCCTTTTTCGACTACTTCGCGGCCTACGTCATGATTTTCTGGCTGCCCACGATTCTAAAGCGCCAGTCTGGACTTTCGGACATGCGGGTTGGCCTACTCGGCGCTATTCCCTATGCGGTCGCCTTCATTGCCATGCTGATCAACGGTTGGCATTCTGACAGAAATGGGGAAAGGCGCTGGCACTCGGCAGCCCCGGCCTTTATCGCGGCAATCTCATTGCTGGCACTCATACGGCTACCCGGCTCGACCTCGATCACCGTTGTGCTGCTCAGCACGGCGTGCATAATCTCAGCGTTTCTGCCGGCATTCTGGGCGATCCCAACCGAGACCCTGAGCGCATCGGCGGCAGCGGCAACAGTGGGAATGGTCAACGCCGTCGGCAGCATAGCTGGTTTTGCGGGGCCATACGCATTCGGATACCTGCACACTAGAACCGGAACTTTTTCGTATGGGTTTGCAATGATCACAGTTTTCGCATTTGCGGCAGGAGTCTTGGTTTTGTTGACTCCCAAAGCGCGCCCGCGCATTGGCGCCAAGTCTCTCGCGTTGTAAACAGAAATCGTCAAGCTTCGCTCGACTGGGAAAGCCGAGGACGGCTGTCTCCACATTCTTTGGAGCGTAAATCACTCCCCATTTGGTTGGCGTGGAACCGAGCTACCCCTTAGCCGCATGCGATGAATGAATTTCGAGCTGGTCCGAACTCGGAGATACGGTAATACGGGAATTGCGCACTCTGAGGCTAAGGATAAGGCTTGCGGATGCGAAGTAGACTAGCGCGATGAATCCGAAACTGGAGTTCAGCGAGTGGGTGCGATCGTTGAGAAAGCCGATAGTGTAATTTCCTGCAAATCCGCCGAGCTGGCCGATCGAGTTGATTAATCCGAATGTAGCGGCCGCCGCCGATTCGCTCAACATCATCGTCGGTATTGCCCAGAACGTGGGGTAGTAGGCATACAAGAACCCGCTGCCCAAGAGCAAGAACGAAATCGCCAGAGGCACATCATGGCGGGCAAAGATCAAAAGCCCGAACATCAATCCCGCCGCGACGAGTGGAATAGCAGTATGCCAATGTCGCTCGGCTGTCCTGTCAGAGTGCCAACCGTTTACCAGCATTCCTGCAATACCGATGAGAGCTGGGATCACTAGCAGTGAAGTCACGGTGGAGACCGAGAAGCCCGAAATACGCTTCACGAAGGTGGGTATCCAATAGATTGTCCCGAGAGCTCCGGTGAGAGCGAAGAACCAGGCAGCAATCAACCACAGGATTCGATGGTCGAAGAAAGCTTCCATGATCGTGTAAGTTCGAGCCTTCTTCTTCGCGTCCAACTCGGCTTGCAATTCATGGACAAGCCAGGTCCGTTCCTCTTGAGGAAGCCAGCGCGCCTGGATAGGCCAGTCGGTCAAATAGAAGAAGGTGATGATACCAAGCGCGATAGCAGGAATTCCCTCCAGGATGAAGAGCCAGCGCCATCCGGCCAGTGCCCACCAATGGACGCCTAGCAGCCAGCCGGCTACGGGCGAGCCGATCAACGAAGCAGCGGGAACAGCCGCGTATAAACAAGCGATGGCCCGGCTGCGCTCCCTCTGACGGAACCAGTGCGTCAGATAAACGATCATTCCGGGGAAAAAACTGGACTCAGATACCCCTAACAAGAAGCGGGCGGCATAGAACTGGCGGGAGCTGTGGACGAATCCGGTCAGCACCGTAATCAGTCCCCACGAGATCATGATTCGCGCGATCCATTTCCTGGCGCTCCAGCGCTCGACGATGATGGCCCCGGGTATCTCAAACAAGACATAACTTACGTAGAACATGGCTACACCGAGGCCATACACCCTGTCACTGAAACCCAGGTCGGCGCTCATCCGGAGGTTGGCAAAGGACACGTTGACGCGGTCAATATAGTTAACGATGTAGATGAGAAAGACAAAAGGAAGCAGACGGTAAGCAATTCTCCGTCTGGCTCGCTGGCCCACGTCGCTGGGTTCAGTTTTCATTTCCGACGCGGTTGTCATGCAAATCCCTCGGCGTTTCAGGGCCGGGCCAATTTCTCCGAAACATACAAGAAACGAGAAAGTCGGCCTTCTCTGGCAATGCGAGCAGCAACCGCCAGGAAATCTTGCTGATCGTTATAGGTCTGCTCACCTTCGATCTCAAGCAGGGCGGTGCTCCGAGATGCGCGGGCTGCGCGTCTTGCCTCGGCAACTTCGGCCATGTTCGCAGTTACATCTTCAGAGCCGAGCAAGCGTAATCCGCACTCCGCAATAACACCTTCGTCATAGCCATGAGGAACGAATAGATAGAACCCTGCGGAGCTGCGTACCGCAATTTCTGCATTCGTCAGCGCTCCGGTTACGGTGATGGGATCGGTAAACAGCAGCCGCCCTTGGAGCTTCAGCAACCTGGCCCACTCGGCAATCACCCGTCGCCGGTCGGCAAAGTGGTTGATGGAGTCAATACAAGTGATAGCGTCGAAGCTGGCGTCGGCAAACGGCAACGACTCCGTAGCATCTGTGACACGAAATTCGGCACGCTTGGCCAAGCCACGCTGCGCCGCAAGGGAACTCGCGGCCCTAACCGCTTGTTCGTGGACATCAATTCCAATAACGGAGCAGCCGGTGGCAGCGGCGATACGCAGTGCCGGCCCTCCTGCCACACAAGCAACATCGAGTAGGGTCTTCCCGGGAGAAAGGTCAAGCCACCCCAGAAACCGGTCGTGTTCCTCTGATGTGAGCCAACTATTTTGTCCAATATCCTCGCCAAAAGCTTCACGACGGATCTGTGCGTAAAGCTCGGTTTGAAAATTGCCGTAATTGGCGTTGTACTGACTAGCGGAAGGACGCGCGTTGGACTTTCCCATCCGGAACCTCAACCCAAGTCGGCTCAGAAGGTTTGTTTTCGTGATTTCGGAACGCGGAGAATTGTACGCTTCTGTGCGCCCTGGTGAGTGGGCTGTTACCGGGGCCTGACTCGCACCTGTACGGAAGTCCCCTCGGGAAGATCTCCATCGACGAGCTCGATTTTCCCGTTGCGCACGACTCCATCGAATTCCTGGCGCGAGGCGATCTTTGCGGGGAGTGGAGCGCTCGCGCGACCAGATCCCTTGTCCATGGCCTGATTCGCCAGTTCATCGGCCTCGCGATTGTGGCCTCGCAGCACATGTTCGATATTGAACCACTCCAGTTTCGAAATCAGTTGCGACGCGCGGGCATGAAGGTCGCGCAGCGTCGGCTCCTTAACCTTGTAAATTCCTTTGATCTGGCGGACTAGGAGTTCCGAATCGCTGACCACTTTAAGCGCCTTGGGACCGTGTTCGACGGCGTACTCCAGCGCGCTGATGAGGGCTTGATACTCCGCGACGTTATTGGTCTGGTGTCCGAGATACTTGCTCAGGGCCGCGACTTTGTTGCCCTCAGCATCGTGAATCACGACGCCATAGCCCGCAGGGCCGGGATTTCCACGCGCACCCCCGTCGGTGTGTGCGACAAGATAGTTTTCTGGAGGATGTTTCATTTCTCAGCGTCCTGCCGCAAGCCGGGTTCCGAGCCGTGCGGGAAGATTGGCGGCGAAGATTTTCTCTTGCGCGGATCTTATGTCATATGGAACCCGGCAGAACGTGACCACACGCTGTTCCGAGTCAAAGACGGCGAATGCGGCGCGCCAATCGCCATCGCGTGGCTGCCCGACTGATCCCGGATTGATCATGTAGTTAGTACCGGTTTCCAACTGCAAATCACAAGTGTCGCTCTGTCCGATGCTCGCATAGGCCGGATGATCCGTTTCCCCAAACCCCCCGTGAAAGAGGAACATTCCCTGAATGTGAGTATGCCCGAAAAACGTGACACTGGAAGCGGACTCGATCATTGACGGTATAGCGTCCTGCAGGGTAACGACGTATTGGTCCTCGTCTCCCGGCGCGCCGTGCACAAATTGAACGCCCGGCAACTCTGGGAGCAGAATGGGACCCTGCGGCAAGACACGCAGCCAATCCAGATTTTCGTTAGTGAGTTGATCGCGGTTCCACAGCGCCGCCAGACCAGCCACCGGGTTAAAACTCTTGACGTCGTCCAGGCCGGTGACCACTTTGTCGTGGTTGCCCCGAACGAACGTGCCGCCCAAGTTGCGCACTCGCTCGGTGACTTCGTTGGGACTGGCGCCGTAGCCAACCACGTCCCCGAGATTGACTACGGCGTCGTGGGGCGGGGCCGCTGAGATGCAAGCTTCCAACGCTTCAAGATTGCTGTGAATGTCACTGAGCAGGAGTATGCGCAATCGTCACCGGAACTGGGATTATAAAGCCGAAGAGCCGGAGACGTAGCGAGGGCTAATATCTACGGGCCAAACAGTATGTTTACGAGAACGCTGGGCATGATGCAAATGCCTCCAGCCTGGGATATAACGGTGCCATGATGAAAACTGTTGCTGAGCAGGTCGAGGCTTGGTATCGACAAAGTGTGGAAGAGCAAGGAAGTAAATTCACCAAAGTCGAGTTTAGTTCCAACGAACCCGCTGATCCGATGCGAGGGTCGGCAGGGATTGGCTTGGAAACGCCCACTCTCCTCGCGAGCATAACGTTTTGGAATAAGGGTGATGTCGCCGTGCTTGGCCTTCACAAAAAGTCAAAGAAGGATTTCATATTTGACGACCGAACACTCAAGCCTGGAGAGAACATTCCCGGACTACTAGAGCGCTACTTCCAGCAGATTATTGAGCAAAATTGAGCGAAGCCGAAGGCTCCCGCGCAAGCTACGTCTCCACGTTTGAATTATTTATTACTGGGCATCTCGCCCAATGCCCCGGGGTGACTTCGATCAGCTGCGGAAAATTATGAGAGCACTCGGCCACCCGGAACTCACAGCGCGGCTCAAAAGGACATCCCCCCGGCATAGCATGCAGCGGCGGAACTGTACCTTCGATCGTCTGCAAAGGGCGGCCGCGTTCGGTCGCCAGCGTGGGCACGGCTGCGAGCAGTCCGCGCGTGTAGGGATGCGCCGGCGCGCGAAAAAGTTCTTCTCGAGCAGCAAGTTCGACCAGGCTTCCGGCGTACATCACGGCGACACGGTCCGCAACCTGGGAGACTACTGCGAGGTCATGAGAGATGAAAAGCATGGTGAGTCCAAATTTTTGGCGAAGGCCTGCCAATAAGTCTAGTATCTGCGCCTGAATAGTTACGTCGAGCGCAGTTGTGGGCTCATCGGCGATCAGCAATTGCGGCCGATTGACGATGGCCATCGCAATCATGACGCGTTGCCGCATTCCGCCGGAAAGCTGGTGCGGATAGTCGCGCGCGCGGTTCGCAGGATCAGAAATAGCGACATCGTTCAGAGCTTCCACGGCTCGATGCCATGACTCTCTCTTGGAGACATTGGTGTGAGCGCGGACGGCCTCGGCGATTTGCTCGCCCACACGCATTACCGGGTTCAGCGCGGTCATTGGCTCCTGAAAAATCATGGAAATCTGTGACCCGCGCAACAGACGCATTTCTTCGGGATGGAGCTTCAGCAAATCTTGCGGTGCGCGGACAGCTGGTTCGCCGTTGTTCGTGCCGTTTGGTGCAAAAAGAATCTCTCCGGCAATGAGCGCTTGGGGTGGAAGCAAGCGCATTGTCGCTAAAGATGTAACCGACTTCCCCGATCCGGACTCCCCGACTAACCCTAGAACTTCACCACGGGAAATGTTAAAGCTGACGTCGCGCACTGCGGTCAGGGAGCGCGGCTGCGCCGGGAATGCAACGCTCAAGTTTCGTATTTCGAGCACACGCACATGGTAGCAGCGTCGAGTTTGGCCGTGCGGCGCCAGGGCCGTATCTTGTATCTTTGTGCTTTTTGACGTCACGTGCGACAATTTTCCGCACTCAGGAGGTTCCGATGAGACGTTGTTCATTTGCGTTCTTGGTTTGCTTTGCCCTGCTCGCGCTCGCTTCCGATGCGGCGACAAAGAAGTCCAGCGAGAAGAAGGTCGCGCCAACCCCTGACAAGGCTTATCTGCAGAAGATGTGGGACGGCTGGAGCACGCTCGACCCGGCCAACGTTGCGCAATTCTATGCGCCAGGGCCGCATACGTTTTTCGATATCGCTCCGCTTAAGTATTCAAGCTGGGACGAATACCGAAAGACTGTTGTCCAAGTTCTGGCAGATTTTAAGACAGCCAAGTTCACGGTGAATGACGATGCCGAGCTACATCCCGCTGGCAACTATGTTTGGGGCACCGCCACCGTGAAACAAGAAGTCACACACAAGAACGGGAAAATTGATATGGGCAATTTCCGGTGGACCGTCGTTCTCGAGAAGCAAAACGGAAAGTGGCTTATTGTGCATGAGCATGTGTCCGTTCCCGCCCAGTAGGACTTGCTGGAAAAAACTCAGAATTTGCCCTTTAGATAGACAGCTCAAGGGCGGGAGCCCTGCTCTCGCCCTTGCCCGCTGCTACTCATCGCGATGAAAGGTGATTATTCGTGGGATCTGCGACGGTGCAAACAGTACTCAAGTACTGGGACCGCTTGGAAGGGCGCCGTGACGATTGGGAACGCTCAAGGCCCCAAGATTGGCTGCGGCGATCTTATTGGTTTTAAGGAGTTTAACGGACCAGCAGTAATTTTGACCTCCCCACAAACGTTACATCAGTGACCATCAAGGTGAGGACTACGGTTATGTGGTGATTGGCAGGTGGGACTCCCGAAATGCGCTAATAGACTCGCACAAAAAAGTACGCTGTCATGCCGATTCCCACCATGATTACGAACCACCTCACCCAGAGTTGAGGAAGACGCAGCGAATAATGTGCTCCGAAGTAGCCCCCCAGAGCCGCCCCACAAATCATGACCAGCGCCTGCGGCCAATAGACTGCATGCTTCGCGATAAAGACGATTACGGCCAAGCCATTGGTGGCGCTGCTGAGGACAGTCTTCAAGGCATTCATTTCGTGAATGTCGGCCATCCCGAATGCCGTCAGCATTGCGAGGAGAACGAATCCCATGCCTCCGCCGAAGTAGCCTCCGTAGATAGCGACTACAAGCTGGAACGCGGACGCCGTGATGATTGCTCTTGTGCTCGGGTCATGACTAACCCCGGCAGCACTGCTGGGTCGCGTCAGTTTGCCACCGAAGATGAAGAGCAGAGTCGCTACAATCATTAGCCAAGGCAGAATTCGCAGAAAAGTGTGGGCAGGAGTACGGAGCAGGAGCAGAGCACCCAATGTGCCTCCTGCGATCGAAACGCTGGCCAGTGAGATCAGCACGCTTCGCCGGACATTCAACTGGTGCCGGAAAGCTCCGCCGCTGAATGTTAGGCCCGTCCACAGCGCTAGGGTATTCGTCGCATTCGCCGGAACGGGAGGCACACCAGTAAAGAGCAGGGCTGGAAACGCAATGAAGCTGCCACCGCCGGCAACCGCGTTCAACGCACCACCGAGTACTGCAGCAAGAAAGAGGAAAACAGCACTTCCAAGGCTGAAGTAAGGGGGGCTCAAGCACTTAGAAATGTATCAGAGGCGGAGGAGCCAGAGCGGGTAGGTAAGGGAAGTGGGACACCCATCGCACACTCCGAAGTTTCGATCCCTGCCTCCGTAAGACTCGACCCGTGACAGTGCCCCGTCCTCGTCTCTCCGTTCTTTGGAGAGACAGGGCGGGGATTCCTGCGGCAACCAGGTCACTCTAGGTGCCGTAAGTTCCGGTCCCCGACTCGCGCTTCTGCTCTGTAAATTTGTCGCGCACGCGATCGCCGAACTCCTGGACTTTGTTTGAGATCGAACTGCGTGTCTCTTCGCCGCTCGCGGGAGCCAGCAACAAACCTACGCCGACTCCGACGCCAACTCCGAGCAACAGCGCACCGACGGTGCCGAGGCCGCCATGATCTTCGCCACGGACCACTTCTACTGCCCGTCCCGCCCGCCGTGAGGCGGAGCTGTAGGTATCGCGCGCCCGGTCGCTTATGTCGTCAATCCCTTCGCTCAACCGGCTGCGGAGCGAATCCAGCAGGTACACACTCGTGCCCAGCAGCACGTTCCACAAAACCTTCTCTCTACGTAGCTTCATACGACGCCTCCGCCTTGTTTTTGTTGTGCATATTTTTGTTGTGCATAATTAGAAGATGCAGAAAGAGCAGGACGCGGTTGGAAGGATTTCAACAGCAAAGAAGGGGGCTACTCTGCTGCTATTGCGCCAGCCTAACCCGGCGCATGAGATCTTGAAACCGCGGGTCACTTCGTAGCAGATCGTAGCCAGGAGCTACCTTCAGAGAAACGAGTTCATTGGAGTGTTGCGCGTACGCTTTATTCAGCCAGGCAATTGCCTGGTCCTTGTCCCCCACCCCCGCATAAGCGTCGGCAATGACCTTCGGATCGATCAGCTTGCGCCGGTTTAGTCGCAATAACTTATCAACTGCGCGATGGGCTTGGATCTGGTGCCCGGAGCGCCCATAGATGCCTGCGAGAGTAGCCCAATACCACGGGGCATTCACCACTGGGCCATGCGCATCGAGATCGGCTAGCGCTTCGGCAAACATCCCTTTCTCCACATAAGCAGCCCTGATGACGTGAGCCCGCGCAAAGTCAGGATCCATCTCCTGGACTGAACGGAATTTCTCAATCGCGCCGTCATACCGTCGCGAAAAGTACAGGATTGCACCATTGTCGGCGGCGATGATCAAAGAAAGCGGATCAAGCTGACGAGCTCGTTCGCTCTCCTGCAGCGCTTCATCGAAGCGGCCACGCCACATCAGGTGCTCAGCGTACCAGTGATGGGCGGTGGCGTAGTTGGGATTCAATTCAATCGCGCGACGAAATTCTTTCTCCGCAGTTTGCCAGTCCCAATCGTAGTTCTGGACGATCAGAGCCAATGCAGCGTGGGCCTCCGGC
>Ga0137379_10002909_pt1 | contig 15943 bp, 13 predicted proteins | sample SagtaG_18_FD_104812 | JGI IMG/M metagenome (GOLD analysis project Ga0137379, IMG submission 104812) | Vadose zone soil microbial communities from Sagehorn Ranch, Mendocino, California, USA - Sage2_L_80_16 metaG | ecosystem: Environmental > Terrestrial > Soil > Vadose zone | place: USA...
ATGTTAGTCCGTAATAGTAGCGATAAAAATTCATGGAAGCTCGCGACTGAGTCGGGATCACAAGAGCCGTGCAGAATAGAGTGGTAGCGGTCCTGGTTATCAATGTCATCAAACGAGAACTCCAAAGGGTTTCGGTCCGCGCGCAGATGAGCGAAACAATAACGCCCACCCAACCCGCGAGCACGGGATACCAATGAAGAGAATATCTCCCCAGAGAGCTGGAAAGCCAGGGAAGGGGGAGGTACGCAGCGGCCAGCGATAAATAGATGAGACGAGGTGGGGCGCGCCACCTGTTCCGCCAACAGGCTTGTACAAGAAGGAATAAAATCGGCGCATATAGTAACAGGATTATGGCCGTAACTCCCCGCTCTCGAAAATTTTCTGATTGTGGCTCAGTGAAAAATCGGAGAGGCAACAGCAGCAAATGAGATGGCTTTCGTTCCGTCATGGTATCGGCGGTGTAAGGAAAAAGATCATCTTTGAAGATTGGATCTGGGTGCTTAAAAAGGAAATTGAAAACCGGTGGCGTGGGGTCATGAGCTTCAAACAGGTTCCGCAGATACCAGGGCAGACTTAGACTCACCAGAAGGACGCAAAGAACCGCGATCTGCCGTCGTGGCAGCCGCACGGTAGCGAAAAGTAATGAACCAAGAAAAAAAGGTAGATGACCAATCAGCGTGAGCTTCATCCCGGCGCAAAATGCTGCGGTGACGACGAGTTCGCGCTCGAATGGCTGGCACGACGATGATCGGTAGGCGCAGAGAATCGGAACGAGCAAAAAGAGTCCAATAGGAACATCGATATAAGCAACGTTCAAATACCGGAGAAAAACTGGAGACAACGCCACAGAGAGGGGAATTAGGAGGTGCTGCGGGCGAGATAGCTTCCACATTTGTGTCCATTCTCGAAATGGATCTTGAACCGGAGCAAAAAAGGCCAGAACTCCCAGACATGTAAGCAAGCCGCAAAGCCAATTTAGAAAATGGCAGTAGCTCCCCAGCTTCAAAACAAACAAGGCGCTATAGAAAAGCAGAAAATTATTTGCGTAGTATGGAAAACGCAGGAAGGAATCGACGTAGATCCGGCCCGCGTTCGCCCAGTCAACCGCATAAGCTAAGTGATATGTTACCGAATCAGAGAGGGTGGGAGGCAGGACAGCTGGCACTCCTAGGAGCAAGAACAGCAGATAAATAAAAAGCGCAGGCGCCGTCCATGCTCCAACAAAGCGTCGGTAAGTTTTTTGCCAGAAGGAGTAGGAGAGCCAGTTCTCGCCTTTAAGCCACAGAAATAAAAGGCCCTCGCACACCAGCGCGAGTAATATCCCAGGCCAGTTCAGAAGGTGAGTGAATCCCAGCAACAGCAGGCAGAACCCTGCGACCGCCATTCCTGCCACGGATGTAATGACGAGATCGGTAATTGAGAAGGAGCGTGATTGTTCAAGGGCCTTTGGTCGTAACAAGTGGCCTGTTGTAAAAAAATACAACCAGAGCAGATGTGCCACTGCCATACCCAGGACGTAGCTTTTAAACACAGGCATCTGCAGATGACTATATCATACTGATCGATTGTAATCGCTCAGCACGAAGCGGGATCTGATCCAATGGCTAGCAGAACTTAAAGCCCACTGAAGCCAGCATACCTCGAGATAAAAAGCTCAACCAGGGAGGAAATCTTGCGGAATTGATTGAGCCTCGCTGGGAGTGAGATTACAAGCGCACGACCTTCAAGCTTTGCGCAGGCGCTGTCGAGAGCGTAGATGAACTGCGGATGCATGTCGTTATGTTGGTTGCTTATCCTGCATCAATTTCCTTATGCGTCCTTCCTTTTGGATGAGCAAGTCCTGGTACATCTGAATCAAACCATCGCGATTCGCTAGCAGCCCACGCAGGAATTGGTAATCGCTTTCCTTAAGAACTTCTCCTGGCTTGACATGGCTCGGAAACGGCCTTGCTACGTAAAAGGTAGTATGAGGCGCAACCACCTCCTCAGCCGGTCGGTCTGCGGTGTATAGGTAGATCGAGAACGATTTACGCGACAAGTGTTTCTTGTCTTCAGGAAGACGAATCGCGGGAAATCCGTGCCAGCTGTATTCACTGGTTTCGAAGATCACTGCGCGATTAAACAATGGCAGGAAACTCTTGACATCGTCCGTGTCAGGATTTCGTGGGTTTGAATGCAGTTCAATGGAACCGCCCCACGACTCCTCCCACTCTTTATTTAAATAAATCAGCAGGTTCATTCTTCGATGCAGCATGCGCCTTTCGTCGATGTTAAAGTCGATATGCGTGTCGAGGTACTGCCCGTCCAAATTTTCATGCGTGCCACCACCAAAGAGCGTCTCGTCTGCTATCAAATCGGGAATGCCGGTAATTTTCGACATTATGTCGAGGAATGGCTGAGAGTTGATGAAGTCGTAAAACCTTGAATAGAAAGGACTCACCGACGCGACATTTTCAATGACGGCCTTGCCTCCAACGCGTCCGATCTCGTTTGTGGCCTTTTTCGTATCGAAGCTTGGAAAATCCCGCACAAGCGCGTCGCAAACCTCTGACTCAAGGAAGTCATCGATCTCGACGTGGCGGAAGGGGCGTGCTTCTTGGAAAGCACGGCAGATCTCTACAGCTTTTTGGATGACCTGCTTGTTAATCACTGTGGCCTAATGGAATGAACTCGTGCAAGAAGATTGTTAAATTACCTAAACACTGGGCAGGTCAAGCGCGAAAACGCTCTCCCGAAAGGCTAGGAATAGCTCTTGCAAGTCAGTTAATCTCGCAGCTTCGGTGCGCATACACGGCATTCGGTATCTGAACTGACAAGTGCGGGAATGCAATCACCTGATTCGCCTGCCGGCACTCCATTTGACTGTCCGCGGTGTTTCAGCATTCTATCGCTCCCTATGCTCGACCTGATTAATCCTGAGGTATTGAAGAATCGTGAAAGGTACGGAAGCCGCTTCCGATCGGCCGATCCATTTCCGCATGTTGTGATCGATCAATTCTTCAGCCCTACCTTTTGCGAGCAATTGATCGCCGGGTTTCCGCCTTTTGAGCGCGGAAAAAATCTCAATGAGGATGGATTGCCAGGCGGGAAGTCGACAGTTGAAGATATTCGATCGCTTGGGGACACTTATGCGCTGGCGGACGACCTGTTCCGGTCGGCAGAGTTTTCCTCGCTAATGAGCGATCTTACAGGCATCCCCGATCTGCTTTACGACCAACTGTACGTAGGTGGCGGCACACATGAGAACCGCCCAGGGCAAGAGCTTGATCCACACGTGGACTTCAACTATCACCCGCATCATGGGTGGCATCGGCGATTGAATCTGATCGTCTATTTGAATCGTGAGTGGGACGAGGAGTGGGGTGGTTCTATCGAGTTTCATGAGGATCCGTGGCGTCCTCCCGAACACAACCGAATTGAGCGCGTTGTGCCGCTGGCCAACCGCGCCATTCTGTTCGAGACCAGCGAGCGATCATGGCACGGATTTGAAGTCATCCGAAAGCCGCAGGATCATCCGTCGATATCGCGCAAGTCGCTTGCTATCTACATGTACACAAAAGATCGGCCCCCTGCTGAGACCGCGCCGTCGCATGCCACCGTCTACGTTGAACGACCCTTGCCGTTCGTGCTGCGTGCCGGTGACTCGACCGAAGCTCAGGGGGCACGCGTGCGGAAGGCATTGACGCGCCGCGTCGAGCATATAGCTAGGTTGCACGAGCGCGAGCGGGCATTCAGTGAAAGAATCATGACTCAGGTGAGAAAACTGTTTTCCAGCACCAAACCACTTGGCCAACCGGAGATCGAGATGCTTGAAGGCCTATTCCGTCGGGAAGATGCTCTGTTAAAACTGCTCTACGACCGCGAGAAGGAGTTTAGCAGGGATATCGAGTGGCTGCAGCATCGCGTCGCAGATCGGCAACTGGGACTGCCAATGATTGGAAAGGCAAAGCTTGCAACGGTACCTGAGGGCTACTATCCCAATGACGAGTGGTGCGCTCCATTACTGACATTGGATCTTAAACTGTCGGAGCTTTCAAAGGCTATAGTATTCCATGGCCGAGTGCCGCATCGCTTCCCGCAGGGCCAAACGCTCGAGTGCACAATCCGCAACGGGTCCGAGCGGGCACACTTCAGCCCCGGCGAGTTCGATTGGAAGGTTCCCGCCGCGATTGACGCCGGCGAGCGCGCTTCAGTTCGAATTAGGGCGTCAGAATTTATTTGTCCCGCGAGTGCTGACAACTCGTCAAAAGACATGCGCGACCTAGCGTATCAGCTCCACTCTGTAGAGGTGGTTTGATCGGCTAAAGCGGTTTAAACAAAACTTGTAGCCGATTCGAAGCGCGCACTATTTCTGGGTTGCCAGATGCCTGACTAGTTCTCGAAACGTAGCTTGCATTTCATCGGCTGCGGGAGGCGAAGCGTGCGCGGGCTGGGGAGTTGTTTCGACTTCAGCTGAAAGCTGTGTTGCTTCTTCAACAAGCGTTGGATTCAGAGCGGCGTAGTTGATTTCAAAATCCGCGGGAACAATGGAACTATTGATGCGAAGCTCGAGCGGCTCGAGACATCTTTCCGCGTAGGGCTCTCCGAGGAAATCGAGCAGCGAACGCATCGTGGGTTCGGGGTGCTCGATCAGATCTGTGTAACGAACGCGATGAAGCACAGCTGGGCCATAGGCGCGCTCAGCCAGGAGGCACGCGCCGACGGTTCGCATCCAGTACCGGTAAGCCTCCTCCTCGTTGGCCACCAACTGAATCCCTGTTACGCGATGAAACTCGACCATCGACCGGACGACTGCCCGAACATCGCGGACCAAATGGATGAATAGAGCGTCGGGAAAAAGCTTCCGGAGGCCGTAGATATGGAAGGAATATTCCGGCGTTCCATCGACCCAACGTGTTTTAGGCCCCGCCGCTGTGCTAGCAGCTTTGATCCAGCTTGGTTCAAGTTTCAGTTCGATACGGTTGGCATAGCGTTTTCTTTCCAGATCTGTTCGGTGGCGCAGGAACAAGTCGTTGATGCTCCGACCAAATGTCGCAAACAATTCATCATCCAAAATGTCCATCGCACTCAAGATCGAGTAATAATTGCGTGCCGCCCCAATTCGGTGGGCAATCGCTACATTGACAGCAAAGTCCCCCATCCAATTTGACTCCGGCACCGGGAACAGATTGGGATGATGACCCAGACACCACGTGAGAATGCTCGTACCGGATCTTGGGGAACCGACAACGAAGACAGGCCTGGCTGGTAGAGGTTGCATGTCCCTTGCTCCCGTGGTCGGATTATTCAATCAGCTAGGTTGAAGGCTGCAGCCAATCTTGCCAGCCACGCGATAGGCCTGAGCCGAGATATCACTGAGCTGGTCTGGTCACAGTAATTTTGGCGAGCTGTTTGGTGTGATCTGAATTGTAGAGCCGAAATTCATAAGTTACCCCTGCCTGAATAGGCGCATCGTGAGAACCATCCGGTCCTTCGGCAAACTCTGTCTCCTGAGCTCCGTCGGCCGAGACAAAAACTTTGCCGGTAGTTCCATCACCCGTTGTCCATTTAATTGTAGTGGTTCCAGCACCGCTTCCAGCTGGAACGGGATTCGGTCCCGCCGAGATCACCCCTGTCGGGCTCAATGGAGTCTCGGCCTGGGGAGCAGTGGTTTTGGGCGGATTGCACGCACTTATGACAAGAACTACGCAGGCAAAAGCAATGAGTCGACTAAAAGCCCTCATAAGAGGCGATGAATAGGCATTTCTGTCTCCGTGTCAATTTCGAAACGGCGCCGTTCCAGCATCGCCGCGTTTGATAGGAGTAGAATTCTCTTATGCCATACTAGCACGTACTCAGGTGTGCAATTGGCTGCAAAAACTTAGAATCACTTCGATTCCGTCTGCTTGGACACGCGTCGGCGCATCCAGAAGCTGCCGCCGCCCCAAGATGGCAAACTTGGAAAAGCACTCTTGAGATCCTCGCGATAGTAATGGTTGAGATAGTTATTCGCCATTAGGACTTGGAACTCAGAATTGAACGTCAGAAACGCCTGGAGCAGATATTGCTCAGCCCAAAAGCGAAAGTCATCCACCACCCAGTCGCGCGGGTAGTCAAAAGGAAGGAAGATATCGTGGACATGCACTATCACTCCTGGTTTTAGACGCGGCAGCACTTCCAGGAACAAATAATTGACATCGCCGCCAATCTTCACCGTATGGGAGCTGTCGATGAAAAGGACGTCCCCGGATTGGAGTTGCGAAAAGAAGTTCAGGTCGATCTCCTGAACGTGCTTTGTGACCAGAGACTTTAAACCAGGGAAACCTTTAGATAGGAAATCGGAGGGGAACGGCTCGACACAGATGAGCGGGCAAGCATCGTTTTTAGTTCCCGCTTCGCCCATAAGTAGGGACGAATAGCCGCTGCCAACCTCAATGATCAGCCGTGGTCGAAAACGGCGCACCATACAGTAAGCGACAAATGCGTCTGTGCCGTCAAAGAAGCCGTTATTGAGATGAAAACGGCTCGCGCCGCTCGTTGGTTCGGTTGGAAAGCGTTCATATTCGTGCCGAAACTTCGGAAAATCGTTTCGCAGCAGGTTTAGCTGCAGGGAGTCGTTCATGTCTATGCCGACGAGCTTGCTCGGTTGATTCCACAGGCTTTCGGGAAGGGTTTGGGTATCCGGAATCGGCTGGTAAAAGTGCACTGGCGTCACGTGAAAGCCATGTTGCTCCCAAATCGGAAAAACCTTCCGAAACTTTCCCGTGTGCACAAAGCGAGGGACGATTGCCGCGATAAAGCTTGGTAATGCGGCATCGACGTTTCCCGACATTACTTCAGCAGCGAGTTCGCGAAGAACGGCCTTGGCGGAATCGGTATCGCGCCTCACCCTTACGGATGCTATCGGCAGGTCGGGCTGGCTTCGCGCGTAAAGGCGAAACTCATATACCTTTGAATGCGCGATCCAGGAAATTTTCGTACTTCCAGATCGTCCTCGACTAACCAGTTTTTCGTTGCCAGGCGAGGTTGAGACGCGCACCTCGCCTCCAGCTTGATCGTTGATGTCCCATGAAATCACAACGCACTCATCGCCAAAAGGAATCGGGTTGGGTGTTGCAGTAATTCTCCCGCGAATCTGTCCGGTTCGACCAATCTGACTCACTTTGTTTGAAGCAGAAACTGTCATTCAGCTAGCATGGCAGCACGTCGGCTCGTGGCCTCAGTAAGCGATGGACCTAAGCTGGTGAGATGCTGATCGCTTAACAAAAATTCCAGCTTTTTGCACGCCGCGTCAGTGGAATACAAGGCGCGTGTTTTCGTGAGGCCATTGTCCGACAGCCGGTTCCAGAGGTCTTCCGATTCGTAGAGCTCGATCAATGCCTGTGCAAAATCCTCCGGCTCGTCCGCTACCAAGATTTCTTCACGATCCCGAAGTTCTGTTCCATCGACCGCGACCGAAGTTGCCACCACTGGCACGCCAAAGGCCATGCTTTGATTGATTTTGCCTTTCACCCCGGCCCCAAATCGCAAAGGCGCCACGGACAGTTTTACGCTATCGAAAAATGGAGCTGCATCCCTCTGCAATCCTGTTACGACGATGTTGTCGCTGGCCAAAGCAATGACCTCCGGCGGCGCTTTATCGCCGATGATGTAGAATTTAGCTTCTGGAAGATGAGCGCGAACCAAAGGGTAAATGCTCTGCACAAAAAACAGAACGGCATCGACGTTCGGCGTGTGTTGAAAGCTACCGATGAACAGCCAGTCTCTCCGAAGTGTGAAAGGCGTGCCCGAGCCGGGCACATCGACAATGTTTGAGATCACTTGAATGGATTTTTCCGGCCATTTCCTCTGAAGCAGCCGCTGCTCGCTGGTGCTCACCGTCCAAGTTTCATCGGATTGATCGATTAGCTTGGATTCCAATCGTTCCGTGTCACTCGCCTTCTGTCGCATCTCTGGGTCGCCAGTTACTCGTGCCTCGCCTGCTTCGCGAACGAAATGGAGATCCACCGTGTCGAAAATGATGCGAGCTTGCGGTGCGTACAGGCGCACGTCAGCCATGTGTTTGTGCGCAAACTTGCAACGACTTAGCACCATAACGTCAAACTGGGAGCCGTGCGAAAGAAGGTAATCGTGGACTTTCACGACGTAAGGGTAATGAACGACTTCAATACCACGCTTTTGCAGCTCGCACGTGTAAGAATCCATCTTCGCGAGATTATCCGGTACGAAAGTGACACGGTGGCCCAGCCGGTGGAGGAGCTTGAGAATTTGAAACATCCGCAGCGATCCTGAATCGCGGTCAGGCGTCGGAACGTGATGATCAATCACAAGAATGCTTTTCCCCGAAGGCGTTTGAGGCTGCCGCAGGAATGTGAGCTCGCCATTGACTGGCTTCGCCTCCAATTCAGCGGCCCACTTTCCGGCAAATCTTGAGCGGTTAATATCCTGATGTTTTTTTGTACCCCTCGAAAGATCGGTTCCGCCGGTTGCTCCCTCGTAATGGATAACTTCGCTTAGCGGCTGGTACAGCACCTTGTAACCCGCTTGGCGCACTTTGAATGCGAGATCGGTGTCCTCATAATAGGCGGGCGCATAGCTAGCGTCGAACCCGCCCACGCTTTCAAATAGCGCCTTAGGAATCATCAAGGCTGCCGCTGAGCAATAATCTACTTCGCGCAGATAATTGTATTCAGGTTTTTGTGGGTCATCGAACTTCCCGTAGTTCCATCCAGACGCATCCTGCCAGATTATTCCGCCTGCTTCCTGCAAGCGACCATCTGGATAAAGGAGCTTCGCTCCGACGATGCCGGTCCTTGGCTGTTCGGCGAAAGTGTCGAGCAGCGCCTTCAACCAGCCTGCCTTTACAAGCGTGTCGTTATTAAGAAATACGAGATATTTCCCGCGCGCCTTTTCCGCGCCGCGGTTGCAGGCGGCGATAAAGCCGGAGTTGGTCTCGTTCCGCAGATAAATAACTCCTGGCAGCTGCGAAATAGCTTCCGGGGTAGCGTCGGTTGAGCAATCGTCCACAACAATCACTTCAAAGCGCTCCGCTCCCTGATGTTCCTGAATTGATCCCAGGCAAGCCTGCGTGAAATGGAATTGGTTGAAAACCGGAATCACAATTGAGACGTCCACCTGCTTATGAACCGGAAACTCAATTGGACGGGTTGGCACGGGAGGCGCAAAAGCGGAAGCAGTTCCTGCCGTGGTGGTCGCTGAATGTCGCTCGGGCGCCGACGCTATGCCTGAAAGCAGGCTTTGGATTTCATCGTCGATCGCTGTGATCTCAGAATGGGTGACCCGCCATTTCTCGTAACTGGAGATTGCCTTTTCCAGATGCCCATAGCCTAACAAGTGCTTTGATTTTTCTGGAGAAATTTTTGCTTTCAACGCGGCAACCGGATTTGCAATCTGCCAGCGCAATGAAGAGCGAAGCCGGGCAGCTGCGTTGCTGGCGTCGTCGAGTATTCGGCTTAGCCGCTTCGTCGCCTGCAATTGTTTTCGCAGCCGGTTTTGCAGCTCTCGTGCGCGGCTTTCGTTCTCAGCCAAACTGATGCTTCTGGCGCGAAGCAGCTCGTTGATTTGCACGATGCGATCCTGCAGTTGCTTAACTTCGCCCGTGTAGTGAGCGCTGATTTGTTCGATCTGTGTTTTGTAGTGTACGCTGAGTTTCTCGATTTCAACTCGGTGTCGCGCTTCGGTTTGCGCAAGTAGCTCGCCGTAGAGGTGCTCTATCTGCGCAAGACGTTCCGGAACGAAAGTATTCACCCGGCTGACGGATCCGGGAAGCAAGTCGGGCTCGCTCGATGTATCGCGGCGGGATGTAGCCTTTGCGACTCGCGTTTTGGTTGGTGATGCCTCGGCAATCAAAGAGCGATAGAGTTCGATTACTTCAGCGGAGACATCGGCGTCGATCAGGTCGTCAATTGTGAAATGGGTGTGGCGTCGTCGCGTGGACACAAGCCCTGCGGCGTTGCGCAATTCCGTATCCTTCAGATCTGCGAACTGCAGAATTTTGCGCAACTCCGATTCTGTGTCTTCGAAAAATGCGTCGTAGCGCGTTACAAGGCGGTCTTTTTCATTTGCCACCTCGACTAGCCGCCGGTTGTAGATTTCCCAAAGGCGCAGAGCAAACGAATAAGAAGTTCCGTTCCGTTCCCGCATCGAATGGGCGACTTCCAGCGGATTACGTACAACGATGAGAGTTCGCAGCCCGGGCAAGAGATCCTGCCAGAACGGTAGGGTCAAACTGTTACGAGGGTCCTTCCAGCCCCAGACGCTTGCCGGGGCGAAGCTCTCAATCAGGAGGCGTGCTTTAAGACGCAAAGGATTCAATTGCGGGCCTGTGAAACTCTCATCAGGCCGGGGTGGCAGGTCCCAAGCGCCGCCAAGCGCCGCCAGTAACTTGTCATTCAATGCGACGAATCCCAGATGTTCCCAAAAACCTTCGGGGTTATCAGCCTGCGGCGGCATCAAGTCTGATTCGAGCCCAAGCTCCAAGCCGCAGCGATGAAGGAACCGCGTGACCATACTTGTTCCCGAACGGTGAGCACCGGCAATGCAAATCGCCGTCTGGGTCTCAGCAATACTTTTCACGCAAAGGCTTTATAGAACGATGACCCGCTCGACGCGTCAAGCCGATTGCTGCCTCCGTGCAACAGAGCCACCGGCTGTTATCCTCAAATTTGCCCTGCAAAATCGTCGTCGCACAAATTCTGCTCTACATTTACGTTCTATTGATGCAGCGAAGTGACGGCAGGGCACCAGATGAGATTCGTCCGCTCAATTTCGAGTTGAACGTGGCGGTGCATGCGAGCGGGTCGGTGCTCGTTTCGATGGGTAACACGCGCGTGATCTGCGCTGTTACGATCGAAGACACCGTGCCGCGCTGGATGAAGGAGCAGGGAGTCGCCGGTGGCTGGCTTACTGCCGAATATTCAATGCTTCCGTATTCGACCCAGCCACGCAAACCTCGCGACGTTACAAAAGGCCGCGTCGACGGTCGGAGCGTGGAGATTCAACGTTTGATTGGCCGCTCGCTGCGAGCGGTCGTGGACCTTGAAAAACTTGGGCCGCGTACAATCTGGGTCGATTGCGATGTATTACAGGCCGATGGCGGAACACGCACCACCGCGATCACCGGTTCGAGTCTCGCGCTGGCCATAGCCTGCCGGAAATTCGTGAGGGAGAAAAAACTCGACGCGCCTCCGATGAGAAAATTGGTCGCCGCGGTGAGCGCTGGAATTCTTGACGGGCAGACGATACTCGATCTCAATTACGACGAGGACAAACTCGTTAGTGTTGATTTCAATCTTGTGGCTACCGAAGACGGCGAATTCGTGGAAGTACAGAGTTCGGGTGAAGAAGCGACGTTTGCTGCATCACAGCTGGATGAAATGCTCGCGCTCGGACGGAAAGGCATCAGCGACCTGATCGGTGCCCAGCGTGCTGTCTTAGCACGCATCATGGTGACACCGCCGGAAAGTTAGTGGTATAGTTATCTGGCGTCCCCGCGGCGGACGCCATCTCGATGTTCTTCGATTGGCGTTTCACAGAAACGCCCTACAATTAGTGCCCAATGAAGCGGGCGCTCATCACCGGCATTACTGGCCAGGATGGAAGTTATCTGGCCGATCTGTTGCTTGAGAAAGGGTATGAAGTTCACGGGATTATCCGCCGCGCCAGCACGTTTAACACCTCGCGAATTGATCATCTTTACGCTGATCCACACGTAAACGGTGTGCGACTGTTTTTGCATTACGGAGACCTCAGCGACTCGGTGAATCTTGTGAAGCTTCTTTACGAATTGAAGCCGGACGAGATCTATCATCTGGGCGCGCAGAGCCACGTGCGCGTGAGCTTCGATATTCCTGAGTACACTTCCGATGTCACTGGCGTCGGCACGATTCGCATTCTGGAAGCAATCCGCGAAGCCGGATTGCGTTCCCGCTTTTATCAGGCGTCGAGCAGCGAAATGTTCGGCAAGGCCCAGCAAACGCCGCAAACTGAGAAGACGCCATTCTGGCCGCGGAGTCCTTACGGGGTGGCAAAGGTTTTTTCATATTGGGCGACCGTTAACTATCGGGAGAGCTACGGCCTTTGCGCCAGCAATGGCATTTTGTTCAACCACGAAAGCCCGCGCCGCGGGGAAACTTTCGTCACTCGCAAAATCTCGCGTGCGGTCGCTGCGATTAAGCATGGGCTGCAAAAGGAGTTGTTCCTCGGCAACTTGGATGCAAAACGCGACTGGGGCTACGCGCCTGAGTATGTCGAAGGCATGTGGCGAATTTTGCAGCTTGGAGAAGGAGACGACTTCGTCCTGGCTACCGGCGAAAGCCATACGGTACGGGACTTTGTCGAAGCCGCCTTTGCTTATGCGGATCTAGATTGGAAGCAATTCGTAAAGCACGACCCGCGATATGAGCGGCCAGCCGAGGTCGACGTCCTACTTGGTGACGCTTCGAAGGCGAAGAAAATTCTCGGTTGGGAACCCAAAGTGCGATTTCACGAGCTGGTGCGAATTATCGTGGATGCGGACATGGATTTACTCTCGCGCAACACGCCCAGAGAACATCTCGGCAAACTGCCGTGAGTGACGCAGGCGATTCTGCCCGCCAACGGACGGACTCGCTGCGGCGAGCCCGCGCGCAGATGCAGACAGGATTGTCTGCATCAGGATCCTATCGCATTACAAATGGCGCCGGGTTTGCCGCGGACATTGAGTGGGCCGTGACGAGGCCGGGAACAGCGGTGGCGAGCGGCACGTTTACAATCGTCACTGCGGCGCCGATTCCCACGATGTCATACAATTGTATGATGTCACTAGAGCGCATCCGGATGCACCCGTAACTCGCAGCCGAACCGATTTTCCATTCCTCCGGCGTACCGTGGATGTAAATGTCCCTCCCAAATGCATTGGCATTTTGCGCTTCGAGTCCACGCAACCACAGAATCCGGGTCACGATTGGATCACGACCAGGCGCATTGGCTTGGATAATTTCACCGGTGCGCCGACGATCCTTGAATACAGCTCCCGGTGGCGCACTACCGCCAATTTTTTCCGCTACCTGCAATTGCCCGAGCGGCGTAAACCTGCTGCCTCGCCAATCTCCGAGACCGAACTTGGAGGTGGAGACGGGATAAATCGCCATGAGGTTGCCGCGATCGAGAAGAGCCAGCTTCTGTTCGCCCGTGCTGATTACGATGTGATGCTGCGTGTCAGGCGCAGCGCACGACGAGATGAGAATTGGAATCAGGATTGCGATCCACCGGTACAAACGGATCGCCGCGCCGTGTGGGGTTGTAGCGGCAGGCGTGTCGCCTGCAGGATCGAGGGGAGCAGCCGACACGGCTGCCTCTGCAGTTCGCGCGTTACCCTTCTCGATTTTCATTTGCGATTGAACCTGAAAAACCCCTCCGCGGTTTCGGTCGTCGCTTCAGCAATTTCTTCCAATGGAACGTCCCGAGCTGCCGCGATCGCTTCGGCGACAATGCGCGTGTGCGCCGGTTCGGCACGCTTTCCACGAAAGGGAACGGGCGCCAAATATGGACAATCAGTCTCGACCATAAATTTCCAGAGCGGGATTTGTGCCGCGACTTCTCGCACAGCTGCGCCGTTTTTGAAAGTGACAATTCCGGTGAACGAAACGAGGTGGTCAAGGTCGAGAACTTCATTCGCCTGATCGAGCGAGCCGCCGAAGCAATGAAAAACGCCCCGCAATTTGCCCGCATAAGGTTGCATGATTTTCAGCGTGTCTTCCCAGGCGTCACGTTGATGGATCACCACATTGAGCCCCAACTCCACAGCAAGATCGAGTTGTTGTTGAAATAAACTCGCTTGTTTCGATTTGTAGGCGCCGTCGCGAATTTGCGCTTCGATTTCTTCATCCGTCTCGGTTCGCAGCGCAGTCATCACCTGGACCTGCTTTTCCTTTGCTACTTCTTCGCTCGGTAAGCGGTGGTAATCGAGTCCGGTCTCACCGATCGCAACAACGCGAGGGTGTTTTGCGAGTTCGCGCAACGGCGTAAAAACGTCTTCCTCTGCTTCTTCAACGAATGTGGGGTGAGCGCCAATAGTCGCGTAAACAGCCGGATATTTTTCCGCAAGATCGATCGCGCGCCGGCTGCTCTCGATTGACGTACCGATAGTGATGATGCGCGTTACTCGAGCATCTGCGGCGCGGCGGACCAGGTCGTCAAGATCATTGGCGAAATCAGGATAATCGAGATGCGCGTGGGTTTCGATTAGCATGCGTTGATTGTAGGGTGTTTCTGTGAAACGCCAACTCTGACGGCGTCTGACAAAGCCGCCCTACAGTTTCACCATTCAAGAATCGTGCTCGCCCAAGTGAGCCCGCCGCCGAACACGACCATAAGAACATAATCGCCTCGCTTGATCCGACCGGTGCGATTCGCTTCGTCGAGTGCGATCGCCACTGCCGCAGCGGAGGTATTACCGTAGCGATCCAGATTCACAAACATTTTGTCGCGCGATATGCCCAGGCGATCGGCGATGGCTTCGATGATGCGCAGATTTGCCTGGTGCGGAATAACACAGGCAATGTCTTCAATGGAAAGGCCAGCTTGGTCGAGGGCCTTTTTGGCTGCGTTCAGCATCGCGATGACCGCCTGTTTGTACACTTCCTTGCCGGTCATATGGATCGTTGCCAAATGCATGTCCGCATTTTCACGAGTGATGGGGCACCGCGAACCGCCGCCCGGCATGAACAAAATATCTGTGTACCGGCCATCGCTGCCGATATGAGTGCTGATTACACCGTGAGCGCTGCCCCGGTGGCGCAAAATAGCCGCGCCGGCGCCATCTCCAAAAAGGACGCAGGAGTTGCGATCGGTCCAGTTGGTGATTGATGTCAGTTTTTCGGCACCGATTACGAGGACCGTATCGTGAGTGTGCGAGGTGATAAATTGTTGTGCTATCTCCAAGCCGAAAAGAAACCCCGCGCACGCTGCGGAAATATCGAGGCAGGCGGCGTTGGTTGCGCCGATCTTCTTCTGAACGAAACAGGCCGTCGCGGGGAAAAGCATGTCGGGAGTGGCCGTAGCCACAATGATGAGATCGATGTCTTTTGGCGAAATCTTCGCCTGCTCCATCGCCTTGAGCGCCGCCTTGGCCGCCATATCGCTAGTGTTTTCGTCCTTTGCCGCGATCCGACGCTCCTTGATACCGGTTCGCGTAGTGATCCAGTCGTCGCTGGTATCAACCATGCGCGAGAGGTCTGCATTAGTCAGAATTTTGTCGGGCACATAGCTGCCCGTGCCGATGATTGAGACCGTGCGCAGCGCTTTAGTGGAGCGCGTGCTCAAATGGGGCTGTCGTTTCATGATAACGGCGAATCTCCTCGACGATATGCGGGTTCACCTGCTGTTCAATTGACTCGGCCGCCACTCGCAGTGCGTTTTTGACCGCCAACGGCGTGCTTGCTCCGTGCGCGATGATGCAGATGCCATTGACGCCGAGAAGGGGACTGCCGCCGTACTCTTCATAATTCGTCTTGTCCTTAATCGTTCCAATGGCATTCCTCGCGAGGAATGCGCCGACTTTTCGCATCCTTGTGCGCATCAGCTCGTGCTTGAGCCATTGAAACATCGCCACCGAGATCGATTCGCACGTTTTCAAGATCACATTGCCGACAAAACCGTCGCACACGACGACCTCGACTGGATCTTCGAAAAGATGGCGGCCCTCGATGTTGCCGACAAAGTTGAGCGAGCTCTTCTTTAGCATCTTGAATACTTCCTTGGTCAGTTCGGTGCCCTTAACATCCTCGTCGCCGAGCGAGACCAGGCCAACGGTCGGATTCTTGTAATGCAGAACATGCCGTGAATAAACCGTGCCCATGAACGCATATTGAAGAAGATGTTCTGGGCGCGCATCGATGTTCGCGCCCGCGTCGATTAAAACAAAGACGTTAAATTCGGTGGGAAGCACTGCCGCGATGCCGGG
>Ga0137379_10002916_pt1 | contig 15937 bp, 10 predicted proteins | sample SagtaG_18_FD_104812 | JGI IMG/M metagenome (GOLD analysis project Ga0137379, IMG submission 104812) | Vadose zone soil microbial communities from Sagehorn Ranch, Mendocino, California, USA - Sage2_L_80_16 metaG | ecosystem: Environmental > Terrestrial > Soil > Vadose zone | place: USA...
AAGCCGCGTGAGGATCATGCGTGACCATCACGATGGTCTTGTGAAAATCCTCGTTCAAACGCTTGAGGATCTCCAGAATCTCGGTCGCCGAATGGCTGTCCAGATCGCCTGTGGGCTCGTCGGCAAGCAACAGTGTCGGATCGCTTACGATAGCTCGCGCGATGGCCACGCGCTGCTCTTGCCCGCCCGATAGTTGCTTAGGCAAGTGATGGACGCGCTCTTCGAGCCCCACCAGCTTCAGCGCCGTCATAACGTGTTCGCGTCTCTGCTGCGGATTGAGCTTAGTGAGCAGCAAGGGTAACTCCACATTTTCAAATGCTGTGAGCACCGGGATCAGGTTGAAGGTCTGAAAGACGTAACCAATATGTTCGTTGCGCCAGCGAGCAGCTTGCGCATCGCCGAAACGAAAAACGTCTTGTCCCTGCACCAGCAGCTCGCCAGACGTCGGCCGGTCGATAGCCGCAATCATATTGAGCAGCGTAGTCTTGCCCGATCCAGAGGGTCCCATCAGGCCCAGGAATTCCCCGGCCGCAATGTCAATCGAAACATCATCGAGCGCCGTCACCTCGAACGCGTCTCGCTTGAAGATCTTGCTGACGTTTCGGACGTGAACCACCTTCGCGCCAGTAGCAACTTCGTTTTCCACGACAGTACTCATGATTGCCCCTTAATCTTGATTTTGTCTCCATCTTTCAGATCCTGTGGCGCCGTGGTGATCACACTCTCGCCCCCCACCAGTCCGTCCACCAGGTATCCTTCGCTGCGCTGGCTCAGCACGCGAATTCGCCGTGCCACGGCTTTGCCGCTGTAAGCGATCAACACAACTTTCTTGCCGTCTCGATCACGGACGGCAGCAGAGGGTACGAAGACGCCCGGTGGCTGGCTGGAACCTTTAACAGGTTCATTCGCGATAAACTTCACCGTCGCATTCATCTCCGGCCGCAAGTATTCGTCCGGATTCAATACTTGCACTTTGATCTGCACCGTAGCTTTCTGCCGGTTCGCCTCCGGAGAAATCTGTGCAATCTCGCCATCGTATTTGCGGTCCGGATAGGCATCCACCGTAACAATCCCTTTCTGTTTAGGACCAAGGCGGGCAAAGTCGGATTGCGCGATATCCAGCTCCACTTGCAGATCATTAAGATCAGCCAGCGATACGACCGATCCTTGCGGTCCACCAACAGCCGCGCTGGCAAACTGTGCGGTGATCAGTTCACCCTTCTCCGCAGTGCGGTCCAGAATAGTGCCAGTAACCGGGGCGCGGATCACTGTAGCGTCGAGCTGCGCCTTCGCGAAGTCAAGCTGCCCCTGGGCTTGGGCCATTAATCCGCGCGCGCGCGCAATTTCTTCTTGTCTCGGCCCGATCTGCATCAGTTGGAACGCCTTCTCCAGAGAGTTCACCCTCTGCTGGTCGGCATCGAATTTTGCGGTGGCGTCGTCCAGAGCCTGCCGGGAGACAACCCCTCCGCCTGCCAGCTCCTTCGTGCGATCCAGAATCCGCTTATCGTTGGCGAGAGTGGCCTGGGCTTCGTCGAGATTGTGTTGCGCCTGCTGGATCTCTTCCGGGCGCGATCCGTTCCGCAACTCCGCAAGATAAGCCCGGGCATTGGCAGCGGCGCCTTTGGCCTGCTCATAACCAGCACGGAACTCCTGATCCTCCAGACGCACCAGCACCTGGCCCTCTTTAACCTTGTCGCCTTTTTCCACTCCAATCCAAGCCAGACGCCCTGTGACCTTCGAGTTCACGTTGATGGTATGGTGGGCCACGATGTACCCCGTGGCCGACAGTACCGTACCGCCAACATCACTGCTTTCTGCCGTGGCGCGCACAACTTCCACCTCAGGCACGGTGGCGGACAGCAAACGATAAGCCAGCGCAGACAAGCTCAGCAGAGCTACCAGAGCGATTCCAATAACAATGTAACGGCGCGCCCAAGCCGGAGGCTCACCCGCCGTATTGCCCGCTCCCCTCTGCGTGCGGTCAATGCGGAGGCTCTGCAAGTCTTCGTGTTTGGCGTCAATCGGCATAGGTATAAGTACGAAATACGATCCGATCTGGTTTCCGTTTTCCGGTTTCCGTTTCAACGACCCAGCGACACATTACCCGCGCAAGGCGTTGAGAATATTCTGTCGTGCTGCATGCCACGCCGGAGCGAAGCCGCCGATCAGTCCCATCGCCAGAGCAAAAATGATTGCGCTTCCAACGACGCCAGGAGTCATCTGCAAGCCGAAGACAACCTCGCTGAACGTGGTCTGATTTTGTGTTCCCGTCGTCATGCCGTTAAACGGCAACATCAGCACGATTCCGACCCCTGCGCCCAGTAAGGACAGCAGTACCGCTTCCAACACAAACGAGGTCAGAATGCTGGACCGCGAGAATCCAATCACGCGCAAAGTCGCAATCTCTCTGGAGCGGTACGCTGCCGCGGCGTACATGGTATTCATAGCCGCAAAGCTCGAGCCGATGGCCATGATCACCGCCACGATCCAGCCGATAGTCCTGATCACGGCCCCGGAACTGGTCTGCTTCGCGTAGTACTCAGTCTCCAGCATGCTGTCCAGCTTCAGCCTCTGATCGTCACTCACTCGGTTTTTGAGCGCTTCAGCCGACACGGCGTCGGTAGCCCGCAGGTAGGCAGAGCTATAAACACCCTGCCGATCAAAGTCAGACGTCATCTGGTTAACGTCACCCCACATTTCCGATTCGTAAGCCGTCCCGCCAGCATCGAACACACCCACCACTTGCCAGGAACCCTTGCCAAACTCCACTGAGTCTCCCACGTCGGCGTGCTGAAACCGTTTGTGGATGCTGTTGCTTACCACGATTTCGCGCTGGCCTGGAGCAAACCAGCGTCCCTGCGCCAACTTCACGGCGGGACGCAGCTCCAAACCGTCCTGCATCATTCCCCGAACTGTTACATTCACCTCGCCTGAGCCATCCCTGCGGGGTAGGACGATCACTACCGTGACTTCGCCGGAAACCAACGGGTCACCGTGGCTGTCTTTGGCGACTCCAGGGAGGGTCTTCAAAACCTGGAAGTTCTCCGCTGGGAACGGGCCGGTAAGTTCGCTGGTTGAACCTTTGCGCAGCACGAGGACATTCAAGGGATTGCCGCTAGTTACAAAGGCACGTTGCAGTCCGGCCAGCAAAGCCATAATAAAGATGGCGGTGGTCACGGTCAGCGCAATGCCTAGTGCGGTCATGATAGTCAGACCCTTGCGCAGCTTCATGTTGCGGATGTTGTAGCTTATAGGAATCGCCATAGATTTTTTGCTTAGCCAATGTGCCGCAGACCATCCACGATGTTCAGCCGCGATGCATTGTAGGAAGGGACCACCGCGCTGATGAACCCAACCAGCGCAGCCACAAACCAGGCGACCAGAATGGTCGGAAGACTTACCTGTAACGCGCCCATCATACCGCCCGCCTTGCCCGCACCTACTCCGATGAGGAAGGCCGCCACGGAGCCAACAACCCCGCCCACTAACGCCACAGCTATCGCCTCACCCACGAATAAACCAAGTATGGTACGGCGTGTGAAGCCGAGGGTCTTAAGAACGGCGACCTCACGGGTACGCTCGCGAATCGACATGGCCATGGTGTTGGCCGAAACCAACAGTATGGCGAAAACCACTGCTCCGCAGATGCTGAGGATGAAGGCCTTCACGTTGCCCAGCATAGCGAGAAAGCCGAGTTGAAACGCCCTTTCGGTCTCCGTCCTCGTGGGCTGAGGCGAGTTGCGGAACATGGCGTCGATCGCGGGACCAATCCGCGCAACCGACTCGGTTGAATCCGCCAAAATCGTGTAGAAACCCTGTTGTCCCTTCATATACGGCACGGCCTCTTCAACATATTTCTGGTTGTAATAGAGCGCCTGCGTGGGCTGTGGCGCGTTAAAAATCCCGCGGATGGTGAGCTCAAGATTTGTGGGGAAAATCGTGCCCGTGATGATAACCTTTTGCCCGACCTTCCAGCCAAATTCTTCGGCCTTCTTGCTGTCCACAACGGCTCCGGCGCGGTCGCGTTGCCAGGCCACGATCTGGTCCTCGGGAATCTCCCAGTCTTTGTAGACTTTGAAGAATTCCTCGGGGTCGGTCCCGAATTGCGCGAAGAAGTTGCGCGACTTATCGTCCTTATAAACGCCGCCGAACCAGTTCTGAGGAACGACCACGGCAACTCCCGGCAGCGCCCGAATTTTTTCCCGATAATAGCTGGGCATGGAAAATGTCAATGAAACCTTGTGCCTTGTGACTAGTCGAAGAGCCGATACTTCGCTGCCCTCTTTGAGGTAGAAGTTGCGCCAGATGGCCATCATGAGGGTGAGTAACAGGAGCGAAAACCCAATACTCAGCACCGTCAGGCTGCTTCGCCGCTTGTTTCGCAACGCGTTCTTAGTGACAAACCGAGTCAAAGTCATGATTTGAACTCTCTGGAACAAACACCTGGGCTGGACACGACGCCGCCTCTTGTCAGTGACAAGAGTAATTGAACCCACTTATCAACGGCAACCGCGTACCATTTGTTTCCGAATCCAGCTCCAGCAACCGACAGCATGCCCATGCTTTGCTTTCTGCCGCTGCCCCACCAGTGGGGATCGTCATCACGATTGCATGACAAATGTCACACGGATGCCCGCTATGAAACTTATAACGACCTTAGTCTGGCTGAAGTTACGGATTTGTGTCGGAAGCCGGAAATCGCGACGCTGTCCGACAACAGAGAAAGGACCGCGCTCTCTCCCCCACATTTCCCGAATTCCTGTACTCCTGAATTACTTTGGTAACTCGAAGTCCAATGCTTTCAACGATATCCTAGCGTTTGACTTGCTCCGAACTATTGCTCCGCGCGGCTCCGGTTCGAGCCGCGTTTGGACTTTTTTCGTAACGAGGCCAGGAAGAAATGCCCACGAAAATCGGCCCCTTCGAAATTCTTAGCGAGCTCGCGAAGTCTTCGACCAGCACGGTCTACAAGGCCAACGACCCTCAAAGCGGACAAACCATCGCATTGAAAGCGATTCAACTCAGCGCCTTCGGAGAGAAGGCGCGCGATCTCGAAAAGTCGCTGCTCGAAGAAACCGAGGGAAGCAAGGTCCTCAGCAGTTCGCACGTCACTCCCGTCTATGGCGCGGGCGAAATCGAAGGCAAGTTTTGTGCCGCCATGGAGTACGTCCAGGGCAACAGCATCGCCACCATGCTGGCCCGCAAGGAAGGATTTTCCATCTGGGACCTGCTCGACATCGGCCGCCAAGTCTGCAGCGGCCTGGATCACGCCCACGGACACAAAATCTTTCACTACAGCCTCGAGCCCTCCAAGATCATGTGCGGTTGGGACGGCACCGTAAAAATTCTCAGCTTCGGAGTTTCCAGCGTCGGCAACTTTGCTCCCCAAACAACGGACGGGGTCCCCTCTATCCTTTATTACATGTCGCCGGAGCAGGTTCGCGGTGAAGAAATTACCGCCCCATCGAATCTCTACAGCCTGGGCGCCATGTTTTATGAAATGGTGACTGATCGCAAAGCGTTTTCGGGCGCGACTGTCGACGCGGTGTGCCAGAGCATCTTGGAGACCATTCCCGACCTGCCGATACAGCTCAACCCAAAGATCCATCCCTGGCTCAGCGATCTGATCATGAAGGCCCTGGCCAAGGATCCCGCTCAGCGTTACGCAAACGGAAGGGCATTGCTCGAAGATCTGGAAAAGTGCAAAGACTCTCGCTCGCAAACCGCTGCCAAGCCCGCCGCACCTGCCAAAACCGTTGTTATTCCCGACAAAGTAAAGGCGGCAGCCGCGTCAAGATTTGTGGCGGGATCTCAACCAAAGCCAGCCGCGGCAGCCCCCGCTCGTCCGGTGGCGACTTCAGGCGTAAAACCGGCTACAGCGGGAGCGAATGCGCCACCTGCGCAGGCGATATCCGCGATTGCCAAGCCGGAATCCGGGCAAACTCCGAAAGCGGCCGCTGCAGGAGCTGGAGCTGACACGCCGGCGTTGCCTGCTCCAAAACAATCCCAGCTCGACGCCTCGAGCGCATTCAATGCATCCTCTGTCAATGCGACGATCGATGCGGCCGCCCCGCAGAAAGCGCCTATTTCCCCGGCCGTGGCCGACGAGCCGTCGATTGAAACGTTCGAGATGCAAGCCCCGAACGTTGCTTTCGATCCTTTAATGGCGGAGGGCGGACCGCCTCGCGCCGCGAGTGCCAGCTTCTCGGAAATTGATGAAATGCCTCCGCTAAAAGAAGTTTATATGGCGCCCCCGCCTCCCCCGGTGCAGCCGGAAATTTCGCTCGATCAAGTCACGCTCCGCGGACGGTCGCCCGAGAAGCCCAAGGCTCAGCCGCGCGAAGTCGCCCACAAGGCGCTTAAAGAGATTAAGGGCGTTCCTCCTCGCCTGCTCGGCTATTCGATCACGGGTGCGATTGCGCTTATCCTGCTCGTCGGCTTGGCGATAGCCCTCTACATTCATTTCCAAAACGCGGACGACGATAACGGAGCGGCACAGTCCCCATCGTCGGCCATCGCCTCCCAAACTTCGGCGAAAAAGTCAAGGCTGCAGAATCAACCAGCTCAACCAGCCGCTGAAACCGACGCAACTCAGCCGGCAAGCCAGTCCGTCGAGGACAACTCAGCCGCCCCGGCAGCTGCGCCAGCCAGGGGTCGCACCCCCAGGAAAAAAGCCGCCGTCGCACCCGTGGTTGTCCCCGGACGTGTGGCCGTAGATTCCACTCCGCAGGGCGCGCAGGTACAGATCGACGGCAAAAGCGATCCCGCCTGGGTTACGCCTTACACGACGGCGGGGCTTGCTCCCGGCCAGCACACAGTTGCAGTGGCGAAATCTGGCTACATCACCGACACGCGCACCATCGACGTCGCTTCCGGCAACAAGGCTCTAGTCGCCATCCGTCTCACGCCGTTGATGGCGACACTTTCCGTCAGCAGCAGTCCGGTGGGCGCCAACGTTTATGTGGACGGCAAAGACAGCGGCAAAGTGACTCCCGCGCAGTTGTCGCTCGACAAGGGAGCTCACACCATCCTGCTGCGCAAAGCCGGATACCTCGACGAAACCGCATCCTCGCAACTGGTGCAGGGAGAAATTGCCCGAGTCTCGTCCGCACTGCGTCCGCTCGGCAATGCCGATGACATCAGAACCACCGGCAAACTCAAGAAGATGTTCGGCGGCAAAGGTGGCGATGCGGGGATGGGAACCGTCAGCGTCAAAACCCAGCCCAAAGGCGCGCAGGTCGCAGTCAATCAACACCTGCTCGAGAAAACTACTCCAGTCGAGTTCCTGCTCGATCCCGGCAACTACATCATCGACATCACCCTAAGCGGCTACGCTCCCATCCACAAAGTCATCACAGTAGACAGGAGCGACAAAGTCGCAGTGGATGACTCCCTGCAACGCGAGTAAGCGGGATTAGTTCGCGTTTGGATCTTTGACCTCTGTTCTTGGCCTTAGCGGACAGCAGTGTCCGCTCCAAAAGGGCATTTTTGCGTTCCACCTCGGGAATACTTCTGCTAATCCTTGAATGGCCCCCTCCCCTTTGACGAGAAGGACTTCAGCGCGGAAGGCTCGCCTCGAGGCGTGGCGGCCGTGAGAGACCGCATCCGGTCACGCCGAGAAATGCGGCTGGAGCCGCGCCGACGGTTAAGGTTGCTGCGCCGGCGCTGACGCTGGCGGCGCCTGTGGCAACTGCACAACCGGCGTCACATGTCGCAGTTGCCGCAGCGGCTTCTCCTGCGACTGCATCATCCGCAACTCCGGCATCCGCAGCGTCTCACGCGGGAACTCCGGAATCCGCGACGCAGCCCGAAGCGTCCGCCAGGAACAGTCAGCCCGAACGAAGTAAGTGCGGACAAAAGCAATCGCCGCAAAGTGAGTCAGGACCCAGTGAAGCGAGCCGGCGCGGGACATATAGACATGAATGATGTCCTCGTTAAGATTCGCAAGATCGTCCGCGAAGGTTTCAACCTCCCCGGAAGCTGGTGCTGTTCGCAATGCTTTCGGGAGGGTCATGGATGGTTTGGCAAGCGCTCGAATGGTTTTGGGTAGGGCACGGTTTCAGCCGTGCCGTTATCGGGCCGATAAGAATGCAGGCTTTTAGCCCTGAGGGACGGTTCTCTTTCTACCTAGCAGCAGAAATAGAATAGCCCCGGTGGTCGGTCGGGGCTTGGAACTTAGGTACTGAACGCCGCCTGCGAGGCAACTCCAGAATAACTCCGCCAGCGCCGTTGCCAAGAGATCTTGCGGCTATCCTACTTGGGCAGCTTGAAGTTGACTGTGATCTGCGTCTGAATTTCGACGGGCTCGCCGTTGAGGAGATAAGGTTTGTACTTCCACTGAAGGACGGCTTCCTTGGCCGCGCGAGCGAGCACGGTATCACCGGTTAGTGTTTTCACGGTGACAATGTTTCCGCTCTTGCCGATCGTAGCCTGGAGTTCAACCGCTCCCTCGACGTGCATGCGACGAGCGTTGGCAGGATAGACAGGTTGAACTTTCTGGATCAGTAGTCCGTGCGAGACTCCTTGAGAAATGTTCAAGGTCTGGAGCACGGGCTTGGGCACGTTGCCGCCATTGCCGAGAATGTTGGGAAGCGATCCGCCAGAAGTAGTAGTTGGCGAAATTTCGACCGGGCCGGGAGCGGGCACGTCGGCTACCGGCTTGCTTAGTTTCGCTCCGGATGCCGAATTGCGCACCACGATCGGGGCGTCCGCGGGCTTAGCCGTTGCCGCAGATTCGATGTCAGGTGACGACGTCAGAGCCGAAGACTTGGGCGACTTGCTCGCCGACGTTTTATTGCCGGAGGATTTGCTGTCGGAGGATTTGTTGTCGAAGTTTGCATAGTCGAAAGCATCCCTCTCGAAAGACTTCGGCTTGCTCTCCGCTGCTGAAGCCTTGGATTGCGGAGTTGTCGCGTTTGGAGCAGAAGTTGGTGCGGATTCGGTCATGCTGCCTTGAGCTTTGGAAGCAGCAGGCTCAAGGTGTGATGCTGGCTCGACCGCCGCCGCTGGTTGTTTGGCTTCTCCGAGTGAGAGGTCGGAATTTTTATGGAACTGTGTCCACGCATAGTAACTTCCGACAGCGGCTACAAAGAGGACTGCAACTGCCGCAAATATTTTCTTGCTCCCACCGCTACTCGTTTCCGCACTCGCGGTGAGGTCGCCAAATGTGAACAATGGCGCAGGCGGATGAGCCGCAATGTCGGCCAGAGGATTATCGGACAAAAGAGGATTTTGCCCGGAGTGAATCTCCCGACCAAACGCTACTTTAGTTGGCGTGGGAGCGCTGGCAGCATCATCCTGACGCTCGCGCGCGGGCGCACTCGCGGTGGCTGATGAGGAAGAATATGGGCGCGAAGCGGATGACGCCGGCGGATTTGCAGACAGCATGATCGTGCCGGGTGCCGGCTTTGACGGCTTGGCTTCAGCCGGTGCCGGGGTCGCGGCTTTCTTCGCCGCAGTTGCTGCCGGCGGAGCCGCGTTGAAAACGGGAGACTGCATAAAGCTTTCTGAGTCGTCACCCAGCACGTCGTTATCTGGGTCAACGGTGTCGCTTTTTGCGGTTGCCGAGAAAGAATTTGTGGAGATGGAAGCCTGACCCTGAGGCCGGGCGGGCGCGCTGGAAGCTGGAACTATCACGGGCGCTGTTGGCGCCATCGGACGCTGTATATCAATGCGAGGTGCCGCCTGGGACGCGGGTTTCACCGCTTCGCCCTTGCGCAGAAGTCCGCGGGCGACGCGCAGCGTGCCTTTCGCTTGTTCAACATTAATGGGCTTGGTCAAAACCAGGTTTGCGCCAATGCGAAATGCCTTGGCCACTCCGGCCTGCCCCTCGACGACGGCGACCGCAAGCGACGACTGATTCGAGGCTGAGGCATGGGCACTTTTGAAGAGTAACGTGGCGTTCTGCTCGTTATCGCAGTCCACCACGATGGCGTCGAAGTGCTGGGACATCAACTTCTTGACGGCAACAAAGGGTTCGGTGCAGGGCTCAACGGCGAAGTCCAGCTCGCTGAGAATCTGCGTAACCGTACGCGCAGTTTTTTCCTGGGGACAGAAGAGGAGTGCTTGGTAACCCATATAAAGCTCATCCTAGGTACGCATATAAGAACCATCAAGTTACTGTGGTAATTCGACGAAAGTTTGTCCTACTGTTTTCAAATACTTGGAGCTTGTATGCGGTATCGGTAGTGAAATTTCCGGTGTCGAGTTCGTGGAAACTTCGGCTCTGCCGCGATCATGACCGCTGGCCAGATACAATGGCGGTCCATGCGGGTGCCGCTGTGGCTAAGGTTGCTCTGGACCGCGTGGGTCATTGCCTGGGCGCCCTTCTACTTGCGGCAGTATGGACTGCAGAATTTTCTCTTCTTCTGCGACCTGGGGAATTTTTTTATCGCAGTGGGTCTGTGGATGGAGAGTCCGCTCATCGTGTCCTGGCAGGCGACCGGCTTGTTGCTATTTCAATCTCTCTACACCATCGACTTAGCAGGGGCCTTGATCACCGGCAGGCACATCATTGGCGGCACGGAATATATGGTCGATCCCGGCATTCCGCTGCTGGTGCGGCTGCTGAGTTTGTTTCACGTCGTGATGCCTCCACTTTTATTGTGGGCGATTTGGCGACTGGGCTACAATCCGCACGGATGGAAGCTTCAGACGCTGACCACGTGGATCGTGGTTCCGATCAACTATTGCTGGCGGCCTGAGCTCGATATTAACTGGGCTCGCGGTCCATTTTTTCGGGAACAGCACGTTGTTCCTGGGCCGATTTACTTGCTGGCATATTTGATTCTCGTTCCCGCCGTAGTTTACTTTCCCACACATGTTTTTCTGGCATGGTTGGCGCACAAATGGAACTCGCCCAATCAGCGCTTCGGTCCTGAATCGTGCTGATCGTTTCGTAAAACCGACTCCGACTGCGGGTAGTCGATCGATCCGCGCAGCGAGGAAATGTGTTCCGTTGAGAAATCGGGGAAGGGCAACTGCTTCCCATCACGCAATTCTGCGATCTTCTGCACTGCCTTATCGGCTTTTTCCGTCTCCACTCCGGAATCGCGCCCGACATACAGCGTTTGCGACGGACGAGCTAGATCGGTTCCGGATTCCTCAACAAGATCAATCATCCGCAGCAACAAATCTTCTCTCACCGCGGCAAATTCGTTGAAGTCCTGGGTGAGGATGTAACAGAATACTTCCACGGTGTGCGATCCCGACGTGATATCAACCAGCCGAACCCGCACGCTTTTTGTGTCCACCTTTGCGTGGCTGTATAACAGGCGGCGAATCTCCGCCAGCACGAAGCGCAAGTGGTCTGCCTTTGTTTCCAGCCGCAAGCCCAGGTTCGTCTTAAACAGGATCTGGTCGCGGCGGCTTAAGTTCTCTACGTTGATGGTTGCAACCGTTCCGTTGGGAATCGCCAGCAAGGTTCGCTCTTCCGTCCGAACGCGGGTCGAACGCAAGCCGATATCCTCTACCGTGCCAGCGCGGTCGCCGAAGCGGCAGACGTCGCCCACGCGAATCACTTCGTCGCCGAGCACGGAGACGCCACCGAATAAATTCTCGATTGTCTTTTGCGCGCCGAAGCCGACGGCCAAGCCTCCGATTCCGAGGCCGGCCAGCGCGGTCGTCATGTTGAATCCCAGAGTGCCGAGCACGAAAAACGCTGCTGCGACAAACACACCTGCTTTGGCGACCCGCTCTCCCAGCTGAAGGAGTGATCCGGTGCCGCCTCGCCCATGAGCCAGAGCGCGGTTGCGCACATTCCGCAGAAACCACTGAATCCCCCGCCATAGAATCCAATTGGTGCTGATGATTAGAGCGACGGAATTAACCTGGGCGTAGTAGTGCCGTTGCAGCAGTGGCATGCCCAGATAACTTGCAAGAACCTTATGGGCAACCGTGGCCGCAAAGAGCCAGGCAGGACCGAAGGCTAGCCGCCACTTGGCCACTTCCGGCTTGCCCCGACGTTGCCCCCACCATCGCACAGGGAAGTCGATTATCAGCAGGAAAAGGCCGCCGATCGCCGCCGCTACTGGAATTGCGATGAGCAGCGCCAGCCATTGCCATACTGGCATTCCCGCGAATTGGTGTTTGACGAGAAATTTTGGAAGGCGATTCTCGACCTGACGGGCCTCGACTTGATCGTAAAGTTCGGGGATCTTGGTCAGCGTGTCCGAGGAGATCAGCCAGATTTTCCCAGCCTTCGGGTCCGACACACGAACCAACTCCAAGTCGGTTTCGATATCGCCCGAGGACATGATTCCCAATTTTTGACGGTCCGGAGGAACACCTTCCTGCGGAGTGCCTTCGGGTTGCGTACTCACATCTTTGAGGCTGCCGGCAAGAGCTCGGTCCATGACGACTTTAAGCTTGGCCGCGAGCTGTTCGCCTTCGGTCTGTCTGCGGGCTGGACTTAGTTGCAAGTACTGGGCCGCCATACTGTAGTTGCCCGACTGTGCCGCTTGCAGAAATCCGAAGACCGTTCCAGCGGGCGTGCCGCGCCCTAAAGGATCAGCAGAAGTGTGGGTGGAAGAGTTCGCTGGCGCCGACGGCCGCGGTAGGATCTGGTCTAACGCGCCTTGCGCATGCATTGACGGGAATGCAATAAGCAGAAGAACCGGCAGGCCAACTTTTTTGCTAAAGGAGGACATGGTTTTCTCCCCGCCCGGTTTTGCGCTGCAGGCGCAGACTTGAAAATTGGGCGCGTTACCCGATTACACTTTATTGTAACGGCACAGAAAGTGAAATCCGGCAACCCACTTAGGGCAAAAGCAAAAACCTTAAATCGCTGAAAGGCAGAGAAAGGCTGCAGAGTTCGCGAGGATCCCGGCAGCGTCTAGAGACAGACGGTTCTCGATCAGCTTCGTTTCGGCCGGTACACGTGTGTGCTGGTGCCAAACCATACCTCCGCCGATTCCATGAGCGTTTCCGAAAGCGTGGGGTGCGGATGGATGGTCAAGGCGACGTCCCGGGCGAGTGCTCCCATCTCCATGGCGAGGACACCTTCGGCGATCAGTTCTCCGGCTCCGGCTCCGACGATGCCTACCCCAAGTACGCGCTCACTTTTGGGATCGATGAGCAGCTTGGTCATTCCGTCCGGGCGGTCAAGCGTGACGGCGCGGCCGGAAGCCGCCCAAGGAAATTTGGCTACTTTGATTTCGCGATTCTCTTTTTGCGCCTGTGTTTCGGTCAAACCGCACCAGGCAACTTCGGGATCGGTAAATACGACTGCGGGAATGGCGTTGGGTTCGAAGGCGACTTTGTGTCCGGCAATGGCCTCGACCGCGGTGCGGCCCTGATGCGAAGCTTTGTGCGCCAGCATGGGCTCACCCACGACGGCGCCGATGGCATAGATGGAAGGATCGGAGGTCTGCAGTTGCGGATTCACCTGGATGAAGCCCTTGGTCCCGACCTGTACTTGAGTTTTTTCCAGGCCGGGAATTTCTGAGTTCGGTTTGCGTCCGACGGAAACCAGCACGCGGTCGAAAACTCTTTCTCGTTCCTTGACGTCGGCTCCTTCGAAGGTCGCGTGGATTCCGTTGCTTTCACCTTTCACGGAGGCCACGGTTGTGTTGAGGAGAATCGCTTCGAACAGCTTATCGAGACGCTTGTGCAGCGGAAGCACCAGGTCGCGATCCGCGCCGGGAAGCAATCCGGGCAGCATTTCCACTACTGTAACTCGCGTGCCGAGCGCGGCGTAGACGGATCCTAGTTCGAGACCGATGTATCCGCCGCCCACCACCAGCAGGCTGCCGGGGACATCTTCCAAATTCAGAGCGCCGGTGGAATCCATCATGCGGGGCGAATCGAGCTTGAGACTGGGAACAATCGCAGGACGCGAGCCGGTAGCGAGAATGATGCGATCGAAGCTGACGGTTTGGTCCGCACCGTCTGCTTTGGATATGCGCAACGTGTTCGAGTTTTCAAACCCCGCGCGGCCCTGGATGTACTGCACCGACCGCTGCTTGGAAAGCTGGCCGAGTCCGCCCGTGAGCTTTTTGACCACGCTTTCTTTCCACGAACGTAATCTCGCCAAGTCGATCTTCGGTTCGGCGAAGTCGATTCCCCAATCCTTGGCTTGCTCCGACTCTTCGATCAGCTTGGCAACGTGGAGAAGGGCCTTCGAGGGAATGCAGCCGCGATACAAGCACACTCCGCCCGGATTTGTTTCGGGGTCGATCAGCGTAACCTTCATGCCCAGGTCGGCGGCGAGGAATGCGGCGGCGTAGCCTCCGGGGCCGCCGCCTGCGACTGCGATGTGTAAGTTTGGAGTGTCGGTCATTTGGAATTGGGTCTTGGACGCCCGCGGTGACACCTCAGCGGCTAAAGCCGCGGTTGACGGATGGCTACGTATGGCGCGGCTGGAAGCCGCGCCCCTTCAAAGCAAGTTCCAAAAATCGAGCGCACCTTCAAAGCCAAAGCCCAAAACTCGAGTTCTTCAGAAGTCCGCGAACGCACAACCCCGAGTCCCTGCGGCTGCTTGCTATCCCTGCACCGACAGAAGAAACGGCTGCTCGAATGCTTCGGCGATCCAGCGCAGGAAGCGGGCGGCGTCCGCGCCGTCGATGAGGCGATGGTCGTAGGAGAGCGAGAGCGGCAGAATGAGCCGCGGCTCGAATTTTCCATCGATCCATTCCGGCTCGGTGCGCGAACGCGAGAGTCCAAGAATCGCCACTTCCGGATGGTTGACGATGGGCGTAAAGCCTACGCCGCCAATCCCACCCAGATTGGTGATGGTGAAGGTGCCGCCTTCCATCTCTGCCGGCGTGATCTTCTTCTCCCGCGCTTTCTTTGAAAGCTGCGACAATTCAACCGCCAGCTCAACAATGTTTTTCTTGTCGACGTCGCGGATCACGGGAACCAGCAATCCGCGGTCGGTGTCTGCCGCCACACCGATATGGATGTACTGCTTGTAGACAATTTCTTCTTTCTCCATGTCGATGCTGGCATTGAATTGCGGAAATACTTTGAGAGCCGCGGCGCAAACTTTCAACGCGATGGCCGTGACCGTCATCTTGCCGCCAGCTTCTTCGGCCTTGGGTGCGAAGCGGGCCCGCAGTAGCTCGAGTTCAGTAATGTCGGCGCGGTCGTGTTGCGTAACGTGGGGAATCGTGTTCCAGGACTCGGCGAGGTGCTCTGCCGTTTTGCGGCGCACACCGCGCATCGATACGCGCTCGATCTTGCCCCATTTCGCAAAATCCGGCAGCTTTGGCCCGATGAAGTGTCCCGCCCGCGGCGGCGCTTGGATGGCCGAGACGGCAGCGGTCAATACAACTTTCGCGTGAGCCTTGACGTCGTCTTGGTTGATACGTCCGCCGGGCCCCGAGCCTTTCACCTCATAGATGTCGAGGCCCAATTCGCGTGCCAGGCGGCGTACGTGCGGCGCGGCGGGGACGGGCTCGCGGGGTTCGGTCCCGGCAACCTTGCCCAACTGCGCAGGCATGGTGAAGACCCGAGACTGTTCTCTCGGCTGATCGGGAGGCAGCGCCTGCTCTTCCGTTTTTCCCTCCGCCCGAATTGCCGCCTGGAATGCAAGGCGGGCTCCGTGCTGTCCGGAAACGTGTTCCACGGGCGGGGGTGCGGACGCAGGTTCGGTTGCTGACGCCCCTCCATCCTCAAGCGTGAACATCACCTGTCCGACTTTAACCTTCTCGCCTTCTTTAACTTTTACTTCCTTGACCACGCCCGTGACCGACGAGGGCACTTCGACGACGGCTTTGTCGGTTTCGAGTTCCATCACGGGCTGGCCTTCCGCCACGTTTGTACCCGGGGCAATCATCAGCCGCACCAGGTCGCCCTGCGAGATGTTTTCACCGAGTTCGGGGAGCTTGAATTCGCGGGCGCCGGGGAAAGGCGAAATCTGGGTGGCTTGTGCTGGCGGCGCCGGAGTCGGAGTAGTTCCGGCCGGTTCGGCCGTACGGGGCTGCGGCGCGGCGGCCGC
>Ga0137379_10002932_pt1 | contig 15888 bp, 23 predicted proteins | sample SagtaG_18_FD_104812 | JGI IMG/M metagenome (GOLD analysis project Ga0137379, IMG submission 104812) | Vadose zone soil microbial communities from Sagehorn Ranch, Mendocino, California, USA - Sage2_L_80_16 metaG | ecosystem: Environmental > Terrestrial > Soil > Vadose zone | place: USA...
ATGCGCTGGTGATACTTGATCATGCCAGTACCGACCGGACGGCTAATATTATCTACAATCTGGTTAATGAATACGGTGGCGCTAGAGTTATTGAGGTTGTGCAACCAGGCACCCAGTGGGATGAGATGCAGCATCGGCAGCAGATGTTGCAGACCGCGCGCGATGAAAGAGCTACGCACATCGCTATCATCGATGCGGATGAAATACTTACAGCGAATTTAGTGGTAGACACGGGGGCATCGTTCATCTCAGGCAATCCCATTATTTCGGCGATTGAAACGATATCATCCGATTCTATTCTCCAACTACCTGGCTACAATCTTCGCGGGTCCATCAGCCGTTATCACGCATCTGGTATTTGGTCAAATCGATGGTTTAGCTTGGCGTTTATCGATGATCCTCATCTTGGATGGCATGGTGACAACTTTCATCAGCGGGAGCCTATCAGAGATCACGGAACTGGCGGTTCGCTTAAGTGTTATCGCCCGATTCCGCAAGACAACAGCGGGGTGATGCACCTCTGGGGCGCATCAGAGCGACGACTGCGGGCTAAGCACGCCTGGTACAAGATCATAGAGAGGATGCGCTGGCCGGATCGGGATGTGCGCGATATTGACGCCATGTACTCATGGTCTATTTCTGGGAGGCCGCATCGTGAGGATACCCCGCGCACTTGGCAATATAAGCCAGTACCAACGCGATGGTGGGAGCCATACGCGAACTGGATGCATTATCTCGATATCGAGGCAGATCCGTGGCAGGAGGCTGAAGTGCGGCGGCTGGTGGCGGAGAATCCTGGAGTGGAGAAAGGATTTGATTTGTTTGGAGTCGTATGACATACACGCTCACTCTGCATACCGCCAATATCGTGCGTACATCGTGGTGGAAAGATGAGAATCGCAAGGAACCAGCTGGCGTTTGGTGGCTGACAGGTGGTGGACTCTCGCGACCAGCTACGGATGTGGAGATTGAGCTTTGGAAGAATTCAACTGACATCGATGAGATTAAGAATAAATGGACGGATCTCATCGCGGAATTGCAGAATGATTCTAAATTGCAAGATCAAAAACCATAAGAACAGGTACGAAGTTTACCTCAACGAGCGGCTGGTACATAGCGTGTGGTACGTGGACCGACGTCGCGGATGCCTGCGAACATACGATGTGTACAATAATGGTTCGATAGCCGTTACTACAAGAGAAGCACTCACGGCGGGATTCCCAATCCATCCATCTTGGGATGCTCCGATCGATGGTGTGCTGTCCAAAGAGCTGCGCGGGAAGATCAGGCTAAAAAAGATTGGGGAGTGGAACAGCGAATGGGGCTACGTGGTAAGAAAGTATTCATGGGATCTAAAATAACCGTGTTACGATTAACGCCATGAAGCGTCTCCGCTCCTGGCTCTCCGACCTGGTTCTCCGCACTCCACTTGTCCACCGCATCGTAGAACGTGCCGATAGCGCGATCCGTGAAGCTCGCACGATGTCGCATGAAGCGGAGAAAGCACTCGCCTTGGCCGGCGAAGAACTGCGATACCAGCGTATGCGGCTCTCCGAGCGCATGAATGACATGATGGACTTGCGCATAGCCGAGATTGCCTGCCGTAATCCAGAACGGGCAGATGCGTTTGCGGAATCGTGGTCCGCCGCGCGCAATAATCCCGTCGCGTTGAAGGAAACGATGTGGGAGCTGGAGCTCGCACTGGAGGATCGCGGGTGGCAGCGCGAGAATGCACTTGCACAGTTGGAATTCTCGCGTTATGGCATTGGCCAACTGATCCGCATCATCCGCATTTACGCGCTAAAGAATCCCCTCATCAAGCGCGGCGCCGAGATTTGTGCACTTTACGTCTTCGGCCGCGGCGTCGAGATTCGCTGTGAAGATCCGACTCCAGATAAAGTGATCCAGGAATTCCTGAAGCGCAACGAGTGCGAGCTGGGCCATATCGGCCTAGCGCAAAAGGAAACGTCAATCCAGACGGACGGAGCGTTATGCTTCGGTCTGAAAACCTCGCCGGGCCAGGTCGACGTGCAGATGATCGACCCGCTGGAAATCATGGATGTGGTAACCGATCCTGATGACAGTAGCCGCGACTGGTATTATTTTCGGCAATGGACACGCGCTGAATTCACGGCGGAGGGAGGCCAGCAATACGTATCGCAGGAATGCTGGTATCCTGCGCTGGGCGTGGTAATGGATCCGCCCGATGGCTTTGTCTCAGCGCAGAAGATCAAAGGCAAGCCCGTGAATTGGGAAATGCCCATCTTCCGCGTCAAGGTGGGATCGCCGGCCAAATGGCGATGGCCGGTGCCTCCGCTGTATGCGTCGATTGATTGGGCGCGCGCCTATAAGGATTTCCTCGAGGACTGGGCCACTGTGCAGCGCACGCTGGCACGGTTTGCCTTGATGGTTGAGACCAAAGGCGGCCCAGCGGCCATCGCGGCATACGAAGCGCTGTTGAGTAGTACCTTCGCGGATGCCAATGGCGCCCAGATCGAACGCAACCCGCCGCCAAGCGTTGCCAGCGCGCACGTCAGCGGCCCGGACAATAAGATCAGTGCATTCAAATCCGCAGGCGCACAGGTGGCCCCAGAGCAGGCGCGCCGGCTGCTGCTCATGGTGACAGCTGCGCATGGTATGCCTGAGACATTTTACGGGGACTCCACGTCCGGATCGCTGGCAACTGCGTTGTCTCTCGACCGTCCGACGGAACTGAAGTTCAAGGAGATTCAGCAGCGCTGGCAGTCTACGCTGATTCCCATATTGCAATATCGGCTTTGGATTGAGGAGCGGATGCCCGGCAGCAAAATGCGGGAAGCGCGCAAGTCTGGTACTGCATTGCCGCAGGTTTCCGTGGTATTCCCCGCGGTATTGGAGCACGAAGTTACATCTATGATCGAAGCCTGGAGCCACGTAGCCACGCTCGGCGGCAGGTCTGGAATTGCCTGTGGAATAGTTGATCGAAAAACAATCGCTAAGGGACTGTTGCAGGAGGTCGGCTATCAGGATGTGGACAAATTGTTGGATTTAAGCTACGGCAAGAATTATGATCCGGCTGCGGATTTGATTGAACAACGGACCAACGTTGCAGCGCAGAGCATCGTGGGTACAGATCGGGATACCACGAATGCTCCCGAGACCAAAGGAGCAGCAAAGGCAAAGCCGAAAGGATCAATCGCGGAAGCTGTAGCGCACTTGCGGCATGTTATTGGATCGAATGGAAACTAAGTCGCCTGTCATCATCCGCATGCGCAAGAACAACTTCGTGGTAGTCGAGATGCGCGAATCGGGAGATGTGCTCGCCTATTGCCAGATCGGAGATGATGACAATGTGGAGCGGATAGCCGATATCCTCAGCGCAAAGCGGCTGCCAGCCGATGCCATGAGACTGCGTAAGATGCGAGACGATGCGCGCCACATAAGAAGGCCGCATGCGTAAATTCAGCGTGCGATGGTGGTCTGGCGACGACTTAACTGAATGGAAGTGTGCCCATCCTAATCACTATCCATATCACTTTTTCCAGTGGCCGCTGTACTTTGGCCCAGAATATTCGGTTGAGGCTGAGGAGCGCACTGGTTTTCCGATAGGTGAGACTGGATGGATGTCGCCACATGCAGCGGTTATCAAATTGGCTACATCGCCTATTCCAATCACAACAGAGCCGTTTGTGTGGTCGAATGGCAAAAATATCTGAACTCATTGAATCCGCTGAGCTAATCGAAGCTGTGGCCGTGCTCGATGCAGCGCAGGCCATCCTGGAGGCCACTGGCGAGTATTACTACGAAGACATCACACTCAAGCGTTGGATTCTGGGCGACGGTGGCCGCGCTGGCAATTGCGAGATTTGCGTGGATAATGCGGATCGAGGATGGATCGATATGGATGATGTTTGGGACAGCATTGATGGAAGTATTGATGAGCCGCCAGCACATCCAAATTGCACTTGCGAGCAGGAAGTGAAGGATACCAGACGACGCGTCTATGTTTAGTGGTAATAGAATTTGTCGGATTACCATTTGTTCAGCATGTAGGTCCAATTACCACTTTGCTAACATATATGTCCAATTGGCAGATACGTCAGTGGTATTCTCAGCGGTGCTGTAAACTAAGATTTCTCCGACGCGCCCAGGCCAATATGTTGGTCCGAAGTTAATCATCAGCGTCACCCCCCCGGTGAGATTGTCGGTTGTTCCCGTAGCAATGGACTGCTCGGCGCCGTTATCTAAGGAAAGAATTAGATGCGTAGCGTCCCGCCGGACCATGACTACATGAGGTGCCGCTTGTGTGATAGGCGTGCAAACGTCGTAATTTGTACCGTTATAAAGGCGGGCACAGATCGAAGTTGTGCCTGCAACCGTCTTGCAATACGGCACGGCAAATCTAGCTGTGTCTATATCTGTCAGCAGCGCATTAACGTTGAGGCCGGTGGCGTCGGCCACGCAGTCGGCATCTATCTGTAATGCCACCCAAATGGTAAATGTTGTAGATGTAACAATATCACTCCATGTCTTTCCCGAAGTTTGAGCGGTATTGTTCAAGACATAGCGCAACGGGTCTGTCCCGTTCGTCACAATCGTGCCTTTTCCATTTAGTCCGGTAGAATTCCAAGTCCCGCCTGATCCCGGCACCCAACTGAAATCTCCGCCGTTGGTATCCTGCCACACTTGCACAACGGACCCATTCGTCACGCTCCCGGTAGGCGGAGGTCCTACAGACGTGAACAGGTTATTAATAGTGTCTGTCAGGAAATGCATTGTGAACCCAGATACAGGGCCAGAGGCTGGGATTGCACTTTTGGAGATTACAACACCGGAGAGGATCTGGCCAAAAGAGAGCGTGGCTGCAAAGAGAAGTAGGATAAGAGATCTCATCATTTTAAGTTTCTAGTTGTTGGTCCAGGTGCCTGTTTGCACGAACGCATACCAGTGGTTTGCGGCGTCTGATACTATGCAAACCGCATCGCCGAGCGCTCCACCTGAAACCAATGTTCCGGCACTCGATCCATTAGCTCCAGCCAAGTCCACCGTGTTTGATGTCGCCATTTGGATTGTGATAGCTCCCGACTTACCGGTTGCGTTTCTATAGCAGCGCTGAAGTCCAGCGATTCCTGCCGGGGCGTTGAATGTGAGAGCACCAGATGCGTTATTGAATTGATAATCGCTTGAGTTGCCAGGATCGGCGACAGCTCCCGATGTCGAAATCGTCACCGGTACATTAGGTATATTAGCAGCCGGTAGAATTCCCGTTACTTTCGCCGTTAGATCAATGGTCGAATCGGTTATGTCAGCGTTGACTATCAATGAGCTTGTTACTGCCTGCGTAGAACCGGCAAAGTGCGCGATTCCAGCACCGGGCGAAGTAGCGGTCACCAGAGTAGTAGGCTTGAGCGTGAATTGCGTAAACGTTAGCGCATCTGTGCCTATAGCTCCCACTGTAGAAGTCAGGACCCAACTGGTTTGCGCATTAGCCGTGCCATTAACGACTGGTATGGAACCGGTATTATTCGTATCGGATGGCTGATCGTAGTCCAGAGCTCGAGTAAGTGTGTACAGAGCGATGCCAGACCCGGTTGCGGTAACCGTATAAACTCCGTTTTGCAATGCAGATGCTTGAGTTTTGACTAGGATCCTATCTCCAACGATGGGCGTATATCCGTCAACAACTAGCGCTGCATTCCCTGTAGCGATCAGCGTTGCTCCGATTCCTGCTGCTGCGTTTGCATAATTTGGACTATTAGGCAGCACGGCTGCGGTAGCAGCTTGGACTGCTACTGCTGGGTTTACGCCTGCGATGGCGTTCGATACAGCTGTATCTACATAAGCAGTGGACGCTCCTTTAGTGCTGTTGTCCGCCTGCGTTTGGGTGCCAACGACCGGGTTCGTAAACGTTGGACCAGAGGAAAGAGCCACAGTAGTGCCGGTTCCTGTTGTGCTCGCGGCTGCTGGCTGGGCGCTACTGTTCGTCCCCAACACCACAGCGCTAGTTGGGACAGTGGTGCCGTTTATCTTCGATACCGTGACGGCATTGCTTCCGCTGGTGGCTGCGTCACCGCTCAATTCCGATGCAGTCATGGCCGAGGAGCCACCGCGCACAAGTCCTGTCAATGTGCTGGTAGTTCCAGTTCCGCCTTGGTTAACCGGCGTTGGGATTGTGCCACCGCCACCTCCACCATTGTTTGGAGGTGTATACTGCGCTGCGGCTATGACCGCGAAGGCAAGGCTAATTACCCCACGCCACATATGCCTTGTCTCCTGTCCCAACGTAAACGTATACAGCGTTGAGCGTATAAACGCAGGTGTTGCAAGCGGGCGTATTGTAACCTCCGCCGGCAGCAATCGGCAAGCCCTGCGTGGAACTAACAGTGGAATCTCCGAACATCACAGATCCGGAATTGGATGAACCTGCAATAACCTGAACCCACGATGCACGCGCAGTGCTATCCGTGGATATCGCTACCGCGGCATTGGCGCCCGTGATGGTTGCGATCGTGTGTATGCCAGCATTCACCGGCAGGAGCAGCAGCAAGACAGCGAAAAATATGCGCTTCATGCCGCGAATTATAGCATGCTTGCCCTTAATCGCAGTTAGGAGAAATAACAATCGTCCCATCGCCGAGCGGGTAAGAATCGATCCCATCTTGCATGACGAGCTCGCAAGGCCCACCATAGACACCTGATGCCGGGATGCCGTCGGTATCTGCTGGGTCTATTTTTAGTGTAGCCAGTCCACCGGATGCATTAGTGATGGCAATTCCTCCGGATGGGCTGGTTTTAGCAATCGTAACTCCTCCCACATCAGCGCGAAACCAAAGCGTTAGGCCGGTTATATTCTGCGGTGTGCCATCAGCCTGGAGAACGGCGATTTTCCAAAGTCCGGTTCTACCGCGGATGTTCTTAAGAGCAAGTTGCACTGTATCCATCCTCCGTCATAGATCCACTATAATCTATCGGAACCATGTCTCCCGAGGGAGCCATGACGCCGGCTGTTGCATCGTACGGCATTGGTACCATTTGTCCATACGGCAGCATGGATGCAACCGTAACAGTTGGTTCCCAAATTGGCAGTCTGACTCCGCAGGCAGAGTAAAATAGTGCGTATGTCAGTGTGCCAGTCGCTGGCATCAGCCATATCAGTTGGCCGACGGTTTGTCCCGCATCCGATGTCTCGGTGGCGAATACGGCAGTGGCTACTGATGCAGGAATAGATAATCGCAACGATGCCGACGTTCCATTAAACATCGCGGCGCGCGCAACCGTTGCGACTCTCATGCTGAGCGTATTCCCAGCGCCGGCATACGCCCACTGGGCATCATCGGAATCAATGGCAACTACCACAACAGATGCCGAAGAGGAAAATACCGCGCTGCCAGTTTCTGGCCTAACCGTGGCCCAGATCAGCGATGTTGCCTGTCCATACTGCTCTGTTGCGGGCGTTGGTGCAAATGTTCCAGGAGCCACCACATCTACCGTTGACGTGAATGTTGCGAACGCTTCCGATACAACAGATGAGCGGATGGTATACGATAGGACCGGCAGACCAGGCGAGAATGCCTCCGAACGCAGCGCAGGATAAAGAGTGGCAGTCAGCATCGGAATCGCCGCAGTGAATAACGCTGCTGCCGTGGATGGCTGCTCTCCAAATCCAAGAACTGATGTGGCATTAGAGAACAGTGCCGATGAGGCAGATGCTGCGAGTTTCGACGTCAAGCCCGAAGTTTCAGCAGAATAGATTTCCGGTATCGCATTAGGATGCGTCGTTAATGCAAGACTGGCGGCGGCCGCATTGAATGAGAAAACGATGCTTGCGGGGTATTCTATCAATGTCCAAGAGCTTGTGTAAACTGCAAACGATTCGGTGAAAACGGATGGACTTAGGCCTCTATGGACTATCGGTGTTTGAGCAGCGTATGTTTCGATGGCCGTCCCTGGATGCAATTGGATTGTTACGCCACTGCTTACACCGGTAAATGTGGCCGATACGACCGCTGGTTTGGCCACGCGGCCTACGATTGAAGTAACGGCAGAAAATGATTCTGACACTGCCGTCGGGTGGATGCTTAAGGTCCATTTGTCGCTTATCGTTGTGAACGCCGCCACTACAATCGCAGGATTCAGAATACGCTTAACGATGGAGGTCTGAGCAGCATATAACTCAACGACCGTCGACGGATGGACGGCGAGAGTGAGTTTATCTGTGATTGCTGCGAACGTGGCTGCCACAGTGGCTGGCTTAGCCACGCGCGCAACAATTGAAGTGATTGCAGCGAAAACCTCGGCCACAGTAGCCGGATGCAGCGTAAGCGTCCATTTCTCCGTTATCGCCGTGAAGGTCTCAACTCCGGTAGTCGGATAGAGAACAGGCCCAACTGTTCGCGTTGAGGTTTTGGCTGCGTATACTTCTGCAACGGTGGCCGGGGATACCTTAATTGTAATCGCTGGCGTTTTAGCTACAAATGCTGCGGATACAGTAGCTGGTGCGGAAGCTACCGTGAGCTTTGCCGTGTTTGTGTAGTTAGTAAGAACGGTAGAGCTATTGCGGCATTGAAACTGTAAGACGTGGCCACACTGAATATCCGCGCTTCGTACAGATAGACAAAATTCAACCTCACATTCCTTGGCTGTGGTGAGGGTCAGAGTTGATGCGAGCGCATCGACCTGATCCATAAATCCAAATGGCGAATTAGCCGTCCCACTTCCCAGCCGTCGCGCCCCTGTTGTTGTTGCGTCTCCATCGGTGAAGTTTGCGGATGAAGCAGGACGAATGTTAGATGCGGACGCATTCACAACCACATACGCGGCTGCATCTTTCGAGTAGTAGAGTTGCAGCGCTTCACTGGGAGATGTGGTCCCAGGATCGGTGATCAGGAAGCGAAGACGAAAGGTGGTGTCTGGCTTAAAGACTATGGCTGTATTGAGGGCTGCTCTCCACGTGGCCGTCGTTTCCGAACCATCATCGTTCGCGAATCGGTACGACGCCTGGGTGATGTTCGCAGCCATTATGCATCGGTAAACACATTGGCAATGTTGATGGTGAGGGTATTTCCAGAAGCTACCGTTACATCGGCCGGAGCAGAATCAAGCAACATGTAGGCGACGGCGTTTTTACCGGATGCCGTGTTGTCATAGAGCACCGCAGCACGCGCAACAATGCCAGATCCGCTGGCTGTCCATGTGGCATCCGCCACGTCGAACGTGATGGTAGCCGTTGCACCACCACCAGTCAGAGATCCTGTTCCAACGCTCACGCCAGCAGTGGTGTAGCCATTGGCATTGGAGACCTCATGTGCATCCGTCGCAAATGCGGTGTACGTGGCTGGCGTTACCGTGGCGCTGATGGCGGAACTTGTAGAGGTGAATAGCGCCACCAAAAACGAGTCTGCGCTCAAATCCATGAGCTTTTTGAAAGCATTCAATTTGAAATCGTTGTAGAGAACCCAAGGTCCAGCAGCTGCCATATAATCACCTCCGAATGGCCGAGTATATCATCCATTCCCGCGCAACTGCTCGACAAATCTTTGCCGTGCCCGCACCTCGGCCGGCTCAAACTCCAGCATGGATCGCTCGATCATTAGCGCTGCCTGGTAACCACTAATGGACTTCGCAGCGATTGATTCCCGCATGTACCGGATGCATCGGGCGAGTCCCTCCTGCACGCCATCCGCGTGCGCTTTCCGTTCTCCCATTGGCTTGACTACTTTCCGATAGTCACGCATGTATTCTGCCCTGCTGGTTGACATTCTTGCCGATAATCATAGCAGATTGTTACGTAACAAGCTTTGTTTCTTTAGAATGCCACCCTTACAATCGCCATTGAATGGCTGCGACGGCATCTCGCCCACATCTGTCTTCCGCCTACTTGGCTCTTGCTCTTCGACTACAAGAAGCCGCTCCTGATCTTCACGCTACTGATGCCCGCAGCCAACTTCTGGCTGCACTCAAGGAAGACCCACTATCTGAAGCTGGTAAAAGGAATTCAGCCGGAGACCAGCAAGTACTGCAAACCATTCATGATCATTCGGTTACGCTTGGCGCCGAGTGCGGCGATGAAGATGAGATGGCAGAACGGTACATCAGCGACAAAGCCCGCGAAGATATGCCGGATTCCGATTTCGCGGGCAAAGGCACAAGCTTTCCGATTAAGACCCAGGAAGACGTGAATGCCGCCATGCATTCCATCGGGCGGGCCGGCGCGGACAACTACTCCCATGACAAAATCCGCGCAAATATTATTCGCATCGCCAAACGCAAGGGCCTGAAGCTCCCAGCGTCGGCTGAAGGAGAAAGCCAATCCTGGAAGCCGCAGGGAACTTTGCTGATCGAGTCCGCGCTGTTCTGTGAGCAGCCACGATTGCAGGAGGCATCGGCAGCTACCACCTACCCCGTGCGCCTGATAAATCCGGGCCGCGGGTCGAGCGGCTATTACTCGGCGGACACATTGCGCAAAGCCGCGGAGTCTGGCGTATTTCCGGCCGGCACGCAGATGTTCTGGAATCATGACACCAATACGCAAGAGGGCGAACGACCGGAAGGTGATCTCGATCGATTGGCGGCGGTTACGACCACCCGCGGCGTATGGGATGAATCGGGCCGCGACGGTCCGGGCATTTATGCGCAGGCCAAGGTATTCAGCGATTACGCAGATCAAATCAAGGAAAAAGGCCCTCATATTGGCGTTTCTATCCGCGCTGGCGGAGAGCGGGACGAGTCGGCTAAAGCGCCGGATGGCAAACCGCGGGTCATCACGGCGCTGAATAACGCCATGTCGGTAGATTTCGTGACGAAAGCTGGCCGTGGCGGCAAGATCTTTACGGAGGCAGCCACCTCCGAATCCAACACAGGAGACGGTATGACGAAAGAAGAAGTCCAGGCGTTGATTCGGGAGGCGCAGACTCCGCTTGAAGTTAAACTCACCGAAGCACAGGCGGAGAACAAAAAGCTGCGCGATAAGTTGGCGCGATCGGAAGCGCCGCGCGTGATCCGTGAAGCACTGGCCGATATCCGGCTGCCGGAAGCCAGCAAAAACAAGATCATCCGCCGACTGGCTGAGAGCGATCTTCCAGATGAGAAAGCCAAACTTGATGCGCTGGTCGAATCCGAAGCGGCTTCTGAAGCGCAGTTTCTTCAGGAACTCGGCTACGCTGCCGGGATCGCTGCGGTGGGCGCTCGCATGACCGAAGCCGAGGTCAAAGCCCAGCACAAAGAGACCGAGACAGAGCACAAAGAGGCTTTTGAGAAGCGCATGGAAAAGCTCGTTACTCGCTTCGTCGGTCCCAAGCTGCGCACAGGGAGCGAACAAGAAAAGGCCATGCGTGAGGAAGCCCGTGAGACCTTCAGGGAAGGGAGGGCCGCATAATGGCCATCAATCAGGCATTTGAACAATTTGGACCACGCATCCAACTTCTAGCGCCGGCTGGAGTCAACATCGCCAGTGGCGCATTTCTGATATTTGGCACAGGGACCCGCACCCTGGCCTGCGTGGCAGAGGAAGCAGTTAATACTACTCTGCCTCCCTACGATTCCAATAGCGGATACATCACTGTCCAGACCACTGGCGCGGTAAACCTCAGCGTCAAAGGTCAGACGCAGAGCAGCCCCAGCACTGGCGCTGCGATCAACCGTGGAGACAAGGTGTACGCAGATGGTGGCACTTTCGATGTTACCAGCGGAATCACCTACGGCTCAACGCTCGACGGCGATGCCAATGGAACATTCGTCGGGCTGGCTCTCGATCCGGTAGTCGCATCGGCAACAACCACAATCCGCGTGCTTTTGAAGAACGCAACCTGTTAAGGAGAAATCGGACCAATGACACCATTCATGGATGTACTACGAAATTGGGGCGATTTCCCCATGTCACTTGTACCTACTGGACAACGCAATGGACCGCCGTTGATGACTCGCGAAGCTCTAGATGAGCGCATTCGGCCGGCGGCGCAATTTGACAGCTACCCCGGCGAATCGGCGCACACGTATTCCGAAGCTGGCTACCGTGCGATGCCGTGGCAGCAGACCTACGAACGCCGCCAGCGGCTCTACGAGCGCGACATGATGCAGGTGGTTGATTTGTTGGAGGGCGCATTCAACGGCAAGGATCTGGCGCGATTCTACCTCAAACGCGCAATGGGCGGCGGATTCCGCGAAGCACTGAGCACGAGCGACTTCCCAAATCTGTTCGGCGACGTTATCGACCGCGCTGTGCTGGCGAACTATACAGAAACACCCTATACATGGAACCTGATTGCGAAACAGTCGGAGGTCAACGACTTCCGGCCGGTTAAGAGATTTCGCGTTGATGGTGGTACCGGGCTCCTGGCGAGCACCAGCGCTGGAATCGCAAATGTGGATTCGGCCGGCGCGTTGGTTCCCATCGGCCAAGGTGCGCAATACCCGGAGGATTCTCTGGTAGACGCAGAGTACACCTACCGGCTCTTCAAGATCGGTAAGCGCATGCCGTTTTTCTGGTAGACGTTCGTCGATGATGACCTGAACGCTCTCAAGGATACACCCGCGCGTTTCGGCCGCGGAGCCCGGCGCACGGAAGAGTACTTTGTTACTTGGCTCTACGCCAACGGTGTGAATGCGATTCTTCAGCAGGGCAACTCGGTTTCCGCGTTGTACAGCAACACCAATAAGAACATCGTCAACAATACCAACGTGGGCGATAGCGGCGGCAATAACCCAGCTTTCAATATCACCGCTCTCCAGCGCGCCATCATCGTGATGATGAAGCAGCTCGACACCACTGGCCAGCCTATTTCGGTTGAGGCCATGACTTTGGTTGTGCCTCCATCCCTCAAGACTGTCGCCATGAATGTGCTCAATACCGACTACATTTACATGGCTGACCAGGGTGGTACTCAGCAGATCAACGGTGCGAATATCTCGGCCACTGTCGCCCAACAGTTACACGCGATGAACTGGGCGAAAAACGTAGTGCGATTGGCGGTGAATTACTACCTGCCGATCGTGGATACCACCTACGGTAACACTGGTTGGTACCTGTTCGCGAATCCCGAGAATGGGCGCCCGGCGCTAGAGGTTGGTTTCCTGCGTGGCCACACCAGGCCAGAGCTCTGGATGAAGGCTGCGAACAGCGTAGCCATCAGCGAGGGCAGCATGGGACCTGGGGCAGGCGTATTTCCAGGTACTGGGCAGATGAATCCGATGGACGGTGATTTTGACACCGATGCCATTCACTACAAGATCCGCCACATCATCGGCGGGACTCGTATCGACCCTCTAATGACCGTGTACAGCAACGGCAGCGGCTCGTAAGGTGTAAGGATGAACGCTGCTGTGCTCAATCCGGGGGGAGGCAGTACGGCAGCGCTTCGTTTGGAACGCATGCATGAGCTTTACTTACAATCCGCCAGATCCGATTGCGCAGATACGTTTCATGATCGGCGATACGGTCAACGATCCGCCAGACAACCCGGCGGTAGTTTCGGACGAAGAGATCATGATGGTGTTGCAGTTCAACGGCTCCCAGAACATCATTGTGGGGCTGAGCGGATACGCAGTGCAAGTTCCGCAGGTGTACAGCTACGGCCGCAGTGCAGCGATGGTTCTCAATGGACTGGGCTCAGTTCGAGCAGCCCAGTTAGTTACCAAAGTTTTGGATGTGCAGATTTCTCTGACGACTGCTACCAAGACACTGAGGGAACTGGGTCAGCAATTGATAGATCACGAAACGTCTGCTGGCTACTTCTCAGTGGCGGAAATGGTGCAGAATCCATTCTCCGCTCGCGAGCGCTTGGAGAAGATGGTGTTGAGGCAACAGACTTGAACCAAGACCCAGTCCTTCGCAAGTACATTACCGACTTGGCTGATGCTCCATTCGTGTTGGGGCTGGGAGTATCTCTCTGCACCGTGCGCAAGCCAGACGGCAATGTAACATCGTCTGGCGGACAGAGCGGAACCTACGTAGACGTTACTGGGCTGGTTGCAATCCAATGTATTGACGCACCGGATAGATCTCCCAGTGCGCAGGAACGAAACACGCAGGGGTATGTTGAGGCCACCTCTCGTCGAAAGGTCCTGTTGCGCGGGTACTTCGCGCTGTTATCTCCGGCAACCAACTGGGGAGATGCGGGATGGATTGCCGTGATGACTAATACCATCTCCGGCGAGGTGCAGACGTACGATATTCGCGGTGCCGAAGCCGACAGCCAGCACTCGCAGACTTACATGTATTTGCGCAAGGTGACGGTATGATCAGCGCTACCTCAACCTGGAAACCGCGCGGCGATCTGGGCCGGTTCGTTGAAGTGAACATTATTCCTGCCGTGCGCCAGTCGGTTTATGATTCGTGCAAACTAATCGAGACACGCGCTAAGGAATTGTGCCCAGTGGATACGGGAGCTCTGCGAGAGAGCATCACAACTGAAACGGAGGATCTAGCAAAGACTATTCGTGGCGCAGTTGGACCGCATATGGATTATGCAATGTACGTAGAATTCGGAACGGGCATTCGTGGCGCAGCATCGGCTGGTGCTGGGGCCGGTCCATATTCTCCCTCCTGGCCAGGCATGCCGGCGCAACCATACATGCGGCCGGCATTCGATGAGGCCAAACCGCAAATCAAGGAGTTGTTTCAGAGCAATATCGAAGCGGCGATCGCTTTATGACCACCGAGAAAGTGAAGCTATTCGACTTGGATAACAACCTCATCGACGTGATTGAGCTTCCGAAAAGGCAGCCGGACCAGCCGCCGCGGCGCATCATTCACCGCGGGGTTGCATATGTCGAAGGCGGCGGTGAACTCTCTTTCTATAGTTTTTGCGAATTTTCGCCAGTTGACAAAAATGCGAAATGAGTCTCAAGTCAGCAATCCGAACCGCAGCACTGGCCTACCCTGGCTTGACTGCACTGCTAGGCACGTCACCGTTCCCATGGTGGGATACGCGCAAGCCACAGGGATCGCCGATTCCCTGCGTTACCGTCCAGATAATTTCTGGAGGACCGACCTACACCGTTGCGGGACGGCTTCCCACGGGTTGGAGCCGCGTACAGTTCACCATTTGGGGTTCGGGCTCGGATTCATCGAATGCGCTAGCAGTGGAGACGCAACTCCTGGCATTCTTCGATCAACTGAACCTGATCGGAATTTCGGATCTTGCACAGTATCCGGCGAATGTGAAATTGCAACTGGATGCGATGGATCCGCAAACAGTACCGCCGACATTTCAGCGCATCGTGGATGCGGAGATTTTTTCTAACAGCAAAATTACAGGTTAAGGAGTCATACAATGCCGACAGGAACTGGAGTATCAACGATCGCAGATCATATCGCAGTTAGCGGGCTGTTGCTCGCCGTGTCTAATGTCGGCACATCGCCCGACGCTTTCTATGTGGTAGCTAACGTAACAGACCTAACGATACCGATGCAGGCCACCGAGGTAATGGTTACCAACGTTGCCGATACATGGGTCCGCCGTGTGCCTACGCTGCTGGATATGGGAAAAGTGAACTTCAAGGTGTTCTGGGTGATGGAGGAGACCACGCACCGCAACAATGTGGGAGGCACCGGGGTTGCCGAAGGATTGGTGCACATGTTCGTCAATAAAGCCCTGCGTGACTGGCAGAGTATCTACCCTGATGGCAACAACAGCACCGACGCATTCAGCGGTTACGTCGCTGGCGGCAGCAGAACAGCCAAAACTGGCGGCGTTTTTGAGATGGCTATAACGCTGGGAACCACTGGCACACCTTCGCTAGTGTAAGCGTATGGCTAAATCGTTACTCCAGCAACAGATGGAACAGTCGCAACTGTACCATTGCCCAAATTGTGGAGTACTCCTCAAAGAGCGTGATAGGGAAAAGCACGAAATGAAGTGCATGGAAAAGGAACGAGCATGACACCATCTCCTGTCAAATACGAAGAAGTCA
>Ga0137379_10002934_pt1 | contig 15882 bp, 16 predicted proteins | sample SagtaG_18_FD_104812 | JGI IMG/M metagenome (GOLD analysis project Ga0137379, IMG submission 104812) | Vadose zone soil microbial communities from Sagehorn Ranch, Mendocino, California, USA - Sage2_L_80_16 metaG | ecosystem: Environmental > Terrestrial > Soil > Vadose zone | place: USA...
CCGTGGCGGGCTTCAGTGTGCGCACCATGCAGCGGACGGGGCCGCCGAAGTGACCGAATCATGCGGGCGCCGCGGCGTGTCGGTGACAACGGCCGGACGATGGTCATGGATCGCGCGTGTGGATCGCGCGAGCCGGTGCGGTTCTTCTTGAGGACTGAGGCATGAAGCCGATGCGATCCCCGATGCGATACGGACTGATCCTGCTCCTCGCCGTCGCGGCGTGTCCGTCGCTCGCCCGCGCGCAGGCGCCGGAGACGATTGAGTATTACGGGAGCGACACGATCGGATCGATTCGCATCGTCTTCGACGTGAACGGGACGGTGCTGGGCCGCCAGGATTTCACGCCCTTCGGCACGCCGGTCGTCCCCGCGCCGACGATGCCGAAGGAGGCGTTTGGCGGCAACGAGAAGGACGACGAGACCGTCCTGAGCTACTTCCACGCGCGCATGTTTCAGGCACGGTCGGGGCGGTTCAATCGACCCGATCCGGTCGACGGAGATCTGTCGGCGCCACAGGCATGGAACCGGTATGCGTACGCGGCGAATAATCCGCTCACTTTCACCGACCCAGCTGGGCTGTTCATCGTGCCGTTTCTACCGCCGTTATGCCCTACCTTCGTGTGTGACTCCACAGGCGTGACCGCTCCGTTGCTGCCCATTGGCGGGGGAGGCGTCGGCGGCGATGGAATGATCGTTGCGCCTGGCGATCCAATCGGAGGTAACGGAGATGGTATCGGTGATACGATCCCTGGCACTCCCGTAGATATCCCGGCTCCGCCCACGAACGATAATCCCAAGCCGAACAATCCTCCAATCGTGCCGCCGATTGTACCTGGGCATCCGAGGAGCATGGACGACCTCGTTCGCAAAGCCTTTCTCGACATCAATAAGCGGTTAGACGCAGATCGCTGTGCCGGGCTCTATGGAGGACACGATGGTGCGAACAGAGCATTGCAGAGTATTCCTGAAGTGCGCATTGTGCCATTCCCAAACTCCAGCACTGGAGCAGCGACCCTGCCGAACAACTCAATTTTCATCAACTCCGGTGGAGCTTTCTTCCAGAATCAGTCCGCACGCTCTGGTTCCCTTACTATTCCTGCTTCTCAAGTCCAGTCCGTCATTTTACTGCATGAGCTGGGCCATGTGGCCCAGATATTTGGGACTGATTCGAATGATCCAAGTCTGAATCAAACTTACACGGCAATGGTATATGCTGCTTGCTTTTCACGTTGACTCGCTAAGCTTTTTCGATCAGAGGTGTTGACGCCGTGAGCCTTCTGACCCTAAGTCTTCTGATCATCGCTGCCGTCCAAGGGCCTTCGACTGCCGACAATGTCCGAGGCTCGCTGAGCATCTCTCGACAGGTTTATTGTCGAGGTGACGTTAAGGGTGATTTCTTGCAGTTGTTCGTAAGAATTCGCCTGCACAACATGACTGGACGTCCGCTCGTCGTTCCACCGCGCGTCTCTGTCGGGCGAGTAATCGTTAGTGATGTTGATGGCGCGAAAGATCCAGCCAGCCTATTGTTCTCGATGACGCCTGAGAGTTTGTCGAGCGATAATCCTGATCCGTCGACATATAATGTATTGCCAGCGGGAAAAACGGTGACATTTCAGACAAGCACCGTCGTGCCGGTAACTCGGTCCACCACCACACACGATGTACTCGGTCCTGGGCGACATTGGCTCATGCTCGAAGTGTCACCGCCAGTACGCAGTAGCCTGGGTGGGCATTACGAGAATCTCGCTCGGAAGGGGGATGTCTGGACGAGCCCGGTCCGCGTCGGCGGGACATCCTTTCAGGTCGATCCTCGATATACCGTCAAGGATTGCAAGTAGAAGGGCAGCGCAGTCTAAAGAGACGAGTCGGTGGAATCGTTTTCGAACTGCGGCACGAGGTTGACCGTGGTTCGTCGCGAAGTCGCAAAGTGAAGGCACTGGCGCAGCGGTTCAGTTCCAGCCCTTTGCGGCCGGGGCCGTGGGCTATTCCTCCTGCGCACAGATCAGATCCGTCCTGTGTCCGGCAGACCTCCGTTCGCAGGATCTCCCCGCCAGCTTCGAGCCGTAGCTCAAAGCCGAGGACATGTGACCAGACGGAGCATTCCGCCTTCTCCCGGCCCTTGTGCAGCGGGTCCACGCGGGCGAGAGTCGTTCCGGTCCTCTGAAGTGTTCACGAATGGGAACGAGCGTCGTGGAGCGAATTGGTAATGGTGATCATGCCTTTGACAAAACATCTAAGGCGTCTTGCGACGAACAGCCGACCAGAATGCTCGTCCCGCCCCACGGATATGCCTCACGGCCGTGCGCGCGAACGTGAAGCGCATCACCACGAAGGCTGATAGCGCGCCCATGAACGCCCCGAAGATGGCTGTATCGGGCCACCATGGCATGGGCGTCTCGGCCAGAAAATGCCCGAGCAGCCCAAGAACTGGGGCGGTGACGAGAAACGTTTTCACATACCGCATGACTGGCTAGCGAACCTTCTTCCCACGTCGATCTCCGCTTCAGCGCCTCTCGGTACGAGGACATCATCGCCCGAGTTTTCAAAGAACACGTGTTAACGGAGTTCAGTCGCTCTTGACGCGGACGCGACACGCGCTGACCGTCTTCTTCTTGCAGACGTCGATGGTATACACGGGCTGAGCCTCCCACACCGATCTTCACTTCGAGGAGCCGCTACTGTTGTGGCACGGCGTGTGCGAGCCGTCCATCATCATCTGCCCGGTGATGCGCAGCGGCCGATCGAGATCCGTGGCTGCGACCTTTTCGTTCGCGGTCTTCGTCTTGGTCTTGTCCAACTTCCGGTCGACTGTGAGCCACAACAGCGTGGGCTCGACGCGCGGCGTCAGTGCGGATGCTTCGTCCGCCAGTCCTTCAGCGACTCCCACGTCGTGTTCGGCGTTGTCGGATCGCACGACTGAGTCTTCGGACAGACGTAGAACTCCAGCACAGGATGCACTTCCCAGAGCGACACGCGCTTGGGATTCGTGCCGCGCGGGTGCGCCTTGTCCGAGTTGACCTGGTGCTCGTTGTCGTAGGTGAGCGAGCCAATGGCGAGCACCGGCAGGGCGGCATCGCGCACGGCCTGCAACGCAGAGACGACGGCGAGGTGGTCCGCCGATGTCCAGCCGGGCAGCGGGCTCTGGGGAATCACCTCGACGACGATGCCGGTCCATTCGTTGAACGTCGGCGGATTCGGCAGGGGCTCGTTGATGTTCAGGTGGATGTCGCGGCCGTCGCTGGGCGCAGTTGACGCTCTCCGCAGACGAGCCTTCCTCCGCTCGGTGAAGGAAACCGGTGATGGCCACGCGATCGCCCTCGCTGACCGTGTGCGTGCCGGCGTGCTTGTTCGTGAGGGTGCGCGGGAGCTGCTTGTGCACGTGATTGGTCGCGTCCGGATCGGTGTCGGCCTGGAGCGCCTTGAAATCCGCGATCGACAGGATGACGGGCGTCGTCACGGTGGCGATGAACCGTTTGGCGCGGTTACGGAGCTCGTCGTCCTGCTTCGCGGGACCGGTTCGGTTACTGTGACCCTCGGCCGGACACGAGGGATCGTCAACCGCCTCCGTCCCTGGCGCCGCAGCCGGTGAAGGAGGCGGTGGAGGTGGAGGAGGCGGAGCGCCGGCGGTGCGATGCCCAGGCGGCGCAGGAGCGCCGAGCGTAACGTTCTTCGCCCAGACCCATCCCTCCCGGCCATCGGGCGCCTGCACGTGGTAGAAGCCGTTCTTCTTCGTTGGCGAGAGCAGCGTGACGCTCGCGGGTGGGGTCAGCAGCTCGAGGGGCGGCTTCGCCGTCGACGCAGTGGACCGGAGATTGGTGTTGCGCGCAACCGTGGCGGTCTGCTGCGCAAAGGCGGGCGCGGCCACGGCCACCACGCACACCAGTGCCAAGAACCATCGGCGCATCGACGTCGCTCCCTTCCTCCGGGTCGCAGCGGGAAGGCGGTATCGTGCGGTGGGAAAGCCACTCTGTCAAGTGTGCGCGCGGTGCCGGACGTGTGGGAATTGGAAGAAATCATCGGGCCGCTGGACGCAGCCGAGAAAAAAGCGGCGTAGTTCGCTAGCCGGTCATGAATCGGCGTTCATCCAGAAGTACACCGCATAGACTGCCAGCGCGACTAATAAGAGGCGCCAAATCCACTTGAGATATGGGCGGACTTCAGCGGTCACGGCTACACACCAATCGTCTTGTCCGGCATGGGGCATCACGATACACCTCGCCAGGCGCGCTTGTCGTCAAACTTGACCACTACGGTGCCGGTGTCCGCGCGGCGAAGCAAAGGCGAATATGCTAGGGTACACGCGTGCCGATGCAACGCTGCCACGTCTCGGTGACTGACAGCGACGGCATCCGGCATTCGGTCACGTTCACGACGTTCCTCTAAAAGCCGTGGACCGCTGGATAAGCGCGCCGACACCGGGGTCGCAGGATCGGTCAGAGCGGATGAATGCCGAAGAAATGGGGCACCCGGCTTGGGCGCTCGGTAGGCGCCGCCCGGACAAGAGGGCGGCTAGGTTCCTCGCTCTCTAGTGCCCATCGTCATCGACGAGTCAGGGTCATTTCAGCCGGCGCCGCCGGCGCGGCCACGTTTCTGCGCCGTCGTTGCACTGACTATTCGTAGCCAGCTCGTCCCACAGTTCAGTGAACGGCTCAAAACTCTCCGCGCCGGCTGGGGGAGCGTCGAAAACGAAGTAAAGGGAAGTGCGCTCAACGAGCGGCAGATGGCGGAAGCGTTGCGCACGTTCGACACCTACGACATAACGGCGTTCGCGGCTGTCGTGGACACCGGCTTGCATCCGCCAGAGCGCATCCACGCCTACAGACAGAAGGCAGAAGCGAGCTTGCTGAATGGGCTCACGCCTCAACATAACGACAACGCGCGAGCGTTCGTCGGCGGTTTGGTCGAGCGTCTCAGGGCACTGTCCGATCAGCTCGCGCTACAGGTCTACACCATGATGGTGCCCGTCGAGCGCTTAATTCGAGAGATGCCAACTTACTATGCGACCCGCGCCCCGAGCGAGGTTGGATCGTTTCATTGGACGCTGGACGCAAAGAGCGACCGAGGGATCACGGCCGCCGAGACGTATTGGCGGCAGCTCGTGTGCCCGTTTCTGCAAACGAACTTCATCACTGAACCCGGTATTGCAGTGAAGGGCTTCAACTATTCGGCCTACGATGCGAGCTACTGCACGAAGTATACGGAGCTACCGGACTACCTGCGCGAGCACCTGCCGACTGGCAAACCAATCAATGGCCGCGTGTCGGATCTAGGGAAGCTAATGCTTGAGCACCTGCGGTTCGAGACTTCAAAGGAGAATGCGGGTTTGCAGGCCGCGGATATTGTGGCGAGCGCGCTGACACGGGCGCTGAACGGGACGCTTCAGATCGACGGCTGGCGGGATCTCGGTAGACTCTTCATCCGACGAAACTCCAAGCCGCCCGTTTCCGTCGTGCAGTTTTCGGATGATGACGACGGCCGGCCCGCGAAGGTTGCACCACCTGTCGCGGTGGTCCTTCGGACGCTGAATAGCTCGGCGAAGTCGATGTGGCCCAGCTAGGAGGCGAGCGGGAGCAAACCGCGTCGGTTCGGCGATGTGAACAACAAGGATTCTGCGATATGCTCGGGTGCGTTTTCTGCCGTGGTTCGCCCCTGAGGCGAGAGGACGTCTGGCCGACGTGGATCGCGGTACCGTACGCTGTACAGTACTAAACGTACATCGTGCGTGTCTCCGAGATCGGATGGCGAGCGCCACAGAAGTACACCCGCAGCGGCGAGCGTGCCGATTGGCGGTAACGACCGGCTGGGACCGAAAGTTACGCAGAACGTGCCACGGCCGTCCCCTCGGCGGCCAGCACCATGCAGATGCTGCGCCTGGCTTCGTCTTGAGCGGGCCAATTGACAATGAGCGCGTGTGACGGTGGCGGTGGATAGGGCACAACGTCGATGCGAGGCGCGACATCCGACCGCGTCGCCTGCACGGTTGTACGAGTGAAGTCGGCCCGTGCAATCGCGCGTCGCTGCCGCTCAGCGCCAGTTTCGTCGCCGAGCGTCCAAATCGCTCCTTCTTCCATGTCGCCGATACGCGCGATCGATACATCGTTATCGGTTGGTTTGAGATAAAAAGCGCGCCACTTGGCTTGGGAGCCGCCGACCTTTACGTGACCTCTATCGAAGATGAAACGGGACAGCGGCTCAGAGAGTGAAACCTCGGAGGACGGCGCTGGCGCCGCCATCGCAACGACGGTAGTCGCAGCGCTTGTCGCGGGTACAGCGTCAGGCGGAGCGCTGGCGACCGTGTTGACTGACTGGGAAAAGACGCTGGAGAAGATGCGCAACAGTCTCCGGAACAGTCCCAGCAAACGGCGCCCTCCCGTGAATTGGCTCGTGTCCGATTAGGGCTGCATAGCCGATGAACGTCGTCCCGTTGATCGTCAAAGACAATTGCTGGCGAGCGCCCAGATCCCAATCCAACGCGATCTGGTTCTCAGACTCCACCACAATCTCGGGTACGTCGATCGAGCGCGGCAGTAACGTTAGCAACTCGAACATCCGCGTGTAAGGGACGATCGACACAAAAACGCCCTCGTTTGCGTGCCCCGCCCGCAAGGCGGCCGCGATGCGCTGAAGGATGATGTCGGTACGGTTGTCATTCGGAGGCGACGCGATCGCCTGCTGCATCGACGCACGCAGCGCGGCTCCCACCTCGCTTATTGCCCGGTCCTGGACGGGTGAATAGGACGCCGAGGAGCCGCTGGCCACGATGCTCATGCGTAAAGCATAACAGCTTCATCGGTTAGCACGGAGAAGAACGAGCGATTCTTCACACCTCGCAAAATTGTGAGCATTTGCCGGAGTTCCGCTGGATCCGTTCCGATTTCTTTGGCAAAGAACACGTCGACGTCGATCATTAGCTGGAACGGATGAACACCATCTGTGCCAGGTGCGAATCGTTGAGTGACGATCGCGGTTGCTCCGAGCGGATCGTGGGCGACCACTCGGCTCAGAAACTCGCTCACGGCCTGCGGTCCTGGCTCCGGCAATTCGGCAGCGGCATTCAAAAAACGGTCAAAAGGGTCTCCCTCGCGCCAGGGCAAGTCGGGGAGCGTGTTGATGTATCGCATCGCAAGCCGATTGACGCGCTCTGGCCGCGCAACGGCGACATACCGCGGCCAGAGAGCCAACGTCTCTTCGATGAGTCCGTCGCCGCCGATGTACTTCCCGACGTTATTGAACGTGAAGCCATCGGTCCGAAACTGGACCTGTCGGCGTCCCCCATCCTTCGACAGCTTAATGCCCTGGAATATCTGCCGTGTCTCCGGAGGCACGACCCGGCCCTGTTCGACACGGAATTCGGCTTGGATGTCGTGCTGTTCCTGAACGTCCGGAAACTCTGGTTGCAGTGCCGTCACAAGGGGCTGCAGCGCCTCCCGTGAGACGGGCGTTGACAGGAGCACGCGAAAATCAATGAGAGCTTCTGTGATTGGCGGCTTACGGAGTTCGCGCGGCGCGGCCACTGCCGCGCATTCTACGGCATATTCTGCCCAGCGCGGAGGACGGAGGCGATCCGTACGAGCGCGCCTCCGAGTGAGGGCATTCAGAGCCGCCGGGCTCGGCGGCCAGGCGCGACGGGAGCAGTGCGGCGTGAGCCTCGTGGTTGCGCGGGGGTTGCAGCGATCTGCTTCGCGATGCCGCGTTCTGCAAACCTGACAGGCAAGAATGCTCGCAAATCCAATCATTTCGGATCTCCAGAGGGACTCTTAATCTGCGGGTTGAAGGTTCGATTCCTTCGCGGCTCACCACCTCCAGCGTGTTCGTTCCAAGCGATCGGGATCCCGATCCCAGGAAGTAAATCGAACCGCGCCCATGCCATCCTGAAAGGTCTTGGCGCCTACTCCTGACGGACCGTCTCCACCGGGTTGACTCGCATCGCGCGACGAGCCGGAGACAAGCAAGCGAGGATCGCGACCGCCCCCGTGAGCAACAGCGCCGACACGTACGCGATGGGATCGCGCGGACTGACGTTATAGAGGATGGCTGACATCGCGTCACTGCCGGTCAAGGCGATTATCGATCCAAGTAGCGAGCCAATCACCCACACGATGATGGTTCGGCCGAGCACAGCGCCCAGAACCTGGCGCCAGCCGGCCCCGAGTGCCACTCGGATGCCAATTTCGCGCGTCCGACGCGAGACCGCGTGAGCGACCAGCGCGAAAACGCCTGTGGAGGAGAGAACGATCGCCAGCAGGCCGAACACTCCGAGCACAGAGGCGGCTACGCGAACCGGAAATAACGGGAACGCGAGTTGGTCCTTGAGTGTGCCGACGTTGAACAGCGTCAGCGCGGGATCGAGGTCAAGCATCGCAGTGCGAATCAACTGCACCGTCCGCTCAGGCGGGAGTGAACCGCGAACGACCAGCGTTGTCCAGCCGTTGTACCGCTGAGCCATCGGTGAGTAGACAGCAGGTGTCGGGTCTTCCCCCAGGGATTGATACTTCCCGTCCTCCACGACGCCGACGATCTCGATAGTGTTCCCCGCAGGAGGATGGCCCAAGCGCAAGCGCTTCCCAATTGGCTGCTCCCCGCCGAGCAGCCGACGCACGAACGTCTCATTCACGACTGCCACGGGTAGCGAGCCGGCCCGATCGTGTGTGTCAATCGCTCGTCCTGCCACCAGTCGCGTACCAGCGGCCGCGAAGTAGCCGGCGGATACCGAATACAAAACGGCCGTGACTCTCTCGTCGCGCGGCGGTGTCGATGCGCCAACAATCGACACGTTGTCTACGCTGTTCCCCACCCGGAGCGGCATGTAATCGATCAAACCTGCGGCGGATACGCTGGGGAGCGCGGCCACGCGTTCGTGGACCTGCTGCTGAAAAGCGCGGCCTCGCGCTTCGCTGTAACCTTCCAGGCCAAGATCAAAGGAGACAGACACGGCGTGCTCGGGATCGAAGCCAAGGTCGAGATGCAGGGCGCGCTGCAGGCTTCGAATCATCAGCAGCGATGCGATTAGCAACATGACCGAGAGGGTGATCTGGGCGGCGACGAGCACATCACGGATGTGCCAGCGGCGCACCCGCTCCACGACGGCAGCGTCCTTTAAGGCCGGCACAAGACTAGGCCTCGTGGCCTGAAGGGCGGGCACAAGAGCGAAAAGCAGGGTCGCAAAAAGCGCGCTCGCCACGGCAAAGAGCACCACGCGAGCGTCGATCACGAGAGAGGTGTTGATCGGGAGGTCGAACGGCGGCTGCCACGTACGGAACAGGCCAGCGAGCCACGTCGAGACGAGCAAGCCGGCAGTAGCTCCTGTCACCGCGAGCAGCAGACTTTCAGTCAGCAATTGACGAACAAGTTGCGCCCGACTCGCGCCAAGCGCCAGCCGGACCGCGATCTCCTTGCGGCGATCTACCGCGCTAGCGACCAGCATCCCGGCGAGGTTGAAGCAGGCCAGGAGCAAGACGAGGGCTGCGACCCCCATCAGGACACCCGCAAACGCTGTGATCGGCCCACGAAGCGCCTTCCCCACGAGCCCTGGCGTCGAAAGCTCGATGGTCATTCCCTCGGCAGTGCTCGGATATTCCCGCGCGAGCTGCTTTGCAATGCGGTTTAAGGAGGCTTCCGCTTGCATGCGCGATACACCGGCCTTGAGACGACCGAGCATCCATACGTTGGTAGTGGACCGGGTGTCCAGCCAGCGCTCGCCGGGCTCAATCTGCCCGGCCATGCTCATTGGGACCCACACGTCCGGGCTTAAGATCAACTCGGTGCCTCTGAAACCGGCCGGTGTCACGCCGAGCACGGTGTACGTGAGGCCGTTAATCTTCACCGCTCGGTTGACGACGTTGGGATCGCCAAGAAAGCGGCGCTGCCAGCAGTCGTAGCTCAGGACGATGACCGGATGGGCGCCGGGATGATCGTCGTCGTCGGAACGCAGCAGGCGACCGAGAAGAGGCCTGACACCAAGCAGGTCGAAGTAGTTGCCCGTCGCCTCATAGCCCCAGATGCGCACGTTCCCGGTGAGCTGAGTGCTTAAGTTCATGGGGACGGCGCGGTAAGCCAACAATCCCGAGAGCACGTCATTGCGAGTTCGAAAGTCCTGGTAGTCCGGATAAGAAAAGCTGACGGCGTCACCATGATTCAAGGAAACGAGGCGATCACCAGCCTCCACGGGCAACGGACGAAGCACGAGAGTATTGAGCGCCGTGAAGACGGTGGTTGTGGCCCCAATCCCGAGGGCGAGCGTGAGGATGACAGCGCTGGTCAGGCCGGGAGTCCGTCGGATTCGACGCAAGCCAAAGCCGACATTTCGTCGCAGCTCGTCGACGGCGCTGACCCGACGCGCATCCCGGCACTCTTCTTTTCGCTGCTCGATGCCTATCATGGCGCGATCTGCAGCCTCGCGCGCCTGCTCAGGTGTCGAGCCCCTCGCGATGTTCTCAGCAATCTGGCGCTCGACATGAAAGCGGACCTCGTCGTCCAGCTCCTGCTCGACATGCTCGCGACGGAAGACCGAGCGCAGCCGAAGAGGAACGGTATAGACCCAATGTTCCCAGCGCATGGGGGTTCTAGATCTCCTCGAATCGTACGACCTGGGAAATGGCCGAGGAGAGGCGCTCCCACTGCGCGGCTTCTTTCTGCAAGTGCCGCTTTCCGAGCCGCGTGAGCGAATAGAACTTGGCACGGCGACCGAGTTCGCTGGTCTTCCACTCCGCCGTGATCCAGCCCTCTTGTTCCAGCTTGTGCAAAGCCGGATACAAGGATCCGTCACTGACCTGGAGCACATCACCCGAGACTTGCTTCAGCCTCTGAGCGATCGCCCAGCCATGCTGGGCACCCAGCGCGAGGATCTTCAGCAACAGCAAATCGAGCGTGCCCTGGACCAGATCTGACGGTTTGCTCACGGCACATGTCCTCGGTTACCGATATCAAGCATACGACGAACAATCGTGTCAGTCAAGAGGCCGTTGGAAGGCGACCTCCTCCATGCCAGCGCCCTCTTAAGAGCGAGTGTCGTTGACGGGGCGGGTCGTGCGCTAAGGCTACTTGTCGAAGCGCCTCAAGGCGGCTGAACCATTCGCCAATCTGGTTCCAACTGGCGAAAGTTAGGCTCACCATTTTCTTGAAAGAATCTTCCGCTTCTTCACCTTCGGGCGGAGCTTCGTCGTCGCCCTGACAGCCAATCTGACAGCCAATCGCGTCCTCCATGCGCTTTGCCGCTTCGGCCTGAAGCCCTGGGAGCACATGCGAATACGTGTCTAGCGTCAGGCTCACCTGCGAGTGTCCGAGCGTCTCCATTACGACGCGGGGATGGACGCCTTGTCCGAGCAGCAAGGTGGTGGTGCTGTGCCGTAGGTCGTGCAGGCGCATCTCCAGCAACTCAGCGGAGCTGAGTAACGTTTTGAAGGATCTCCTGACATTCCGCTCGTCCAGCGGAGTGCCGATGGTGGAAGTGAACATGAGGCCGGTGTTCACCCATCTCGATCCAACTAAGCGCCTGTCCGCCTGTTCGGCTTGCTGATGACGCTTCAGCGCGTCGTTCGCAAACGTCGGCAGGGACACGGTTCTTCGGCTCCGTTCGCTCTTCGGCTCAACGAAACGGAGCTCCTTGCCGACGCAACCTTCTCAGCGCCGCGCGTTCTGCATATTGTGCACGGCGATGGCCGCCGTCGCGCCGTTGAGCGCCGCCATCAGCACGATCGCACCCACGCGGTTCTTCTTCCAGGCTCTTTCCGCGAAGTAGATGGTCGCCGCGCCGCCCGCCGCCTTCACCGCAAGCATCGCCCCCATGCTTCCCGACTTCAAGACCGGGTTTGCTTCGTATGCGCTCGCGGCGAGCGCCTTCTTCGTCGACACCGCGTCCAACGTCTGCAGCGTCGCGTAGGCGCCATACAGAACTGGAAGGAGCGCCGGACGGCGCAGCGGCGGCGCGGCTCTCCAGACGTTGGTTGCGGGCTCCGCGTTCTTCGCCGCACGGGTGACGGCGGCGGCGATCGGCGCAACCGGATCCGCGGGCGCATTCTTGTCGGCCGCCAACGCGCTCAACGAATTGACGATCAGAAGAGTGAGCGTGAATGTTGCGATTCGACGACGCATTGCGGAGCCTCTTTCCCTTCAAGCGGCCGCGCACCATCGCGCGTCCGCCCTCCTCTCTGCGTGGTCGGTGCCATCAGCGCAGCATCGTCGTTAACTGGATGCTGTGGTTCGGTTTAACGACGATTCTGCGGTATAAGCCGGCGTGTGCGGCCGTGCGCCGGTGTCACAGTACGAAGATTAAAGTGTTGCGTTGAGATGACTTGTGGCTCTGGACTTGTGCAATTAATTTACCTGTTAGTGGGTATTGGTCAATTTGAACGATGCACCGCACTCACGGCCCAAACAGTCAGCCGGACCGCGGCAATGAACAGACGGGTTGATCGTTAAGAAAAGTCTGGCAACATTTTCATCATGGCCTCCGTAGAGGGACCAGTCGGAACGCGCGTTTCATCCATCCGGATTCCAGACTCCTGTCGAGGGGCCCCACGATTTCTTCGATATCGATCAGACGGTGATCTGGATCGACGCGCGTCCCAGCAGCTCTCTCACGTACACGACCGACTCGCCTAGCCGCAGCAACAACGACGCAAACGTGTGGCGCAGGTCGTGGATGCGAATGTGCCGCAGGCCGGCCTTCTCGAGCAGCCGCGCAAAGACCGTCCAGCCACTCCGATCGCCCGACGTCGGGGCAGCCACTCTCTATCCACCAGCAGGTAGAAAGCTCGCCTATGCCGCTCGCACCTCGATGTGAACGCGGAGGCAATCTCCGATTAACGTGGCGCGACTGCGTCCCTCTTCAGCAGCGCCGGCCAGTTGACAATCATCGTCAGCGATTGGGGAGCCGTCTCCGGCCGTGTCGCCACCAGAAACCGCTGTCCGGCGCGGCCCGGTTCATAGGTGCTGCCCGCGGGACTTGGCGGCGGCAGGCGGAACATCTCGCGAGGCGCCGACGGCTCCGCCGTGTCAGATCCGAACTTCACAGTCACCGCCATCAGCTTGCCGTCCGCCGCCGCATAAAACAGCTCGTGACCGTCGGAGGCCCACTCCGGCGACCGCCCGCCGGCGGTAGAGATCGGTGTCTTGCCGCGCGGCTCCGGGAACGCGTCGAGGTATACCTCGTAGCGTCCCGATTCGTCGGACTGATAGGCCACCCACTGCGGAGTCGGCGCGGGAGCAAAACGAGCGCTCCCTTCGTTGGATCGCGTGCGCAAGTACGGGGTCGGCGCCGCACCCTCCTGCATCTTCCCATCGGGTGTCACAGGCACCTTCCAGATGTCGAACAGGGTGTCCGGATCCCGTTCGCGGATCAGCACCCAGCGCCCGTCGCGAGACCAGTCGGTCGGCAGGACCTCGTGGGACCGCTCGAGCACAGGCTGTTCGTCGCCGATTCCGCTCGCCGGCTTGCGCAGAAGCTGCGGTGATCCCAGATGCGCGAACAGGATCGTCCGGCCGTCCGGCGACCAGACGGGCTGCGTGCTGTTCGCTGCCGCACCGGTCGTGAACTTGGTGAGAACGCCGCGCTCGGCATCGACCAGCCAGAGATCGGAAATCCCGTTCGTGCTGCGCTGGACCGCGATCTTCCGTTCATCGGGCGAGAGCCGGAACATGCGAACGTCTCGCATCGGCGCACCGATGTTCCGGATCGGTTTCCCCGTACCGTCGACCCAGGCGAACTGGGCAACCTCTCGAAACGCGCCGTACAGCAACAGGCCATTCGCGGACGCGGCGACGTGCATCTCGGATTCCGACGTTCCGTTGAGCGGTTGCGCGATCGTCTGCGCATCTCCGGCGAATTGAAGTGTGTGCGGGTTCAGCTCTTGTGCCAGCACGGTTCCATCGCGGGTCCAGAGAAGATAGCCCTTGTCACCAGGCGCCGACGTATAGGCAGGCTTGCTCTCGGTCGTCAGCAGCTTTACGCGCTCGGCAGGCTTGCTCAGTGAGGCGGCATAGACACCGACCAGGTCGGGCTTGTTGCCTTCAACCGAGTACAGGAAACGTCCGTCCGGAAGACTCTGGGGCCAGCGATAGGTCGCCTCGCCGCGGGACTCGTCGGGCGCGGCGACGACGGAGGGCGTCCCGCCCGACGCGGCGACACGGAAGACAGCGCTCTTGGCGCCAATCAGCGCCGAAAACAGAATGTAGTCATCGCTGCCCCACGAGCCGCTTCGCATCGAATAGCCGCTGCAAATCGGTTGCGGCGTACCGCCGTCCAGGCGGACGCGATGCAAGATGGTCCCCAGAGTGATGAAGGCGATCGAGCGGCTGTCGGGCGACCAGAACGGCTGCCCCGCGTATTCGGTTCCGGGCAGCAGTCGTGCCGACGGACCATTAAGCGGACGGACCCACAGGCCGGTGGTCCCGTTCGCCGACGCGGTATAGGCGACGGTCTTGCCGTCGGGCGAGATCGCGAAGTCGCCGACGACGGTTCCGCCAAGGACGAACCGGCCGCTCGGGGGCGGCTCGATCTCGACGCTCAGGACCCGTTCGTCGGCGCGCGCCGGCCGAAACTGCGCCACGAGCCACGCACCCGCGAGCGCGCCCAGCACCAGCGCGGCAGCCACCGCGGCCATCCACGGTACGGCAACGGACCTGCGAGTGGGCGTACCCGCGTCCACCGTCCCCGATGCCAACGCGTCATCAATTTCCAGGCGCGAATCGGCCGCCGACTCGAGGCGCCGGGTGTAGTCTTTCTGCAACGCGCGCCGCAGCAGACGACGAACCGGCGCGGGCGTGCGTGCGGGCAACGCGCTCCAGTCGGGCTCCTTCGTCAGAATGAAGGCGAGCGTCTCGGTTACGTCTTCGCCCTCGAATGCCCGGCGGCCCGTGAGCATTTCGTACAGCACGCACCCGAATGCCCAGATGTCGCTGCGCTTGTCCGCCTCACGCCCCTTGGCCTGCTCCGGCGCCATGTATGCCGCGGTGCCGAGCAACATACCAGCGCCCGTCATCAGGGCGGGCGACGTAATCGTGGGCGAATTCGTGATGCCGGCCGGGTTGCCGCTTTCGGCCGGCTTGGCGAGACCGAAATCCAGCACCTTCACGTGGGCCTCGCGCGTCAGACCGATGTTCGCCGGTTTCAGATCGCGATGGACGATCCCCTTGCCGTGGGCCGCCTCGAGCGCTTCCGCGGTCTGCCTGGCGATCGCCAGCGCCTCCTCGATCGGCAGCGGACCACGCCCGATGCGATCCGCGACTGTCTCGCCGTCGACCAGTTCGAGGACGAGGAACTGCGTGCCGTTCGCCTCGTCGACGCCGTAGATCGCGCCGATGCGCGGATGATTCAGCGACGCGAGGACCTGCGCTTCGCGCCGGAAGCGCGCCAACCGTCCAGCATCGTGTGTAAAGGTGTCGGGGAGGATCTTCAGCGCGACGTCGCGACCGAGCTTCGTGTCGTGCGCCCGATAGACCTCCCCCATGCCGCCGGCGCCGAGCGCAGTGACGATTTCGTAGGGACCGAGGCGCGTGCCAGCGGACAGCGACATGAATCGGGTCTGATTTTAGCGACCGAGCCCCTCACAGCAAAGGAGAAACCGGTCATGCGCGCACGGAGTCATCCAGCCGCAGTCTGGCGATCCTGAGAATCGCCCGAAGAAATAATCTTCGGAGCGTCCGCATGACATCTAAACCTGCTCACGTCGGCGGTGTGGCGGTAGCGCTTGAACTGAGTCTGAGTTGCGCGGGTAAGGCAGAGGTTCGGGACGCCAAGAAGCGTCTGGACGGCCACACGTCTCGTTGACGAATCAGCGCTTGATAGCAACTGCCCTCCGCGCGCGACGCGGACCTTGCGCCAAAAGGGAACTCGGTCCGGACCGAGTTGCTTGGTCGGCGTTCGCGACCGAGCGGCAGGTCGTCA
>Ga0137379_10002941_pt1 | contig 15875 bp, 12 predicted proteins | sample SagtaG_18_FD_104812 | JGI IMG/M metagenome (GOLD analysis project Ga0137379, IMG submission 104812) | Vadose zone soil microbial communities from Sagehorn Ranch, Mendocino, California, USA - Sage2_L_80_16 metaG | ecosystem: Environmental > Terrestrial > Soil > Vadose zone | place: USA...
GGGCAGAGCCTTCCATAATGTGTTGGGTGAAGGTCCCTAGCTTCGAGGTTAGGCTGGCTACGGCTGAGGGGAGACTGCAGCCTCCGTAGATGGCTTAGAGTGCTGACGAAGTTTGTCCGGTCTAGTAGTTGTGTCACTCCAATTCTTCCCCTTACCCAGTTTCCGGTGGCAATTGCGTGCTGGACTCTCTCTGTGATTATTCCAGGCCTGATCGCGTTGGCGATGGAGAATTCTATATGCCGTCTGATGGTTATTCTCTCAAGCTGATACTTGAGATCCCGAGTGAGGTTTCGGAAAGATATTCGGAACAGTTCAGCTAGGAGGGAACCGGCTAGTTTCAGTCGTTTGTTCGCATAATGATCCTTGTCGTCGGAAGTCCGTCGTCCGAGTTTGACTTCTATTATTCGAGCAGCAATTTCTGTCAGGAAGAGCCCTTTTTCCCTTCGTTCGGAGGGTAGTCTGCCAAGGTGTGGTAGGAAGTTTCGGTCCAAGACAGACTCGGCCTTCTTTAGTCGGTATTCGTCCACCTGTCCTGGAGCCAGACGGTTGCCTAGATACAGAAGAGCATCGTGACTGTTGTTGGCTTCTAGCGATTTCTCGTACGAGGCTTCGAGTTCGTCTTGTATGTCGGGGTCCGTGCTTACGAGCTCTGCAATCTTGGCGTCTTCCTCGAATCCGAGCGCACGCATGAGGATCATGAGGGGAATGTCGCTGGGGATTCCGGGCATTGTTACATAGGTTCCTCCGTCGCTCTTCAGGGCAACCTCAATTCGTGCCCGAAAACCAACAGTGGTAGAGAATATCTTGGCCTTGTAGGTTGGATTGACGCCAGTGTGCTCGACATCGACGAGAATCCGGTTCGCGGCGAGATCTTCCAATGCGACTATAACCCGCTCTGATCCGTTTACAATGAAGTATCCACCAGGGTCCAGTGGATCTTCTCCGACGCCAACAAGATCGTCAGGTGAGAGTTTGGAGAGCAGACAGATTCTGGATTTGAGCATAACTGGTAGGTCACCGATGTAGACCATCTCGGGCTGACCTTCCCGCTCGCCGATAACTGGAATCATTTCCATGTGGAGTGGTGCTGCGTAAGTTAGATTCCGGATTCTGGCCTCGGCAGGATAGATTGATCTCTCGGTGCCATCTACCTCGATTACTCGGGGCGTTCCAATCTCGATCTTACCTAGTTTGATCCTTAGTGGATAATCTCCGATTTCGATAGGCAGTTCTCCGACTTCGTCTACGATTGCTTGAAGTCCTCTCTCGACGAAGTCGTTGTAGGAGTCGATGTGTTGACGAACGAGACCACTGTCCTTGATGAACTCCTTAGACAGGTTCCAAAGTTGTTGGGTTGTTACAGCCATTTCAATTTTCTCCAAAAACTATTTTCAAAAATCTTCAACAACATATCTGTAAAAGTCCGATTCTCCTGCGGTTGCACTCTTCCGGATGACCTTAATTATGTCTCCCGGCTTCGCACCGATGGTCCTCGCCGCTGGATCGCTAGATTTTATGTATGGTAGCTGGAAGGGCTTGATGTGAAAACGGCCTAAGACCTCTTTCGCTTCCTCAAACTTGAGGAGGACGTGTTTGGGGACAAGTTCGTGCTTGAATACGTCGTAAGAGAGTTCCTTCTCCTTGTCTTGCTTCTTTACCAATTATTAGTAGCTACCTCGGGAGCGGGGGACGGCTTAGAGTCCGACCTACCACAGGTAAAAAGTACGCCAGCCGGAAACCCGTTAATAAACCTAGTTTCTAACATCTGGACGCAGATAAAACCCTTGTCGTCAAAATACGAAATTCGCAAGAAGCGTAGACCAGTGAACCGGCTAAACGATCTCTCGGGAAAGGAATGGATCAAGTTCACAAAGTCTTGGTTCAAACATAGCCCGCCACCCAGAGATAAGACGAAACTGATTCATCCGGCGGGGTTTCCCGAGACGCTTGTTCGCGAGTTCGTGGAATTCTTCACGAAGCGGAACATGTGGGTCCTTGACCCGTTCTTGGGAACCGGGAGTACACTTCTTGCAGCGAGAGCTGCAGGGCGTAACGCGGTTGGAGTCGAGATCAATCCTCGCTACACTGCAATGGCAAGGTCGAGGCTCGAAGAGGCTCCGCCATTCAACGGAACCCGACAACTTGTACTCCACGGGGATTCCCGGGACCTACGGAAGATCCTAGTGAATGATGGCGTTCGTGAGGTAGATTTCTGCATCACCTCGCCACCATACTGGAATCAGCTGAAACGCGCCAGCCTCCGACAACGCGAACGCAAGCAAAGTGGACTCGACACTAACTATAGCGACAATCCGGAGGATATTGGAAACATTAGCAACTACGAGGAATTTCTCACCACCCAAGAACGAATCTTCGACGAGGTATACGCGGTCATGAAGATCGGAGGGTACTTGGTGGTGGTGACGAACAATGTCTTCTCGGACGGTCGACTGCACCCTCTCGCGTTTGACACATTGACAAGCCTGGGCAAGACATGGGTTCCGAAGGACGAGAGAGTCTGGTTGCATGATGATAAGCGGCTACTTCCTCTTGGTATATACAACGCGTGGGTAGGGAACAGGTCGCACCAGTACTGTTTGGTTTTTCGAAAAGAATCGCCCCACAACTCTGTCCCGTAGGAATGAAATCAGGAACAGAGTTCTCTCTTGTGAAGTGAAATGGAAGTTTTTGTGCCCGTGGACAGGGTAAGGCGTTTCGATAAACTGTTGGACTGATTGCAGACGGGCGAAGCTTTCTCGATGGCTAACGTTTTGATCTTGAAGTGCTAGATTCCGGCAGCGGCTGCTTCCATCTCGGCGTCATATGTCTCTCCACTCTCACCGGTGTCAGAGTAACGGTCTCGTTTTCTCCAACTGACAATAGTCCGCAAGAAGCTAGTGAGAGACCAATACCTTCCAAGCGCGCGGCTAGAGGAAAGCCATGGTGCTCTAGTATTCGAGTATACAAATCGACGAATTCTGGCACGCCCGAGCTCGGACCTTTCTGTCGAGTCTCTGGAAATCATTCTTTCTCGACCTTAATCACGTGATCTCCGTGAATAATTGCTCATCCGACCGACACTACTGACGAACTCAGTATCTCACTATTTCACAGTATTATTTCTACAAACGCCCAACAATAACTACGCTCCAACGTGAAGCGTGGCTATTTTCGCGGGCTACGCTCACCCGAAGCGATGTACAGAACAGTTTCTCCGACATACGTGGCGTGATCGGCTATCCGCTCCAGATATCTCAAAATGAGAGTCCCGGATACTGTGCACTTCATGTCTATGCCCGTTCCGTGAGCCGCTTTCTTAACGAAGTCTAAGTAGATGTTGTCCACCAAGTCATCCATTTTCCTAACTCGATTTGCAAGTTCCACATCTCTCTCGTTGAATGCTTTGATACTAAGACGTATCATGTTCTTTGTGTGATCTCCGGCTTCCTGTATAGGGGACTTATCGCAACTAGACAGGTCTCCAAAGATGCCGAACACGTCTGAAATATCGTGGGCATATCGTCCGAATCGCGAAAGTCCATACGCTATTTCCATGCATGATTTGATGAACCGAAGATCGGAGGCGACAGGCTGATACCTCGCCAATAATTCGACAGCAAGTTCACTCACTTCATCCTGAAGAATTCGAAGCTCTTCGGACCACCCGTAGATTCTTTCCCGCATGTCTTTGCCTTGAAGGAAAGCGTCGATAGCCGTGGATACTGTGCTATCTGAGAGCTTGCCCATGTCGATAATCATATTCCTCAGCCTTTCGAGGCCCATATCCATTAAGCGAGCCAAAATTAGAAGCCGCCCTAGCCAAACTTCCCGGTGATATAGCGTTCTGTTAATTCATTTTTGGGGTTCTCGAACAACTGAGTGGTCTCTCCGTATTCTACAAGCTCTCCGAGATACAGAAAAGCGGTGTAATCCGCGACCCTTGCAGCCTGTTGCATGTTATGTGTAACAATGACAACAGTGTATTGCTCCTTCAGATTGGTCATGAGCCCTTCAATCTTCGCAGTAGCAATAGGATCAAGGGCGGAACAAGGTTCGTCCATTAGGATAACCTCTGGTTCGACGGCTAATGCCCGGGCGATGCAGAGCCTCTGTTGCTGTCCCCCGGAAAGGCTCATCCCCGACGCGAATAGGGAATCTCTCACCTCATCCCAAAGGGCAGCCTGCTCTAGACTTCGTTTTACAGCACGGTCAAGCTTCTCCAAGTTTCTCATTCCGTTCAGCTTCAGGCCAGCCGCAACGTTATCGTAAACAGACATCGTCGGGAACGGATTGGGTTTCTGGAAGACCATTCCTACCTTTCTACGGATTGACACGGCATCGATTCCACGAGAGTAAATGTCGGTGTCATCGAGAATCACTTTTCCGGAAGTCTTCGAGTGAGGCACAAGTTCGTGCATTCGATTCAGACAGCGAATGAAAGTTGATTTTCCGCACCCTGAGGGTCCGATGATCGCTGTGATAGCGTGTTCGCTCATGTCGAGTGAAAGATTCTTCAGGACATGGTTAGTACCGTACCAAGCGTTCAGAGCTTCGGTTCGAACCTTTGGTCGCTCCATTTTCCTAACCGGTTGCGTGACTGGTTCGCTACTTACAGTTTGTTTCTCCCGTATTTCCAAGTCCAGCGTCGAGATCAGGACCTCACCGAGGACATTCTTCCTCTGGTTGCAAGCCTCACTCCAATATTCAGCGTCAATACTATGGCAATGAGAACGAGCGCAGCTCCCCAACCTTGTTGCTGCGCCGATGCATAGGGGAGTAGTGCGAGCCTGTAAATTCTTAGGGGAAGGGCGTCTACCGGTTTGGTTAGCCCTGAAAAGAACAGCTGGCTTCCGAGAACTGTCAAGATCAAAGGAGCAGTCTCCCCGGCGATCCTAGCAATTGCAAGTAATACGCCCGTTACGACGCCGTTCCGGCCTGTGCTGAGGACAACGCTCAACGTGCTTCGCCACTTCTTGATTCCCAACGCGGCGGCAGCATCGCGAATGGAACTCGGAACTAGCTTCAGAGACTCCTCTGTCGCACGTGTGACAATAGGCATCATGATAATGGAGAGTGCTATTGCCCCCGCGATAGTCGAAAAGCTTCCAACTGTTAGAACGACGAATGAGTAGGCTAGGATCCCCACCACGATTGAAGGGAACTCGGACAGAACATCGTTAAGAAATCTGATGAATCGTCCGTACTTGTTATCCCCAAATTCCGATAGGAAAATTCCGGATATTACCCCCAGTGGTACGCCCATGAGGCAGGTCAGCCCCACCAGTATTAGACTACCTTCGATGGAGTTCGCAATTCCACCCCCTGGTTGCCCAATGACACCGGGCCCACTAGTGAGAAACTCAAGATTCAGAGCAGGGAGCCCTCTTAGGACAACGTCGGCTAGTATGCTGAGCAGCGGGATCATAGCAAGTATTACGCATACACCTCCAATGATGAAAGCCAGCCAATCTTTGAATTCTCGAACAGACTGGTTTGACATGACTATTCCACTGATCCTGACTTGATCTTCAGCACTCTCCAGACCAGAAGCTGGGCAAGAACGTTGATCGTTATTGCAAACATGAAGAGAACAAGTCCTACACCGATGAGCGCGGCTGGATGCAGCGAGGTTGGGTCGGCCTCGTTGAACTCATTGGCGATCAGCGAGGACATTGTCTGCCCGGGCCTGAACAATGAGGAGGGTATTGCCTGCGCGCCGATGGCGTTACCTATGACCATAGTCACGGCCATCGTTTCTCCAACAGCTCTCCCCAGGCCGAGGATTGCTGCGCCGAAGATACCGGAACGAGCATAGCCTAGGACGCTTATCCTGATCACTTCCCAGCGGGTCGCTCCAATGCTGTAAGCCGCCTCTCTCTGTGCCAGTGGAACTGCCGTCATTACTTCTCTTGAGATTGCGGAAACAGTTGGTATGATCATGATTGCTAGGATTAGGCCCGCGGTTAGAATGTCGAGCCCAAAAGGAGTGCCACTGAAAACAGGTACAGAACCGAGATACTTCGATAGAGGAGTCTCAACGTAGTCAAGAACCCAAAACCTGAACACAAAGAGCCCCCAGAGGCCGTAGATTACGCTGGGAACGGCGGCTAGCAACTCGATCCCACTAGAGAGTATGCGTAACATAGTCCTGATGAGCCCCCCTAAGACACCGGAGCCTGCCGCTCTGATCGCGTGCGGAGCCATTTCCGAGAGGAAGATAGCCACTCCGATGCTTAGCGGAACCCCGATGGCGATTGCGATGAGTGAAGTGACGATTGTGCCCAGAATGTAGGGCAACGCCCCAAAGACCTCTTTGACCGGACTCCAAGTGGTTCCCGTTAGGAATCCCCTCCCGAACTTCGACCAGACTGGGACCGAGCCAGAAACAAGGACGTACCCAGTAAGTACGAGAACGACGATTATCGCGGAGGCGAAAATTCCCGACTGGATTACGAAGATATCGTCTGAGGTAGGCCGCCTCAGTTGCCCCATGCGTCGTGTTTCACCCATAGGGCCGATACTCCATAAAGAGAGCTTGTCAGCTATGAATAGATACTCCGCAAGCCGCCCTTTTTCTTCCTATGTCGGTAGTGTTTGCCCGTTGAAGGTTATAGATTCTACTGATCTCTCATCTATCGCAACAGTCCCCGCCGGAAGGGGAACGTATGCTAAGGGCGACGCTTGCGCTTGTCCATTATGGACGACGAACCATAGAAAGTCAACGAGGGCTTTTGCCTTGTCCAGGGTCATGCCTGGAACTATGCTAAGTTCTCTGTAGACAAGTAGGTAGGTGAAGCTGACGATGGGGTACGACTCCAAGCCCTTTGCGTTAAGGAGGTTGACTGAAGCCCAGCTCTGATTCCCTTCGGGCAATGTAACCGGGGCCGCAGTGGCGTTCTGGGCTGCGTAAGTGACGTTGGCGAGACTGGGTTTGACGAAGGTAGTGTTATCGTGGTTCCTAACGAAACCGTAAGTCATAGCGGAGTTGGTCAGCGCGTAGGCAAGTTCCACATACCCGATCGTGTAATGTGTCCCAAGGAGGGGGCCCGCAACTCCTTGGTTGCCGAACGCTCCTATGCCGACTGGCCAAGCAATGCTTGTCGCCTGCCCCAAGACCCAGACGCCGGTTGCGGCAGTGTTGAGATATCCTGAGAAAACGAATGTCGTGCCCGATCCATCTGAGCGGTGAACAACCAGGATCTGTTGAGCTGGAAGGGTGAGTGAGGGGTTGAGCGCCTGTATTCTTGGATCGTTCCACATTGTAATGTTCCCTTGGAAAATTCTAGCGATTGTCGTCGAGTTAAGATTCAACCCAGTCAATATCCCGGAGAGATTATACGCCACGACCACCGCTCCGATGGTTTCTGGGATGTGGAGTGCCGCGGCTGGCAGTGCCGCTATTTGGGCTGCGCTTAGAGGAGCGTCTGAGGCTGCGAAGTCAACGGTCTTCGCGCCGAGAGCCTTGATTCCGGCACCACTGCCAATTGCCTGATAGTTGACCTGAATGTTCGGATGGATTCTGCTATAGTTGTTTGCAACTGCTGATAGGAATGGATAGGGAAAAGTGGCACCTGCACCGTTCAAGGTCTCCCCAGCGGCGGGTGGATGCAAGAATCCGTTTACCAGATAACCAGTTACTCCGCTTACAGCGGCAACCACGACGAGGGCGATAATGAAAATTGTCCGGCTGATCCCGGGTCTTCTCTGCATAATCTCACTGCTTCCAGTCAACTACGAGTCTCCTTAGGGTTCACCGGCGGTGACGCAATAGAATAAGTAAACGTACGGAATATCCGGAGAGACTACGTATATCAGTAGCCTCAGAGAGGCTGAGAATTCCGGTTGAATGCCCAGTAGCTTGGAGTTTCCCCTAGCTGAGGAAACGCTTTGGTTTGGGTTTTCTGATCTCTCTAATGGCCGCGCCGATGACAGCTATCCAGAGCGCTCCAATGATCCCAAAGTATGACAGTGGTTGGAGGCCTAATATCGTCTTGGCAATGGGGATGGAAGTGACTGTGATGGTTGTCGTTATGGTGTGATTTACGCTGACACCCAAGAATGTGGTGCCGAGTGCTGTCATGTTTACGATGTAATTTCCAGGCGCCAAATATGCATCTGTTGTAATCGTCATTAGCGAGGTTGATGAACTTCCAAAATCTAGTGCGACTGAGGGCCGAGTGAACACCTCCTTTATCCCGGAAAGAGAGGTGGCGAGGAGAAACAATTGGCCCTTGAAATAATCAACGCTGGTCATATTGAGAGTGAAGGTGCGGGATTGGCCCGCCTGGACGACAAATCCAGGGCTGCCGATCTGGAAGATGAAATCTGGCGAAGGAGACTTCGCCGTGATCGTAAAAGGCATGTGGGTGATGACTGACTACTCGCGGTGATGTTGATGAGATACTTGAATGGAAGGTCAGACGGAGGAGTGCTAACAGCAAAAACTGTCGTGGCAGGCTGGCCGGGCGAAATGGTAAAATCTGTTGCGCCTAGCAATGCGATGAGATCGGGCACTGGCGGCACGTCCATCTTAAGATGGATCGATCCTGAGAAACCAGACTGAGAATGTCAGAACTGGCCGACGCATCATCGAATTTCTTGGCAGATTTCATTCGCCCTCTGAGCGTTGTGAGAGTCTCGGGAGGGAATATATAAATGCCCGACATAATATATAGTCACACTGAGAATCTCCGTAAACAACAGTAGGCGTCTAAGATTTGGAAGAAGTTGAGCTAAGAAAACTCCAGATGACTGGTGGAGCAAGCTACACCCTGTCCCTCCCCAAAGACTGGATCAAACAACAGAGCCTCAAGGTTGGCGATGTTATCGCAGTGGTTACCAGGGCAGATTCGTCCCTCTCAATCGTCCCTCACCAGAAAGTCCCCCTAGGTCTGGACAAGACCGTCGAAACGACTCTATCTCTCAACAAGGACCAGGATAGTGAACAGGCACTCCGAGTTGTTGTCGCGCACTATCTGGCAGGCTACGACGTGATCCGAATCCGGTTCCCACCATCTTCCACGCCCAATTTGCGAACATCTCTTCGGGAGGCGGCCAGGCGGATGTTTGTCGGAGCAGAGATTCTCGAAGAGTCCCGAGACGAACTCGTAATCCAGTGTATCTCAAGCTATGATGATCTACCGGCTCCCAAGGTCATCGCAAGGATGAGCCTCATCGCCAAGCTCATGGTGCGAGACGCTGTCGAATCGTTGCGTAGTAGAGACGTTGCTTTGTCAGATGAGATCATCAAACGAGATGAAGAAGTTGACAGGTTCTATTTGTTCATTATTCGCCAATTGACGATGGCTGTACTGAGCCGGAGCATGATTCAAGCCATTGGGCTCATGGATCCAAGGGATTGTCTCGTATACCGGATTGTGTCTAAGAGTTTGGAGAGGATAGCGGACCATGGAACTACTATTGCCGCAATGTCGAAGACGATTGAGCACCCACTCCCTCCGCGGCTGTTGGATGAGATTACGAAGGTCAGTACTCTTACGAACTCAGTCTTGGAGAATGCTTTGAAAGCGCTGGTCAAGGAGGACTCCATAATCGCAAATGCGTCAATAGTCTCTGCAAAACGGCTTGTGAATGATGCGGAAAGAATAGCTAGCAAGTTCCATGAGTATCACTTGGGACCCTCGTCCGTAGTGGCGGTTCGTTTGGTCTTGGAAAGTCTCAAACGAGTTGCGGAGTATTCTGAGGACATTGCGGAGATGGGCATCAACCTCACCGCTAGACGACGCGAACTCTACTAATCGTAAGGACCTAATTCAAATAGAAATCTTTCCCTTCAATAGTTATTTACGCGAGCATTTTCTTTCAGAGGGTAAGCCGGGGTCGCCTAGCCTGGTAGGGCGTCGGATTGCTAAGCCAGATTGTTGGTTGCAGAGATCCGATGGGCCTTAGGCCCTCGTGGGTTCAAATCCCACCCCCGGCGCCATTATCCTTAGGAATGCCCAATTGCATCAATTGACTCTAGACTTGTCTTAAATCCGCGATGCGATCAGCGAGGGAATCCAAGGAGTCTAAATCTCCTTCCCGCGACGTGATCCCTCAAGATTAGACAGAGAATAGAGAAACGATTTGCAGGACGACTCCACAGGATTTGCCGCAGGGGAGCGAATAGCCCAGCGGTCAGTATGGACCCTCCTGGCCCTTGGGATCGTCGAAATCATCTTCAGCACTGTAACCGGGAGTGTCGCTCTGTTCGCTGATGGTGTCGACTCTTTGTCTGACGCCTCTGTGTCCTTCTTCGTTTGGACCGGCTTGCACTTCGCCAGGCGCAGGCCGAGCAAGAGGTTCCCGTTTGGCTATTACAAGGTGGAAAGCTTGACAGCTCTCTTGGCCGCTATCACCTTAGTTGCAGCTGCCTCTTTCATTTTCCTAAGGTCTTACAGGGCATTATTGAATCCAAGGCCCCTAAACCTTCCGTACACGGCACTAGCGGTCCTTCTTGTCACCGGACTAGTATCACTGTATCGTGCATTGCAGATGAGACGTGTCGCATTGAGGTACAAGATTCTCTCGTTGAATGTTGATGCTAAGAACTCGATAAAAGACGCATCCTCATCGTTTGTCGCGTTTGGCAGCGTTCTCCTGACTACTCTTGGATTCCACGAAGGGGCCGACGCTATTGGAGGAATGCTCATTGCCTTCTACATCTTGACCGTCGCATACGTTGCATTGAAAGAATCTTCCCTGGTTCTCTTGGATGCATTCCATGATCCTGAACTCACAAAAGAGATCGAATCGGTGATCCGTTCGAACAGCCAGGTGAAAAGTATCAAGGAACTCCGGCTGAGAAGAGCTGGACCGTTCATCGTAGGCATCCTCGAAGTCGCTGTTGACGGCGACATGACCGTGCGACAGATGCACACGGTTGTTACTGAGCTGGAGAATTCGATCAAGAATAGAATAGTGGGACTAAGAAACCTCACCGTGAAAGCGATCCCGACAACCTAGTGCACGTCTCATCTTAAATATCCGATTGGATCCTGAAAAATGTTCGGGGGAATCTATGAGCATAAGCTGTCCAAAATGCGGCGTCGAAGTATCCAGCCCACCAGAAAGAGAATGGAGATTTCAACAATACCAAGTCTCAAGGTTCAGATGCGAGCGCGGAGACAAGTTCAACTTTTACTCTGGAGCGAATAAGACATTCACCATCCCGAGACCAATAATTGACCGTAACCATTGCCGGGCGTGCGAAACGGATAACCCGCGTGAAGCCGTTTATTGTAAGAATTGCGGAACCCGGTTGTAGGCGCCTCAACTCATTATAGTGCGGTCAAATTCTCCGAACCGAGTTGAGAGACTCGGTGCTCCGTGATCCAGGGGGATTCTACCAGCTGTTTCATGGCCGCAGGCTCGAAATTGCTCGCGGCCTTCTGGGCACCACAAGAACGACAGCACTGGATGTGGGTTGCGGAAACGGATTTCTGAGATCTCTAGGCTTCCCCGATGCTATTGGTATGGACATCCGTTTGAGCCGCGCAGTGACGGTTCGGGCATCCGCGGAGAGTCTTCCATTTAGAGACCAGATCTTTGACCTCGTTTTTGCCGGCGAAGTCCTGGAGCACCTGAACGCACCGGCGCAGGCCCTCAACGAATGGACCCGAGTGCTTCGTACGGGCGGGAGCCTATGCCTTTCGACACCGAATGGGCGTCTCGTGAAATTGAAGGGGAATCATCCTGAACACAAACATCTCTTCACAGCTGGAGACCTTGAGATTGCGCTGGCAAGACGAGGGATCAAGCGAATCAAGGTTAGGGCAATCTATCTCGGCTTGTTGTCAGGTCGACGCCTGTTCGAGCTCTTGCCCTGGAAAACTCTCAAAGTGTTTCTGCTGCATTTTCCAGTACCGTCATCAATCTCGTATGACCTCTTCTTGGCAGGTGTAAAGGATTCAGATGCTCCGTAGGTTGAATTTTGACACGGAACCCAGATCGGGAACCTTCTCTGTCCAACAGCGGGGAGCAAGTTGAGTTGCTTCACAGAATTCGAGTGTTTGCTCGTCCGAGATACCGCGCTAACTGGATCAGGGGGCGATACCGGGCGGACGGTTTTGTTTGGTATACTAGAGGTACAAACTTCTCCATGACCCACGAGGATTGGCTGCGCTCCCTTGTCAGTCCATTCAACGGAGACCTCTTTATTGACGTCGGAGCCCATGTCGGAACCTGGGCAATCAGAGCAACTAGGACATTTCGTCGGGTAGTGGCGATCGAACCCCACCCCGTGTTCAATAGGATCCTAAGAACAACGGTGGCGATAAACAACCTTCACAATATTTCAGTGGTCTCCGCGATTTTATCGAATGAGTCAGATGAGGCCCCGAATTTGAGTAAGAGTCGAAGAACGGATATCAGAGTCCCGATCAGAACCTTAGACAGTTTCGGGCTCAAACCTACTCTCATCAAGATCGACACCGAAGGCAGTGAACTTCATGTGCTCCAGGGGGCAACACAGACTCTCCGCCGGAAACCCGCAATGGTGGTTGAGACGCACAGTCCAGAAGCTCTGGCCACATCAAGGCAGTTTGTTGAGAGTCAGGGATATTCGATTAGGGAAATCAGACTGGAGAACCGGTTCGGTCAGATCCAGAGCTGGCTCTTATGCAATTAGGAAATTCAATCCAATAGCTTGAAAGCCTACTAACGGTCGATTCTCGAAAACTGTCTGAAATGGATGACTGGAAGACATGGCTTGGGAAATCTTAGGCGGAATCGTTGTCCTGACGATATTCAGGCTAGCGTGGATCTTTAAACGCCCTGTTCACAAAGATATAACATTCTACATCCTGCCAAGTCTTTCCAACCTTCGCAAGATCGTTAGATACGATCCCGGTTTTTCTTACGTGCCTTACGGTTTGATATGGTACGCGATCAACGTTCCCATAGTCCGGGCGGTAAAATACAGTGGTCGCCTTTGGATAGCCGTTCTAGCACTGATAGACACAGTCTTCCTTTGGTATAGCAGCCAAGCCTTGGGACTCACGGTTTTCTTCGCTTACGTTCTCATAGGAACTTTCCAGCTTCTAAGAGCACCTTGGAACGCGAGCATCAACTGGCTGATACTGCTAGCACCTGTAAGCTGGGTGTTCTTACTCCTGGCCCCAATTGCAAAGTTTCCCGTGGGGTTGCCCCTCCGGGTTTGGACTTACACCGAGAGAGCGATTGGACACCAACATAATTACATCTATTTCGGCCTATTGGGAACGCTATGGCTCATCGTTTTCAACCACCTTTATTCTCTCCTGGAAATGGAAAACCTGTTAGTAGTTGGTCTCGGAGTAGTTTGGTCTCTAATCTTGGGATATGCCTACCTTTCGAGTAGGGCCAGGAGGCAAAAGTCGACCTCTAAGGAACTCTGATGACCTCATCCCAAGAAAGAGCCGATCAAGGCCGCGGCGCTAAGAGCTTTCGGCCCGGCGACCGGCCTCAATCGCAACTCTGAGCGAGAATTGAGACAGGGCCCCTCGTGCAACAGCTTCAACCACAAGAATATTAACGGCAAACTCAGGAACCAATCTCCCTCGTAGTTACGAAGATCCTTGGAATAGAGTGCTAGCCAAAAATGGAGGTTGAACCCGAAGGTTTTCTCGGCGATATCCGAGCAGGCCTGACACGCGAAAGCATTGCCTCCCGGTTTAGAGCAGTAAGAAAGAACCTAGGTCTTATCTCTCGAGCCTCATTTCTTCACTATTCGATTCTCTCCCTCACGCTCGTCTTAGCCTCGCTCGTCAGGCTGCTCCCTCTCCGTTGGGGAGCTTTCATTTCTGAATTCGATCCATACTTCAACTTCAACGACATGCGTCAGATTACCGCTAACGGCTGGCAGTCCTGGTTTAGTTACGTCAATGTTGCTGAATGGTTCCCGTTCGGGCGAGCTCCAGTCACCACAAGCTACCCCGGGACCAGTTTCACCGGGGTACTGATCTATCAGTTCTTCCAGTCTATCGGAGTTAACATCAGCCTCTACGACGCGGCTGTTTACAGCCCAATCTTGCTAGGCGCCTTCGCTGTCCTAGCTACCTATTTCTTTGCAAAAGATCTCTGGGGAAAGAGTGCCGGCTTGTTCGCTGCCCTATTCGCAGCTTTCAGCTCGAGTCTGATTAGCCGTACGGAGTTGGGATTCTTCCGCAACGAAGGGGTCGGAGTTCCGACAATGATTCTCACTTTCCTCTTCTTCATGCGAGCAGTCAATCCAGGAAGGAGTTTGAAGAGCACCATCATTTACAGCATGATGTCGAGCATCAGCCTCATCTACATGTCTTTCTCGTGGGGAAGTTTCCGTTATGCGGCCGAGGTGCTGGGTCTATTTGCCTTGACACTTGTGGCGTTGAGACGTTACACGCCACGTCTCTTCCTTTCTTACGGTGTAACGATGGGCTTCATGCTCTACATCGGGACAGAGATCCCGCTCCTGGGACACACGTTCCTCACTGAGAGCACAACAATAGCGTTGCTTGGGGTCATGGGCATCCTCATCGTAATGGAACTTGCAAGACTCGCCCCTTCCACTCGAGGAAGGTTGAGCATCCTAGGTGTTACAGTTGTCTCATCAACCGCGATCCTCTTCGGACTGGTAACCACCAAGATAATCTCAGGTTCACTCCTCCAAGGAAAATTTCTCGCTACTGTTGACCCGTTCGTACGGAACAATATCCCGCTCGTGGCGTCAGTGGCTGAGAATCGGCCTTCCACTTGGGCGAGCCTATACCTCGAACTTGGCAGCCTGATAATCCTGGCCGTCTTCGGCTTCTTCTTCGCGTTCCAGCGACTGCGCGAGGGTGATGTTCTATTGATAATCTTCGGAGTTACCAGCTTCTACTTCGCAGCCAGCCTAGTCCGGCTAACCCTGTTGCTTGCACCCGTTATGGCAACCTTAGCCGCAATTACGGTAGTTGAACTGGGGAAGCCCGCGATGGATATTATTCAACAGGCAGTAATCTTTCCCCGACGAAAGCTACGCTTCACCAGCAGGGTAAGCCGAGAGTTCAGTCTTGGCATCCTGCTCATAATTATGATCTTGGTGGTTCCCACTTTCATCAACGCCGTCCAATCGGCTTACACTCCAACTACCATTGCCTCGGCCAGTCTTCCGGTCCGAGCCGCCGTCCCAGACTGGCTTGAAGCCCTCTCCTGGATGAACAACAACCTACCACATTCAAGCGTCGTCTTCACCTGGTGGGACTATGGCTACTGGATCACAGTAAATACCGGACTCAGCACGCTGTCAGATAACGGAACAGGGAACACTACCGCGATTCAGGACATTGCCACCGGGTTCATGCTGAACGAATCTCTTGCGGTCCAGCTAATGCGACAGGAACGAGTCACTCATGTTGCGATATTCATCAGCTACAACCGCGGGCTCTGCGGCTCTAACGGACCGCCATTCTGCGGGTACGGCGATGACAGCAAATGGTACTGGATGGTCCGAATAGGCAACAATACTCAAATCAATACTCCAATGGGCGTTGCCACCGTCAGCTACCGCCAGATAATTACAAACCCTTCGACTGGCGCATCAGACTACCACCGGATTGTGACAATTGGGAATAAGACTAGTAATGAGAGGATTACTAGCAATTACCAGAACGTGCAGATCCCAACTAGCAATACGGTTCTCGGCCTTTTGATGCGGAACAGCTATCCTGGGGGACGGCTGAACGACCCGAACGATACCGCTGTTTCGCCTCACTTCTTCGTCCAAGACTTCGCCTCTTCCTCGTCGTACGTTCTCGTATACTCTGTCAGATATCCGGACCAGCCGTTAATGACAGCCCACCTTACCCCGGCGATTATCAAGCCCACGGGCGGAAACACGACAATCACGGGAGCCCTGACGACCTCAACAGGCAAACCGA